>VTLG01012820.1_pt1 | contig 42053 bp, 57 predicted proteins | sample 4694571 | NCBI WGS metagenome assembly VTLG01 (sample SAMN12604809, study PRJNA352737) | marine metagenome | biome: ENVO:00000447; feature: ENVO:00000209|ENVO:00000569|ENVO:01000036; material: ENVO:00002151; isolation source: viral sequences binned using virsorter ...
CTAAATCTATTCATTAGATAAGGCATATCAAAGAACTTAACATTCCAACCTGTGATAATATCAGGATTATATTCTAACCAAAACTCTTTAAATTTTTCAATCAAGTCTCTTTCAGTTGTACACTTAACAAAGTTTACATCTGGTCTATCATTTACAAAGTTATTCATACCAAAGACAACTATCTTTTTTGTAGTATGTTCTTTTGCTGTAATAGATATTATAGGTTCAATTGCTTCGTCAGCATCGGGAAAACCATTTTCACTTTCACACTCTATATCAATTGTAATCAATCTAATTTGTTTTATATCCCAATCTATCTTATCAGGAAATTGATCTGCAATAAAAGGATATTGATATCTAGTATTACCAAAGTATTCAAAGCCACTTACATCTTCATACTCATCAATCCATTTCTTGGCGTCAGGCATACTTTGAAATTCAACCTTGCCTACATTACGACCGTCTAGTGTTTTATATTTTGATTCTTTGTTTGAAGGCACAAATAAAGATGGTCTATAATTAACTCTATACTTCTTGTGACTACCATCATGGTTAACACCACGAACCAATAGTCTGCCACGATATGGCAATACCGATGTATAGAACTTCATATATTATATTTGTGTATTGTTAAAATGTTTTCTTAAAATAATTAATTTTTCCTCAGCAGTTGCTAGTTGTTCAGTTAATTTATCTAACTCTGCTATGTGTTGAGGATGTTCACCTATCGCAACAGGATTATCAAAATATATAATCATAGTTGCTTTTGCTGAAGCAATATCTGATTCATATTTTTTTTCTAATGCTTTGTATAGGGGATTATCTGTTTGATGATTTTTTGCCATGTTCACTCCTTTTCATTATTAATAATTATAACATAATTCACTTAAATTGTAAAGCTATTCTAAACTATATTTTGTTGTCACTACATATTTTCTGTTTGGATTTACCATTACATTCATTCGATTCATAAACTCACGATCAAATAAAATTGGTGTTCTATCTTCTCTATCGTCTAAAGTAAATTCTGTTTCATAAACACCACCTAGAAAACCTACATTTAGTTTAATAACATATCTGTCCTCGTCATAATCTCTTAAACCGCCTACTGATATTTCTTCTTTTCTAATTATATCACTAGTAATTGTTTTACCTAGTAGTGACCATTTAACTTGTTTACCTTTTACTTCCATTTTGTCAGCATGTATAACTGACATACCTGAATTACCAGTATCAAATTTTGCTACAATATCACCAAATGGTTTTATAGATACAATCTCTTTGTAACCACATTCACTAGGTACTATTTGCCAATTCTTTTTCTCACTAAAAAATTCTAATATTTCTTTACTTATATTTCTACCTGTTGCTTCTTCCATACCCTCAGTACCTGGTGATGAGTTTACCTCTATCACTAATGGTGCATCTTTTGTTCTATTCTTACTAGGCAAAAAGTCAACAGCAGTCCATAAACCATTAACTGCTTTTGCAGCCAATAGACTTGTTTCTATTTCTAATTCTGTTAATTCTAATTTTTCTGGTTTTGATCCTTGAGATACATTACTTCTAAAGTCGCCCTCTAATACAGGTCGTTTCATTACAGATAAAACTTTACCACCTAATACTAACACTCTTACATCATAATCTATCTTATGATATTCTTGAAGTAATAAATCAGCGTCTTCATCTTGTTTATGAATAAGTTGTACAATACTGTCTAAAGATTTTTCTGACTCAACAAATAATACACCAACACCTTTTGAGCCTCTTAAAGTTTTTAGTATGATAGGAAATTTAGTATCTAATTCTTCTACTGATTTTTGTAAGTTTTCAGGATCGTTTATTAAAACTGTTCTTGGTTGTGGTACACCATAATCAGCTAATCTTAAAAAGGTTCTATACTTATCTGTACAAACACTAACACATTGTCTGCTATTTGCTACACAGACACCATCTTTTTCTAGCATTGATATTAAGTCCATCCAACTATCTTTTCTGGTTACAGAACCTCTAATAATTGCTACGGTATCTTTATCTATAACAAAACCTTTTTTATCTTCTTTGTTATGAAATCTACGAACACCATCATTGAAGGTTGTATATCCACCAGACAATTTGTATAGATAATATTTCCAACCTAACTTTTCAGCCTCTTCTCTTAATCTATCTGCTGTATGAAATGTTTTAGCCTTTTCTGGCTCGTCTGTTATAACAAGCAGTTTATAAGATTCTTTTTTCTGCTCTGTTATAAAGTCTTTAAACTTTGGTGCCTTCATCTATTTTTTTACCTATATTATATTTTGCTTGAAGGTCCCACTCGTTCTTTTCTTTAAAACTTAAAACTTTAATTTGTGATAAAGGTGCTTTCTTCTCAGCAACAGTTTTATTCAATATAGCAATTAATCCCCAATCACTTAATAATTGAGCAATTGTATTTCTTCTTTCAGCATCATTATCAGAAAAGTTTGCTTGTTTACCATCTAAAGCAAATAACTCTTTAAAATGCACTATAAAATATCTTCCTTGTTTATGTAATATGTGGCAAGATTGAAATAGTTTTTTATCTTTTCTGGATGCCACTCCTATTCTTGTAAGTGTTTCCCTGACTTTAAGAAAATCATCAGGTTCTTTTAATTGTACCTCTAGCATACTCTCTGGTTGCCAGACATTATCTAATTCATTCATTTGGTCCCACCCTTATATAATTTTTCCTTAATCAACTTTATTTGATCGTTGGTGAGTATATCAAGAGCAGACTTTGCTTTATCATTACTATATCCATAATACTCTTTTACACACTCAATATCTTTTAATTTATTTGCTCTCAAAAAAGGACTAAACCTTTTCTTTGATCTAATACTATTTAGTAGAAAGTGAAATTGCATATCTTTATCAACAAAATGATTACGATTCATTTCATTAACAAGCATTACGGTATCTTGAAAACCAGATAATATTTTATTGACTATAAAGGAAGGATATTTCTTTTGCCATAACTTATCTTCAGAATCCATTAGATTCTTTTTAGTAAAGTTTATAGCGTTAAGATAATCTTTTAATTCATAACTCATTTGAATTTGACCTGTGACATTAACTCAGTTAAACAAGCAACTAGATTAATCTCTTGGTCAGCAACAAAAGCTGACTTGTATTGATAGTCAGCAATAATTAAAACAGCATGAGGTATGGTAGATGGCTCTAGACTTTGATATAATGTATCATATATCTTTCTAAAAATTTTAACAGGATCATTATCAAGATTATTGACTACCCATTTTCTCATGTCACTAAACTCTTTATTCTTTAAATGTGTTAGTAAAGATTTTAAATTTTCATCGGATACATTTACTAGAATACCAGCGTCTATTGTGCCACTTACTGAATACCTTTGTAATTCATTTATCAGTTTTCTAAAATCAGGAAAATGCTTTTTAATTAATTCAGCAAGGACCTTTTCTTCATAACTAATATTTTGCTCTTTTAAAATATAAACTGCTCTTTCAAATAGTTTACTTGCAAGTTTTGGTTTATCTTTAGGATTAATTCTAAACTCTATGTTTGAAAATCTACTATGTAAAGGCTCTATAATTCTATTTTTAAAATTACAAGTAAGAATAAATCTACAATTCTTATGAAACTCCTCTACGAATCCTCTTAATGCAGGTTGTGTTGATTGTGGATTAAGATAATCTGCCTCATCTAATATCACAACTTTTTTACCACCAGATAATGATACAGTTGAAGCAAAGTTTTTAATCTTATTTCTTAATACATCAATACCACCTTCTTCGGATCCATTAATCATAATCCAATCACAATTAAGTTCTTCACATAATGCTTTCGCAACTGTGGTCTTACCTATGCCTGGTGTGCCTGAAAATAATAGATTAGATAATTCACCCTTCTTGATGAAGGACTTAAATAAAGTTTTTAAAGAATCAGGTAATATACAATCATCAATAGTCTTAGGTCGATATTCTTCGACCCATAAAAAATCTGTATTCATTACAGACCTACTTTGTTATTGTGCTGTCTGGTTCTAAAGCAATCCAATATTCAATTGGTAACTTCTTATTCTTAAAATGTGAGATTGATTTTGAAGATACAGATACATCATAATCACCATCAAGCATTTTCATATTTTCTACTTTAAAATAGAAAGTATAATCTGCCGTAGCATTTTGACCTACTGTAATATCAAATGAATTAGATGTATCATTCTTTTTATCACAAACTTTTAAAACAATATCACCACCTTTTGTACCTATCAATGCTAGATCAGGTGACTTTAATATTGCAGCCATCTTTAATAACTCTTTATAGTTTGATTCTGTCAAACTAAAAGTTACATCAGCGTCTGGCATATTAACTTCTTTAGTTGGTGATACTATTACTGATGGATCAGAATAATAATATTTAACTTTTGATTTACTACCCTCAGATGATATTGTCATATACTTATCTTTTAATGACAACTCTGGTTTTGAAAAACCTGATACTGCTGATAAAAATTCATTTAGATCATATATGCCAAACTGATTTGTAAAACTATCAGAAACTTTTGCTCTGGCAAATATATTTCTCATTGTTGATATTGTAGATAACTCGTCACCTTCTTTAATCAGGATATTAGTATTAATACCTGCAAAGTTTTTTAGAGTCTCTATTGTGTTTTGATTTAATTTCATAATATATATTCTTTCACTTTAATTGTTTATTATAATTATAACAAAGTTAAAGAGGCCTGTCAAGCAGGCCTCAGTAAATGGTATGTTATTCTCTATCAAGAGATTCCAATTCATCATCTTCAAGTCCAAGTTGAGCAAAAAATGATTTAACTTCTTTACCTTTATCATTGTATAAATCTGATAAACCTTTTTCAACTAAATTATATGAAACTGATTCAGCAGTTTTACCTTTTAACATTGGTTTTAAAAAGTATTGTTGATTTTTTTTCTTTTTACCTGTACCAACAATCTCTTTTATCTTATCTTGTACCTCAATAGAATCTATTACTCTAACATCAGGTTTTTGACTTGCTGTTAAGTAGTGTGCTAATCCAATCAATAATGTAACCGACATTGTTTTCTTATCATCCCAAGTCTTTCTAATGATATTAGAAGCAGTTTTTAAATGTCTGACCTCATAGTTACCATAGTGTTTTAAAAAGAAAGCAAAACCACCTAAGTCATAAGCGTCAACATCTGGATTTACTCCTTCTATATTTAACTTACAAGTTTTCATAACTTCAAGAGTTGCTAATGCTTCTGGTCTTTTACCAGTAACCTGCGATTTAAATAAAGCACCAGCAGATACTTTAGATGCCTGTCCATTTCTTAATTCAAATTTATTTGCTTCTATCTCTTTTTCTTTTGTTGGTTTTGTACCTTTGATATGACTAAACTTTGAACAAGGAATATTAGTACAACCAGCAATACCTGCCATTATACCTCTATGAAAACCATCCCAACAGAATAGTCTACCATCATTTCTTTCAGCCAAGTCTAAGTGACCAGCTGCAGTTTTGTCATAACCGCTGCCATCGACTAATCTGTTTATTATTTCTTGTGATTTTAATCTTCTTTGATAATCTAAATCAACATAGATATCGCTAAGTGGTGTGCCACCTGAATAGTCATCTACTGGTTCTAATTTGTTTATTGTTTCTTCTTGAAAATTGTCGATTGATTTTAGAGTATTGATTATAGTTTCTAATTTTACAATGCCCGACATAGCATTTATTTGCCCGAAGGCTTCTTGTTTTTTCATTTTATTCTCCTTTAGAATAAGTTAGTTTTGTATTTCACAATGAAATACTATTATTATTTATAAGGCGACCTCGAAAGATCGCCTATATATTTTAATTTATTTTATTTTAATTGTCTTCGGTTTCTTTTCCTCTGGTACAATTTTTTCAAGTTCGATAGTTAGCATACCATCTTTTAATTCAGCACCATTTACAACAACATCATCTGCCAATGTAAATGATCTAGTGAATTGTCTTTTAGATATACCTCTATGGATAGTATCCTTATCGTCCTTTTCATCACTCTCAATTGATTTAATTGTTAATTGATTTTCAGCAGTAGATACATCAATATCTTTTTTGCCAAAACCAGCAAGTGCTATCTCAATGTTCCAATTAAAATCATCTATCTTGTTTATATTGTAAGGGGGATAATTTACTGACCTTGTGTTTTCTAGGTGTAAATTAAAATGATCGAATATGTTATCAAATCCTACTGAAAAAGGTCTTAGATCGTTCCATATTCTTAGGTCTCTATTAGTCATATTTGCTCCTTTATTAAGCGAGTTAATGTTATGATACCTCTTATGAGCGTATCATTATTATATATAAGAATTAATTTTTAAATTACAAGTCTTATATAAAATTATTTATATTGGTAGTGGTAGGTCTCACCCACTTTTACCCTAACTCATCTTACTGAGCCTATCATTTGACTTGTGGTGGCAAATCATAATGCTACGAAGACCAATGGACCAATGTGATAGTTTTTTTTATCACGGAGTAAAACTATCAAACATCACCGAATTAAGTGCCTTTGCGGAAGACACTCTACCTCTTAATGTAAGGACTTACGAGCAGCCTTACATTACTATTTATACGATCAATTATGCTGAATAAGCGTATTTGAATGGACCGTATAATTTTCTAATACCAGCAGCGATAATAGATTTAGTAGGTGTACCTAATCTGTAAGAAGTGCCTTTAGTTGATTCATTAATATAAATCATGTGTCCTTCTGATCTTAATTGATCTACCATTGCTCTTGGTGATGTTAAATCAAACTTACTTCTTAATGCTTTCCATGTTACTGGTGCACCTTTTGATAATAAATTTAATACTTTTACTTTTTTTGATAATGTTTTTCTTGCCATTATATTTTCCTCTTTTTCTTTTAGTTGTTTCAAATTAAACATACGAGACATTAACAACCTAAAATATCTCATAATTCTCCTTTAAGCGCTTTTAGTTTACGATCTTTAATATGTCTTCGTATACCTTCTTTTTTCTTCTCACGCTTTATCTCAGACGGTTTCTGATAGTATTGTCTTAACTTTAACTCTTTCATCTGACCATCTTTATTTAATTTCTTTTTTAAGACTCTTAGGGCCTTTTCAATATTATTATTTCTTACTTCTATTGTTATTGCCATATTAGTCTTTAAATTCTATCTCCGTTACATCTTGAACCCAAGCAGCAGGTATAGTTGATACATTACCAACTGTAAGTGTTCCGTCTTCATCATCTACAATATAATCTGTAAAGATTATAATTTTGTCTTTTGTCTGAAGCAATTTATAACCTAACGACACAGGTCTAGCAGGTTTAAATAACAATGCCTTGTTAATATCATGCCAACCAGCATCACCAGTAGCATCATACCACTTAACTTCAACTAAAGGATAGTCTTCTATTGTACCTTCTAGTTTTTTTTGTTTTTTATTCTTCGGTTCTTTTTTAGAAATTCTCATATTGATATTATAACATTTTGTGGTTGCATAGTCAAGCTATCAAGGGCGGAATAATCCGCCCTCAATTTTATTTGATTACTCACTATCCGAATTAGATTCGGCAACTTGACCTAGTGTTGGTAAAGTATATGAAGCTCTGCCTACTCTATAAGCAGTATTCTTCATTAACCAAGCAGGTTTAGTGATACCGTGTTTACTTTGTAAAGATATGATATCTTTTCTAGTAATCTTATCGGTAAAACCTTCAGCGTTTGCTAATTTTACAAACGTCTCTTGTTTAGTTGTTAAATTTGCCATAATTTATTTCACTCCTTCCATTATTAATAATAACTTGGGCGATTTCTCGCCCAAGCGGACTTACATTATGAATAGATTTTAGGTTACTCATTAGACAGAAAAGTCTTCTTCGCCTTCCTCACTATCATTGGAATCTTGTGTGTCTTCTTGCAAGATTTCTGCCTCTTCAGCAGCCTTCTTCTCAGCAAGAATAGACTCGGCACTAGCACCACTATCAACTTTAGTATATAAGTCAACAAAGGATGTCTTTGTACTTTCATCAAATCTATTAGTACAAACTTCTATTGCCTTCATTTTGTTTTTAAAGATTGCATATGCCTCAGCGATATGTACTAATCTTCTGGTACTGATTATCTCATCAACACCGCCATCTTTAAATGTTTTTCTAATCACATCTGCCCAAGTTACTAGGTTAGTAGCAAACTTGTCATCTGATTTACCAGCAGACTTTAGTTTAGTTGAAACAATTTTTACCTCGGTCTTGTTACCAGGATACTCTTGTTCAAAAGTCACAGGAAATCTTTCAAGAAATGCCTCGTTAAGAACATTAGTACCGATGAATTTACCATCATCTGAACCTTGACCTTTAGTGTTAGCAGTAGCAACTACATTAAAACCAAGTTTTGGTTTTACAAACTTGTTAATCTTTTTAACATAGATACCTGAACCCTCTAAGATAGGTTGTAAACACATGATCTTATTAGACGCAAGGTCAATCTCATCAAGAAGTAAAACAGCACCTCTCTCCATTGCCTCGATCACTGGACCATTTTGCCATACAGTTTGACCGTCTCTTAATCTATAACCGCCAAGTAAATCATCCTCATCGGTCTCGATTGTAATATTAACTCTTATCAATTCTCTTTTTGCAACGGCACATGCCTGTGTTACAGCAAGAGTTTTACCATTACCAGAAAGACCAGTAACGAAAACAGGATAAAACTTTTTAGATGTTATGATATTTTTAACATCAGCAAAGTTACCAAAGTTTACGAAGTCTTTATCTTTGGCAGGAACTACATTGTCTGTTAGCGAACTAACAATATATGCAGCCTTACTCTCATCTGAGATTTTAGTATCAACTGGTTCAACCTCAGATACATCACCAGACACATCATTGATATTAAGAGTATAAACTCCTCTATCAACTTTAAACTTATCAGATTTCAACCACGAAGGATTTTTAATCTTACCTTTTTTAACTAGATCATTAATCTCCGATCTAGTGACCGTATCTTTTTTATAAGTATCTTTTAATACTTTTAATACGGATTTTTGATTCACGTTTAGTTCCATAATGTTTTTTGTCCTTTCATCATTAAATATACAGCTATGCTATCATCAATTGGCATAAAAGTCAAGCATGAAAATAGCATTGATTTTACTAGGTTATCCATCGTTATGCGATCCTCTTAATAAAATTTTGTAATAAAACCCTTGAATTTAGACGTTTTTTCATACCACTTGTAAACATCTTTTTAAGAGTCTTTTTATTAGTAGTGTTAGTGTCACCATCAAATACTTTATTTTGAACATTGGTATCTGATTTAACATAAAAATACACATCATAACCTGTTTTGTAATCAGGTATAAATTTATCTTTAGTAAACATTCTTTTAGCAAGTGCCTCTTTAGCATACGGCACATGAAAAGTATAAGCCAATTCTCTATACTTGTTGACTAAAAAGAAGCCGATAGTTTGTAAATCATATTTTTTTTTAAGATACTTTAACAAGTGATAAGTCAAATCTTTTTTTTCGTCTCTATAAGAGTATTCACATTTATGATATTTGTTACCAAGTTTAATCATCATCTGACCACCTGTACCTACTGAATTAGCAGAACCATCAGTTAAAGTTACAAGAGCAACCTTTTCAGTTTTGTAATCTGATTTAAATTTAGCAATAATATTATCCATTGCAATCAATGATTCATTTAAAGGTGTTGAAGACATATAATATTTACCAGGAATAGATGGCACTCTATGATAATCTGGATCATCATATCTTCTTCTATAACTGTAATAGTCACCAAATGTAAGTGCTGATCTGTAAATGTTTTGAGCACTTCTTTTAAAATCTGATTTAGATTGTTTATGTGAAAACAATTGAACTAATCTAGTTGTTTGGTCACAATTAGGAGTATTACTATCTAATACAAATGGTGCGGTTGGATGATTTTTGTTTTTACTTTCATATCTATTATTAAATAAACCTTCACCATTATTTACAAACTTGTAAACTGAAAAAGGTATATTAATTTTTCTACAAAATAAAACAAGGTTAAGTAATTGTTCAACAGTAGGTTTAATATGTCTTTGCATTGAACCAGACCAATCAAGTAAAAATATCATACCGTGATTTTTCTGATTAGGTATATTAGACATTTTTTTGAAGATATCTTCGGCATACTTATAACTATGTAATTTTAATGGATCAATAATACCTGTTTTAGATATAGTTGATCTAGCATGTAACTTAGCATTTTTCTTCATTTCAAATTCTTTTACAAGATAGTTTACAACACTAGAAGATTCTTTTAAGAACTTATCTGCCTCATCATGAGCATATTTTAAACCCTCTTTGTCTTCACCATAAAGTTTTGCATTGTCTTTAGCAAAGTCTCTAATATATTCTTTATAAGGTATAATCATATTTTTAAGATTAACTTTTGGTAACTTAACATATGATCTACTTGAAGCATCACCATCAACTTGTTTTTGTATTGCCTCATCATAGTTTTGATTTGTAATAGAAATTATTTGTACATCACCATCAGCACCATTAGCAGCAGCACCTTTTTCTGATTCTTCACTATCTTTTTTATCGGTCTCTTTTGTAACTTTTTCATCTGGTACTTGTTGATCTAAGAAATCATTTAATTTATCTTCGGTAGATTTGTTATCATTACTATCAGATGAATTGTCTGAATCTGAATCTTGATTGTCACCTTTTTGATTATCATCACCTTCTACTTTTTTAGGTGTATAAGTCTTTTTAAGTTGTGGTGTTTTTTTCAATTCTTCTTTACAATAGCCTAATATATCTTCAGCAAGTTTTTGTACATCAGCAAATGTTTTACAATCATCAACTAATTTTACAAAATGTTTTTCTTTATTATTAAAATTAAAATCTAAAGTTTTTGATGATTTATAATACATATTGATCTTGTCAATAAGTGTGTAGTCTTTTTGTAAATTTTTATCTTTAGTACCAAAGAAATTATCTTTGTACATCTTTTTAAAACCTAGTAAATAATCTTTTGTAAGGCCAGGGTATTTCTTTTGTATAAGTTTATCAATTCTGGCATCTTCAATAACATTAACAAATGATCTAAATTCTTTTGATCTATCTTTCATATTCATCCAACCATCAGATGGTGTATGTAAAGCATGAGATACCTCATGACCTACTAACATATCATAAACATGTTTGGATCTTTGTTCTTCTTTAAATATAGGGATTGTTAATATTCTATCTTTGACATCAAAGGAAGCAGTCTGTACAGCATTCTCTTGAACTTCAATATTTTCTGTTGCAAGCAATTTGGCAAGTTGCGACTTGTTTTGTACGGTAGTATTTTTCATAATGTATAGTATTATGCTACCGTATTTTGGTCTAAAAGTCAAGCACTTAAAAAGCAAGTAAAATCAAGGGTTTTAAAAGAACAAAATAAGAACATTACTTTTTAAAGATAAAAGTTGGTTCAAATTTACGACCAGATATGTTAGGTCTAGTATATTTACCCATATACTGTTGTTTTTGTTTTGTTTCAGTAGTATCACCATCTAGTGTAGAAACGGCACTACCACCTTGTTGTGTAGATAATGATAACCACCATGTATCTGTATGTTCAAATCCTACTTCTTTTGCAAGGTCAACAGTATCTTCCTCAAATGTCTTGTATTGTTTTGTATTGGCAACATTCAATGCCAGATACTTACCTTTTTTTAGACCCTTATATGCATTAGCAATAGTCTGTTTTAAAAACTTTTCTTTCCACATATCACTTGTAGAAAACTTAATACTTGATTGTTCTGGTTCATCACCATATGCTTCCCAACCAAAGTAAGGTGGACTTGTAAATACAAAATCTATACTTTCATCTTCTGGTATAAATGTTTCACTACCTATTCTTTGTAAAGAATAATTTAAATGTTTGTGTGCATAATCTTTTTGTATTTGTACTAGACCATCATATGTAGGTATACAAGGATCAGTACCGATATAATTAACACCAGCTGCAATCGCACCTAGTAAACGACCACCATAACCCATACTAGGATCCCATACTATGCCTGCTGTAGTGCCTTCTAATGGACTTTCTTTATCTACAAATATATCATACATTGCAGCCGCAGCTGTAGGTCTAAAGTTAGATACCATTTGAGTACCACTATATCTTCTTAACATTGATCTCATATCTGATTCAGTAATCATATGAGCAGGTTTTTTCATAAAGAAAGTGCCTGATAATATTTTATTTAATCCTTTTGATAGATGTTCTTCATCTTCCCATATCTCCATAGGTGTCTTCATCTTACCACACTTAATACCCCAGGCATGTCTCATATAAGACCATGCAAGATTAAGACCATGTGCTGATTGACCTATGATTTTATTCTTTCTATCTATTAGTGTATCTCTTTTAAAATTTATTAGTTGATTAAATATATCATTACGCCATTTAGTATCTGTCGGGTAATAAGGAAAACCTTTTTGTTTCCAACTATCGTGAACTTCTTTTATATTCATATCAATAACCAATTATATGTTGCTCTCATACTTAATACTAGATACATAAACTCCATCAATGCTCTAGGCCAATCTCTATCTTTTAGACCAAAGTATATCCACATTACACAAGCTATAACGCTAAATGACCAACCAACCCATTGTGTAGATATATTTGCGTTAGATAGTATGGATACACTTATCATTGCTAACAAGAAGCCTATCCATCGCCAACCGTTTATATTTCTAAATGATTTAATTTTCATTATGTACATAAACGTCACCAGGCAAAGTACCTTTTGCCCAACTTGTTTTACCCACTAGTTTCATATTATTTTTTAAATAAAAATTCTTTGCTATTTCGTTATCACTTCTTACACTTAAATAAACTCGTCTATTTACAAACTTAAAAAATTTCTGTAATACATCACTTGCTGTGCCTTTACCTTTGGCAGCTATTTGATGTAATATACAATCATCTTTAAAGGCTTGTATATCACCTATCTTTTGTTTTCTCTTATAAAAATTATATGTGATAACAACATCATTTTCTAGTATTAGATTTTTCTTTGCAATCATACGCTTCATATAGTCTGTTCTTATATGAGGAAACCATTTTTTGTGTAAATAAAAGATTTCTTTTACTGTTTCAAAGTCCGATATTTGTGCGTGATACATACTTCATATTATATCACTAATCACGGTCCTCGTCAAGCTATGAGAGTCCTGAGGGCGGAATTTGCGTGACAATCGACTACTAAGTGGATTCTGTCAATATTTGAGTTGTTTCGGACAGCGTGTGGTTTACTAACATCTGTATAATAAAAGTGACCAGTTTTAAGATTATGTTCGTTACCAATCTTATCTCTAGCATTTTCGTATAGTGTAAATATTACATCTTCATTTGTTCTAATCGGCACATGTATTCTAACTATGTTACCGCTTTCAATATCTTTATCTATTTTGTCTGAGTGTTTACCTATAACTTTACCTGCCACTAGTTTCATAAATCTAACTCTCTCATATGTACAAGGAAGTTTTTCTAATATTTCAAGTATAGGTTTCATAACAACATCATTTTTTAAAGTAGTATATTGTAATTTTGTATCTATCTTTACTGAACTTTTTAAGACACCAGGTTTTAATATGTCTAAAGGGTCTTTACCATAACCATGAAAAGATATAGCAGTCCAGTCCTCACCCTTTGTGTATTTTGTTTTTACTTTTTTAAACTCTAAGTTATCTAAAAATGTGCCTACACTTTCTAAAGGTTTTGTGTATGGGTCTATGTTTAAATGTTTTATCACTTTCCTGCCATATTGTTTTTTGGTTGAGGTTGCCATTCAGGCGGATTATCACCACCGACATCATAATCGTGATATGATCCTTTTTTATAAGTATCATAATCTGGCATAGGTGCTTGACCTTTCTTACCCTCTTTAATATCTTCTCTAGTAAATGCTGGTTTTTTACTTTTATCTAAACTACCTACATTGATAGGGTAACCTGGTTCTAATTTTTCAATCTTTCCCCCCTTCGCTAGGAACTTTTTCATCATGGAGTCCCTTTCCTCTTTTGACATTTTAGGTTTGTGTTCTTCTAAACCAGAGTTGTCTTTAAAGTTAGTCATTGTTCTCCTTCTATTTTTAAATCATCATTCTTTGGTACCCAATCAGTAGGAACATCATGCATATCATCATCTGTCATTTTATTCCATATCTCATTAAACAAAGCTTCAGGTGATAAAGCAATTTGTTCTACTGCCTTTCTTAACACCTCTTTGTTATATTCTTTCTTTCTTTGAAAGTCAAAATATGCTTTTAAATGTTGATATTGTTCTTTAGGTATTGGCATTATTTTCTTATCGCACCTTCTCTTGCAAATCTTTTAACCATTTTTTTTCTTGCCTCTTCAGCTCTTTTTAGTTTAAATTTACTTACTAAATCTGTAAATACATAACCATTCATATGTTCATTTTCATGCATAAAAATCCTAGCATTCATTCCGTGTAATACTTCTTCTACATCTTTACCATGCTGATCTGTATATTTTACATGACACCATTTAGGTCTTGTAATAGATAAGAATAGAAAAGGAAAAGATAAACAACCCTCTTTCATTGCTACTGTTTCTTTGCTAACATCATTTATCAAAGGATTAAAAACTGATCTTACTTTACCATTATCTATCTGAGGATGACCGCCCATTATAAACATACGAAAAGGTAAACCCACTTGATTTGCTGATAGGCCTATGCCACCATATTTAACCATAGTGTCATACATAGTTTTAGATAATTCAACTCTATCTTTAAAACCTGCTTCTTTTAAAGTGTCATCAACAAAAGGTGCTATCTGCATTAGTAATCTAGGATCACTAGGTGGTATCATTCTTAATATTTTTTTCTTTTCTTGTAAAAGTTTAGGGTCAATTTTAATTTCTTCTTTTTCACCTTTAATTATAGGAAGTTTGCCTTCAGTTATCTTTTCATAATTCTTAGCAATTTCTTCTATCTTTTCTGGTGTTAGTTTTTCTGCCATTATGCCATCCTTGTAAAGTTTTTATATTTTTCAAACTTCATTACTCTAGGGAACTTATCTATTAAAGTATCACCTTTATGTGAAATAACAAAAACATTTTCTTTTGCTAGTTTGTTACTTAGTATTCTCATAAATTCATCTGTGCCTGAAGCGTCAAGTGAACTGTCAAATATTTCATCTAGTATTAATAGATTAGTATTCGTAGAGTTTTTAAGTTTAGCAATCTCTCTCCATGTAAATAATATTGCTAAATCTATTCTTAGTTTTTCACCCTCACTAAAAGAGTGATAATTAAATTCGTCTCTATGTCTGGACTTAATTGTTTCGTTAAACTCATCATCAAGAGTAAAATTAACAAAAAAGTCCATGTCTGCTAAATTCTTATTAATCAACTGGTTCATTATTGGTAGGTATTGTTTGATGATCTTTGTTTTAATACCAGTGTCTTGCATAAGATATCTAGCAGTATCCAGATAATTCTTTTGTTCTTTTTGTTTAGTCTTTGCTGTTTCAGCAGACGTTAATTGTTCTTGTAATTCTTCTAGTTTACCTGTTGCAACGCCAGTGGTAAACTTATCATCTTCTAATTCATCAACTTCGTTTTGTTTATTAGCCATATACTTTTTAATTTCTGATATAGATGTTTCATATCTATTAACTAATAATTCTTTTTCTCTTATGGCAATCATAGTTTTGTTTATTATATCTAATCTATCTTCAGTAGATTTAATATCTTTTTCTATCTGACCTAATGCACCTTCTAACTCTTGTACCTTCTCTGCTTTCTTACCAATCATTGTAGATTTAAACGCCTCGTCAATCACTTGTTGACAAGTAGGACAATCATTATGCGTTTGAAAGAAACCTAAATCTTTTTTATGTTTGCTACAAGTATTTTCTAACTTGGCTTCTAAATTGTGAAGTTGTTTATACTTATTATTTATTTTACTTTCATCTAGTATTTGTTTTTGTAATTCAGCTTTTTCTGTATTTACTTTATCTATGTCTAGTTGATAGTTATCAATATCAGTTTGTGCTTGTCTAATTTCTATTTGTTTTTTCTCAATAGTTTGTTGTTTGTTGCCGCTCATGTCTTCTATGTGTTTCTTTTGTGAGTCTATTTTACTATCAATTAGTTGACAATTAAATTCTGATTGTTTAATTACTTCATCTTGATTTTTTTGTTTTTCTCTAAACAGTAAATTCATTTTAGAAAATATTTCTATATCTAATATTTCTTCTACGACCTGTCTTCTATGTCTTGCTCTTAATTGCATAAATGGTACAAACGAAGCATTACCTAGTATCACCACTTGTGTAAATGATCTAAAGTTTAGTTTTAGTATTGTAGATTCTAAATGTTTCTGATAGTCTCTTTGAGCAGCGTCTTGATTTAGCATCACATCATTACACCATATCTCAAATGTATTAGGTTTGATGCCTCTTATAATCTTATAATAGTTTTGACCAACAATAAATTCTACTTCTACAACACATTCTTTTTCGTTTATAGAATTAACTAATTGATCTTTTTTTATGTTTCTAAATGCTCTTTGAAATAAACCAAAACATAATGCATCTAACATAGTCGATTTACCTGCACCATTTTCACCAACAACTAGTGTTGATTGAGCTCTATCTAATTGTATTTCTATAAACTGTTGACCTGTTGATAGAAAGTTTTTATATCTTACTTTTTTAAATATTATCATACTTCATTACCCCAAGCATCCCAACCACTAACTTTTTGTCTAGCAAATAATTCTATATATGGCCCTTCTAATAAATTTTCTATATGTTTATACATTATATCAGGTTTTTTACTATGTTCCCTTCGTTGATCTATAACTAATTGTGGCACAGATTTACTTAATCTTTTTGGTTTACCTTTTGTCGCAAGTAAACACATTTCAGGATTACCTCTTGTCCAGTATCCTAGACCTGTAAAAAAACCAGGTTTAGTTTTATTAGACTTCGCCCAGGTAAATCCTACGGTCTTGTACTTAAATCCCCAAGCGTCAATAACTTTAAACGCCTGATCTAATAATGGGTCAATAACCCACATTAAGAGGACTGCATTATCCTTAGCAATTCTGTCAACAGGTAGCCGAATAATATCAGCGATACTGAGCACAGGATAATGTTTTTCAGGACTTCTATCTTTTCCTTTTTCAGAATACGTCTTAAATGACCAAGGTGGATCTGCATATATAACTCCATATTTTTTATTCGGTAGTAACATCTGTATCTTGTGCCTCTACAAAGGTTTCTTTTATCATATTTTTTAATTTATCTTTATCTAAATCAACTGGTAATTGATCTACATAATTGTTTACTAGTGTTATTGTATCTTCGGTACCCTCAACAACATCATCACTTACTAGATTAGCATTTAGGTCTGAGTAGTCTTCTAATATTTTTAATTCGTGTACCGTAATTTTATGATATAATCTTTCAAGTAAACGATCAAACATTTCATTATTTTTTTTATTTACAACAACTAACTTTACAAATTTATTATGATAAGAACCTATATCAAAGTCATCATAGTTTGTTTCATCATCATTGTAAACTAATTTAGCAAATATAGTAAATGGATTGTGTATCGCTTCTAACTCTCTTGTTTCTGTATCAAATACATGAAAGTATTTTTTAACATTATAATCTGACCATGTCATTTCATATTGACTACCTAAGTAAAATATTTGACCATCATCATTCTTTGTATGAAAGTGACCTGTAATTGTTTTTTCAAATCTTGAAACTATTGACTTATCATAACCATGAGTTTGTGTTATATTCTCATGCATATAAAAACCATTTAAGTCTAGGTGTGCCATGCATATATCAGCTTCTGCTGTATTCAACATGTTAAAGGATTCTTCTTGATTTTCAGGATTTATCCAAGGCAACATTAATATCTTTAGACCATCAAAGTCAACTACTTTAGGATCTTCATATATCCAAGGCTCGTTGACACCATCAGGTGCTGTACATAATTGTTGTAGTGAATTTACTTTGTTTGTGTTTTTAAAATAGATATCGTGATTACCGATAAGAATATGTGTATCTATTTTCTTTTCCCATAGTTTATTTAAAAAACCTTTTCTAAAATTATCAGCGATTCTAAAGTTGATATATTTTCTTCTATCAACCACATCACCTAAATGTATAAGGGTTTTTATATTGTGTTTATCCAAGTATGGGAAAAATATCTCATCATAAAACTTATGAAGATACTCATCAAAGATCATACTATCATTACGGACACCAAAGTGCGTGTCGTTTAATAACGCTATTTTCATACCTACCTAATTATATAACTACTTCTTTTCGCTCTCTTTTATATTCTTTTGCAAGAAATCTAACATCTGACTTTTATATACAGCATCATCACCTTCTAAAGAGTCCATCATTAATTCTACACCAGAGTTTGCGATTACTTTTGCTTTTACATCTTGTTGTTTTTTCTCTTTCTGTATTCTTCTAATAAAAGCATAGTAAATTATTTGTGTGAAATATGCAAATGGATTATTACTTTTTTCAGGATTAAAATTGCTCATATATTGTAAACAGTTTTCAATCCCGTCTGAGATCATGTCGTCTCTATATGTATAGTTTATAAAATTCGGTCTATAAGATAAGTGATTAGCAATCTTTAAAAAACATTCACCAATGTAATTGGTTACTTTAGGCGGTTTTCTATTTTTTTCTTTTGCCTTAGTGTATTTTAAACGCCAGTCAGTCATTGCTTGTAAAAACAATTTATTATCTACATAGTGTTCTTTTGATTTTTGTTTTTGTGACATAATTATATTATAACATTTTTGCTAGTTAAAGTAAAGCTTTTCAATTATTTTTTCAAAACGCTTGACGGCTATGGATTCTTGTGTTATACTGACTATGTAGTCGCTTGGGGAACCACCTAGCTAGCCTATCTAGTGTATAGTTTTTTTACCAAATAAATCTATCAGATTTTCCTCTGACCATTCAAACTTTTCTTCATTTGTTCGTCTATCTAGTTTATCCATTTGATCTGCCAATCTATAAATGTTTTCCATTTCTTGAGCAGATAAGGCAGGTTTAGCATTAGCCTTTTGTTTTTCTAATTTATTTAATATGACTTCGTAATAATGTGAAATGTGTTTGTCCGCTTGGGTGATTACCATTATCTTATCTCTAGGTATTACAAATGTTTTATCATCTGTAAAACTTAGCCAAGGCGCTAAAGAAGAATCATCTTTTACACCAAACTCAGTATGTCTTTGAACTGTTTGTAATTCTAGTGCGTTGGTTATTCTTAGAAAATCTTTATCAACTGTAATAGAACCCATTATGGTGCTACCATCTATAAGTTTAACCATACGATAATCGGTATTATTATCCATATAAGTATTTATCATTCCTTTAGGTTAATATTGTGAATTTCGTAATCAAATTCTTCTTCGGTATAAATGTTAATTCTTTCTTGAAAATGTTTTAAAGTAAAATTTTCTTTTGACTTATATTGCAAGTCATCTGCTATGTCGTATAGTGTCGCATTAACTTTATTATCTCCCAATCTTAAGCCTCTACCAATTGATTGTAAGTTTCTTATCCTAGATTTACTAGGACTAGCAAAAATAATGTTATGCAAGTTCCGTATATTAATGCCTGTGGAGAAAGTTCCATAAGAAGCCACGATAATGGCGTTGTTGCTTTTTTCTGTGATCTCTCGGACCTTTTCTCTTTGTTCAGCGTCAACTCCTCCATAGACAAAAAAGACTTCTCTTCCTTGTTTTGATTTGTCTCTAATAATTTCATATAATCCCTTTCCGTGTTTCTCTACTAGTTGAAATAATATTAAAGTATTACCTTTTATTTTAAGTGCTAAATTTTTAATAAAATTATTTCTTGATTTACTTGATACCAAATAATCTATTTCATCTTGATACTTACCACTTGCGACCATTTTAGCATTGGCTTCACTATGTTTAAGAATTAAACATCTTACAACCAGATCACTTAATTGTTTTTTATCCATAAGTTTTTTTGTAGATGTAACCTTGTTTACAGCACCAAACAATCCCTCTAAAACTAATTTGTGTGTATGAGCACCATCTAAAGTACCAGTAAGACCTATACGATATTTACAATCAATTAGTTTGGTCATAATTTCTGTTAATGATTTAGATTTAAATAGATGAGCTTCATCACCAAACACAGCGCCAAACTGTTCAAAATATTTTTTCGGTAACTTATATAAACTTTGCCATGTTGATATCAATACTTTTTTATCTGTTTGATTTGAGTATCCACTATATAATCTATGACAATTTTTCTTTACATTCCAACCGTACGATTCAAAATCAGAATACATTTGTTCAACTAGTGATGTTGTGGGAACTATTAATAAACACTTCTTATCTTTTAGTAAATGTGTATAATATCTTATTAATGCATATATTATAAATGATTTACCAGATGCGGTAGGACTTAGTAATAGTGATCTATTAAATCTTAAATTACTATACACAGCGTCTATTTGATAATCTCTTGCCTCAAACTTTTGACCTAGACTATTACAGAAATGTTTTACCGTATCTTTGTCTACCTTATTATTAATCTCTACATCTTTACCACAAACGATAGTATATCCTCTTTCTTCAGCAAACGCTTTTACATATGGATATAAACCAAAGTATATCTCTTTTGTTTTTTGTGAAAATAATCTTATCTTACCATCCCACATTCTATTTCTAAATGCTGGCATAAACTTATAACCTGGCACATAGAAAGTAAAAAATTCAGATATCTCTCTTTGTACATCTGGTTCACATTCTATTGTAATGTAAACTTCGTTTCTTTTTTCTATGATTAAAAGATTAGTATTTTGCGGATTGATATTCGTGGTGTTCACCTACTTGTCCTCTTATCTGTACATTAAAAGAAATACTTATACGATCTCTTTTAGAATTGTTTATTGGGACCCAATGAACTAACCACGAAGGAAATATTATTAATCTGTTTTGTTTTGAAATATAGGATAGTAAGTTTGAATTTTCGTTAGTCTTTTTTTTCTTTCTTGGTACAAGTACATCTGCTGCTGGTCTTGGGTCTACAAAAGTAATACCAGTTTTAGCGTCTGATTCTAAATAAAATACTCCACTTAAAAAATTATTAGAGTGTGTATGTGGTGCGTGTGTTTCACCAGGCTTTAATATATTACCCCACATGCCAGTTATTTCTATTTCTTCTACATTATAATCTAGTTTATCAATTATATCAAAAGCAGTTTTACCTATGTCTGTAGCAAACCATTTAAATGGTTCTTTTTTATGTAAATCAGCGCTTGTTTGCCAGTTGTTATTTTGTTCTCTTTGTTTATATAATGTATAAATTTCTTCCTGCATAGCAGGTAATCTTTGAGGTGCTAGATAATCATCTTTTACAAATATGTTTGTTGAAAATACTTTTTGATGATCCATTATATTGCACCACTAGTGAACTTCTTCCATTCAATAGCATTTTTAATTAAGAAAGTCCTATTGTTTACACCTCTTAAAACTTGTTCAAGATATTTTACTATTTGATTTAGATATGCTACCTTTTGATCTGCTTTTTGTAATTCAGGATCAGAATCCATATAGATGTGAACATCTGCTTTTAAAACTTTTATATCAAATGGTTTTGCTTGATACACACTAGGGTCTGCTTTACCTGTATAATATTCCCATTTATCTTTTGTAAGAGACTTATGCTCTTGATCTGCTTTCTTTAATAGTAAATTAAATTTATTAAAGTGTATTAAGTATTTGTTATGTAATAGAGGTATGTTTACCGACTCTCTATCTAATTCAGTATCATCTAGTTTAAAGTCTTTATTTACGGACTCTTGTAATTCTTCTAATGTCATAATGTTATTATATCACCTTTTCGGTTAATTGTAAAGCTTTTGTTCCATTTCTTTGACAGATATATATTTTAGGTTTTCACATGATCTCCATTCGTTTATAGTGGAAGCGGTTTTTTGCTTCCCCTTATTAACCTTATAGAATTGTATATCTTTAAATTTATCAAAGGTATTTTTATGTTGCATAATCCAATTATACATTTCTTTTGGATTATCAGGATTGGCTGCTAAATCTTCTTTCTTTGCATAACTTTGAGTGCCTGCATATATATTATTTACTTTATCATCATCTGAATATAAATCATGCCCTACAAGAAATACCTCTTTGGCATTTAATTCACAGGCAAGATGAACCGATCTACTACCTGTTGCATATGCAAAGCCATCTACACTTGGATCAATATCGGTAACTTTATCACCAGGTTTTACACCTGTTACATAAGTTATACCAAGATTTTTACCTTTCATAAGTGTGAACACACCATCTGCCCCATGATATACAACTTCGTTACAACCATTTGGCTCATTATCTATCTGACCTTTACCATACCATTTGTCTGCTAACATAGAGTCAGCAACAACATTAGGCACAGGTGTCCAATATCCTAGATAACATATAGCCTTATGAGCATATCCTGATCGATATACCTCGTGACTCATCCTTGAATCCAGTGCTACTAATATATCACATTGAAAATCACGATAAATGGCGTTACAACCTATTACGGTTGCATAATCCTTCATCTTTTCTAAGTTTAATCCTTGTCGTGATTTACCATTGCCGAGACATACGGCTTTGTCGATCCATCTTAAAGTCTTCATCAATAATCATCCTATATTTTTTATGTAGTCGATATCTGTACAATATCATAATTCAAATAATTAAAACTAGCAGATACCTGTAAGTAATCTACGTCACTTGCCTGAACATTATAAGACAATGATCCTAAAGATATAGGATAAACATTTGAAAATCTTATTTCTGTCTTTGCAATATTCTTACTATTTAAAACTGTTAGTGTGGCGTCTGAATAAGTACCGCCTTCAGCAAGTGGTGCTGGTGTTCTTTTTGATCCTGTTGCGACTGAACTTGCAGTCGAACCAGGAAATCTATCAGCACTTGAAGCTTGTAAATCAGCAAACTGAGAGTGATTTTTAGGAAATCCTAGACCACTTATCCAGTCATGTAATTCTTTATAGTTGTTTAAATTTTCATCAACAAGAAATGATAACTCTAAAGTCTGATAATTTATTGTATCGCCAGGCACAGGATAATCATACAAAGGTGTAGGCACAGTTGCTGTACCTAAACTAATACCAGGTATGTTTGCTGTCTGTACAAAAAACTCTACCTTAGGAATCTTAGTCATCTTAAACCTAAACTGAACAGGACTTGCATAGTCTAATTTAGAGGGTTGTCTGTTGATAATATTTGTTTCTGTCATACTACTATTTATAATGAATTTTAGGCTAAAAAAAAGGGGGAATAAATCCCCCCTTTTTCGTATTAGTTTTGTCAACCAATATTACATAATGTTTGTAACTTGAACACGTCTGTAATATACGTTTTGGTCACCAGCTGCAGGTGATGTTAAATCAATTGCACCAGTACCATTTGTTGTTGCGAAAGGATTAGCAACCATACCATATCTAGTTTTGAAACCGATTTTTGGTTGGAAACTATCTTGACCAACTGCTCTTACCATTTGTAGTGGTACGTAAGGACAATAGAATAGTCCAGAGTCGTATGGTGAAGTTCCTTTGTAACCTACAACGTAGAATTGTTTAGCAGCAATGTTAGCAGCATATGGATCTACATATACTTTAAACTTACCGTTAAGAACACCAGCGAAAGTATTTCCAGTGTCATCTACATTTAAGTTAGTTGCAAGAGCAGGAGCGTAATCTAATACACCTGACATTTGAAGTGCAGAAGCAACATCAGCTGAACAGATAATCATATTACCTTTTCCTCTTCTTGTTAGTTGACCAATTGCATTAGCGTCTCTCTCTAATTGGAACATTAATCCTTTGAATTTCTCAACTGACCATCTTCCGTTTGAGTCTGTGTCAAGATCAAAAATACCAGCAGTTGTAGTATTTACTTGAGCACCAGCTTTTGCAGTAGTGTATATTGTTCTAACAACTTCTCTATTGATTTCCGCAAGGATCTCAGATGAAAGGATGTTAGCAAGTTCAGTCTCAGCATCTAAACCATGGATTGCTTTTAAGTCTTGAGCAAGTTCCATAGTGTATTCAGCTTTAAGAGCTCTCGATTTAGCAGTAACCGTTACTTTATCGATTGAGAAAGCCATTTCAGCAAACTCATCAGATCCATCACCTAGTTTTTCTGCGTTAGCAGTTGACATTCCAGAACCAGTTGTGTAAGTTCCAGCAGGTGAATCGTTAAGAACAGCAGGGTTAGTACCAGAGTGAGAGTCTGGAGAACCTGTGTCAGAAGCAGCGTCTTCAGCAGAAAAGTCTGAATCAGCTTCGTTAAATAATGCCTCAGCACCAGCTTGTGATCCGAATCTTGACTTCATAGCGAAGATAAGACCAGTTGGACCAGTCATTGGTTGAACACCGCAAATATCGTATGCGATTAAGTTAGGCATTGCTCTTCTAACTAGTGATATTAAAACAGGATCCCATGTGTCGATAGATCCGTCAGAAGCAGTAGATGAAGAAGCACCCATTGCGTTAGCAGGTGCAGCCTCAGACATAAAGCTTCTATCTTCTCTAACAGCTTTTTCTTGGTTTTCAAGAATAACTGTTGTTACAGCTCTTTTGTACGCATCTTCAATTTTTGGTAAATCAGGATGCTCCAATACTGGCTGCCATTTTTCTTGTAAGTTTTCAGTAAGATACATTTTATCTCTCCGTTTCTTATATTAATTTATTAAATCTTTACAGATTTAAGGTTTTTAGTTATAGCGGCTGTGTATGCAGCCATAGCATCGGTATTGCTCTCAATAGGAGCGTTAGCCGCAACAGTATCAACAGCATCTTTAGATGCGCTTTCTACTATTTTCTTTTTAGGGAAATAAGATTCTTTAATAGTTTCTAATTTCTCTCTAAATTTATCAGCACTATCGTACTCAACATTCTCAGCCATTGAAGTAAATTTTTCTTTTTCTGTATCAGCCAAATCGTCAGAAATTTCAGCAACGATTGTGTGTCTGTCAGCGTCAGAAACTTTTTTACTTAACTCAACATTTTTCTCGATTTGTTCGTTAAGTTTATCTTCAAGTTTTTTATTCTGATTTGTTAAGTCATCAAGTACATTATATTTTTCTTCAGGAACATCAATGTAGTGTTCTTTGAATAAGCCTTTAAGACCAGTTATAAAGTCTTCAGCGATCTCAGTTCTAATTCCTCTTTCAACCGCTAATTCATTTTCTTTCATCCATTCTTCAACAACATAGTTTAGGTATGAATCTACTTTTTCAGTCATAGCTTCTTTTATTGTTTCTTTTTCAGACTCAAGTTTTTCTTCGTACTGTGCCTCAAGGATTTTTGTTTGTTCCTTAATTCTTGTCTTAACAGCAGTTTCAAAAATAGTAGCTGCTTTATCTTTAAATTCTTCAGATAGATCAGCGTCAGATGAAACTAGTGCTTTAACATCATCGGATAGGTCAATTTCTACTTCTTCCGCTGATTCTTTTTTCATTTTATCTTTCATCATCATTTCTTTTTTATCATCTTCTTTTTCAGAATCGTCTTCCATCTTTTTCATAGCATTCATTTTCTTCATTTTCATAGCGTTCATGTTTGCCATTTCTTCGACTTCTTCCGTTTCTTCTTTTTTCATAGATGAAGGTTTTTGATCGTTTGGTAAAGAACCATCGTTAGCGTCTTTGTTGACCTGATCTGATACTTTCTTAACTTTTTTCGCATTGTCTGGTGTATTGTCAGTTGGTTTTACAACTGCTGGACCAAGATCCTCTGCGTCATTTTTAAGTTTAGTAGGTTCAGATGGAGCAGCATTAGCCGTTACTACGTTCTTTTGCTCTTCCACTTTCTCTACTTGTTTTTCTGTGTCAGACATTAGGTCTCTCCTTGATAATTTAATTAATTAATTAATTTAATTGTTAATATTATTTATACATCCTGTCATCTCAAAACCTACGCAGCTTATGTAAGTTGCGTGTGTTTAGATTTTTGTCAGAAAGTCTTTAAAAATAGAGGCTTTCTTTTCTGCCAATTCGGCACGTTTAGTTTTCTCTATTTCTTCTTTATATCTTTCAACTTCCATACTTTTCAGTACGCCGTTGTCCCATACCCACTCTTTACCTTCCATAATTCCTTCTACGAAAGCGTCTGGAGCTGATGGGTCTGCAACTATATCAGCCGCAGTAGCCAAATAGAAATCTTTACCTACAACATTACCTTGCGATCCTGATTGTAGAGATCCCATACCTCTTGATGATACGCCTAATTGAGCACCTTCGTCAATTAAATTCTTGACAATTTTACCGTATGGTGTATCCATTATCTTAGCCTCACCTATAAAGTTTTTACCTTCTGGTTTTAGACTAGTAATCATATGTGAAACTCTTTCTAGGTTTACTGTTGGTCCGTCTGGATGTCCTAGTTCACCGAAAGCTCGTTTCTTGTTTATAAATTGTTCGTTATATCTTTTAACTTCTTTTGCAAGTGTGCCTACTGGATAGATTCTACCATTACGGTTTTTAATATCCGCTTGCATAAAGATACCTTTTATCTTGTAGTCTTTTTTCCCGTTTCTTTCTTCGGTTAAGACTTCAATGTTTTCTATTGTTTCTGTAATAAGTTTCATCTCTCCACCTTTTATTTTATCTTATCTCTAAAATTAATGTATAGTTATCGCCAGCAACAAAACCTTTTGTTGATAACAATATGTCACCTGCAGGCGATGTGTTTGCTGTTAGTGTTGCATTGTTAGGTATACTATTTCCTGCAGTATGGTAATCGTGAAAACCACGGCCAGAAAAAAATCCTATCGTTGCGTTTGCAGCATTATCGCCACTGCCAGCAAATAATAATTCTACTCCTGATTTACCATTCGTAGTATTTACTGACCAATATATTTTCGCAAGGACTCTATTTGCATCCTCTGTCATAAAGTTAAGAGCACTAGCATCCATTTTTGTAACTAGTGTTTCACCTGATCCGTCAGATATGTTAGTAAATTTCATAACTGTTTTTGTTCCAGCTGTATCTACTATCGTTTGACTTGTTACTACATCAGCCATTAATTATTTCTCCTAAATTCAGTTATCAACAAATAACTATCTACATTTGAGTCAGTTGTTAATAATATTTGTTTATCGTCACCAAACTTTAACTGGTCAGGTCTTAATCCATATTTACCACGACCAGTAAAAGTCAAATTATTTGTTTCACTTACAGCACTAATTGTTAGTGTGCCAGTGCCTTTTATTTGATAATAACATTCTATTAAACTTACTTTACTTTCGTTATTACCACTTTCAAGTTCTTCAGCATCAACCACGATTTGATCTTCTTCACCACCAATACCCTTTGACTGAACAATGTACTTTTCAGTAGAGTCCACTACCTTAGTATTAGTTATCGCCATAATAATTAACTCGAAAACGCTGAGTCTTTTCTTAATTCGATAAGAACAAATCCAGAAGTACCAAGAGCGGTTAACTCTAAATCTCCTGAAGTCGCTGTTGTGTTCGTTGCGTTGTTAGTAATTCTACCAGCAGTGCCATCATAGTGTCCTGTACCAGCAAGTTGAATTGCGATAGTATCAGCTGAAGCACCTTTAAATTGTATCTGTACATGACCTGTATTATCATCAGCAGTACCTTGTACTAATCCCCACCATATTTTAGTGATATCTAATTTTGCTCCATTAGCATGACCAGATAATCCACTTGCGTCTAATATATTTGAGTTAGCAGTAGTGTTATCATCCATGTTTACTAGAATAGTAACTTTACCACCATCACCAGCAGCACCGACAACTGTATCTTTTAATGTTCTTGTTGCAATAGCCATTTTTTATTTCCTTTAACTTAATATTTCATTGTCAATATAATCTTCTATACTTGACACTTTAACATTTCTTTTTCTCGCCACCTGTTTTATTATACCATCAATCTTACTAATTATATCACCTTTAGTTTTACCTATCATAATATAGATATCTTTTACTGCCATCTTTTCAGCTGGCGATAATTTTTTAAATTGAGCAGTTTCTTTAGGACTGTCAACTTTTTGTTCAGCCAGTTTAGTCTTGAACTGCTGAAACATCATCTGCATTTTCTTCCTCGCCTTGATCTACTTCAACAGGTGCAGGTGTTTCTACTTCAGCATTATTACCACTCAATTGAGCAGCGTCTTGTGTTGCTTCTAATTCGTTACCTGCGTTTAACCAGTCAGTAGCAACTGATTGTCTTTTATCATCAAGTGCTTGTCCTATTTTATCAGACAACGCATTTTTAAATGAGTCTTGAGCCGCTACATTGTCCCCACTTGTAAGTGAGTCAATCATATTTTTTACATTTTCATTTGCCATAATTATTCATCTCCTATATTTATACCAGTATCTTGGGCTTCTGTATCCATATCTTGACCTTCGGGAGCCGCAATAATACCTTGTTTTATTTCTTTCGCAATTTGATTATCAATTTCAATTATATCGTCATCACTTTGTCTCAATACTTTTTTTCTTATGTAGTCAACTGAGTAGTATTTTCCTACATATGGACTTACTTCTTGAGCAAGACTTAATCTTTCTCTTAAAATTTCTGCCTCTTTTAACTCAGCAAAATATCCATCTTTTAAATAATCATATTGAATATGTGCGCCTATTTTTGCCCAATCTTCAATAGTTATGATACCTTTTAAAACTAATTGTGTTTTAAGTATATCAGCAAAAAGTTGAGTAAATCTTTTTCTTAATCTTTGAACAAACTTAGTAAACTTTAATTCATCTCTTGTAATTTCAGCAGCTTTACCAAGATTGAAACCAGATTCTGATTCTAATCTTGAAATCGGCACATTCAACGCTTTGTATAATTTCTTTTGAAAGTATTGAACGTCTGTAATTTCACCAAGATTTTGTCCACCTGGTAAAGTAGTTACTTCAGTTCCTTTTGCACCCTCTCTACGAGGTAACCAAAAGTCCTCAAGCATTGACATATGTTTTCTGTCATCTCTAATTTCACCAGTTGAAGCATCATAAACAAGTTTGTTTCTGTATCTTGCCATTACGTCTCTTAAATAAGACTCAGCTTTTATTTTTGGCAAGTTACCTACATCAACATAGAACACTCGTCTTTCAGGTGCTCTTACTATTCTGTAAATAACAACAGCGTCTTCAATCATTCTTAATTGATTGACAGGTTTAATTGCTTTGTGCAAGTGACCCATGACCATATTTCTATTTTGGTCAATGACACCAGATGTTACAAAAGTTATTGAGTCAGTTGCGATTTTAACACCAGCATTAGAATTACCAGCTTGTATTCCTTTTTCATTGTATATAAACCACTCTGCTGTTTGTTCAACAACTTCAATGCCTTTACTTTTGACATCTCTTTTCTTTTTAATCTCACGAACCTTTTTCATTTTTCGTGGATCAATATATCTTAATTCTGTAAGACCTTTTCTAGGACTAGTCGGATCTATTACCTTATGAAAATAGATACGGCCATCAACATAAAATCTTTTAAATATGTCATGTCCTTTTTCTTCAAAGTTTAACAAACGCATTACTTCGTCAAACTCATCTCTAATCTTTTCTTTAATTTTATCTGAAACACCAAGTTTGTCTAAAGACAATGAAACGGAAACGTCTTTTTCATTAGATACAATAACCTCATTTATTATATCTTCAATAGCCATATCACATTCTGGATGCTGAGCAACTTCTCTATATCTTCTAATCAGCTCAGAGTCATTCTTAGCTGTGACTTCCATATCCAAGTATTGGCCAAAGTAACCGCCAGCAGATATAGTTGTTACACCGTCATCTGGAGAAGGTATAGTAAAAGCCTGTTTGGCTTCTGCTGGCTTCTCCAGAGTATCATTTTTTCTTGTTATTTCAAATCCAAGTAGTTGTACCATATTATAATCTTCCTTTTTGAATTAACTTATTTTTATGTAGTCGTATCTGTTTCAAAATATTGGAATTGGAATGTAACACCAAATTCTTCGATAGTGTCATTAGTTCCGTAATTCAAAGCAATATTATCTAAGGCGATTGGGAACAGTCCTCTGTAAGTGTATGACTTTAGAGTATTACCATTTCTATCTAAATGGTCAACGAAACCATCAACTTGATAATCAGCAGGATTTGCGATACCTTCGTTGTCAGTCATGTTGTTTATACCGTTCATCCATCTTTCAAATGCTCTGTACAATTTAAAGTCAGTATCGTTTAAAACTGTAATTGACCAAGGTTCAAATGTTCTGTCCCCAGCAATATTAAGTTTTCTGCCTCTAAAGTCAATAGGTACATTACCTACTGTTTGTCCAGGTATAGCAGTTGCTTTACATAAGAAAGCAAGATCAGATGTTTCACCACCTACAGCAGCGTAACCAGGAAAAGGTAAAGTTACCTTGAACTGATTAGCACGAGCTCCGCCGCCTCTTAAACGAGATTTAAATTCATTAATATTTGGCATGATTTTATTCCTCCCTATTAAGCGCCAGCGACTTCAGAAAAGGCAACGCCTGATCTTGTAGCCACAAAGTTAAGTTGTATGAAGTTAATAGAACGACTAGGTTTGACAAATATGTCAGCTCTAAATTCGTTTCTATCAATAACGTCTCCAGTATTGTTAGTGTCATCACATACTACTGAAAAATCAGTAAGACCTCTTCTACCTTGTACATCTCTTAGGAAAGGCTCTATCAAGTTTCTAAATTGTGCTCTTGTGAACTCATCATTAAATTCAAAGAGTTGAAATTTAGCTGCGATAGCAATTGCCTTCTCTAAAGTGATAAACAATCTTCTAACATTTATTCTGTCAAAAGCACTAGGTTTAGATGAAGCAGTTTTGTCACCAAATAGAACAGTTCCTTGACCAGGAAATGCTACTACTGGATTAATTCTTGCTTTGTATAACTCGTCTCTTTGAGCTTGATTTGGATTAAAAGCAAGTTTTACTGCACCTCTAATTTGTCCTCTAGTGTAACCAGCAGGTGAGAAATGTGAATCAGCAATATTATCTGTTCTAGCACATAGACCAGCAATGTCACCATTTAATGGTACAAATCTGTAAACATCATTGTATTTGTCATACATGTATTTGTAACCACTATCAATAACAGCGTAACTTGTTGATGGTAAACCATCAGCAAAAGATACTACGTTTTGAGTTTGTGTGACAGCGTTTGCAACACCAACTACATCTGCTCTTGCAGGTGATATGAAGGCAACACAATCTTTTCTTGCTGTTGCGATATCCATAACAGCAGTTGCTTTTGTGTCTCCAGTTGCATCAGCACCTGTTTGAGAAGGTCCACATAATAGTAAACTTAAATCAACATTATCAGCGTCATTAAATTTTTCATATGCAGTAGCGATCTCAGCGTTTGTTGCAACATAGTCATCTGTTCCACCAGAAAGTGAAGTAGAAGATACTACAAATGCATCACCAACTGTATTATCAAAAGTTGTACCAAATTTAGTTACACCATCTGATAAAGTAGAGATGTGATCTATCCAATAGATATATTTACTTTCTCTATAAATTACATCTGGATAATAGTTTGAATTACCAGAAGAATCTTTAGCATCATGAGCCTGTGAAACACCTTCGAAAGTTTCTAGGATTGTTCCAGCAGTTCCTGTGATTGTACCATCTTCATCTATTACTGCGATATGCATTTCGTCATTAGAACCACCAGCAGCAGATACATCATCTGTTGTTGTTGGTGGAGTTGAAAAGTTAAAGTAATACTCCCAATGTCTTAAAACTTTAGCGTTATCAACAACAGCGTGTCTTAATCCACCTGTTTCTGTTTGACCAGTTGCAGGGTTAAATCTTGCGATTGTTAAAGTGTGAGTTGAGATTGATGTTACCTTATAGAAAAATCCAGAAGGTGCACCATCAGTTGAAGGTACATTACTTGTATCTCCAAACTCTAAAATGTCGCCCACTTGAAATAGAGATCCATCATCCATAGTGATTGTTGTATCTCCGATAGCAGCAGCACTATCATTTACTAAAGTTCCACTTTGTGAGTGAGGGCCGAAAGCAGTTGAGTTAGGACACAAAGAAACTTTTAAACTGTTTCCTAATGTTCCTGGTTCTCTTGCAGCCCATGGTCCTATATTTGTTACTGATCCAGCACCTGAGTCTGTAAGATAAGTATCCAAATAGTCAGCCGTATTTTTAATTAAGACAGCAGTACCAGTTGACACAGCATTTACCATGCCTGTAATTGGTCTTACTACCTTCAGATTATTTCCGTATCCTAAAAAGTTTGCAGCTGTGAAAAATTCCTCAAAGTTATTTGCATTTGGTTTTCCAAATATATCAACTAATTCGTTCTCAGATGAAATAGTAGTAATCTCATCTACTGGTCCTTTTTCTGCTGTAATCACGATACCGCCAGAAGTTGTTGACACAGCTGGTACGATATTCGTTAAGTCCTTTTCAGTTACCAAAACACCTGGTGATACTTGAAAAGCCATAGTTTTTTCTCCTTAATATATTAAGTATTTGTATTAGTTATAACCCTTTGTAGATATTTATTATAATCCGTTTCTTTACTACTCTCCCTTACGATAAGTCACAGGTTGCCACAATACGCCTGCGTCATCAAAAAATGAGTTATTTTTACCGTCAGGATCATTTAATCCGTCATCTATAAAACCAAAAGGTGCCATATCAGCCTCTATTGCGTTTTGTTGTTCAGTAAACATTTGACCTCTTACATCTACATCGGTCAATTCTTTAAAATATCTTTGATTAGCCATCCAAGAAAAGATAACTAGACACATCACTAAATCATCATGAGCCCCTTGTTCAGCCTCAAAAGATTTTCCACGAGAAATAAAAGTAGAAAGTTCCGCAATTATATCAAAGTCATTTATAATTAGTTTATCAGATTCTATCAGACTTTTCAGATTTGAAGTTCCGATTTTTTTTGTACCCTTTGTCATTCTCAAACCTAATTGATTGCCCCGTCCACTAAAGCCTCCACCTAGTACCTGACCTGCTCTTCCTCTTTGTGTGACCATCATCATATTATCATACTCTAGCTCAAATTGCATTGCGTCTGCTACTTGTTGACCTAGATCGTTTATCTCTATTAGACAATATGCTTTGTTGTAATAGTCTCCTAATTTTTTTAGTATATTAGGAAACACAATTGGTTTAATAGTATTGCTTCTATACTTTGCAACTATCTTATAAGGTGCCTTTGTAACATCAAATACTATGACAGCAGAATAATCATTATTGATACCTCTTGCAACATCAACTGCCATAACATAAAGATGACCTTTCTTAGGCATTTCATAAACATCTAATCCATCAGGACTTCTTTGTGGGTCTATGACTGCCATAGACTTTAATTTACTTGCATTGATAAGTGTATCAACACTTCCTAAAAACTCACACTCAAACTCAGTTTGAAATTGCTCTAAACTTGTGTTTCTAATTGTTTGTTCTTTCCATGCTTCATCTCTACCTGGCACTTCAGACCAATGTACTTCAATAGGTTTATAATCATTTTTTTTATTGTTTGCATCCATCCACATCTTATAAAACATGTTCATTCCATGTGGTGTAGATACAATCATAACCTTTGATGATTGACCAGATGATATTGTAGGATATACTGAACTAAAAAATTCTTGTGCAATATTATTAGGCACATAAGCAAACTCATCTAAGAATATTATATTAAAGGTACTTCCCCGAACAGCACTAGAAGATGTACTCGCCGCTACGATTTTACTTCCGTTTTCTAATTCTAGGGAACCTTTGTTCCAGTTTATAACTCCTTGTTGCATCCATTTCGGCAAGTGCTCGTAAGCAAGTTGCAATCGCCCTAATAAATCCCTTGCCGTAGAAGATTTGTTGGCGAGTATTGCAACATTCACATTGTCATTAAATAAAACATAATGTAAGAGGTAGGATATAATGATAGTTGACTTTCCACTTTGTCTTGGCAACTTGCAAATTGTAAAACGATTATCGTGGAAAGTATCTACCATCTTCCGCTGAAAGTCATACATCTCAAAAGGTATTAAACCTTTATCAATTGAGACTATCTTTAAGTAATTTTCTATGAAGTATTTAGGATCCTCAAGACACTTCATCACTTCATCTACTTGTGTTGGTGTAAATCGTGATTTTGTGTGTGCCTTTTTTAGGTTAGGATTTCCTAAATATTGGTCTAATTTCATTTTTTGTCTTTATTTTTTTTTATAAGTTTTTGTAGTTCAGTTGTAGAACCTACAAATAAAGCATTAGTTACATTTTTAGGCACCGAACCTTTTTCTTCTTTTAGTTTTTTAAGTGTGCCTTGTAAGTCTAATAAGTTTTGTGCTACTTCGCTTTGTGTTTTAATTAATTGTCCTGCTACTTCGTATGCTCTAGGGTGTTCACCCTCTTTTGCTAATGAAAGTATTCCCTCTATTGCTTCATTACCTTTATCAAGTAAGTTGTAAAGATTTTTTCTACCAGTTTCAAAGTCTGTTTCAGCATCAGCATTTTTAGGTGCAACAGGCACAGCTGGCTCATTTACTATCTCTAAAGGATTCTTTTCTTTTTTATTTTCTAAAACTTCGTCAGCTATATTTAATACTTCATTTAATTTATCATCAATACTACTCATTTTAAAACCTTATGTTATTTGTCTTCACCAGTCTTCTCATCATAATTTAAACCATCATCAAAAAATTCTAGTGTAGTTGTATATGTATATGTATCATCTTTATCAGCAGATGTCGGGTTTGGTGTAACCGTAACTCTTTGTGATCGAGATGGATTGTTAGCCTGTGTGTTAGTGTACATGTCCGCTTCTGCATTTTTTATTATTGCACTAGTAGATATAGGACCATGTAAATATATTTTACCTGTAAATTTTAAAGTGTATATAATTCTTCTTCTATCAGTTAATGCACCTGTATAACTATCTTCATAGTCAACACTTTCTAATATAAAAGGAATGTCTCTTTTTGTATCCATGTAGGTTCTATCCATAATCATAGTTACCGTATAGTCAGGTTGAAAGAAAGGAAGTATTTGTTCTATGATTTGTAAACCATCATCTGAGGTTGCAGTATAAACATTTAAATCAAAAGTTACGTCATATGGCACAGGCATATATTGTGTATTTAATTTTGTCGTATCACCACTTACATTTTTTGCAACTGATATTCTTTGATTTTTATTTAATTTACGAGTAGGATCATAAGCATAACCAGTTATATCAAATGACATTCGAGGTAGAGTGAGTGCCACTTTTGAATCTGTTCCTGTTAAATCTGCTTGTTGATCTAGTCTTGCAATAAACTTTTCTTTTGGTGCATATGATAAAGGTACTCTAATTGTCTGTAAAGGATTTCCGCTAGAATCCGTACGTTTAATATTTACATTATTAAATATTGTACCAAATGCTATCACAGCATTTCTAATTTGTTTATGATAAAAGTGTTGTCCAAACATTATACTATTTTGCCTTTGTTAAGTCCCTCTTTGATAACATATTTTTGTGTGCCGTTTGCACCATGTGTTACCGATTTTTTAAGAGTTTTGCCTAACATATGAGTTTTTTTTTCTATTGTGCTTTTTTTATGAAAGTCTGTTAGTTGTCTATGTCTATCTCTTTCCATTAGTATTCATCAACTTCCCCGAAAGGATTTCTTTCGCTAAAATCTAATATATCATCACCAGTAGATGTTGTTGTTGTTCCTGCTTTATCTTCAAACGCTTTACCATCGTCAACAGGTTGTTGAGTCTTCATTGTAAAGTCTTCGTTTAAGAAGTAGTTGATAGCACCTAGATCACTTTCAAGTAATAAAGAACCAGTTTCATTTTCTAATGCAAACTGAAACTGCATTGTATCAACTGATAAATTATCTTCAACAGTATCAATAGCAGTGATGCCAGTATCAAGTCTTTCAGAGCTGTATTCCCAACGAGTACAAGATAATTTGTAAACAGGTAAAGCACTTTGTTGATAGAACGGTTGCTCATGTTCAACAAATTGTATTTCAAAAAATGCTTTTGTGGTAGGGAAATAAACTAAGTCACCCTCTTGTGGTCTTTCAGCAACTAAATCGCCATTGTTTTTAACTAAAGTTTCCCATCTTAATTTAGATAAAGTAAATCTTATATCATCTCTTAATTCTAAACCAAACTTTTTAATTATCTCCTGTTCACCCATGTATCCGTCAGTATTATCAACATACATTTCTATTATATAAGAGTCATCAAAAGATGAAGCTGGGTCCTCGCCAAATATAGTATCTTTGTTTGCCAGTTTTCTTGGCAAATAATAAACATCTTGGCCATATATCTTCAGTTGTTCTATTATTAAGTCTTCGTATAATCTTTGTTCTGAAGTTGTGCCAGTGTCAAAATAAACATTTGTTGGCATTTAATTTCTATCCTTGTTGCATATGTGGAGGTTCTTCGTAGTTTGATCTTATTTCTTCTTCTAGTTTTTGAACCTCTTGAATTGCCGTTGAAAATAATTCAGGTCCGTTAAGTGTAACTCCACCTAACATTGCTGTACCATTAAACTTAGACAAATTTTGTCCCCATTGTCTTTTGATTAGGGCTGTAGTGTATCTCTTTAAATATATATCATTAAACATATTTGTATGTTGAGCAGGATCTAATTGTCTGTAACATTCAATAATTAAATATTCATCAGCAGATATTCCTTCTTCCCAATCCATATCAATATATAATCTATTTGATAGTGTGTTAAATCTTATTGGTTTTTCTCCTACTAATATATGATCTAAAAAATCTAAATGACGCATAGTCATATCATAATGAACAATACTAGTTGATGAAAAATCATATAGATCATTTAATCTTAGTTGATACTTAACATCAAAAATATTTAAGTTTGCTCTGTCAGATAAAGGAAAAATATTTATCACACTTAAAACAGCATCTGGTATTACCAAATAGTTTTGATTTTCTTGATAAGCAGTTTCTACTATATTTGAATCCTCAGTATGTATAGTTGTGCCATCTTCTTTTATTAAATCACCATCACCTTCTAAAACTGTATTTGTAGCAGTTTCTAATTCTATATTATCAGCATATGTTCCTTTTTCAACAACATTAAAAGATTTATTTGTTCTTAATCTAACTATGTCGTCAGCAGTAACTTTATATTTTAAATACATTCTTTCAACACCATCTGTATGATATTGAGAAAAATATTGTACTGCTTCGTCTATTCTATCTTCTATTTGATCTTCGTCAACATTTATATCTATTACAGGTTTACCTAATGATCTCAGGCAGTATTCTTTAAATGTTGCTCTCGTATTTGGTTTCGCCATAATTTTTTCCTATGATACTATTTATTTATCCTAATGCGACTGCTTGTGCAATTGCAAAGGCTTTTGTTGCCTTACTATCTAATGCTGTCTGTATATTACCTGTGACACCATCTACAAAATTTAATTCAGCACCAGTAGCAGTAATTGTTGTGCCACCTAATGCCAAACTTGACATACTTACTGATCCAAGTCCTGTTATGCCACTTTCAGAATCAAGTATAACTGCCTTACTAGCAGATGCTGTTCCTGCCGTGACACCATCTAAAACTGCAATTTCTGTTCCTGCAATTTCAGCATCACCTATAATTAATGTTCCACCAGTTAAATATAATTTACGCCAAGGTCTTGTTGAAGAACCTAAATCAAATGCTCCTGATGTTGTAGGTAATAGATCAGCAGATATTTTATTTGGATCTAATCCACCACCAACAGTTGATAGTTGTATAGATGTTAAATTTTTAAAGTTTAAAAACTCTTTTGTTAATTTATCTAATGAGTCAATTGATTGTAAAGACTTCATCTTATCTTTATCTAACTCATTAGCAACTTTCATTTCTGAAATATGAGAAAGAACCTTATCTATAATATGTGGATCTGCTTCTATTTCTTTAGCAGAAGCGTTCATTAATCCTTGTAATGCTTTTGCACCTGCTTGTCCATACTTCTCTTTTACTTGTTGTTGTGCTTTTATTGTTTCTTCATCTAATATAACTTTTGGTTTTTCTAAACCAGAATCAATTAATAATTTTTGTTTTCTTTCTTCTTCTAATCTTTTTTGTTTTTCTTTTTCTTCTTCTATCTTTTCTTCTATAACTTTCTTTTCAAATAATTCACCTAAAGCTCTTAGTCTTATTTTTTCTCTTTCTTTTTTTTCTTCCTCAGACAGTTCATTAAAAGAATCTTCAGAAATTACTTCGGTGTTTTCTAATTCTATTTCTTCTTTTGTTTTAGGTTTATCAATTAAACCACCAAACAATTCTTCTAACGCAGATATCTTAGCGTCTTCTTCTTTTATTTTTTTATCTAAATCTTCTTTTTCAAATTCTACATTTGCAAGAAAAGTTTTTAATCCTTTTTCAAGATGCCATTCATTTAATTGTTTCTCAGGATCAATTGATAATTCTTTTGGTTTTTCTATTTCACCTGCTAATCTTGCTTCTTGTAATTGTGCTATTTGTTTTTCAATATCTACATCTATTTCTAAGTCGCCCTCAACTTGTGACAGTTTTACTGTTTGATCTTGTTTAATACCTGGCCACTTACCATTCTGTAAATATTTTTTAGTTGACATATTACGATCTAGTCACGCTTGGCGTAACCGTTGCTCTTCCTTCAATTCTTCTAGTAATTAATCCAGATGAATCTGTTGTTGTTAAATCCCAAACATATCTACCTTCAGTAAGAGTTGAAGTCACAGCATCTGTCATAGTGATAGTACAAGTACCATCTGTAGCACTTACTTTTGCAGTTGTAAAAGAATAAGCCGTAGCAGACAAATGCGTCTTTCTCATACTAGACGTTATTGTTTCGTTAGATAAATCTACAACTGTTCCTGTCGAATCTTTGATAGTTAATGTTTCTGTAAAATCACAATCTTGATCTATTGTGATATTTTGTATCATTGCCATTAGTCAGGTTCCTGTTAATCGTTTTCTTATATTTATAATATATTTAAAACGCCCAACTAACAAATGAATATCTAGTGCCTTTTGTACATTCTGTTACCTCGTGAGGGTACATAAAATTAGACGGAAACATCAATATATCTCCTGTCTTTAGTTTGATTGTAGTATCTCTACAAGTAAATTCTGATCCTTCGTATTCTTCGTTTAAATTACCTACAATAGATACTAGAGGAACACCTTTTCTTTTACCATCAAATATATCATGTATATGGTCGTAATGTCTTCTCATCATAGTGCCAACTTGATATCTATTAAAACGAATAGTGGAGTAACTAGTTAACCAAGTTGATCCTGTTTTTTCACCATCCCACGAACACATTTTTTGATATTGATCTAGGGCTTTTCTAATTGGCGATCTAAGTTTATCTTGTTGAGTTTTTGTAGATGGCATAATATCTAATTCTTTTGTAGATTCAGATTTATTTGTGCCAGTATTGTAATTATTCCATTGATGTTTTACCCATTGTCGAGTATTAGATTCATCAATTATTTCTTTGCATATATTTTTAGGTATAGTATTTCTGACTATAATATAGTCTTCAATATTTTTCATTACTTTTTAGGTAATTTAAAACCTTTGTACCAAGATGGTAAACCTATAAAAGGTCTGTTGTCAAATTGATTTTCTTTTGCTGTCTTTGATGATGCTTTATTATAGTGTAAAAATACTTGACCACAATCTTTACCTGTAAATTCTTCTCGCCAATGTTCTAAATCACAGCCAGAGTATATCAACATATCACCTGGTTTTAAATTTATTTTTACACCTGCTTGACCAGTTTTGCCTGTTGGGTCTAGATATATAGGCCAATCATCACCACCTAAATTTAAAGTTGTAGATATTTCACAAGAGTATCTATCTTTATGTCTTGCTAATACATCACCTTTTTTATATATTCTAGCATAAGAATAAGTTTCAGATAATTTTAGTCCTGTATGTTTTTCCATAACAGGTTTTACCTTTTGTAATAAAGTTTCCATAACTATATCACCATAATGTGAATAAGTGTTAGGTACTTGTTCATCATTCCAAATACCAAATTCAGTAGTAAATGGTGATATGTACCTTTGGTCAAATAGAAATCTTGCAACTTTTCTTTTATTTAAAAAATATGCAAAACAAAAATCTGCCATTTCTCTTGATATTGCATTTTTTAAAACACTAAATTTATTTTTTTTGAACGACATTTTTTCCTTTCAACTTCACAACATTTTTTCCTTTTAAATTCATTTTGTTTTTAATTAAATTTTTAATAAAATCAGGTTTATCTTTGGGAGAAAAATGACCTAATATAGTTTGAATAAATGCTTTTTTAACATCTTTATTTACTTTAGGCATTTAACACCGCCTTTGGTATTGCTTGACAGTTCCAATGTATAAATCTAAACGGCTCATAACCCATATCGACTATATATTGATGTGGTAAATATGAGGGAAAAAATATTATTGATCCTGGTTCTACCTTATAATTTATTTGAGTGCTTGCATATGTTATTTTAGATTTATCTAACTCTGGTAGACCATTCATAAGATTACCTGGTCTAGGGTCCTCAAATAAAGGTAATGATGTTTTCTCACTTGCTTTTAGAAAGTAAAACCCTGATATGTGACCATTCCAATGAGTGTGTAGTGTGTGATGTCCGCCACCCTTTTTAGCAAACTCTTGCACCCACATTTCTGTCGTGAATACTGAAAAATCTTTTAAATCATAACCCATTTCTCCTAAAAGATTATATGATGTTGCACCTATATAGTCTTGTAATTCTTTAAAATTAGGATCACCTATTAAAGTTGTAGAATGAAATACATGACCCATATCACCTTTATCACCATATTTTTTATTTCTCTCATCTATATCTTTTTTTAAATTTTTCTTTGCTGCTTCAATATATGAATCAGAAGCTTTATTTAATTCATTAACAAACTTATCTTCTTTTGCAAACCATATGGGACATTTAAAGTAATCCTCTCTAAATAATTCTTTAGGAAAAGTTAATTTATCTTTCTTAATTTTTGTCTTCTTCTTTTTTATATTCTTCATTTTCTTCTTCATTACATACTCCTATTTAAACGGCCATCCTAAGTTCCAGATGACTAAACTTTTTCTCTCACCTCTTTTTACTGGACATATTCTATGCCAAACAAAAGACGGAAACACAACTAAAGAACCTTTAGGTAATATTTCTTTACATTTCATTACATTTCTTTTTTTATCTGGATCTAAATTTCTTAAATCAAATTCTAACTCACCACCACTATATTCTTTTGGGTCTGATAATGTAACTGTTACAGATAGTTTTCTTATTTTACCATGTGATGGATCATTAACATCTTCTCTAATGTAAGGTTGATCCCAACTATCACAATGCCAATCATAAAATTGACCTTTAGTATATTTTGTAAACTGACAAGACTCACTATAATCCCATTGAAAATTCCAACCTGCGTTTGCATTTGCTGAATGAATATATGGTTGTATTTCTTTATACACCCACCTATCACTCATCCAAACAATGTCTGAATTTCTTTTCTTTTTTAAATCTTTAACTTGTTTTTGATTTAATTTTTGATCGCCATATCCGCCAGTTACAGCCATTTGATCTTGTAACTGTTTACCGTAACGAGAAATATCGTCACATATCCTCTCGGGTATTGCTGATTTAAAGTACCAATAATAATTTGTTAAGTTCATTTAAGATCACTTTCTTTTATAATCTATTTGTATTATAACATATTTATAATACTTTGTAAAGCAAATTAACTTTGTACAACAAGAGTTCCACTAACTGTAAAGGTTGCCGTTCCTACTCCACATCCATCAAGTGTTAATGTGTTTGTACCTGGTGTGACACTAGTTGCAAATGCAGCTGCAGCTGGTATTTTTACTATGACAGTTCCAGAAC
>VTLG01014549.1_pt1 | contig 42047 bp, 21 predicted proteins | sample 4694571 | NCBI WGS metagenome assembly VTLG01 (sample SAMN12604809, study PRJNA352737) | marine metagenome | biome: ENVO:00000447; feature: ENVO:00000209|ENVO:00000569|ENVO:01000036; material: ENVO:00002151; isolation source: viral sequences binned using virsorter ...
AGAAGATCCACTTGATCCAGAAGATCCACTAGATCCAGAAGAACCGCTTGACCCAGAAGTTCCACTTGTTCCTGAAGTTCCACTTGATCCAGAAGAGCCACTACTTCCTGAAGTTCCACTACTTCCTGAAGTTCCACTGCTCCCAGAAGTTCCACTGCTCCCAGAAGTTCCACTACTTCCTGAAGTTCCAGAAGTTCCAGTGCCTCCACCACTTAAACCAGATGTAGAAAAACTAATTAATTTACTATCAGCATTCCATGTTAAAACTTTATCAGCATTTTGGTCTTCAGTAACTAAATTAACAAAAACATCTCCACCAACATGTAATTGGCCAGAAATATCGTCTCCAGTTATTCCAACACCTATGCTGCCAGATTCGTTTTGATAAATCTCAGAATTATGTATTAAATCTTCTCCACTAAAGAAAGGAACAAAACCTGTAGTGCCAGAACCAGCTATAACATATTTACCAGAAAAAATCTGCTCCATGTTATTAATGACTTGCCCGGAAGTAAAAAATAAGCTTTCAGAAAAATCAGAGCAGCTCCCATCAGAATAAGAGGCTCTTACTTTTATTTCATAATCTTTATTTGGCTTTACAGGTACTTTTATGTGAGGCTCAAATTGCGAGGCAATAAAATCATATTCACCAGTAAACCCTGTTAATCTTGAAGCTAATAATATACCTGTTTCATAATTAACAGGTAAAGGAACTAACCCAGATACACCACGGGAACCAAAAGGTCCATATGTTTCTGGATTCGAGTGTTGACCAGTATGTTTAGAGCCCGTGTAAGTTCCCGTATAAATAGTTCCAGTATATTCACCACCACTAGGCAATATAGAAAATTCATTACTACCACTATTATAACTATAAACAAAATATAAATTAGGATCGGATATTTGCCCTTTGGGTATTCTTACTTCTGTTACATATTTTAAATCAGTACCTGTAGGAAATAACCCTAAAGGCAAAGAATTATAATTATCAATGTATAAAGTATGATCCTGCCACTGAATACCATTTTGTCCATAAGCCGAAAATATAGGTGAAGTTCCAGAATAATAATTTGAACCTAAACTGTTTATATTAATACCAGAGCCAGTTCCATGAATAATAGACGAAACGCTTTCTAGCTTCGGATAAGTAGCAGAAATAACATAATTTAAAACTTCCGAATCATCTTTTTCACATACATCTGCTTCAAAAGTTAAACTATAATCTGAATTTACAGCATCCCATTTAATAAAAGCATTTGCATTTAAATCTTTGTCGTATTTATTTTGATCAACTTTTATGTAACCTGTTATATTATCTATTCCACTAGGCAAATTAGTATCGTCATAATAACTTGTTTTTATTCCAGAAGATAAGAAATAATCTCCTGTTGAATAATAATCTCTTGGTATTAATACTAAATTTAAAGGATTTGAAACTTCTACAAAACCAGAAACTAAATCTGGAACATCTATATTTATAGACCTAGCGTATCTAGTGCTCGAAAAATCTTCACGTATAACTTGATAACCTGCTTTATTATAATCTGCATAAACACCTGTAGGCAAAATAGAATTATCGGGAGCGCTATATATATCAATAGTATTTAAATATGAAAAATCATTTACTAAAGGAGTTACTCTTATGGGGTTTGTGTTTTGTATATCTAAACCGGTTATCTCCACTTTAGGATAATCAATATATAAAGTGTAAGTATCCGAAGATCCATCTACAGCAACAGTTTTAAAATCAACAAAGAAAGTTCTACCATAAGTTTCGTAATCAGCCGAAAAACTACCTAATTCATTTCTTACCCTAGCTTTATTAAGAGAAATATTTGTGCTTTTTATACCGTTTGCTAAAGTAGATATAAAAGTTCTATTATGATCATATAAATCGACAGAAATACCAGAAAAATCAAAAGAGCGTATTTTGGCGCTAGATATATTTTTCGACGAAGAAGGGTCAAAAACATTTAAATCAAAAGATAAATCGCCATCCTGTAAAGCTGTTACAACAGCAAATTTATCAGCCGACCCATTGAAACTGTAAGATTCAGGGGATTGAGTGTCGTCAAAAACAGTGTAAAATCCCTTATTTTTAAGGGATACTGAATTTATAACAAACTTACCAACATTTTCGCTTAATTGTCCAGTTGCTTGTACCATAATACACTATTTATTACACTTCTACTATTTGATCTTTATTATTATATATAAATAATTTTAAATTCAAAAACGATGACTCAGCATTTTCGACAACCGTGTTGCTAACACGACCAAGAAGAACTCTTTTTGCGGAAACATCTGAATTAGGAATTTTTATTTTAACAGATTGATTCTTATATAAAATCCTACATATAAAACCACCACCATTATTTAAAATATCATTAACAGTAGAATAATAAGCGCTCGAAGATGATAAGTTTTGTATTTGAGTTCTTAATTCATCAAATTTTATAACAAGCAAACCAAAACTGTTTTCATTTTGTAAATCAAAAGTTGTGTCTGATTCGCTAAAGAAAGCATCATAATTAGATTGTAAAACTTGTGTGCTTTTAAATGTTTCAATATTGTAAAAAGAAACTATTCCACTAGTTTCAGAAGTATCTAATTCTTTAATTGTTGAATAAGATGAAAAAGAAACAGGACCATCAATATTTTCTTCTCTTGCGTCAAATACTTTATTATCTATCGAAGAGTATTTATTAGGGCTGTGCTTGATACAGAAAAAAGAATACTGATTAGCGTCTTCTTCTGCTATACTTACTATTTTATAAAGGTTTTGTGTTGACTCATTACTTCTAACTGCATTTATAGTAAACGGTGTACCCGCAGCTACAGCTGGTAAATAATCTATATTATTTGTTTTGTGGAGATATATTTTATTGGTATTATTTTCTATAGATTGAATAGTGAAACTTTGAAAATTAGGATTTGCATTAAAAATACCATCTGAAGAAACTGTTTTTGAAGGGTTCACCACAGTAGAATCCACTATAAAATTAATTTCTGAATTTATTAAGTTAACGTCTATTTTTCTGTCTACAATAATATAACAATCATCATAATTTACAGACACAACTCTTCCTTGAATAGTCGAAGAAGAGTTTTGTTGATCTTTAATTTCTATAACATCACTAGGGCTTAAAATTAAACCTTGTATATCTGTAATGAAAGCTACAGTTTCATTTTCAAAACGGTTAGTAGCCAACATCCATTCACCGGCTCTTCTTGCTTGACCTTTACTAGTTATACCAAAACCTAATATCTCTTTTACAACTATACCATATTCTTTAATCAACTCTGAATCTTCTACAATTTCAACAGCATCTTCAAAAACATTATTTTTATCTTTATACAAAACCTTCGCAACACTGTAATTACCATCTAAACTTCCTGAAGCATAAGTGAATAAGCCGTCTTTTACGTTAGTATTGTTAAACGTGTATACAGGGTTTTTATCAACATCTACAGTTGAAGTAATAAAATTATTTTTATAATAAGCCATTCCCCTAAATATAGAGGCTAAATCATTTAATATTTTCAAACACTCAACGCTATTATCAATATACACATTTGCAGTAAATCTGCTTTCTAAAGCGTCTGGATAATTAATACATTTAGGAACACATCTTCCTAGCAAAACAGGAATTCTGTTTGTTGAAGGATCTTTAGGTCTATAATCTGAAGGAAATATATCTTCTGAAAAATAATTCACTATATGTTCTATCTGTATTTGATCAGTATAATTTTCTGAATAAAACAAAATAACAGATTGTTTGGCTTTTTCTTCAGAATTTTTACAACTAGCAGCTAATCTTACACTTAAATCTTTTTCAGGATCATCTTCTACAATTATATCTTCTTTAACCTTATTCAATAAATCGTCATTAGGATAACTTTCTATTTTACTCTTTGCCCCAAAATCGTTACCCAAATCTAATCTAAAAACACTACCTTGACCTTCAGCTGTCACAGTGAATTTTCCTTCTTTTATTTCACCCTCTCTAACGTTCCACACAATTTTTTTAAAATTGTTAGAAAAAACTCTGCCATCAGCTTCGCTATATAAATCATATAAATAAATTATAGAATTTTGAGCTCCACCGTTTTTACTATAAAAAGCACTACCCTCATAAACAGGGCAATATTTTACTTTTGCATCTCGCAAATTTAAACCGCTTTCTGCTTTATCTATATACACAGCCTTCAAATCTTGGCCAGCAAACTGTGCTGTATAAAATGTGTCTTCTTTATATTTTTGAGGAGCAAAAGTTTTAACTAATGTGTCGCAATAAGTAGATATTTTATATAAGTCCCATTTATTTAAATCTTTTTCATTTATTGCTCCATTTCCTAAACCATATCTAGAATTCACGCAAATATCATAAAATATCCACGCAGGATTATCTGTCCACTTTAAAAACGGAGCAAATGTACCATCCCAAACTCCAGAATATTCTCTGGCTTCAGGATCATAATTAACTGGTATATTTATTTTTTTTAATTTTAAATCAAATGTTCTATCTGGATCTGATTGAAAATGATCCGAAGAAACAACAGCTGAAACTTTAGAAGAAAAAGGGTAAGAAAAAACACCTTTTGTTTTGACTTGTTCAATTATTGAATGAACACTGAAATTTTTACTTACATCAGCTGTAGTAGGTGGTATTTTCGCAGTCAAAGGAAAAACTGACACAATATACTCTTTTAAACCATCGTTAACTAAATTTAATTCAAAAGGAATATTGACAACATAAATGCCCCCTTTTGATACTCCATTTATCGCAACATAAGTGTAAACCGCATTAGCTGAAGCCGTTTCTGATAATTGGACAACAAACTCTAAATGACTAGGCGCTGTGCTTCCGTTTTTAGTAATAGAATATAAACTTTCTATAGCAATTTGCACTTTCAAAGAATCACAATATTTATTTTTAATTTTATGATTAAATGGAGTACAGTCGCCTTTAGCGCGTTCTATCTGCGATAAAATTTCAGAAACTAGCGTTTGCTCTTGAACTCCTGCCGCTGAACTTTGGGTAACAATCGCGTTGAATAATCTTGGCGTACCTGCGCCAAAAAGGCTAGCTATTCCTCCATCTTTTTTTATAGAAAAAAATTCGTTATTTACCCCCAGCCGCGCTATCTGAAGCTCATAATCATTCTCATTCAAAAACATTTGTTTTTTATAATTAAAAATAGTTGAAGGAAAATCTCCAAAACTAGAAAACTCTTCTCCGTAATCTATTTTAAAATTAGAAGTAACATAATTAAATTTATTGGTATTAGAATCCAACAAAGCGACATCATTATAATAAATTCCTTTAGCTAAAACCAAATCACTGACTTCTTCAGCCCCTAAATATTTTAAAGAATTACCCTCTTTATCAACTAAACCTTCTATAGGGCCTTCGCATATTAAATCTACAGTTTTTAAAAACTGAGTAGATTCTAATTTATTAGTGCTTGTTTTTTTAAAAGCTCCCTGATCTTGAGTACTTTCATTTTCACTGCTAGAATCTTCACTAGCATCTTCTACCAACCTACCTTCATTAATACTTGATACAGCAGAAGTTACAAAAAATTCATCTTTATCGTAAATCATAATTTAATTATTCAAAGTTTGTCTTTAAAGTTTGCTCTATTAAAGTAGAAGGCGACTCACCTTCTTCACTATAAGATACGAAAAAATTATTAGATATAACAGCACTACCTACTCTCATTCTACCATAACCTAAAGGAACTACTATATTTCTATTTAAAACATTCCTAACTTTTCCTAAAGTTCTAGAACTTGTAGCAACATCTTTAGGAGAATCAGGGCTTAAAGCTTTCATCAAAACCATTGATAAAACAGTTAAAGCTAACCCTATCACAAACAGAACAATAGCTGATAAACCTCCCCCCTGAACCACAGGAACTATTTCTACTTTAGTGTTATTTTTTAAAATTTTACTATTTAATAAATGAGGCGGTAAAATGGAACCATCAACAGTTACAATAAAGTGAGTACAAAATTTTCTTAAGTCAGCAAATAAATTACCTTCTTGTGAAATATTAGCTTGCACTGCTTGAAACACCTCTAGAACAGAAGAAACATTTAATTTCCAAATTTCTCCAAATTTTTCAGCTAACACACCTTTGAATTTTATTTCTGTCATGATTTTCTAAAGTAAAACTCATCATTATTTACACTGTATAAAAGAGTGTCTAAATTAAAATAGTATTGATTTTCTATATCCCATTCAGAGAATCCTTTTCTGTGTATATGCTTAGGGTGACTGTGAAACAAAACAGCTGATTTATCCCAAATACAATCTTTCGGAGATATAACAAAAAAATTTTTTTTATCAGGATGAACGTTAGATTTTTCTAAAAAACAACCATTTAAAACAAACCCACAAATCTCAAATTCAGAATTAACTGATTTTTCTCTCAACTCTTTTAGTAAAGATTCTTTAAAAATATTAGTATTAATCTGGTAATTTGTAATCATAAGTCACAGTACCCGGAAAACCACCAAAAGGTATTTTAACATTATTTACGTTTGCTTGATCAAGGCTTTCGTTTCTAAATCGTAAACCGCATCCAGATAATTTTTTAGAACACTTATCCTCAATCCAAACCTCCGAATTACTTAAAGGATGAATGCCTTTAGAATCTGAATCAGCCACGTAAACAAAAAATCTAGAAGGAATTGCATTGTTTTGCTTATTTAAATCGTCTTCAAAATCAAAATTTATCTCAATATCTAATTTTACAAAGTCTCCTTTTACGTATACTGTATTACTGTCATAATCACCCCTAAAGTTCATACTTTCTAACCCATAGCTATTATTAGATGAAGCGTCTCTGTAAGTCTTTAAAAACGATTTATCATCTGAATCTGCCACAGGAACACCTAAATTTCCTTCTTCATCAGCAAAAAAACTTTTAGAACGAGCCAGTGTATTTTTAAAAACATCATTTACATTTCCTGCATCAGGACTTATACTCAAGCCATGTTTTTTAGCTAAATAAGAATTAATAGCAAGAATTTGTTTTTCTGATAATATTTTTTCAAAAATTATAATTTCTGAAAGAAAGCAGTTACTAGCTTTTTCGCGTAGCGGATCGTTTATGTCGGCTGGTTGCTCATTTATAAATAAATTTTTAAAACCCGTATTAGCAATAGTTTTTGAGCCACCACTGTCTATAAAAAGATTTTTTCCATCTTCATAAAGAGAAACTTCTTTATTACTTCCTTTTGGCAAAGTGATGCAAAAAATACGCGCTTTTTCAAAGTCGGCTGAACCAGATTGAGTTGGGCTATATATTTGCTCACCATTTATAGAGTAAACTTTTGCTCCTGTTTTGGCTCTTAGACCACTTCTCCCTGTGCCGTTGTTACCATCGTCATCAAAACCAAACACAAAATCACCCGGATCCGAACCTGAAGCTGCAGATGACCTAATTACAGCATTTAACCTAGAATTAATCTCATTTAAATTATTATTATTACCGGGAAAACCACTTCTATCAAACATACCAGAAAGACCACCGACATAAAAAATAGTTTTATCTGTATCAGAATAATCTTTAACTATTTTTAGAGTGTCAATATTAGCTATACTGGTGTATCTTTGAGGAGATCCTCCCCCATTAAAAAGAACTGCCGGGGTTTTTGTATTTAGCTGGACAGATCTTTCATTATACATCCAAGTACCCTTAACTGGAGATGAACCACCCCCTTGTTTTGGTTTTAAGTATTTTGTGTTAAGCACATTGATTTCATTATATAACTTGGGTTTCCCCTCTAAAGTTATATTATTATCATTTATAATTATTCCAGTATTTCCAGTATTAACAGTACCTGCAGAATTAGACCAGTCGCTTAAAACACTAAAAGCAGCTGTTGTACCGACTTCAAGTCTTTCTTCATCTGGAAACCTAGTTCTTATTCGAAAATGTTCCCTGCCTGAAAAAGATCCATTAATTTTAGGGTCAGTTAACCATAAACTTACATAATCACCTAAATTATCAGCAGTAAAATCCTCAAAAGATAAAACATCTTGAAGAGTATCAAATTTAAAATTCATCAACGCAATTGTGGGACCGTCATAAGAAGCTAGTTTTCCATAATTACATCCAGCACCTCTGTAAGTCCACTGACAAGAATTATTAAAAACTTTTCTTTTAGGACATGTTAAACCATCTATATCTAATATATTAGCTAATTCAAATTCTACTTTCTCTTTGTTTTGAAAATTCTTTTTGTGAATAGTATAGGTATCCACTTGAATAAAATCTCTAAAATTAGATTGACCTATAGGATTTTTCTGAGAATCTCCTCCAAAATTAACAGCATCTAAATCTTTTGCCAAAAGCTTTTTCTTTGAAAATCTTCTACCTAATAAACTATTCCTACCAATCAAAAGATCACTAATAAAATTATTAGCATTAGATATTGAAAACGTAGGTCTATTTTGCTTTCCATCAGAATCATATTGAACGTTAGAAATTTCTGAAGGTATATAAAGATAAGTGTTGCCCTTAAAAACTAAATCTCTATTGAAATTTTTAGATCCATGAAACCTAAAATACCCATCAAGATCGTTCAATTTTATTTCGAACAAATCAATAACTTGTTTGCTATTTAATAAAAATAAATCAGACATTTTTGTAATTTATGTTTAAGTAAGGATGACCTAAAGGTAATCCAAAATTTATTGAAGTATTTTGGCCTCCACTATGCTGACCTATTAATAGGTCAGACTGACTTTTTAATAATAAAGGTTGATAGTAATCACTTAAGTATTCAATGATTTCATCGCATTTATCGTTTCTTTCTGTCACTGTATCTGCTATCCCGTACATATAATCAAAAAGAAATAATCTTGTATTAACATCGTTGTTATAAGAACCGTTGTGTAATTGTATTCTTTTATTTTTGTTTTCGAAAAATTTATCAGTAAAATACCATCCGTTTAAAGATGTTTCTTGGTTATTTATAATAGTTCGCTCGACTACAAAAGAAGAACTCGGCCCAATTCCCGCTACATTGGTTTTTGTGCTTAACATTTTTACAAAAAACATGCAAAAAGAACCGTAATTAGTGGCGCTTTCAGAGCCATTGGTTACGCTAAAGTTACCGGGGTTAGAAACAGTGCTAGATAAATTTTTAGCAAGCAATATTTGTTTTGCTAGAGCTGGGTCAGCATTTGCAAATTCTACACCACCTGATGATGACCAAGCTTTTATGCTTTGCTCACTCGGATCCGTCGCTAAAAAAGGAGGGTTTGAAGCTTGAAATGACAGGTTATTCGGATCAACTCTATACTGAACATCATTTAAACTTGAACCTGTAAATATCGATAGTATCTTACCGTCATTATTCAATGAAAAATTATAAATTCTACTATTAGGTTCTTGTATACCAATTGGTGGATTTGAATAAGGAAAATTATAAGTAGTGTTTGTTATAAACTTATGAACATCAGAAGCTCCATCTCTATCAAACATTTTAAACAAATTACTCGCGTGTTCTGTAGCTAAAGCGAAAACTAAAATAGTAAAATGTTGTTTATCTAAATTAGCTGCATATGCAGGACCCATTTTAGTTTTATCTTCAGTTTCGCCAGTAGTTAAACTAGAAGTTCTTATGGCTTTAATTTGATTATCGCTGTTTTCTTTAGTTCCAGCTCTTGCTAATTCATAAAACTTTTTACCATAAGCTTCTCTAACAGTTAAAACATTAGCGCTATCACTTGTTTTTAAAATTGTATTTGTATTTAACAGCGCTTTATCTACCACAGGCGACCATTGATTTGTAGTGGTGCCAGCATTAGCGGTTATATCTTTAGTTGTAAATCTAAATAAGAAATTTCTTTCATCAAATATAGATCTATCTTTGAAACCTAAATATATATTAGGGAATTTAGTTGTGCTTGAAAAATTCAAACCCCCAATAGAGCTTTTATTACCTATAGCAACATCTGTTCCATCATCATTCGATTCAGATTCAGAAAAATCTGCATCAGTTATAAAATTCTTAGAATTAAAATCGTCAAATCTAATTTTAGATCCATTAATATAAGTGCTGACACGTTCACTATTTGTAATCTTCCTAACCCGTGTACCACCTCTACCTGAATAAAAAATACTTTTAGTGTCTTTTAATATATAGTAATGAAACTTTAAGTTTGAAGTGTCAAAATTATCAAATTCAAAAAGATCACCGCCATCTTGCGGGGGAGTGGTTGAAATATCATTTTGTTGATCACTAGAATGCGAAGGCATCATCCTGTTAACTGTAGCGCCTTCACCATTAGCCCCTAAAACCTTAACATTGTCAAATTCCAAATTTAACCTAAAAGTGTTATTATCATCTGAATTAACACTATAATAAAAATAATCTCTATAATTAAAAGTTATAGCTCTTTTATCAGCAGTTGAAGCTTTTATAAATCCTTGATTGTTGGAGCTATCAAAAAACCTAACAGTAACCCCTGAATAAAAAGAGAAATCATATGAATTATTATTAGATTCATACAAAAACTGCATTAAATCAAAATCCTCAATTCCACCATATACATCTTTTTCTAAAATTAAATGACCGGGAACAAATTTTAAATCGCTTCCGGGTTGAGCAAAAGAACCATCAACAACTTCTTGATTAAAATCGTTAGAAGAAAATCCATCTTCTATACCATAAGTATAAGTAATTGGGTCAGTTGCTCCTTCATCATCAAAAGGACTAACAGGAACAAGTTTCGCGTACATTGCAGGTTGAGCGCTAGCTTGAGCAGGATTAAAATCAATTTTTTTAGAAAATTCCATGCCGGACAAACCTACATAGCTTCCATACAAAGGCTGCAAATTAGAAGAATTTGTCCCGACTGGTATTTCGTAAGGAGAATCAAAAATAGGAGTAGAAAAATCCGAATTACTAGCTAAATGCAATCTGAAACCAGTCACATAAGAATTAGGCTCCTCACAAGTCCAAGAAAAATCTAAAGAATATAAAGAGTTTGCGTAAGATTTTTCGGCAATAAAATTTTTCACCCGTTTAGGATCAACATCTAAATCCACAACTCTCTTACCTGTAATAAAAATTTCTATATCTAAATCTGAATCGCCCAGATGAGAAGTTGATTCTATTGTTAACTTCGCTGTTTCATTACCAGCGGTAGCAGTAGCAGTAGGCTTAAAATTATTAAACGCTTTATGAAGTATATAAAAATAACCTGTTTCCGCAGGATCTAAAGAGATTTGACCCTCCGATAAATTACCTTGAGGAGTTTTTTCTGAAGACAAATAAATTGTATCTTCTAAAAAAGTTATATCATTATTTATTTGAGTTTCAGTTAAACCTAAATCAGTAGAAGATAATTTCGCATCATAAGTCACGCCTTGAAAAGATTTATTAATTACTTGCACACCAGTATACAAACCAAAACCCGTAGGCAACTCATTCAATGTTAATTCTTTATAGTAATCTGTGCTCATGAAGTGAAATTTATTTTGGTGTTAAAAACTGTTTCCGAATTAATTGCCATACCTCCATCGGTATAATGTATAAATTTAGCGTTTATATCGTTATTATTAAAAAAGTTATAAGTATGACTCCATTCTGGACAAAAGAAATTCATTGTTTTGTTATAAGGTTGCGGTAATGTGTATCTAAATAATTTGTAACCAGCTTTGTCGTCTAGGAACTTTAAAATAGCTAGAGCTTCTTTATTCGACCTACTAGAAAAATTTAAATCCAGCTCTAATCTGTTATAATTTATACCATCTTTTTTGTACTGATTAGTTGCCCCCTGCATATCAGAAGATGTAACTCTTAATTTAGAATTTATATCATAATTTATATCAACTTTAAAATAAAAATCTTTTGTGAATAATGAGTCATTGCCTAAAGGTCTTTTAGCTTCCGCTAAAGCCCCTTCAGTCTTTTGCCCTGTGTAAAAATAATAACCTCTCTGGTTATAAGAAGAGTTTTCTACATAAACAACATCATCATGCTCAAAGCCAACTAAAGAATCATTATAGGTTCTAATATTTACTTCATCTAACTGAACTAACATCCCCTTATAATCTAAACTGCTATCATATAAAGATTCTCCTTTTATTGAAACATTGTTTATATTATTATAAGGGGTTTCGTGAGATATATCTAAAAAATATACTTCTGCATTTTTCTTATAAGGTTGGAAAAGATCTATTGTTACACCTTTGTAAGATTCATATTCACTTTTTACAGGCGCTTCTGGAGAATTTTCAAAGAAAGTTATTAGAGATTTGGCTTGTTTATCAGTTAAGCCTTCGTATCTTAAATCAAAAGATGAGTTCAAAGTATTTGTATTCCTAGATAAAACTGATTTATAACCGTCTCCAAAATCAATATTAGATAATTTTGAAGAAAACTGAGCACTACTACCATACGAAAGCTTAAATAAGTCATCTATATTTCTTGTCCAATAATCAATACCAGTATAAGTTGTTGGGGCTTTTCGTATATCAGCCGGAACATCTTGCTTGGCAAAATACAAACCCTCATTATCAAAATAACTTTCAAACAAATACTTTTCATAATTTTGTATTTCTGATGAATTTAAAACTCCATCAAAAGCAAACATATCATAATATTTTATGCCATTAGGGTTATCATTTCTCCCTATTTCCATAAAACCGGACATCCAGCCTGAATAAAAATTAGAATAATTACCTAAATAAACTCCATTTTGTCTCACTTCTATCATTGGCCCAGTTCCTTGCCCATTTTGAATTAATGTAACTATATTAGGCGTTTTATATATTGGAGAAACAGCCGAAAACTCTTCATCATCAATTATTATCTTTGCAGAGCCTAAAGAATCTTCGCCTTTTATACGAAACAACCCAGAAGGACCAGTAGGGAATTCTGTTACATGAGCGCCGCTTGATTTATCGAAATACAAAAGTTTTTGCTCACTAAAATCACTTTTAGCAGAAGCTTCAAAACATATGAAAATAGTTCTATCGATAGAATCAAAATCTTCTCCCGATAAATACTCGTTTCCTTTTAAAGTTAAATAGTCTGCATTAAAATCAATTACAGGTTTTGCATTTTCTTCATCTGAATTCTGAATCAAAGTTTTATACTCAACATCTTCTATATTAAAATCAGATCTATTTCTCCAACCCGTGACAAAAGTAGAAGAATCTAAATTAAACTCTTCTAAAAATTCATTATTAAACCAATAATTTAAACCAGTTTCACCACCTAAACCAGTATAACTTGGGTAAGCAGAAAAATTTGTATTTAACTGGTAATCGACAATATCATATTTCTCGTAAGCTTTAGAGCTATCGTAATCAGAAATATTTTTTATGTTTAAACCTGAAATTAAATAACTCATTAAATTAAAACTTTCTCCTCTGTTACTGCTTGGCTTATACTAGCTTCAGTTAACATGTATTGACCTTCAGAAATATTATAATTTTGATCAGACAAAACTCCACTTATTGTAAAAATATCTAACAAAGTTCCATAAAAATCTTTTACATGAATGTTAGCTATTGCGTCTTTGCCTTCTATTGAAATCAAATCTCCCAAATGATTTGCGCTTAAACTTATATCACAAGATTTATTTAATTTAGCAACTCTAAAAGGAATTAATTCATCAACATTGTAAAAAGACGGTCTGTCACAATTCGACCTGTAGGATATTGAAACTATATTTGACTCTTTACCTTCTGGCCCACTTGGCCCTGTTGGACCTGAAGAAAACGAAGAATCAAAAGTAAATATTTTTCTAGACTGCAAAAAGCTTTTATAAGAATGAGCGCAAAAATTAGGAACAGATTTTTCTCTAACTTTTTTAATCTCATATTCAGAGAAGTCTTCTACTTTAACATCTCCATACCAGTCAAATTCTGCAGAAATTAAAATAGGCTGAAAAGGCTCTACAGAAAAAGAAATGCTTTTAGGGTAAACACCTGTTATCTCAACATTTGCAAATTCAGCTTTAATAGGTGAATCATGCGTACCTGTAATATTTAAATAAGAAGGCAAAGCTCCTTTAAGATAAAAATCACAACTTAAACTTCCAACAACAGCATCAGAAGGAGCGTATTTTAATAAAGATCCATCACTCAAAACAACAGGATCAACTGATGCTTGAGCATTTAAACTAACTTGTGTAGCATAAAAGTCTTCTCCTTCTAGCTTAAAATCTACACCCCTGTAATTTAAAAATTTTGACATTTAATCTATAGTAAAAGATACTGTTGACATTATTGTGCTATTTATATCTGTAGCTGCGCCATTTACTTGAGAAATTCTGTATTGAACTAATTGACCTTCAGTAAAAGCAGCACTGCCAGAAAAGCTTTCAAAAGAATAAACAGTACCTGCAGCACTAACACTTTTTAAAGCAAATTGAGCGACAACACCGTTTGAAGGTAGTGAAGTTGGAGCGGAAGAAGCTATAGAACTAAATGAATTTAGCTGCTCATTAACGCCACCAGAAGATGCGTTAACAACTGAAATTTCAAATCTAGCTCCAGAAGTAAAAGCAGTTAAATCTGTATCCGCTGTAATAATTTTTATCTTTTTTATTTCTCCAGCAAAAGGTGCTACAGCGAATGGATTTTCAGTGCTGCTACTAACATTAGCACTGGTTGCAGAGCTTTCACTAAAAGGATTAATATACAAATCAGATGAAACACAACGTGTATGATAACTCTGAACAAATTTACCTTTTGAATATGAATTACTAGTTGTGTAAGAACCTTTTATGTCAAAATTTCCATCTCTGTCTAATTCAGCTTTAATTGATGAATCAGTAGTATTAGCATCAACTCTAAAAACAAAAACATCATCATATGTTGTTCCTACACCATCATCATATAAACCTATACCCCATTTACTTTGATTAGCTGTAAAACTAGGTCCAGTTCCAACTGATCTTCCAAATGTATAAATCGTGTGTCTAGGACCAGTGTAAGTAACCTCATCGTTATTAAAATTGTTAGTTTGAAAAACTTCAGAAACACTCGAAGCTTTACCTTCGAAATTTGTTAATCTGTTTTCTGCACTACTAAAAACATGTATTTTATTACTAGGAGCTATAGTTCCTAAACCTAATTTATTGCTAACAGTATCGTAAATTAAGCTTGTTGAAACAGCAGAAGATGCAGAGCCTACTCCAAAAAGACCATTTTGAAGCAACATGAATGCTGCATTTGAAGAGTTGCTTATTCTTAGCCTACTTCTAGAAGTGCTAAGATTTTGCATATTTATGATAGTTTGCTCGCTGCCACCCTGAACTTCTAATGGAAAACTAGGGCTATTAGTACCTATACCAACAGATGGAGAAGAAGTGTTATTTACTACATATAAAATATCATTACCTAAAACAACATCGTCTGTGTTTGTTTTATTAAAGTTTAAAATATCACCAGCTGTTGAAGTTTTTATTTCTGCATAACCCGGATCAAAAATAATTCCTGAAACACCACTTTGGAATTTAACATCTCCACCTGAAACATAAAATTTATTACTTAAATCTTCGCCACCATCAAAAATACCAAAATTACCATCTTTATCTATGTTTACAACTCCAGTATAAGCGGCATCATGCTCAGAAACTTGCAAATAATAATCTGTATCGTTAGCTTTTTTTGCCGCTTGCCAATAAATGCCACTAGCTGCAATAGTTGATTTTACTGTTCTGGCAGTTGTAGATCCTGTTATTCTGAATTCAGGATTAGTTGCTCCACCATAATCACCTACATGTAAAGAAAAAGTTGGATTAGTGTTATCTATTCCAACAAAACCATTATCACCTACTGTAATACCACTAGGTACGGTATTACCTATAAAAGAAATACCATTTGTATCTTTAGCTGTTAAACCTGTGAAAGACTGCTCTAAAGCGTCCAAGCTTAACTGAAATGTGTCCGTACTTGTGGAAACAGCAAAAACATGACCAGTAGTCATGCTTGAACCAGCTATAGGTGTTAAATCTGTAAATTTTGCCATTTTAGTTTAAATATGTTTTATATGTTAAGTTTACACTCATAACATCATCCGATGTAGATCCAATTTGCTCTGATAATATAATAGCGTCAGAAGCAGTAAAATTAAAAACTGAAGACGAATCTCCTTTATTATAAGAATTTAAATTGTTAGTTCCACCCCCACCAGAACTGCTTAAATTTTCTCCACCAGCAGCATCTAAAGTCATGTCTGAAAGAATAGTGCTATTGACATCTATTGAAAAATTTGTAGTTGCAGAACTTGTTAAATCCGCAAAAGCTTGTTTTGTTTGATAATCATCTATCTCCATGCTAAAACTCGCTGTCACTTCAATTGGCACAACATTATGAACCTCAAATGGCTTTTCAGCTTCAGAAGAAGCTATGCCATATATAGCTTGTTTACCTAATTCATAATCAATTGAAAAACTATTTATTCTATTTGTAGTAGAGCCTCTTGTTGTTAATAATATATCTTTTACTTGAGGAACGAAAACAGAACCAGCGTACCTATTTCCAGACGGATTAAAATTAGGCCCTATATCTCCATATATACTAAAAGAACTTTCAACTGTAGGTATTTCACCTACAGAACAAGAAACGCCCAGAGAAGTTAAATAACCTTGCGTAAAAGCAAAATATTTATTTTTATAAAACAATCCAGCATCAAAAGAATCTGCTATAAATTTATTTGTACCTGTTAAATTTAAAAGCGGATCAGTGTTAGTTAAAAAACGAGTTACCGACATATTAATAGACGGCGCTGAAGACATTACTTGCTTTAAAAAACCTTTACCCAAAGAATTAATAGGAGTATAATCTAAGCTATAAGAACCATCTACAGAAACGACACCAGACAAAGCAGTGCCATCAAAGTAAAAAGTATTTTCGTAATTAGTTATAGCGTTTTTCATTATTACTTACCGTGTAATTCCCCTCCGTATCTTTTCTCGTTACTAATATTTTTAAGAACAATGCCACTTATTTCTCTTGCCATCTTCTTAGATATTACAATATCTTGTTGTTCGTAACTTGTAGTATCGCTTCCGTAAACAGCATTACCAGATCTATCAATATTTACTGAAACATTAGTAGAGTTATTGTTAGTTCTATTATTTGTAGTATTAGAATTAGCGGTTCCTCCACCTTGATAAGAACCAAAATTCATAGAATTCATTGTTCCTAAACCGTATTTTTTAACAGCTTTATTATTCATGACATATTCGCCACCAGTTAACATGGCTGGAATTGTGTCATTTAATCTTGATCCATGAGGAATAAACCCTCCAGAATTATAACCAATTAAACCTCCCTTTTGCGCCATATTTGACGGTAACATTATTGTAGCTGGAAGATTGTCAGAAGTAACTCTTTTAAAAGGGTTTAAACCTTTACTATAAAGACCTTTAAATCCACTTTTAGCTTGACCTGCGCCAAACGCTCCTCCAGTATTAGTTATAGTAGGAGTACCCATACGACTAATACCCGCACCCATAAACATCGATCCAGCCATACCAACAATGCTAGAAACCAACTGCGCTCTTTTTTGTTGTCTCTCAAATCGTTTTTGTATTCTTCTTTGCATTCTTTTTTCTGCTCTTTGTCTTACATCTTGAAAATAAGGACTATTTTGATAAGCAAAAGCTGAAAACATTGAAGAATCTATTTTTCCTGTATTAGCGTCGTTTATTAACAAAGTGTCATCGAAATTTCTATTACTATCTAAACCAACACCCATAGAAAAGCCCCCTCCTCTGTTAAACCTTGGAGCCATAGCAAAATTTAAATTATCTAAAGATTTCGGACCGCCCATCATCCTAACAGCATTTCTGTTTAAAACATATTCGCCATCCTCTAACATAGCTAAATTACGATCACCTGTGCGACCACCACTTATGTACATTCCGTTTTGAGCTTTAATTATGCCGCCTTTTTGAGATCCACCCATTGGAATACCTGCTGAAAGATTACCAAATAAACCAAAAACAGCTTTACGAGCTAAAGCTCTAAAAACTTCCTGCTGCAACATGCGACCAAAATCAATAGCCATATCAGTAAAAGCATCGCCTATACTTTTTGTGCCTTGAGCAACTTGACTTAAAGCGTTTGCCATACCATCTGCAAATTTAGCTGGAGCATCAAAAGCTAATTGACCTAAAATTAAATTAGCTTGATCATTTAGATTACTAACGCCTCTTTGAAGCTGGTAACCCATGTTTCTCTGCTGTTCAGCTCTTCTTATTTCTTGACTAAGAACATAATCAGCGGTTTGTCTTCTTTGGTCCGATTCTATTTGAGCGGATTTCAAAGATAATTCTGCAGCATTTATTTGTAACTCTAAACTTTGTCTTTTTGCTGGTAGAATATTTTTTTCTTCTTGCACAAATAACCTTAAAGAATCAATTCTTTCTTGAGCTGATAAATTATCGTCTTCAAAAGATTTAGATAAATCTACAAAACTCTCAAGCTGTCCCGGCACTATATTTTTTAAAAAACTATCCCCAGCTGTAAGCTTTCTTAACTCTTGAACTTGATTCCTGTCGGCTATGTTAAGATTTTCATTTATATCAACTTCTGCTCTCTCCCTCCTTTGCCTAGCCGCCTGAAAAGGTCTACCAAAATCAACAGTTTGAGCTATCATTTCATCTAAAGCTAATCTTTGCCTTTTTATCCCTCCAGCAAGAATAATTTCATTTCTAGAATTAGAATCTATAAATTCTTGTATATTTTTTTGCAACGTTTCTCTGATTTTAGTGAAATTAGCAACATTATCTAATATTCCTGATGCAGCTTTAGCTCCATCCTTGTTACCTTTTTCAAGAAAATCAACAATAGATTCAAGATTAAATAAAAATTCTTGCCCACTTACATCAGCTGTGCCAGAAGCTTTACTAACTAAATTTTTTATACTTTTTATTTCCGCTTCTGAAAAGTCTTGTGTTTTTTCTAGATAATCAACTAGCTCGCCTATCATTTCTTGTCTTTCACTAAGAATCGCTTCATTACTTATATCTTGAATCTTAGCAAAAACATCCATTTCATTTCCAGAAATAGGCTGTAAACCTTCTGCTATACTAGTGCCCTTAAATGATGAAGCTCTACCTAATTTTATTAATAAATCTGAAGCCCCTTTACCGCCTTCGCTAGATAAAATTGCAGAACCTCTAGCAGCAATTTCTTCTTGAGATAATTCTTCTGCAGATCTTGCTCCTTGGGCTATTCTAACAGCTCTTAGCGCTGCTCCAGAAATCCCAAAAGTTTGTAAACTCAAAACACTTCCAATATCCCTAAGCACTTTTTCATTACGGGTTCTAAAATTTTGTACACTTTTTTCAACTTCTTTCGAAGCAGATTTAAAACCAGCATCTAATGTCCCAAAATTTTGTCCAAATTTTAACAATGATGCATTTCTATCTGAATCGCTCATTGTGTCAAAACTGAAACCAACGCCCCCTATATTAAACTCATTTAAAAATTTTTTGATATCATCAAAAGCTAATTTAGTCCCTTCAACCATGACTCCTAAACCTGCATCAAAAGCTGTTGCTAAATACTTTATTGAAGAATCAAATATACTTGAAATAACACTCCTCATATCGTTAAACCCAAGAATAACAGCATCTTTAAACTTTAAAAAGACAGTTGTAGCTCCATCTGCAAAATTTATTAAACCTTCTCCAAGTCTTATAAATATACTATTTATCAAAGTTTCTTCACCTCTACCAGAAGGTACTCCAGCTTCAGTTACTTGCGCTAAACTTACCGCCCTAGATGAACCTTCTCTAGTTTTAGCTATAATAGAATCTATAGTATTAGGATCAGTTGTTTCAGAAAGTTGAGAAAGAAAATTTTTATCTGTGATCCCTGCTAAAACTGCAGCTAGTTTTTCCCTAGACTCATTTTGACCTTTAACATCACCGCTTTCTAAAGCTTTTTCAAAATTAGTTAAAGCGTCTTTATAAGAATTAGCGCTTTCTATTTGTTTAGTTGCAGTTCTTTGGAAACTTTCTATTAACTCTTCAGTGCTTAATTCCATATCGAAAAAAGCTTTCGTTAAACCAATTGTCGCACCCACCAATCCACCTATAGCCGCACCGGCAGGCCCAAAAGCAGCGCCAACAGAAGCGCCTGTTGTTGCGGCTGTAACACCAGAACTAAGAACGCTTTGGCCAAATCTTTGACCAGTCGTCATATCTAGCCTACTCATGCTGCCAAAAGCAGCCTGCTCAAGAGCGCCAGCTATCATTGGGCCAGCAAAAGCTAAAGCTAAACCTAAAGATCCAGAATTCATTTTAGAGCTTGAATCTTCGCTATTTATTTTTCGACCAGACCTTGTTTTTTTGTTGGGTAGATCAGGAGGCAATTTTCCTCTTGCGGCTCTGTTTGTTTGAACTGTATCTTTATCAATAGCTGCAATATTTTTATTCATGCTTTTGTTTAATTTCTCTCTAGTATTGACGCTTAAATTTAACTTGGAAAATAATTTTTCAGTTAAATCGTTTAATTCTTTTTGATTAATAGCGCCCCTAGAAAAAGATTTCGTTAAAGCATTAAGTTGTTTTATCAATATACTTTTCTGCTGTTTAGGAATTAAGTTTTCCACGCCTAACAAATTTTGCAAATCAGAAGGTGTTGATGTAATCTTTGTGTTGGCTCCTATTTTTCTAAAACTCGTGTCTTGAATAGCAAAATTAGGAACATAACCACCATAAACTAAACCAGCAGACTTTTGATTTTTATAAGAGTCTTCTAAAGCATTTTTCAAACCCCCGTGATCTGCTATTGCAGATGCAAATGTGGGTTGATTTTCATTTCTAACATGAGGAAAAGGTTCATTAGAATAAATTGCTTTTTGACCGCTAATAAATTCTTCGAGATCCATGACTTCACTTTTATAAGCAAGATTAGGAATGAATCCACCACTAGCGCCTCTTCCTTTAGCAGCGGTCGTTCTGAAAACAAAATTTTTCCATTTTCTCTTAGGATTTAATATTGAAGGATTTTTTTCAATAGCGTTAATAAATTTATTTTGAAGCCCAGCTAATGTATCTCCGGGGTCTCCAGATTTCATTTCATATAATTCTCCAGCTCTTAAAGAATAAGCATCTATACGTGAATTAGACCCTCCTTTTAAAGCCATAGATGAAATCACATCGGGTCTAGCCGGTAATGAAAATGCGCCACCTAAAGAACTAGTTCCTTTTAAATTACCACTTTTAATTAAACCTAAAACATATTTTTCATAAGCAGTTCCTTGAGCTATGTTAAGTCTTCCTCCACTTCTTCCACCCCTAAAACCCTCCACATCCCATGGCACAAAAATCTGCTGATAATTTAAAGCTCCTAAAGTTGCAGCTCTTTTAGCTTTTCTGTCACTTATTTTCGAATCAGAAGTTCTATACCCCATAGCACTAGCTTGCTGTGGAGTAAGAGCTCCCGATCTTAAACCTCTCGCTATAGCTGAATTATTTAACTCGCCTGTAAAAACATTTCTGTAAGCTGCTGCAAAATTAGGAATATTTACTTTATCTTTATCAAAAGCAGTTCTAAATGTCTGACCTTCGTATTCACTATAATTATTTTTAGCGGTAGTATTTAAACTGCTGTATTTGGAAGTTTTTATTTGGCCTCTAATATCAGCGCCTTTTCCAATTATTTCTACAAAATTAGACCCTAAAAGTATTTTACCATCTTGTTCAAATATATCTAAACCTCGCTTATCATTCGCATGATGGTTTAATATTTTAGATATAATCTGAGCGCCATTATGCCCAAGCCCAACATGAGCGTCAGCGTAAGCTCCCGGCTTATACATTCCCCTATTAAAACCATTTCCTCTAGGTACGCGATTTACTCTTTCATAATCTATAGGAGCGTTATATTTTGGCGCGACTCCAATCATATTACCAACTACCTGCTCAAAACTTCTTCCTCTTTGAAAATTAACAGCTTTTTGGGATTTTGCAAAATTAGGAATGAACCCTCCATACTGGTAAGGATCAACTCCGACTTGCCTTAATGCATTTATTTTATGCAATCTTCCAGCTCTAGATTGTTTAGGTGGATTAATAAAAGGTTGCGCAAAACCCGGAATATATTTAACGTTTTCAGCAGTGTTCATTACCCCCCCTACAGGAGAATTAACAACTGCGCCGGGAGTGTAGCCTCCAGCTAAAGCTCCAGCTTTTTCTGCTTTTCTAGCGGATGGTGGTATATAACCTCCGCTTCTAGTTTTAGGATTTCCTGCTTGCAAACCTCTAGCTCCGATTGTTACTCCTTGAGCTCTCAATGTGCCACTTAAGCTTGCAGCTATACTTTTTTGTTTTACGTACTCAGCTGTTTGTTGCCTTGCAACACCTAATAAAATTTCTGCTTGCCTCTTTTGGTTTCCAGTAGAACCTATTAAAGCTTTTTGCACTTGACTTTCTTGTTGCAAAATACTTAAAATAGCTTGTTCTAAATTCTGCCTCTTTTGAGTTTCAGTTGTTATGCCTACTAGTTGAGGCAAAGCTTGTACTATATAACTAAATGAACTTGAAGCTAATTTAAAAATAGCAAAAAAAGCAGCTACAGCTCCCGGCCCACTTAATACATTTCTAATGCCTTTTAATAATCCATTAGCTATATCACTACCTAATCCCTCTCCTGTAACAATATTTGTTAAAGATTCTATAATACTACTAACAGCTTTTGTAGCTGATTTTGCTAAAGGCTCAAAAGTAACGCTACCTATAGTAGAAGCTAATTGTTGAGTGTTAGTGCCTAACTGGTTAAGTAATGCTGATAGAGTTTGATTTAACTTAGCGTTAGCCACGGAAGCCTCATTTGTAGCAACAGATCCCACTTTTAAAGCGGATGTGTAAATGCTTTGTTCAGAATTTAAATCGTTTAATAGAGCTTTAAGTATGTTTACTTGATAAACACCGGCAACCTGTTCTGCTAATTGAGCTCTTTGCGCATCGGCTATGTTATAATAAGCATTTGCAAAATTTTGCAATATCTGCGTCGCAGGAAGAATATTGCCTTCAACGTTTCTTACTGCAATATCAAATCTTTCTAACTGATCTAAAGTATCAGTTCTTTGCAAACGAGTAAAAATAGTTTTTAAAGCGTTACCTATAACAGCTCCACCTCTAGCAGTTTTTTGTTGCGCGGCAGAAATTAAAGCGTTTAACTGATCAATATCAACACCAGCTTCTTGAGCCGCTTGACCTGTTCTTGCTAAACCCTCTGATAAGTCTCTTGCACTAACAGCAAAAGCTTGTTCTACTGCAACTAATTTGTTAAGAACTTGAGTTGTTGTTATGCCGCTTTGCGAAAAACCGTTAACAGTGGCAGTTAAAGCTGCAACAGAAGCTTCAGCGCCTAATCCAGCTAAACGCGTCAATACTAAAGCATCATTAGTTCTTTTGAGAGTTTCTTCTGCACCTAAACCTTGACGTGAAAATTCAAGTAAAGCTTTTGAAGCTTCATTAAATGAAGTGGCGGTTCTTTTACTTATATCAAATAAAGCTTTTCCAAACTGTTGTAAAGTTTCTGTATTTAATTGTAAAATACGATTAACATCAGTTAAATTCTTTTCAACTTCTATAGTAGCTTTTGCTAAAGATCTGAAACCAGCAACAGCAGTTCCTAAAACAGCTGTAGATGCACCGAAAGCTATAACACGGGCATTAGAAGCGGCCATTGCAGCCCCAAAATCATCTACGGCACCCGTAATTCTACCTAGAGGTTGACTAAAGGAACGCTCATTTATTTTTAAATCTATACTATTAGACTTAGCAAACCTTTTATTATAAGCGTTTACACCTCTGTTTATAGAATCAACTAGAGCTCTTTGATTAGCTGATACATCTACCTGAATCGCCATATTACATTATTTACACTAAAAAGCAGTAAAAAATACGACTATCCAAATAATTTCATCATATCATCCATAGAAAGTGAACCGCCTTTCTTTTTAGCTTCTTCTGATAACGAAAGAGTCTTTTCTTCTTTAGATTTTACGCCTATATATTCTAAGTCTTCTTCTGAAGCACCCACTATAGATTCTGCAGAATAATCTTTTTCAGCATTTTTCTCTCTAATCTTTTTAACATTTTCATTTGCATTTACATAATCAATAATTTTATCTGGATCTCTTTTAATATGTTCTGGCATTTTATCATTATTAGTAAATATATTTCTAAAATATCTAGAATAAACAAGTATTTTCAATTGATTGTAACTTAAATCACAAATAGGTTTACCATAAAATTCGTGGGCATGTTCTGCGAAGGGCATAAATAAACTATAAAAATCTTGCAATACAATATGCTGAATAGAATCATCATTTATTTCAGAGTAAACAGAATTATATTCTTTCATGATAACAAAAAGATCTTCAGAATTTATGTTATCAAACTCTTCTTCAGAATAAGCTAAATTTTCTAAATTAGGATCTTTGTACAAACATTTTAAAATATAAAAATCATTTACTCTTTCTTCAGCATAAGATTCAGCTGTTCTAGAAAACAAAGCGGCTCTTTCATTTTTTAACTGATTTAATTTTTCTTCACCTTTTTCAATATCAGAATTTAAACGTTTTATTTCTTTTTTTAAATACTGAACTTTTTTAGTGTTTTTTAATCCTTGAATAAAATCTTCTTGCTGCTTTATTCTGTTTTCTTGCTTTTTACTCCACTCGCCTTCTTCTAAAAGCCTTTCTAAAGTTTCTTCATGAGTTGGAACGCCTCTTTCTTTAGCTTGTTTTAAATATTTACCATATACTTCATCAATATCTACTTGATCATCAAAAGATATATGTTTTAAATAAAAAGAATTCCCTAAGACATTTATCTTAGAGAACCCTTTTTTAATATCACGAAAAGCTTTTCTTAAAGAATCGCTTTTGTACTTACTCGAAGAATCATTCTGATCCGTCTTTTGATCCGTCTTCTGATCCGATTTCTGGTTTGTCTTCTGATTCTTCTTCTGATTCATCTTCTGGCTCTTCAGGTCCATCTATTTCTTGTATAATTTTATTAAATTCTGCTTCATCAACATTACTAGTAAAAAACCAATGACTCACAATACTAGCTAACTTACTGTAACATTTTTGGTAAATTTCATTTTCTGAATCCTCATAATCAAACATTACGGCTTCACGCTCTTCAAATCCTTTACCGGGGAATAAAGGCGAAAAATCTCCACCCTCTGTTTCATCTTTATAAAAAGTTAGATTCAAGATATACCACAGTATAGCTCTATTTTGCGCTTTAATATCAGCGGTATGATTAAAAAGAGTGATATAACTAGTTTCTTTTTCCATTAAAGTTTTGCGCTTGGCCAAAATACTAGATGTAATATCATCGATCTTTTCTTTTTCTTTTTTAGTTCTTTCAGCTTCAGGTTTTAAATTTAAAATAGTTAACTCTGCCTGTAAATCCCTCAAGTCATCTGCAGCGCCAACCATAGATTTAGCGTCAGATTCGCTGATTAAACCTCCAGTATCAGAATACTTATTTAAAAGCATCGCTTTGGTTAAAATTCCACTTCTAATACATCTGCTCATCTCGACACTAAACTCCATGTCTGCTTCTTGCATTTGTCTTCTTGAAGGTTGGTTTATTTTTATTTCTACTGGAATTTCTTTCGTAACAGTTTCTTTATAAGTGCGAACCTTGTCTTCACCTTTTTCGTCTTTCACTGTTTCAGTTTTTTCTTCTTCAATTTCAGCAGATCTTTTAATCGTAAATGTATGTAAAACTTTGGCCATAGTTTTTATTTTCTCTATATAATATTTAATATTCTAAAGTTTTTCAACCAGTGTAAAGATAAATATGGCGACAAGCTTAATTTCAACATCAGAAAGAGCTGCATTGAATTCAGTAATAGATGATATTCATGAGACTTTTGCTCGAAATATTACTGTTTATAAAGAAGCTTCGAAAGTTGTTATTATAACTGATCCTAACTTTAATCCGCTTTACGACACTGGAGAAGGTGCTACTTCATATGTAAATACACCAGTTTATAAGACTTTTAAAGCAAGAATACAATATGAAGACGATATTGGAAAAAGATATTGGTCAGATGCAAATATGCAGTCTCAAATTAAAGTTGATGCAATTGTAGGAACAGTAAGATTGAAAATTTCAGCAGAGGATTATGATTACATAAAAGATGCTAAAAGGTTTGATGTAGATGGTAAGAGATATGTTCTAAATTCATCGTTTAGACCTCATGGTTTATTTGATAATAAATACTACACATTATACCTAAAACCAGATTCATAATATGAGTAAACCATTTTCAAAGCTTTTTAAAAGTTTAGAGAGTGACAAGAAATACGTTTCCAAAAGAAATTTATTGATAAAAAAAGAATTTGAAAAAATAAAACAAGAAATGATTGAAGAGTTTAACGCTCACCCTATCACTCAAGAAATAGAACTTGGCGTAACAGCTCCTAATCTGTCTAACACTTTAAGTGGAGTAACTAATTTGTTTTCTTTTATAGGTTTTGATGCTGGATCAAGACCTATAGATCCAATTAGACAATTACTGGAAAAATCAACTTTCAGAATATCAAGCGGTGGCAGATCTTTAGCAACAGCAACTTTTGAAATACCCACCGCTAAGATGATATTTTTAGCAACACCTATGCCTTGGGCAAATGGAAGAAGTTGGGCTAAAGGAATTGAAAGAGGCATATCAGGTTTAGGATTTTACTTAAAAAAGAAGAGTGTTAGTAGATCTGGATTTGGTATTCAAAGCAAACGAAGAGTTAGAGGCGGTTTAAAATTTCAAAACACTCAATATATATCAGCTTTAATTAACAAATACGAAAAAAAGTTTAGAGACTTAAACAGAAAACAATTATGAAATCAACATTTTCTCATGATGTAATGAATAGCTTCTTTTTGTGGTTCGATAATTTTCTAATGAAAAAAGTCGATGCTTACAAAACTTATACAACAAAATTTTACAATTATACAGATGAAAGATTAGGCGGCAGCAAAGTAGTTTATGGATCTCCATATAAACAGTTTGCTTATGACAATAGCATAACAGGCGTAACAGTGCCCAGCGGAGTAACAGTGGACGGTACATTTCTTGCAACAGGAACAAGCGGTATGCAGTTTGATTTTGATAACGGTAGAGTTATTTTTAACAGTGGCGTGAATACTGGATTAGATATTTCTGGAACTTATACAGTAAAAGAAATAAATAGTTATATCACTGATCAAACAGAAGAAAAACTAATAATTGAAAATAAATATATAACAAATAGTAGGTTTACTGTTTCAGAAGATTACATAAAACCCTACACCCCAGTCACGCCAGCTGTTTTTGCTTCCATGGAAGAATCTTCTAACAAACCTTTTTCTTTTGGAGGAGAAGACGAAACCACTTCTCAAGTTAAAATAGTCGCTTTTTGTGAAAACTTATATCAATTAGATGGTATTTTAAGTACTTTTACTGATTCTTTTAATGAAATTATAGCCAAAGTATCAACAAGCTCTCATCCAATTGGAGAATTTGGAGCTGTAAAAAGTGGAGTATACCCTACGGGATACGATTATGAAAACGTAAAAGCGGCCAACGCTTCAAATATTCTTTTTATTTCCGACGTAGACACCTCCAAAATAAGAGATAACAACATAAAAGAATTAAACCCAGAACTAAATATAGGTTTTGTTGATTTTGAAATAAAAGCATTTAGATATCCAAGATTATAAATTTCACAAAATAAACGAAAAACTGTAAATAAAGATAACAATTTAAAACAAAAAAAATATTATGGCAAGAAATCGTGTAATATACCAAAGTCAAGCTTTATTCATCGCTCCTAGTGCTACTGGCGCTCAAGTTAGTGGAGTCAACGCAGCGGGTAACAACATTATATCATCTGCGCCTTTCGGCCCAGTCAGCACTGGATCTTTAGGGTCAGGTATTTCTTTGTTAAAGAAATTGGATCGCGTTCAAAATTGTAATTTTAACTTTACAATTAATCGACAAGATGTTAATGAATTTGGCAAGTTAGCTCGTATTGATTCTATCATTAATGAACCTCCTACTGTAGGTTTAGATTTTAGTTACTATGTAACTGATGGATTTAATGAAAGATTATTAGGTTTTAATGTAACTGGAGTAGTAGATGGTCAAGGTCCCGGTGGCGCATCGATTGACACTGAAACTGCCCCTAACGCCCAATCTATTTCAGGTCTTCTATCTGATCTTCAAGGAAATAATTACTACATCTTAACGGTTGACGAAGGTGAAGACGTAGTTGGTTCAGATGTCTTAGTAGGAAACTCAAACGTTGTTGCAATAGGTAATGGCTTTATTACTGATTACTCTTTTGAAGCATCAGTCGGAGGTCTTCCAACAGCTTCAGTTACTGTAGAAGCTTTCAATATTAAAACTGACACATTTACCGCTGCAAGTGGAACTAATGCGTTTAGTATTGGCAGTGCTTTGAAAAAAATAAATAACTCTTATATTAGTGGCGACAGCCCAGCAGTTAATCTATTTAACACTCCTGCTGAAAAATTCACTGCTATAGGAAAATCATATAAATTAGATCAAAGCAGACATTTTGAAGGAAGCGATGCTGCTGCTACTGCGATGGGAGTTAACTTCACTGGTTTCACTACTGGAAATAGTTTAATTAGCGCCTTAAGACCCGGAGATATTACCTTAAGTTTTCCTGAAGGTGATGGTTTTGTTGCTATTAGCGGCGCAAATCAAGCTCATATTCAATCATTCAGCTTCTCGATACCTTTATCCAGAACAGTTCTTCAAAGATTAGGAAGTGTTTTTGGATATACTAGAGTTGTGGATGTTCCAATTAACTTTGATTTAACAATAAGTGCAGTTGTTGCAGAATTAAGAGAAGCTAATCTATTTGATGTTATGGCTGAAAACCAAAAGAATAATTTCACCTTAACTCTTAATGATAGTAACGCAACTACTCCTAAACCTAAAATGCAATACACAATTAAAGGAGCTATTCTTCAATCTGAAACTTATTCAGAAGCTATTGGAGATAACCAAAGTGTTGACTTAACTTACACTGTTCAGGTTGGTGGAGCTAACGATACAGTAAACGGTGTGTTCATGTCAGGAAATTATAAAGATTCATTAGATTCAATTACTAGCGGATTCTTTAAATTAGGAGCTAGCAAGTTAGACTGATTCAGATAAATCCTTAAAAGCAAAAACCCCAGCCTCTAAGAGGTTGGGGTTTTTTATTGTCGTGTAGTATTGTATTAACAGATCCCAGAACCCGTAACCAAACCTTCGCCATCTAAACCTGCGACCTGAACAGGAGCGGCTCTATAAATCTTATAATGAGAAGTTAATTGATCTAACTCTTCTTTAGCGTCATTAGCTAAACCTCTATAAGTTTTAGCTAATTCATTTTTATTAGTTCTTGTTATCGCTGTATCACCTTCACGCAAACTGATAAAATCAACAGCAGAATCAACACCTCTTAAAACTTGTCTAGTTTTTTTGGTATAAAATTCATACAAATACATTTGTTTGTATATAGCTCTTTCTTCTTGCTGAAATTGGCCTGTAGGAGTAAAATTACCACTTTCTACTGAAAACTCTGTAAAGATTTTTGTATTTAATTGACCTACATTATTCGCAAGCCATCCGCTAATAAAGTAAAATTGCGCGTATCCGCTATCATATTCGAATTCATTTCCGAATATTTCATCAGCTAAATCATGTACGCTATAAGAAACCATATATATCTTTACACTTTTTAAAGGGCTAATGAATTTAATATTTCTTTAGAGTCAAAAATAACATCATTCGAATAGTAAGGAAATTCATGATGGTTCCCATGAAAATCGTAATCAAAAATATAGCTATCAATTCTTTTTACGTTTCCTGAAGGTTCTTTTGCACAAATATTATTATGTATACCATACCCAAACATCTTAGGATCTGTTCCCACCCACAAAACAGTACAAGGAATTTTAAATGCGGCTGCAGCATGATGCAGAGAGGAATCAATTAAGGCTCTTTTTTGAGAAGCTTTAACTAAAGAAAATAACTGAAAATTATTTAAAGGTGCATCTACTCTCTCAACACCTTCTAAGTGATAAGAATTAGGACGACAAACTCTAATAATGTGATATTTTTGTGCAGCTGCTTTTACTATAATTTCAGCTATAGCTGGCGGCATATCTCTTGTCCAAGCATATGCATTTGGTTGCATATTTTCATCCAAAGGACCGCCATTAGTTTGTAGAAGAAGTATTGGTTTTTCACGTCGCCATTCTTGAGACCAGATTTCTTGCATTCCATTCATTGGTAAATAAGGACTGATTTCCTTTTTATCATAAGGAATATCATACATATTAAACCAAGTTTCATACAAAGGCGTTTTTCGCATAATATGATTATTCTCGTAATAAGGTTCTTTTCTTAAAACGATAGTATCTTTTTGATGAATATAATCATCATAAAAATAAGGTGTTGCCCCAACCCTATAAACCCTGTGTATATTTTCGTTATTTAAAAACACCTCTGGATAAGAGGCAACGACAACGATTTTTCTATCGTTGTATTTTTTTTTCAAATGAGTAATCACCGCTGTGGAAGCTACGTTTTTACCTAAGCCTCCCTCTACGTGAAAAACCAAATACTTCTCAGTCATAATTAGGCAAGATAAGCCTTACCAGTTGCGATAGCTGCATCAATATCAGTTTCCTGCTGACTGGTTAAACCATCAGAAAACCATGTCTTAGCTTCCATGATTTCAAGATGCGCGACATTTCTGTCTACTGTATCTTCTTTTTCTGAGGTTGATTCGTTAGCCATTTGAGAACCATCAACAATCCCATTGATTAAATTGACAGAATCAAATGCTGCAGTAATAGAAGCCTGAACTTCTTCTTGTGTTTTTGTTTCTTCTTCCATAATTTTATAATATATTATATGTTTTAACTAGTTTTTTTAAACAGAAAGTCTATCTAATACAAAGACATTTCTATTAATATATATTACACTTATCTTTTTAAATGTAAAATTTTTAATTTATTGAATTGCGTTTAAAAAATTTACCCACTCTTTTTCTCTTTTATCCCATGTCCATCTTGATCCATAAGTATTTACTTGATCAATTAAATCTTGTTTATAATCTCCGCGTTTATATTTTGATATAACTTTAGATAATACAGATGCAAAAACTTGCGCATGTTTTTCATTATCTTGAACGAAAGAATACATTTCGGCCCACCCTTCAGTTGTTTCAGGAAGTGCGCCAGCATTAGAGCAAGCTACTTTTAAACCAGCGCTAAGTGCATCAATTACTGATATGCACGAAGTTTCTTCGAAAGTGCTAGGGTAAGCTAGAATATCAAATGAAGATAATTCACTTCTTAATAAAGCGTTATCAGCCATACCCCTATAAACAACATTGTTTAAAGAATTACATTTTTCATACAAATAATCATATTGATTTCCGCTAGACTGATCAAACTGCTGCCCATATATTTTTGTGCTAGAAAAGATGTGGAGCTCACAATCAGCTGGCCTCAATAGCTCCCATGCTCTTAATAATACATTTAAACCCCGCCAAGGTGTGGATGTATAACAGATTTTTAATTTATTATTATTTTTATTTAAATCAGGAGTAACACCTAAACACGCATTGCGCATAATTTTTATTTGCTCTCCTCTTAAGTTAAACATTTTACGAAAAATTTCCGCTTGCCAATTACTTACAAAAACAAAATAATTTATTTTTTCTACAAGCTGAAGGTCTAACAGAAATTGAACAGCTTCTTGGTCGTATGATAATTGATTCCAATAAACAGTTGGCTTATTAAAATCAGCGTAAGAAGCGTAATTAAAAATAGAAAACTTTTGAAAGTATTGGGGCGAGATTCTGCGCTTCAACTCATTGTACATTAACTCTGTACCCCCTAGAGGTTTAACAGGATTAGACATAGTATCCAAGTTTTTGCAAAAATTTATCAATATTACCAATAAATTTTTTAGGCCCCATATGATTAATTGTTATTGTTGGATCTAGCCATAAATCAAAACCTAGATCTTTAGCTTTTTTGCATAAAAGATAATCCTCACTAATTAAAATTCCATTTCTTATTTCTACATTGCAAACCAACCTGTCAGGAGCATCATCCATTTTTTCTTCGTTTTTATATTCTGGACTATTATCCCAAAGTGCGTGAACGGCTTTTTTAGAAAACTTTAAAAACCCTGTACCCACAGCGTCTGCTTTAACAAGATTTTTTCTTTCATTTAATTCTAATTTTTTATTCACCAACTTGCAAGTGTAACCTTCTTGATCATCTGATTTTTTAACAAGTGCCGCCCCGACAATATCTTCTGGGTATTCAATAATTCTGTAAAACCACTCTGGCTCCCACTCGACATCGCTATCAATAAAGAATAAATAATCATAATCTTCCTCAACAGCAATTTTAAATAAAGAATTACGAGCTCTTTGAATAAGACTATCGAAACTAGTATAAATAGGATAAACACGAACATCTTTTTCAAAAGACATTTTGACGGTGTTTACTAAACTATTTGTATACCAAACGTCTAGCCTACCATCATGCGCAGGAGTTCCAACTAGTATTTTTGTCACTAATTATTTTAATTACCTGCTTCAAGATTTTCAACTCTTTCTGTGAGCTCTTGAACAGCTTTTACAAGTGGTGCTATTAATTCTTCGTAAGTCAATCTGTAAGCATCTTTTTCAGAATCATGAGTTAATCCATCAAATGTAATATTTAAACTTTCTAAAGTCGATTTAATATCTTGAGCGATAAATCCGTAATGACATTTTTCAGATTTTAATGTTCCATCTTTTTGCCCATAAGAGCAAGAATATTGTCTTACATATGTGTCGCGATTGTCCCACTTATAACTAACAGGTTTTAACTTTTTAATAAAACTTATCCCGTAAGAAGAAGGAAGAAGAGAAATATCAGTTTTATCTCTACAGTCAGAAACATTTGACCATGCTGCATAAACACAATTTTCAACATTATTTGAAGATGATCCCCATACTGTATGCCCTGTTGTATTAGAAGGGTTGGCTCCATATCCAACTGCTATAGTATGACATACAGTAGTAATATCAGTCCCAGCTTGAGTGCCTACAGATATGTTATATTTTCCAGTTGTGACTGTAGAATGAGCCAAACAACCTATGCTTACATTGAGGATACCCGTAGTAGCATTTCTTGCGGATTCATATCCTACACTTACATTACCGCCTCCAGTAGTAATACCTTGACTACTGCAATATCCTACTGCAGTATTGGTGTTTCCTGAAGCATTTGCTCGCAAAGCGCATGATCCTACTGCTGTGTTTCTTATACCTGTTGTATTAGTGCATAAGGCTTTAAAGCCTAATGCTGTATTACATGTACCTGTTGTATTATCAGATAGTGCATAAAAACCAGATGCAGTGTTAGCAGCGCCTGTTGTATTTCCAAGTAAACCGAGATAACCTAAACTAGAGTTACAAGAGCCTGTTGTATTATTAAATAATGCGTTGTCGCCTAGAGCGGTATTTTTGGTACCCGTTGTATTACATTGCATAGATGATAGACCATATGCAGTATTGCGCCCTGTGGTATTACTCATTAATGACTTAGAACCCACTGCAGTGCTATAACTTCCAGAGGTATTATCATATAATGCACAACCTCCAACAGCAGTATTTCTAATACCTGTAGTATTAGCAGTTAAAGCTTTATACCCACTTGCAGTATTCTCAGACCCTGTAGTATTTTCCATAAAGGCCTGACTTCCAACAACTGTATTTAATCCCCCTGTAGTTGTCTTCTTTGCAGCCTGAAAACCAACAATTACATTATTGCTAGCTGTTGTAGTATAAAGTGAAGATTGAGTGCCAAGTGATGTATTGTAATTACCAGTAGTGGCGCTATAAAGCGCAGAAAATCCAAGCGCAAGATTAGATGCCCCTGTTGTATTGGTATATAAAGCACAAGCGCCAAGAGCTGTGCTATTATTTGTATCAGCATTATGCCTTAAAGATTGAAAACCAATTGCAGTAACATGACATGACGTTCCATTTGAACAACCTGCAAATGACCCAAAGAAAACGTTATAACAACCTGATGATGTACCTTGTCCGGCAAGAGTACCAAAACCAGAATTATGGTTACTAGTAGTATTATTAAGTAAAGCTTTATAACCAAATGCAGCGTTAGAATTACCTGTGCTGTTACAAGCTAAAGCATAATGACCACTAGCGGTACTATAAGAGCCAGTAGTATTAGCGTATAAAGCGACCCAACCCATAGCATTATTTTCTGCACCTGTAGTATTATTGTATAAAGCACTTGCCCCAACAGCATTACTATAACTACCGGTAGTAGTACTATGCATCGCATTTCTACCGATAGCTGTGTTTTGTTGAGCTGTAGTAGCAGTAAATAAAGCGCACGACCCTAAAGCTGTATTATAATTAGCAGTAGTATTATATCTTAAACTCGCGTAACCGTACGCAGTATTGTCTCTTCCTGTAGTATTAGCTCTTAAAGTATAATAAGCGCTAGCAGTATTACTTACCCCTGTTGTGTTTGCATATAAAGCATAAGCACCCAAAGCAGTTCCACTACCCGAAGTGGTCGATAGCAGTGTGGCGAAACCAACTGCAGTGTTATTTGCACTCGCAGCATTTTTTAAAGCCGAACTTCCAACTCCAATATTATATCCTGCTGTAGTAATTAAAGCTCCAGCACATCTACCTATAAAAGTATTATCAGGAGCTGTAGTGTTACATAAAAGCGCGTATACTCCTAATGCTGTATTGTTGTTACCTGTAGTGTTTTTGAATAAAGCAGCTTCACCAAAAGCAACACTGCAAGTACCAGTAGTATTAGTATATAAAGATTGATAACCAAAAGCTGAATTATCATTACCCGTCGTGTTACTAACTAATCCTTGATGGAAGGCAGCATTGCGAGTACCTGTTGTATTAGAGGTAAGAGTCACATAACCAAATGCTGCGTTATTAGAACCTGTTGTATTAGCATCTAAAGAATTTTCTCCGAAAGCACTATTACCAGCAGCAGTAGTATTAACTTTCAAAGCATTTTTACCAAAAGCAGCATTACCGTATCCAGTAGTGTTAGCACAGAGAGCAGCATGACCCATTGCAGTATTACCATCCGCAGTTGTATTACAAGCTAATGCATAGTAACCACTTGCTGTATTCATGCTACCCGTAGTGGTTTCTCTTAATGCGCTTCTTCCCATAGCTGTATTAGGCGCACCTGTACTACAATATAAGGCGGTATACCCAAAAGCTGAGCTACTACCGCCAGTTGTATTGGAATGTAAAGCGTAACCGCCACTGGCAGTGTTAGCTGAGCCTGTGGTATTGTCAAATAAAGATTGTACGCCAACAGCAACGTTTCTAATACCGCTAGTATTGCATTTTATAGCCTCAGAGCCAATTGCTGTATTTTGGTTACCAGTTGTATTTGCATTTAAAGAAAAATAACCAAATGCAGAATTATAATCGCCTTCTGTATTAAGTTCCAAAGCGTACATACCTACAGCAGAATTGTAGTTGCCCTCAGTATTAGCCTTCAACGTTGTTCTGCCGAAAGCGGTATTGCGTTCTCCGGTTGTATTGGCGCATAAAGCTAAATAACCACCAGCTGTATTATAATGACCGTTTGTGTTGGAGCAAAGAGCGTTACCACCCATAGCAACATTTTGTGTGCCAGTCGTATTATTTTTTAATGCATTTGCGCCAAAAGCATTATTAGCTTCTCCCGTTGTATTTGATGCCAACGCAAGAGATCCCATTGCTGTACTAGATCCAGCTGTTGTATTATCGCATAAAGCCCTGAACCCTATACCAGTATTAGCTGACCCGGTGCTGTTAGTATATAAAGCTTGGTAGCCTAGAGCACTATTGTAATTACTAGTGGTATTACTATATAAACTCTGTCTGCCAAAAGCAGAATTATAACTACCTGTAGTGTTATTTTGTAGCGCTGATGAACCAAATGCAGCATTGTCTGCAGCTGTAGTATTTTTATATAAAGAATATGAACCGCTAGCAGTATTATTATTTCCTGTCGTGTTATTTGCTAACGTCGATTTTCCGGTAGCAACATTATTAGCTCCTGTTGTATTTGCATTTAAAGCATACGCACCTATTGCGATTGTATTAGAATAAGTTGTAGAATCCTCAGTACCTCTTCCTGCATTTAAACCAATTAATATATTAAAATTACCAGTTGTGTTCCACAAACCAGCACTACCACCTATTGCGACGTTACAACTTCCGGTTGTTAAATCGTATAAAGCTTGCTGACCGATTGCTACATTAGTACTAGCGGTTGTAGACACACGCATAGCAAGGTAACCAGAAGCAGTATTATGGGAGCCTGTAGTATTGGCTGAAAGAGCTCTATCACCAAAAGCTATATTTGATACCCCAGTAGTATTAGCTTTTAACGTACAAAAACCAACTGCTACATTGCGAGTTCCTGATGTATTGTCGCTTAGAGCGTAATGACCAACAGCAGTATTACAGCTACCTGTTGTATTAGCATATAATGCATTTTTACCACTAGCAGTGTTAAATGTACCCGTTGTATTGGTAAACATCGCGTTTATCCCAACGGCGGTGTTGGAACTTGCAGTATTATTGCACAACACCCTAAAACCAAAAGCAGTATTGTCACTACCGGTTGTATTAGTTCTTAAAGCTTGATAACCACTTGCTGTATTGTTACTACCTGTAGTATTCAACAATAATGAAGAATAACCATGAGCGGTATTATTATTAGCGGTATTATCTCTAAGAGCATACATACCAGAGGCAGTATTTTTTACCCCCGTAAGATTACTGAATAAAGTTTTAAACCCAACAGCTACATTACTATCACCTGAAGTATTTTCCTTTAAAGCATGACTACCTACTGCTGTATTGTACACTCCTGTAGTGTTATCTCCTAATGAATATCTACCACTTGCTGTATTGTAACTACCTGTGGTATTCGTTCTTAATGACAGAGAACCATGAGCTGTGTTAGCGGCACCTGTAGTATTTGATTTTAAAGCTTGATAACCTGAAGCTGTATTTTCAGCCCCTGTTGTATTACATTTTGAAGCGTTGTAACCATTTGCGGTATTACAATCGCCTGTAGTGTTAGCGTACAAAGCTCCATGCCCAAATGCTGAATTTTGAGCTCCTGTTGTGTTATTAGTCAGAGCTGTATAACCTATACCGACATTGTTAGAAGCTGTAGTATTATTTAATAAAGCATAGTTACCCATTGCGATATTATTACCACCCGTTGTATTATTTTTTAAGGCAGTGTAACCGCTAGCAGTATTATGAGCACCTGTTGTATTAGCACATAAAGCGTTAACTCCAAAAGCAGAGTTATTCGCACCTGTAGTGGTAGAATACAAAGAACACATGCCAACCCCAGTATTATTAGATGCCGTGCTGTTGTTAATAAGAACTGCATAACCTAAAGCACTATTATTACTACCCGTAGTATTACTAAGAAAACTATAATTACCTACTGAAACATTTTTTTGCCCAGATGTGTTAGCGGCTAAGGAACTCAAACCAACTGCTACATTATGAGAACCGGTAGTATTAGCGAGTAAAGCGCACGACCCAAAAGCTGTGTTAGAACTGCCTGTTGTATTAGCGAATAAAGCTTTAAAACCAACAGCAACATTTTTCTCACCTGAAGTATTGTTCCATAATCCACACGCACCAACAGCAACGTTACAATTACCTGTGGTATTACATTTTAACGAATTGTAACCAAAAGCAGAATTAGAAGCGCCTGTAGTATTACCATATAAACTTGAATGTCCAAAAGCTGAATTATAAACAGAAGAAGTATTACTAGCTAGAGCTGAAATACCAAAAGCTTGATTATAACCACCTGTAGTATTACTGCATAAAGCTTGAAGCCCGAACGCATTATTGCGAATACCTGTAGTGTTGTTTGATAAGGCGGCGTGACCAACAGCAGTGCTACAGGTTCCTGAAGTGTTACTTTTTAAACTGTTACTACCAACAGCAGTATTATTACGACCTGTAGTATTAGCAGCTAAAGCGCACGACCCAAAAGCTGCGTTAGAATTTCCTGTTGTATTAACTTTTAATGCATAATAACCACTAGCAGTATTACTAGACCCTGTAGTATTAGAATTTAAAGCTGAACTTCCTAAAGCGGTATTAGAAGATACGCTTCCACCGCCTAGACCTATTGTTAATCCATCAATAAGAGCTTGATCTGAAACCTGAAGTTTTGCGGAAGGACTTGTAGTACCTATACCTACATTGCCACTCTCATCAATTCTCACTCTTTCAGTACCATCAGTTTTAAAAGCGTGTTGGCCAACGCTATTTTGTGACACTGCATCAAAAGTAATTACAGAATCATTTGTACTACCTGATATCTCTGTCCCTATAATTAATCCCCTATCGTTATTAGCGCCCGTAAATCTTGCTATTGTAGTATTAACCGAACCGTGCTTAACAAATAATTTTTCAGTCGGAGAAGTATAACCTATGCCAATATTAGTTCCATTATCATAAATATTAGAATTTTCTAAAGCACTAGTACCATTAAAACGAGGTATATAATTATCAGTACCAGAACCTGATATTGTACCACTTCCAGCTGAACTAAAACTTAAAGTACCGCTACCATCTGTTGTAAGTACTTGACCAGATGTACCATCAGCTGTCGGGAAATCATATTCACCGTTAAAATTAATCTTAGGATTTGTACCGTTATCACCTAATATAATTTTCTCAGAACCATTGGTGGTATTAATTTTTAAATACTCGTTACTTGATTGCTCAAAAACTACAGCACCAGAAGTATTGTCTGTAAGTTTTACTGTAAGAGATCTAGTGCCTGAAGCTGAAGGGGAATTAATTTGTACTGTACCGCCTGAATCAATATGTACTGCTTCGTTAATTCCATTAGTATCTCCTACAAAAAATCCTAAATCAGTAGCTGCACTAGAACCACCATCTATAGCGTAAAGACCGGCGTACTCTTCTCCAGCATGACCTAACGCAATACCACCGAGAATATTACCATCAGAATTAGCTCCTCCACTAAAACTTAATTTAAGACCTAAATCTAAAGCTTGAGCTTTTGTTATGGACGTAACAGCTGAACCGCTCTGACCAACAGCAGGATGCGATAGGTTCAATGTAGTAGTAGGACTTGTAGTACCTATGCCAACATTACCACCGTAAGTAGAATCTGTACCAACAAACAGAACAGCTGTTCCTGCATCTTGTATCTGAAACCCACCAGTGCCAGCATTATTAATAGCTAAAGCAGTTGAAGTGTTAACTTCCCATTTATTATAGGTTAAGTAGTTGACATCATTTGCTGCATAGAGATATATTTTATTACCATCTCCAATTCGCATGTCACCGTCAACATGCAATCTAGACCCCGGAGTAGTAGTATTAATACCTACCCTACCCTCTCCTCCATAACCCATTACATGGAGTATTTCGGTGTCGGTGCCATCAACGAAAGAACTAGTTGTAAGTCTGCCGTCTTCAGTTCCATTAGAGCTATCAACAATATAACTTTCTATGCTGTTATAACGAGTGTTATTACTTCCATTATCGTTGCCATCAAAATAAACAAATCCAATTAAATTGCCATTACTACTTCTGTCTGACCGTAAGGTTAAACCAGATTGTCCCGCTCCATCGTTTTCAAATAATACTTCTAAAGAAGAACTAGAGTCTTGGTAGACATGAAGTAAAGTGCCGGGACTTGTAGTACCTATACCAACATTGCCGCTTGTATCAATTACCAATCTTGTAGCTGTAGCATCAACATCATAAATACTAAATCCTGCATTAGTCACCCCTGTAACTCCTTGCATTATTTGAAAACTATCAGCACTAGCAGCACCACCTGTTAATCTTATTGCAGCTAATCCTGATGCATCATTTATATGTAACTCTACATCTGCACTTGTAGTACCTACACCTAGATTACCATCCACAAAAAGATCCGCACTATTAACCTTAACATCACCAACGGGGTTTAAATTAATGTCTCCTGTTCCACCGTAAATATAAGCGTGTGCAAAATTTGCATTATTTTGACCAACAATTAAGTTATTGCTGTCAGTAATACCAATTAAAGTGGCTTGAGCTCCTGCTGCAGTGTATCCGTAATGATAGTTATTATTGGCAATTAAAGTACTACCACTGACATGTAATTTTTGAGCTGGAGTTGTAGTACCTATCCCGACATTACCATCACTTTGTATACTTAGACGGTTAGTTGCCGCTGTAGAAAAATTGAGCTGATCAGAATTATGACTATAGCTGATTATCCCTCTATAGCGTTGGTCTCCAGAAGTGCCATCGGCAAAATGTATACTACCTCCTGCCGTAGAACTCGACCTTATCGTTATACCTGTGTCCCCTCCAGTTTCAACTACCAGATCGTCTGCATTTCCATCATAACTACTAGGACTTGTAGTACCTATACCAATCCGGCCATTTCCATCTGCGGTTAGAGCATTTGTGCTACTATTCACCCGCAGAAGCCATTTGTTTCCTGAACCATAAACAGTTTGATAAACATCATTAGCTCCATCTAATTCTGTACGGAATATACTTGTTCCAGCTTGAGCTAGATCAAACGCGGGATTAGTGCCAGAGACCTCTAAGTTAACTGCAGGATCAGTTGTACCTATACCAACGCGTTGATTCTCATCAATAGTCATAGCCCTTACAAGACTACCACTAGTTGATGTAAAAAATGCTATATCACCATTATCTTTGTTGGTTGTATCTGAACCTGTACGAAAACTTATTAATGATGTATTTGTACCGTTCCACCTTCCATAAATATTACCAATATAAGCGTTTTCAGTAGAAGGATTTGCCTCTAAGTAGTTAAGGCTCCCGTCAGATTGGTATATATGCAATTTTCCTGAAGGACTTGTAGTACCTATACCAACATTACCGCTACTGTCGATAATCGCTTTGACTCCTGCATTAATTACGAAGCGCATTTCGTCATCGGCATGATCATACACCAACGCACCTACATCGTTATTTCCGTCTCCAAATAACAGACCTGACTCTACTGTTGCTGGAGTTAAAAACTGAAGGTAAGTGTGTGAACTATTTTCAAGCACTAAAGAGCTATCTGAATTACTTGTTTCGCCTCCAGACTCGCCTTTAAAAACATGAAGTTTTCTTTCGGGACTTGTAGTACCTATACCTATATTACCGGATGAGTCGATGGTCAAGCGAGTTGCGCTGTTAGTAGCGTCTTGAAGCTGAAGCGATCCACTGGTAAGTAAAAATTGCCAATCGTTAGAAGCATCTCGCTCCATACGCAGATTGTTTGCAATCGAACTAAAAACGTGTAATTTATTGTCTGGACTTGTAGTACCTATACCAAGATTACCGCTAGTATCAAGGCGCATTCTTTCAGTTTGATTAACATCAAACCGCATTGAATGATCACCAGTAGATCTAATTAAAACTGTAGAATCTTCAGCCCTTAAATCTAATTTGGAATTATTTGTAGTATCTTGTATTCTAATTGTTGGGTCACTAGCAGCTTCAATATGAAGATTAAAATCAGGACTTGTAGTACCTATACCCAAACGACCTAACTTAGAAAACGTAAATTTATTTGTCCCAGTCGCAGCGGGAGTAGTGCTTGTGGCAAAATCAATTTGTAGGTTTCTGTTACCCCCTATAGTGAGGTATGTATCTTTGCCCGAACCCTCTGCAGCTAAAAACAACGTACTATTGTAACCATCTTGCCCAACAACAGCCAACACATTGTTTTCACTGGCTTGCTCCAAGTGCAAACCAACAGACGGACTTGCAGTACCTATACCGACATTGCCTCTTAAAATTTTTAAAACTGGATTTGTTTGATCTGCCATGACTTTATAATAATTACACTTTTATTTTTATGAGACTGATGTTATTTCGCCCATTATTTGATAAGTTATTTTACCAGCTAATG
>VTLG01001752.1_pt1 | contig 42039 bp, 58 predicted proteins | sample 4694571 | NCBI WGS metagenome assembly VTLG01 (sample SAMN12604809, study PRJNA352737) | marine metagenome | biome: ENVO:00000447; feature: ENVO:00000209|ENVO:00000569|ENVO:01000036; material: ENVO:00002151; isolation source: viral sequences binned using virsorter ...
CAATTACTGATGTAGCAAAAGTACAAGCAAGTTACGATGTTATGAATCTTTATACATCAAAACTTGGTTATGCTTTAGCTAAAAAGATTGATGGCTATGTATCACTTAAAATGTTAGAGCATGTTGGTTTTAACTATGCACACACTACAGATGATGGTAATGGTGCAGGTAATACTATTGAATTAAATACAACTCACGATTCTTATGATATTATCGTTGGTGGAGTATCTAATATGATAGAAGCAATATATGCTAATGATAGCAATATTGACGATTGGACAATGGTGTTAGCCCCTAAATGTTATGCTAGCTTATTTAAATTAGGCGACTTCGCAAGATATGATGGTGTTGGTGCATCATTTGGTAACGAAGTTCCATTTATAAGCGGTTATGCAGGCAAATTAGCAGGTGTAAATGTTGTGGTTGGAACTAACTTTAACAGTTATGCTGCAGGTGCAACAACTATAACTGCAAATGGAACACCCATTGGTAACTTTAGTGCTAATGGTGTTGATGATGAATCTGAGAAACTATTAGGATTCTTAGTTCATAAAGATGCTGTGCATATTGCTTATGCAAGTGGTATGAGAGCTAGAGTTCAAAGTGATTATCACTTACCTTCATTATCTACAAGATTTGTTGCAGATAGTGTTTATGGCTGTTTAGTTACAGGAAATACTACTGATGGGAACAAGAAAGTGTTTGCATTAGTTAGTCCTGCTTCGTAAGAAGACTAACAGTTAATTAATAATAGTATATGGGGGCTTTTATGCCCCCTATACTTTAACTTAAGGAGATTTATATGGTTAAGATGGAAAGTCCTAACAGAAAAGGTTTATGGAAAGAATTTAAAGAAGCTGATGTAGAAGCAGCTAAAGCTAATGGTTGGAAAGAAGTTGTAAAGTCAAAACCTAAAGCTAAGAAGTCTAAAGGAGATAAATAATGAGTTCTCCATTAGTTTCTATATCAAAAAGAGTTATTAAAGTACAACCAACTTTTACAGCAGATGATAATGCCGATAATGATGTGGCTTTTGATTGGACTGAAATTCCAAATGCTTTTTCTAGCAAAGGTAAGTCATCAATTTTAAAAAGTATATTTATATTGAATGGTTATGACCAAGCACATATTTTAGAACTTCTTTTTTGCAGGGGAACAGATAATGATGGAACTGCCCCAACAGATGCACAAGGGCTTATTAACGCTTCAGCAACAGGTAGTGCTGCCGTAGATATAACACAAGCCGAAACTCAAGCAGTAGAAATATGTGGTCAAGTAAATATAGTGTCAGGAGATTATGTAGAAGGAGATTTATTAACAGCTCGTATCGCACAAAAAACAGGTATAGACCTTATTATGTCGCCAAGAGTAAATTCTACATCTCTTTATGTAGCAGGAATATGGAGAGCAGACCCTGCTACTATGGGTAGTATAGCTACAAATTTAATGGATATGTATTTAGGTTTTGAAGACTAATGATTCCTAAAGAACTGCAAGAGATTGTAGAAGACATAAAGAAGCACGAAGGGTTTGAACCTAAAGTCTATCAATGCACAGAAGGATATGACACTATAGGCTACGGGTTTGCTATAAAAGATTTGGTTATAGATAGAGATGTTGCTGACTTAATATTAATGAAGAAGCTTCATACTCTTTTACAAAGAATATCTGTTGCATTTCCTTGGTTTAAAGATATTGATGATATAGCTAAGGGTGTAGTTATTAATATGTGCTATCAAATGGGATTGTCTGGATTTTCTAAATTTAAAAAAACAATCTACTATTTAGAAACACAACAATATGAAGAAGCTTCTACTGAATGTCTTGATAGTCTTTGGGCAAAACAGACACCTGGCAGAGCAAAAGAACTTAGCGAAAGACTTTCATCTATAGCAGCCGATTAGGAAGTTTAAACTTTTTATACTAAATTATCTCAATAATTTTTAAGGAAATATATGCGTAAAAACGATTGCGGAGTTATAAAGAGAGTAGTCGTAACGCCTGATAAACATTTCCCCCTACATGATGTAAAAGCAATCAATGTTCTTTGTAAAACAATAGAAATAGTTAAACCTGATGCTTATATAGACTTGGGAGATGTTGGCGAGTGGCATGCTTTTTCAGCGTGGAGATTTAAAAGGAAGAAAGCTCCACCATTAGAATACTTAATAAAAGATTTTGAACAAGATGTAAAAGATGTAAATGCTGGGATGGATATAATAGATGAATCCCTAGATAAGGCAAATTGCACAGAAAGATACATAACAGAGGGAAACCATGATAATTGGCTTAATATGGCGGTTGAAAAGTATCCTTATATCCCTCAATATAAATTTGCAAATGCAGTTAATCTTGCTGGTAGAGGATACACTTACTATCCTTTTGGTAAGCATCTTAGGATGGGCAAGCTTTATTTTTATCATGGGCATCAGTATGGCGGTCAATACCATGCAGCAAATCATTTAAGGAAACTTGGATGTAATGTAATGTATGGACATTGGCATGACCTACAACAGATGTCTGCTACTCACATGGATGGTGCTAAATCAGCATGGAGTATAGGTTGCTTAAAGGACATGAGTCCAAAATCAAATAATTGGTTAGCAAACAGAAGGATTAATTGGGCACATGCCTTTGCAATCGTAGATTTTTTCAATAAAGGTTTATTTACTGTACATATAATACAAATTATAAACGGAAAGACTTCCCTATGGGGCGAACTTATAGAGGGTTAAATGGATTTTTTAAATATATTAGAGCAATTTGGAATCCCAATAGCAGTAGCTATAAGTTTTGGATTCTTTATATGGAAACAGAATAAATATATACAAGATGATTTATCGAAAGATTTACATCAAAAGTTTAACAGATTAGAAGGGATATTGGTTAAACTTATAGACCAGCAGAAGAAAATGCAGGTGGAACAAAAAGGTTTAGAAAAAAGTTATAAAGCATTGGTAGAGATTATAGCAAAATTAAGCGGAAACGGATTAAAACATAAGTTTATGAATATGCTAAAAGATGAGTAAAAAGGTAGACGAATATAGAAATAATATTACTCTCCACCTAACAAGAATGTCAGGTGATATTGAGCATATTAAAGAAAAGGTTAATGATAATAATAAACACCTTTTAAAATTAAATGGCAGGGTTAGAGATAATGAAGTTGCTATATCAAGGATAAAAGGTATTGGTGGAACTATTAGTGCTATTCTCATAGCTATAATTGGTTGGTTTAAAATGGGTGAGTGATGGATGAATTAAAATTAAAGTTATTATCTATAGGCAGAACTTTAATGAAGTATGGTAGGTATATAGAAGCTTTAGAAAAAGATGTTGCAATATTAAAAGCAAATTCACACCCTAAAAGAGATTTCGTAGTATGCGAAAATTGTAAATGTAAATTAAAGGAGAAGTAAATGGCGGATTCAAACCAAATAGCAAATCAGTTTACTGGTTTACCTATAGAGAACCTAATTTCAGCACCTCTACTAGCGGCGGCTGAAGGGCAAAAATCACTAGCATCAACTACAGCTCAGTTTATAACAGAGGTTGGTATGGATAGTAGTGGTAATACCAAATCAGTAACTTTTAACTATGAAGATGGTACAGATGAAGTAAAATTAGATGTTCCTTTATTATCTATTATAAACATTCCAAGTTTATGTGTAGATACTATTGATGTTGAGTTTAATATGGAGGTATCAACTCAATCATCTACTAAATCATCTACAGACTCAAGTGCTACTGTAAATGCTTCATGTGGATTTGCATGCTGGAAGGCATCATTTGAAGGTAAAGTTTCGCATCATTCTGAGAGCAATAGAAGTTCTGATACTTCTGCTAAATATACTGTTTCCGTTAAAGGTAAGCAGGAGAAGCCTGAAGGATTAATGAAAGTATTAGACATGTTGAACAGTTCTATAGGTAAAGGAAGTTCAACTGCTAAATCAGATGGAAAATAATTATAAAAAGGGGTCTTTTTTAGACCACTTAACAAAAGGCTTGTATGATGCTGTGGTTCAAGCACAAGCATTAGCTGAAAATCAGCATATAGAAGCATTAGGAAAGTTTTTTGACAAAAAAGGAAAGCCATTATGTATGGATATTAAGATTCCAGGCAATGATGGCAAACAACAGACTATCAATGTTCCCTTAGTAACATTATCTCCTCAAAGCTCGATTAAAATTAAAGAGCTTTCAATGGAGATGAAAGTTAAGATGGGTTCATTTGGGAAAAGGAAATCAAGAAAAGGTGGTGGAATATTTTGCAAAGAAGATGCAGGAGCAATTAATGCTGATTTAGGTGCGTCTATCTTGCCTAAGAGAAATCAATATGCTACCTTAAAGATAACCTTTGAGGGAACTGACCCACCTGAAGGGTTGGTTCGTTTAAATAATAATTTAATTAAGCAAATACCTTAGGAGGTACAAATGGAATTTTTTACAAATAATGTTACTTTATTAGCAGGTGGTGGTGCATCAGCGATTGCACTTTGGTTACTAAAAAGAATACCTAACGATGATTTGTATTCTTGGGTTAAAACGGGAGCATATTGGGCAGGCTCTGTTATAACTCTTGGACTTGGAAAGTGGAAATGGACTAAGAAAATATGGAATAAAACAGTAGAGCCATATTTTATTGACCTGTTATCTAATACAGTAGAGGCAGGTATCGAGGGATTTATAGAAGGGCTTAGAAGCGATAAGTAATGGCTGCCAGAGGAGTATCATCTAAAAGGTTTGAACCTATAAAGAAAAACGGGATTTCTTTAAGGAATGACGAGCTGTTAGACACACATCTTAAACCTTTAAGGATAGGAGGTAGAAATACTCCGCTAGAATTGTCTAAGGATGAGGTTAGGTTAAATGGCGATTTATATCTTGATGGAAATCTGAGTAAGGGTATTTTAAAAACTGAACAACAATATCTTGAGTTAATTCCTTTGACATGGCTTAGAATAAATCCAACGCTTCTTGGAGGGCATTTAGATTTATTTATTGCAGGAGGCGACCCTTGGCTTTCAGGTTCAGGAGATGAATTTGTATTTACTTGCGGTAATTCAACACATGGGTCTACAGCGACATATTCTTTTAGAAACACTAATGAGGAAAAGATTTTTAGTTTAGATGCTTCTAATACAAGACTAAGGATATTAGATGATTCTAATACAAGTGATTATTTTGATATAACTGTATCTCCAGGAAATGGGGCTACTACAATATCAACAGTAGATGCTGATGCAGCATTAGCTCATTTAGAATTAGCCCCTGATGGAGATTTAGTATTAGACCCTGTAAGTCAGAAAACAATTATAAATGCAACTGATGGTTTATATTTTGATGGTGGTACTCATACTTATATATATGAATCAACTGATGATGTTTTAAGGGTAGCTGTAGGTGGAGATATTATGATGCAATTATCAGAAAAAGGAGATGATGGTAATGAAGTGTCATTTGGTTCAAGTTGTGTAGGATTTACCCAATTAGAACCAACTTTTGATGGGACTAATACTTATGTAGATTTCAGACTTAGTAATAAGCAATTTTTAACATTTGGGGCTGCAAGTATAACAAATTTAAATGTACGATTCCCTTTAGTGTCAGGTAATTTTGTTCTTCTTATAAAGCAAGATGGAACAGGTAGTAGGACTATTACTAATTGGAAAGTTCAAGAATTTGATGAAACAGCAGCAGATGGAAGCAATGCAGTTAAATTTGCAGGAGGAAGTAACCCAACACTAACAACAGACGCTAATCATGTTGATATTATAAGTTTTTATTGGGATGCTGATAATGAAATAGCTTATGGAGTAGCAACACTAGACTTTCAGTTTTAATGGCTACTGTTAATTTATATCCTGACGGAATTTCTTTAAATAGTTTTTCATTGTCTACAGGGGTTGATGCTCCAGCTTTATTGGCGGATGACTCTACAGGTGCTATAGGGTTTGATTCTAATTATTTATATGATACTGTTGCAGGTACTCTATGTTTTCTTACATTAGATAATTTTACTGAAGACCATGATTCTATAGATGGGGTTCAGATTGTTCTAAGAGCAGGCAATGATGCTAGAGCTGTAACATATGATATAGAAACAAAATTAATGGATTCGGGTCTAACGACTTATTATACCGAGTCTACGGGAACAGAAACTTCTCATAGAAACTATAAGACGCATACATTTACAAATAGGACAACTTATGATGGTTCTAATGCTTGGAATAATACATTGGTAAATTCTTTAAGATTGAGAGTTAAATTAGATGCAATAAGCGGAGGAACATTTAAGTGGACACAGGCTTATGTTATTGTAACATATACAGAGCCTGCAGCAACAGACAATTCTGTGTTCTTTGGAACAAATTTTTAAATTTAATATATTATGAATAAAGATAAGGGGCAAATAGATGGAAAATGTAGAAAAAGAAATACAAGAACTAGAGAACAAGGCAGAAGCTTATAAGCAGGCATACATAGAATGTATGGGCGTTATAAAGTTCTTAAAGGCTAAACAAGAAAAGCCTGAGGAAAAAGAAAAGGATAAATAATGGCTTCATTTACAGGAAAACCTATGAAGGATGTCTATAAAGACCTTCTTCACACAGACAATTCTAATACAGGATTATCTACGACAATTAAACAGATAAAATGCGGTGATGGTGATTCCACCGCATTATATCTATCTAATAGAAATGCTAAGATACAGCCAAGTGCAGATTCAACTACTAATACTGTTATTTATGATGCTAGTGGAAATGCTTTAGTAACAGTTGATTCTACTAATGATTTAGTTAAAGCAGGCATAGGTCAGCATGTTGTGAACACGCAATATAAAAGTTTTGGATTATTTGATTTTACTCCTGTAGCAGGGTATCATTATCCTTTAATACAATCCTCTATGATGCAAAGTGTATCTGGAGATGAATATGATAGTGATGTAAATGCTACAGATTGGGGTGGAAATGATATAAATCCTGCAAGTACATTAAATATATCCTCTGCTTCTAAGGAGTTTATTCCTGGATTATGGTATTTAAGGTCTAATATAACTATTGATGAGATAGACTATGTAATGGCTTCAAGTGCTGCCTCTACTGTAGGATTGCAACTTTGCTGGTATACAGTCGTTACAGGAGATGGAAGTACGGCAGGCAATTTGTCAAGTCGTGCTGTTATAGCACAAACAGGAAGTGCAGATGATGATATAACTCCTGCTACAACTGGAGCAGATAGAATTACAACAGGAACAATGACAGTTAGTGTAGGAAATGTTGATAGCGGAAAAGCACTTGCTCTTTTTGCTGAATCGTCAGACACAGACAAGATGAGTGTCCAAGTAAATATAAAATATCATTTAAGATAGAAAAGGAGTAGGGAATGAGTAAAAATTTAACGGAAATGTATCCAAAAGAACAGAGATACGGGAATGGTGTTGGAGCTGCTCCTACCATATCTAGGGGAAGAACAGGCATGACTGAACCAGTAGAAAAAATATCTACAGAGCAAAAATTAGATTCAACTGATGCTATAGAGGTATTTCAGGCAACAACAACCAAAGGAAAGTCTGCAATGGCTTCACCTAGGTTGGTAAATTTAACAAACAAAGGTCAGGCATCCATAGCAATAACATTACAAGTTCCGATTTGGACTAGCGATACAGCACAGTCAGGTTCTAATTATTTACAAATGTTATTACCTGTTGGAGCAAGCATGAGCCTGCCAACAACAAGAATTTTAGATTCTCTTAATGCGAATACAATGGATGGAACAGTTGTGTCAAATACTGCCCCCGATTCAAATATGTATGTAGCCTCTGTGGCAGATGTAAAAAATAATACATTAGCTAATACAACTGACCCTGTAAATTTTGGGGTTGTAGTATCAGCGGCTGCAAATTCAACTCTGATAAGGGTGGGCGACCTTATTCGTGTAGAGAATGAAGTTATGGAAGTTTTAGGAACTTATGAAGACGACCCAACTGCTTCATCTTTAGTTGAAGGCGATATTAGAGTAGCTAGGGGAAAATTTGGAACTACAACCGCTTCACATTCTGATACTCCTGATATTAGGCTACCATTCTTTAATGCCTATGGAAATTATAATAAATTCTCAACAGCAAGAACGGGAGATGGGGGAAGATTTAAAGCAAAAAACTTCTTCGGATACGGGCGAGGTGCAACTGTTGCAGCTTCAGGTATTCTACCAGGTTCTATTAATATTAAATTCTATGAGCCAGGCTATCAAGAAGTTGGATTATCAGGGGTTACTGCTAATACGAACTCTGGGTTATCCGCAGGAACAACATATTATTTTAAAATAGCAGTTGATGGTGGGTCTGTTTATGAGGTTGCATTTACTACAGATACAAGTAATGTTAATTTTGGTGGAACTAACGGGATTGTAAGTAAAATACAAGATATTTTTGATACTCAATACTATACGGAAGGCGGAGGATTATTTGAAAAGAAAGTTACAGTTTCTATTATGGATGGAGATATAAGATTCACTTCAGGCTCAAGGCTATCAACATCAGCTATAGCATTAACAGCAGGAACAAGTGGAACTGCGAATGTAGATGAATTGTTTGATGGGTCTAATCAAATAGGAAGAATCCCTGCTGTAGTAGAAAGTGCTGTTGCAGCTAAGCTCCCTGATGATTATAAATATAATAGGGAAACTTATGATACTTATTCAAATACATCTCAATTTATGTGGGATGATGGTAATGGTCATCTTCAAGGAGTTGGAACTGGTACTATAGATTATGACACAGGTGAAATTGATTTTATGGCTTACCCAAATGCTGAGTTTGTAGTAAGCGTTGCACATAGTTGTGGACTTGCAGGAAGGCAGAGTTCTACAGCATCTAATATAATTGAGAAAATATATGCAAGAAGCACAAATGCTAAAGTAGAAACTGTATTAGGATTGGATATAGAATAATGCCTTATAAAAAATTAAAGAAATATAAAAAAACTAAGAAGAAAAGCAAGGTGAAGAAAGCGAGGAGGAGATAAATGGCTACAGCACCAACATATTGTACACATAGACAATTAAAAGATGTATTTCCACAGGTAGATTCGTTTGATAGCAAAAGACCTATATATGGATGGGCTCAGGAGATTGAAATGGATAATATTGCTGGTTCTGCAGCTGATGTATGGTTTAAATGGGATACAGGATTAGTTACACAATTATTTCAAGATGGTATTGAGTGTGAAAAGCTAACCCCAACAGTTGTAACTAAAATGAATGGAGCTATTGCTAGACATATAAACACATTAACAGTTGATGATACTTCCAGTATTACTGCAGGAAGCCTAATAAGTATAAATGGTGAATACATGGTTGCTCAAGTTATTGCATCTAGCACTCAAATGGTTGTTTTAAGAGCTCAATTTCAAGACCAATCGGTTGCTCTGCCAGATGATACTGATGTTTATCTCGTTTATAATGATGCTGATGCAACTCAAAATTATAAATGGTTTCACTACGATTCTGATAAGGACCTTTTATTTTCAATATTTGAAGGGACGAGTAATAATGCAAATGATGTATTGGTAGAAGCAGGAGAAGACTTTTCTACACTTATAACAAGAACATTGGGTAATGCAAGTCGCTATTTAGATGCTAAACTTGACCCAAATCTACCTAAAGAACAATTAAAAGATAAAGAAGGTAACTTCGATTATATTATAGTTAGAACAACTGCTTTGATAGCAGCAACATTTATGATTAGAAGCCATGACCCAACATCTGAGGTAGCAAATGCTTTAATGGAAGATGCACAATCAAATATAGATGCTTTAAATAAAGGAGGAGCAGCACTGTCATGGCAGACAACAGGGGACTCATCAAAAGGTGTTATAAGAGATATTACTTATACGTCAGGAAGTATAAGACCTGTAGATACTAGGGGCAGATGGTCTGGAGATTGGGATTTAGTTAAAGTAAAAATTATTACAGGCGGTGTTTTAGGAACTGCAACTTATTCTGTTTGGGTAAAAGATGCAGATTCTTTAAAAGCTACTCAAGTTGTAACTGCTAGAAAAATATCTGGAGATTATCAGTCTTTAGCAGGAAGTCTTGAAATAAGATTTGGTGGAAGTACTGATTCTAGCGTGGCAACAGCAAATAATGAATGGGAAGTTGAAGTGGCAGGATGGCAAGAAGAAGTAGATAATTCTGCTGTAAATTCTGTTCGGATGACAAGAAGATAGCAAATTTGGAAAAATAAATAAATGGCAGTAACTTTTACAAACAATTGGAAGAATATTTTAGATAAGTTGGAGAGCATCCTTGAGTCTGAATTTAAAGGTGCTTTACCTGTTTATAAGGGTAATTCTATACCTGCAGGTGTAAATCAAGCACTTCAACTTATACCTACTGGTAGCGTATTATCTGAATACAATGTTACATCTGAAACAAGAGAATTTTCTATACAAGTAAGATTTATATTTAATGAGGCTAATGTTAATGAAACTGTTTTAGACCATATTCTAAGACAAGTTTCAAGAATAGAGGCATTAATACATGATAATGTTGCGATGACATTGTCAGATAGTTCAGATGCATTTAACTGCAGATTTGAATCTACGGAACTAAATGCAGATGAGGAATCAGGCGTTTATGTAGTATTATGGGATTATAAATGCCAACATTTAGGTAATGTAGGTTAAAGGAGATAAGATGAAAATAAAACTTAAAAGAGGAGTTGTGCTTCCAAATAATTGGAAATCTTGTGGATGTACTAAGGCAAATTGGGATGATTTAAACGCAGGAAAATCAATAGAGGTTAGTTCAGTTCCTAAATTAATAGAAGACAATATAGATGTTGTGGGGTCAGCATCAAAACCAAAGGAAAAGAAAGAAGGAGGAAGTAAATAATGGCAACATCGGCACATACATTTTCCCCTAAAGAATGGAAGGCAGCAGTCGTATCGGATGCAACCAATGCAGGGGCAACAGGGATAGGAACAACGATGTATCAATTAGATGTAGACTCAATATCATTTCCATCACTTAATGTTACGCAGGCAATGGATGTTAGAAGTGGTGTTGGACATACTCTAAAGGATGAAGATTTTTTTCAAGATAATAAGATGAGAGTAGTAGAGTTATCGCTTTCAGGTACGCTGCACGATGACGTAGGTCATAGATTACTTGTAGCTAATATTTGTGGGGCTGCACAAGCAGATGATACAAACCAAACTATTGCAGCTGGACATAAAATAGTATCTCAATTATATGGAGCTGCAGTAACAAATAACGCATCATCTTTGACTGTAGTTTTGCAACCATCAGATGTTAGTAATCAAACAGGATTGGAACTTTTCGGTTGTGTGGTTACTAACTTTTCAATTTCGGCTGATGCTGGAACAGAGGGTGGAAGATATAAATGGTCTGCTACCCTGCAAACAGGCAAAACGCCTGACCTTGCTTCTACTGCAAATCCTACAATAACTGCTTATGCAAATACCAATACTACAACTTTAGGTTCTGCTTCAGTAACAAAGATATATAATAAGGATGCAATGTTGAATAATTTTACTACAACGATTGATTATCCTGCTGTATTTACAGGTATATCATCAACAGGTTATCAGGCTGTAGCTAGAGGGGCAGAATGTTCGGTAACTCATGACTGTCAAGTTAAATACGATTCGGAAACTAAAGGTTTTGTAAACTCATTTGACACTCAAACCGCTGCAATAGCAGAAAACGCATTTATTATTGCAAATAATGGTAATTTTGGTGTAGATACAGCTAATGGTGTATTAACAAATGTAGCATATTCAGAAGGTGATATAATGATGCTTGATGTTTCGATTAAAGCTGTTGATGATGGCACAGATGCGTTATTGGAAATAGATTTAAGTGATTAATAAATAAACTAGGAAGGGGCAAGTAGTATGAAAGTTAAATTAGAATCAGGTAAAGAAATAAAACTAAAAGAGTTATCTATAGATGAAAGAGATGAACTTCTGGACTCGGTAACCTGGGAAGGTCAGGGCGATAATTTAAAAGTTGTTATGATGCACTCAACTATGACCAAGTTTATAAGGATTGGGGTTGATGGGGATACTTCTGATGATTTTATAAAATCTTTAACATTTAAAGATAAATCAGACATATTTACACAAATACAAAAAGATTGCATGAATTTGGGGGAAGACAAAGCCTCCAAATAGCATTTAATATTCTAAATGCTGATTGTGGAGGCTGTTCTTACGAATCCTACCCTTATAAAGCTCAAATTCCTGTATTAATAAATGGAAAATATGAGACTTGGGAATTTAAATCTGATGATGATGTCTTTAAGGTTATAGACCTGATTATAAAAGAAACAAAAGAATTTAATGAAATAAGTGGTAAAAGTTTTGATATATCTGAATCTGTAGTTACTCAGATTCCATTCTTTGCATGTAGAAATATTTTATTTGACAAAGATATACAAAAAGATGTACAAAGGTACTTATACTGCGAAAAGTTTAATGTGCCTCCCTATGAAGGAGGTTATAATAAACAACCCTGCCTTTGGGTTGAAAAGGTGTTTTTAATAAGGAAATACTTAGCCAAACTAGAATCAAGAGAAATAAAAAAGGCTAAAGAGAAATAAGGATTATACATGGCAGACGCAAAAAGAGCCTTAACAATAAAATTTAGTGCAAAGGGTGAGAAAAAATTAATCGATGCTATAAATGGATTAGCCTCTGCACAGAACAGACTTAGTGCAACCTCAAAAAAAGCAGCAAAAGCACAACACCTCGTAAATCATCGTGTTACACAAAATACAAAATCAGTAGGAAGGCTTCAATCAGCAATCTCTGTTTATAGAAATAAAATGTTATTGGCATCATTTGCAATAACTTTTGTCAGTAAGGCTTTAGTATCATTTGTTGAGAAGGCAGGCAAACAAGAAGATTCTGTAATGAGATTAGCACAAGTATTTGGAGCAGATGGAGCAAGAGCCTTAGATGAATACTCATCTGAACTTCAAAGAAATAGTACATTTGGTGATGAGAATATAAATATGGTAATGTCTCAAATAGGTGCTTTTGGTGCTAGTATTGAGGAAACTAAAAAATTAACAAAAGCCACTATAGATTTAGCATCAGGTATGAATATAGACCTAAATACAGCAGGTTTATTAGTTGCTAAAACCATTGGTTCTACCACAGATGCATTAACAAGATATGGAGTTGGTGCAGATGGAGCTACAGAACAATCAGAAAAAATAGCAAATATAATAGAATCCGTTGAAACTAAATTCGGAGGATTGGGAGAAGCTTTAGCAGCGACGACTTCAGGACAACTTCAGCAAGCAAGAAATGCTTTCGGAGACTTCCAAGAAAATATAGGTAAAACATTAGCACCTGCTATTTTACTTGCAGCAAAAGCATTTAAGGCACTTTCAGAAGCTATGAATCCTAAAGTTATAGTTGCTATGATGGCAGCAACAGCAGCTTATCTTACTACTATGCAAGCCTTTAGAATTCAAACAGCGATGGCAACTAAAGGAACTATATTACATACTTTAGCCCAGGGAGGATTAGTAAAAGCACTTAAACAGGCTAAGAAGGCTCAAATTGCTTTAATGGCAACTATGAAAAAAAGCCTTTGGGGACTCCTTGCTGCGGCTATAGCAGGGGCTGTAGTATGGTTAATTGATTTATCAAAATGGATGGGTATAGGACAAGATGACTTGGATGAATGGGGTAGGTCTGTAATGTCTGCAGCGGAAGCAGAAAAAGAACTTAATAAATCTATAGGTGATAATATAGATACTCTCCAGCAAGAATTAGACTTATTAAATGCTGATAATGATATGCATAGAATGGCGATTACATTAAAAAGAGATGTAACGTTAGCAAATTATGGTTTGGCAGATTCTGAGGTTGCATTATTTAATCAATTAGAAGCAAGGAAAATAGAATTAAAGGCTATCGCAGATGAAGAAAAAGAACAAATAGAAAGACAAGAAGAAGTAAAGAAAATTTTAGATGAAGTTGCCTCTATGCATGAAGATGCAGGGCTAAGAGCATTAAAAGCAAAACTAGAAGTCCTTAAAGCTGAAATGGCTTTAATACAAGCACTAATGATAGAGCATATGTTAATGGAAGAATCTAGTGTTGACCTTTCAAAAATAGAAGAAGAATATGGTAAAATAGAAGGTGCAGTTATTACATTGGAAGAAGCTATTGCAAATTGGGGTAAAGAAAGCAAAAAGGTTACAAAAGATTATGAACATGCACTTGAGGAATTTTTAGACACATATAGTGGACAAATTGATGCTCTTATGATGGGCTTCCAAAAATTACATAATATATTTAGTGAATTAGCAAGCGCTGCTGTAGAAGCAGCTCAAGAACATATTGATAGTATTAATGAAATAGCAGACGCAGAAATAGAAATTATAAAAAATGCCGCTAAAGCAACTCTTGCAGAAGAAAAGAAAACAAGAAGATGGCAAAGGATGACAGCTAAACAACAAGCTGACTATGAGAAAAAATTAACTGATGAAGTCGCTAAGAATGAAGCCATTATTAATGCTCAAAGGCAAAAAGATAAAGAGCAAGCTGCTAAAAAAGCAAATGAGTTAATGTTAAAACAATTTAGAGTAGAGCAGGCGATGAATATAGTTCACGCAATTATGAACACATCAGAGGCTATAACAAAAGCTCTCCCAAATGTTCCTCTTGCTGTTCTTGTTGGGATATTGGGAGCTGCAGAGGTTGCTATGATTGCCTCCCAAAAACCACCTGTAATGCAAATGGCTAAAGGGGGACTTGTTGGAGGTAAATTACATTCTCAAGGCGGAACTATGATAGAAGCAGAGAGAGGTGAATTTGTTATGCGTAGGTCTGCAGTAGATGCTATAGGCGTAGAAACACTAAACAGACTAAACGAAGGTGGTGCAACTAGCAATATAGTTATAAACTTCTCAGGCAATGTCTTGTCAGATGATTACATAGAAGATGAGGCAATTCCAAAGATTAAGGAAGCTCTCCGTAGAGGTGGCGATATAGGGGTAGGTTAATGCTAACACTTCCTCCTAAATTTGAAAATGATATAAAGCAATCCAGCGTTACGATATATCCCTTAATACAGATAGGTGAAGAAATTTTTATATCTCAAGTAAAAGAGATGTTTGATGGTCAGGTTTATGAAGACCATAACCTTAAAGTATCTAACATAAAAGAATCCATAGATTTTGAATCTCGTAATTTTAAGATAAGTAATGTATCCATTACTTTATCTAATTATGCAGACCTGTCAGACAAATTATCCTCCATAGACCTGATGAACCTTCCTGTTTATATTTATTGGAAAACACAATCTTGTAAATCCCTAACTGATTGCTTAAAAGTATATGAGGCAAATATTAGAAGATTTGACCATGATGAAAAAACAATAAAAATAAAATTAGAAGATAGTACACAAGAAAAGATAAAAAAAGATGTCCCTATTGCTAACCTTGGGACTTCACAATATGTTTATAGTGATAAATATATTAATAAATATATACCTATAACTTATGGGGAACATGATTATGCTCCTGCTGTTCTATGGAAAGGAGACCCTCACGACAATGAATTTAGAGTAATATGTGATGATGTTTTTAATATAACAGGGGCTGATAGAGATATAGATACATGGATTTCCAATTCAAGCAAGGCATTGAGAGTTTTTAAGGGTGTTTATATTGATGTCTTTAAAAAGGTTATATATAATGATACTTTTATAAATCCTGGAGAATATGACGAGGATAATAACTATTACGTTTATCCAGATTCTATTAAAGCTAAAATGTATTATGATGGGGGAAAACCTAAAAATCCTTTTGCAAATGACGAATTTCAAGGTTCTTTTAAAAGGTATCCAGTAGGTATAGAACTTATAGATACAGATGGAGAATCTTTTGATGGAACAGTTGCAACTACTTGGGATTGGCTAGATGAATCTGGAGATACAAGCGGTAATGATGTTTATCCTCCTATAGAAATGTCTAATCCTAATTCTTCTTTTGATAAATATCAAAGTGTCTTTAATGATGATGATGAATCATTTGATACATATACTTCTCTCCCTGATATAGATGAAGATGGGGCTGAGGATGTTGAGGGATATGATTATGAAGCTTTGTATACACAATACGAATCATGGAAAACTAATAATTTAACAGAATATAATGCTTTATCAGATTTACACACTACCGTGATGGGCTATGCCTCTCACCCTGTTGCAACTATCGATATTCCTGGGCAATATAACGATACAGCACATGATGTTAGTGGAGATATATTTGATTTTGAACCTATTGATGTTTGGGGGGTTCGCTTTAAGGGTGTTGGGGGAACAGATAGGCTCTTATATAATTATGGGTGGAATAAATCTAATGGAGAAAGACATGCAACTCCTTATGCTCCATCTGATGGGCATGAAGAAAAAATAGGATATTTTAACAGAGAAGGTACTGCTGAAGACTTGGGAATTGATTGGGTAGGACATAGGCATGGAGATTTCAGTCAAGGATATGCAAATAGGTTTGGTGGAGAAGGATATATGTTCCCTAAAGATGATGTTGGAAATGTACATGGAGATGATGGTGACCCCGCAGAAGGACCTTTAGCACCTCTTTATCCATATATAGGGCTAGTTGCAAGTTCAGTAGGAGCAGAATCTAATAGTGGAACAAAAGCTGACCCTCCGACAAATATAAATGTTACGTGGCATAGTTCTCCTTCATCTTTTGACCACTTAAATACAACTATGGAAGATGAAGATGGCTTTCAGAAATCAACAATGTCAAGACTCCATAGGTTAAAATATATGCACGCAGTAGAGTCTACAGGAAATACGAATTTTGCTTTTATACAGCTTCCTAGCCTTTTCCAAATAAGAGCTAGACTTGAAGGGTTTGGATATGTTCCCGCACAAGATAATTCTGCTCAAGGTTATGTAAATTCAACATTCTTTACAGATTCCCAGGGAAGTCCTGGGCTTGCAAATCAATGTAGATATAGCGACCCTTATATGGGTAGAAGTATAAGACCTTATACAGATTATAGTGCCCTAGGAAATGGCGGTCAATATAACTATACAAGTGAAGAATTTGATGTTGGGGGAGATTTATCTAATATATATGCAGATGAAAATTATATTACCTATTGTAAAGGTATGGGAAATCCTTTTGATTTTAGTAATCCCCCATTTACTTATCATTGGAATGAAGAAAATTACAGAAGTGATTTCAATGGATATAATATGAATCTTACAGCAGGGACAGACCATTGGCAGTCTAGCAATGCATTTCGATATAATACTTTTCAGCCAAGAATATCAAGAATGAAACCTTATGGGAATGTTGTATGGATTTTAGGGATTAAAAGTGATGATGATTTAAGTAAGTATGGAATAGGATGGGATAGTGGAAATTCAGGTTATGACATAGATAGATATGTAACTGTTACATTTTGCCCAACTAATATGCAATACGCAGATACTCTAGGACATGTTGGGTCTGAGTCAGATTCCACATCATCTTATACTCCATGGGCTACTTCTGTTCAAGGAACTACTCTAAATGACGGAAATGCTTATAACTTACCAGAAGGACTTGTATCTGGGGCTGTTGCACATTATTCTTTGACAGAGTTATTTGATATGAAAGAATTTCCTCTTTATATTCCCTACGAACAAATGGATGATGGTATAAATAGGAGTGTAGAAGGTGGAACTGAAGGCAGATATGGATGGGATGGTTCACGAATTGTAAATCCTAGATATAAATGCTATTGGAACGGAATCCCTGAGAATGATGGAATATATGGTGATGATTATTCGTCTGCAGGATGTAGCCAGTTTGTTAATGCGAGCAATTTATGGACAAGTGGTGAGGATAGATGGTATGCTTTAAGTTTAAAAACTATAAGTAATTATACTAAAGCAGGTTTTATTCAAAGTTGCTATGGAGAATCAATATCCTTAGAGGAGTATGACAGTTTTGAAAACGATGAAGAAGCACAGAAAGAAGCTGTATCAGAACTATCCCATATAAGAATAGGAGGGGGAACTATACAAGGAGCAAATCCCGAAGGATATGTTCCACTAAGAGCAGACCAAGGCGATTCCAATGATAAGGGTCAGTTTTTAGGATTAAAAGTAAAGCTTCCTGAAATAGAATTAGAGGATAATATAGATTTAGCACACCATGCCTTTTGGAAAAGAAAAATAGAGTTTAAAAGAGATTCTTTTGGCTCTGATGCGTCAGATAATGTTAATCATTTATTCGTCTTTGCTGCAGCAGTAGAAAAAGATAGAGAAGTTAGAGCAGAACAGAATGAAAGTTCTACTCCAATAGAAACTAATGATGGTGAAGTCTTAGATGTCTTAAAATCTTGTACTACAGTATTTAGAGAAAGTTTAGAAACATTACAGGAGGTAGGATTAGACTACAATGATAACCCTAATTCATTTATATTAGACAATATATCTAATCCTAATCCAAGAAAAATATTTTACAATAATGATACATATGTAGATAGCTTAGAAAGCGAAGAAGATGTCAGTTTATTTACTGATAATGGTGGTTCTGTAATAAACGATGACACTATACCATATGTAGGTGGAGGTTTTGGGTATGAGAAGGGATATACTATGTGGGGAAATCCTGATGACTTTGATAGTTTTAATATATTATTCTTAGGGGATAGGTCTGCAGATGGAGATGCTGCATTTAATATGAACTTCCAACTTAAACTTTATGAAACTTATATCGAACATGTCTGTGATTTTGAGAATTTAACAGGTTCTGACTTTTATATTAAAGCAAGAGGAAGGGGAAATTGGTATCAACATGGAGGAGGGTGGTGGGGTAGTGGTCATTATCATTATACTCCAACTGAGCAACCTGCACATGTTATAAAAAACTTATTAAATCAAGAATTAAACATTCCTTCTGGGAATATTTTGGATGATTCGTTTCAACAGGCAATGGATTATGATTCTAGTTGGAAGCTTGCTTTTTCTGTTACAGATAAAATAGATTGCAAAAAACTTATAGAACAAATATGCTCAAACACTAGATACTTCCTTAAAATAGATTATAACCATAATGCGAAAATAATTAGAATATCCCCTCATTATGGTTCTACTAGCGTTAATGAAAATACCATCATTGATAATCAAAAGGTTTTAAATTATAAATTTACAAGAACAAAATTAGATGATGTTAAATCTAAGGTTATGGTTAAATTTGATTATGATTACGCAGTAGGAGAGTTTAGAAGAAATACAGGATGGTTTAGTGCTAAGGATTATTTTGGAGATGGAGATTTAGAAGAAGACCCGTATGTATACACAGAAGACCAACCTTGGCAATTATCTCATAGGATTGGGAATATTGGATATAGGGCGGGATATTTTAATTTAGATAAAAAAGAAAAAGACTCAGAACTTGTTTTCGAGGCTCATTACATAAGAGATAGAAAAACAGCATACTATCTACAACAATTCTTAGCGACTTGGTATTGCAATCAACATACTATAATATCCTTAGATTTAGATATTTCTTATGTTGGGTTAGAGGTTGGGGATATTATAGCGTTCTCCGAAGCTATAAATAATGTTAAAGCATATGGAGAAGATTATTCTTTAAAATCTGGGTCTAGGTATAGTAGAAATGGTCAAGACATATTCACTAAATTTATGATTCAAGAAGTGTCTAAAAAATCTAATAAAGTGTCTGTTAAATGTATTCAAATGCATAACGGAAATAATCAAGCATATTTTCCAGGATATGGGGGAACGACAGGGACTAAAGGAAACATAAGAAGAACTAATGTAGAACCCAATGAAGTAGATGTACAATTAATAGAGGATTATTTAGATGGGGATAATAGTTTTACAAGAGAGCAAATAAAGTCAATGGATGTAAATAATTCAGCAAGTATAACCCAATCAGATATAACATATTTAGAAAGTAAAATAGATTAATGCTTAGACAAGATAAATATAAAAATATTGCTCCGACAGTTTCTAGTACAGGAGGCTTTTATAATCCTAACCACGCAGAGGGTAAAGAAGGAGAGTTTTATCTAAATGTAATTGGAATCCCTAAACTTATAAAAATAGTATATTCAGGGGACATAATTCCATCTATAAACCCTGACTTACCAAAAGGGATTATACTTAAATTTGATATGTCTACTAATGTTATAATTTTAAGGTCTAAAGGTCAAATAATATATACTGATGATAAAATATTTACGTATACAGGGGAGCTAGAATATGTAAAGCATGTAAAAATACATTCATGGAAAGGCTCTCCGATTTTCGCAAAAATTAAAAACTATGACCAAACTAACACCCCTTTAAATAAATCTGAAACTTCTTTAGATGATGATTCTATTATAATTAGAGATGTTCCAAAAGGTCCGAGAATTACAACAAGACAGCATAAAAGTTCTAACAGAAGAACAAGAGAAGATTTATCAAAAGAAATAAAATTACAAGAAAGATTAAAGTTGCCTCCATCATATGTTTCAAATAAACTAATATTAAGTGATTTAGAAAGAACTGAGCAGGGATTAAATAACAACCAATTCTGTCATAACTGTTTATTTATTATGAAGAATAATTTTTGTGAAAAATGGGGTGCTAAAATTGGGGCTGTAGGGTGGTGCAAATCATGGAAGAAAAAGGAGTTTAATAATGGCACATAAAAGTGTAGGAACACCGAGATTTTATATTGACCAATATATATATTTAAAATCAACAGGTATAGATACAAGAGAATATTTCCAAAGGTTTTATGGAATTGGACATGACCATGATTGGAACGCTGACCCAAATTGGGGAGGGTCAGGGGAGGATGGAATAAGCACGACAGGCTACTCTTATACCCCATTTTTACATCCTGATGCTTTTACATTAGACCCAGTCAATCAAGAGTTTTTTCAAAGGAACGAAGGTTCGACTCAAACTGCATGGATGGGGATACATCTTCCAACAGGGATGGACACATTACCTCCTGATGTTGATAATATTGGATGGTATACAGCATATTTAAATCATAATCTTTGGGATGAATCGCAGATAGAATTTAATGGTGTCGCATCTGCTCCGCTTGGATTATATAATAATTTTCTCAATTATTCTGATGGAGGGCTTATCGGAAATGACGAAGATTTAAATTCTCAGCATTGGGCTGAAGACTATCGGATAGTTTTAAATGCTGATGGTAATAGAAGGGTATGGAACAATGGTAGTACCATATTCACACAAAAAATGACTAATAGAGTTCCTGAATGGAGCTATGTGGGTTGGGCTTGCCATAATTCAACTTCAGTTAGAAATAATACAGTTGGACATAGGGTTGGAGCTATATCTGCAGGATTATATTATGACATGCCACACTCTCCTGACTTAAAACTTACAATGGAAACAGAATTTGATGGCTATGATTCTATCACAACTTTAGGCGGTTCTACATTGACAAGACAAAGGTATTCAGGTTCGCCTTGGTGGTATGACCATGAAGGAAGAAGGGTAGACCCTTTTAGTGCTTATAAGTGGGATGAACTTAATTGGGGAACTTCAGGTGGAACAATAGAATATTTACCAATGACAAAGAGGCTTGGAAGAAGAAATTGGAATCTTAAATTTTCATATATAGCAGGAACAGATATGTTTGCATCTAATCCTATGGCTGGAACATATCTTGAACCTAATTATGGAGCTGCAGGGCTTGATACTACTAAATATATAGATACTTATAATTTTGGAGTTAATTATTTAAAGAATCCTGATATGGCTACAGATGTGGCTGCTGATACACATCTTGGCAATGTTACAGCTGGTCAAGGATGGGGGACTGAATATTCAGGAGGGCTAAAAACACTCCAAGATGGTTCAACTCATGATGTAAATGGAAGAACATTTATTGATGCGGATGCAGACACAGGTAATGCTGGGGGAGAAGCTCTTATATATTCTCGTTCAGACGCAGATTGGTATGCTTTAGATAACTTAGATTCTACTACAAACTATTCAAACTCATCATCTTCTATAAGGTCTACATCTTATAATTGGCTTATGACACAAGATAATGTATTTCAAATAGGAGATTATCCTGATGAGGTGTTTGTAAACCATTTTACTGACCTCTCTGCTTTTGATAGGGTTTATAATGCTACTATAGTAACAGGCACTCAAGGAGGTAATGCTTGTAATTTTAAATGGATGGGTAACAATAACGCATATATAACTATAGATAATTGGCTTGAAATGAATCAAGAATATAAAATACAGTATTATGTTGATTCAGTAAATGCTGGGGAGTTTTGTCTTGAAGGAAACGGAAGTGGTACGCTGCCAACAGTAGTAGGAGAAGTTAATGAGTTTACATTTTTAGCAGACCAAGCTAATCTTGTTCTAAAGAGAAAATGGGGTTCTGTAGAAGATATGAATGGTATATTCTCAAATACTTCATCATCTGCAGGATATGGAAATATATTCGCTAATGCCCAACATAGATTTGATTTTGAAATGGAATCTGTAGCATTTACAAATGCTGGAAGTTCTTATGATGTTGTTGCTAACTCAGCATTTACAAATAGTCAAGTAACAAGTTTAATGACCACAGCTGATGCTTCAACTGGCTTAGAAATAACTAATACTGCTACAGCTAAAGGAACAATGAGGGCAGCGGTAACTGTATCTTCAGGTAAAAAATATAGATTAGAGGTGAATCATTTTGCTACAAGTGAAGCTTTTGTTGATGGAGATGTAAGAATATTAATAGGAAATTCTGGTGGTGGGAGTGTTGATTATGTTAATGCAACTAATTCAGATGGAACATATAGCGTTGAATTTACAACAACAAGCACACAGCTAAATATAGCAATAGGAAATGATAGCGGTACTAGCGGACACTCGGTTAGAATTAAAAGGATTGGATTTGGTGAGGTTGGTGATTTTACAATAGATAATTTAAAGATTTATAAAAGAGATGCTAATGTTGATGAGCTAGACAGGAGATGGAGGCAAGCATATAGAATAAGATTTAGAGCAAAAGCATCTACAAATTGGCAAGATTCATTCCTGCTTCAGGCGGGGGCTGGATATAACCAGATTCTTCAAGTCCCCCTAACAACAAGTTATCAAGTCTTTGAGGCTACATTTAGTTTTGATGAAACAGCCAACTCAGATAATGTAGCATCAGAATTTAATGGAGAACAAGAATTTAATAGGTGGTCAGGAAGAAGATTAACTTTTGGTATATATGGATGGACTGATAATGATGACGATAAGAATAGGGCTATTGATACCCAATGTCTTATAGATTGGGTTCAGGTTCAAAAAGCCAGTCCAGATGATTCAGACTTTAAATATAATATGAACTCAGACCCGTCATTTGAATCAATAGTATTAAATAAAATTGGTAATGGTCAGAGGTTTATATTTCAACCTAATAATGCCTCTAATAATCCTGGAGATTTTGCGATATGTGTTTTAGACCAAGATAGCCTAAAGGTAACTCAAGTGGCTCATAATGCATATGAATGTCAGATGAAAATTAAGGAAGTTTGGTAGAATTACAATTTAATATTAAATTCTTTGATAGCCCATCTTTCTAGTCTTTCAACAAACCTAGAAAAATCGTGATGCGACAACTCTCTAGTAGAAGGTATTTTAAAATGTTGTTTAATAATTAAATGCATTTCATCTTCTTCATACCCTAATTCATTAGATAATATTCTAACTATTCTCCAATAATAATTATTTTGCTGAGAATTGCGTGTTTTTGATTGTTTTACATCTACAGAGTAATTTCCCTTAGGTAAAGTCTTTAAGTGGCTAATTATCTCTGAAATATAATTTTCTTTATCTGTGTTTATTATAAATTTCATAACTCTTGTTTATGTATTTCTTTTAATGGCAGCAAAACCATTCGGGAATTATCATAATCACCTCCCCAAATTCTCCTCGCTCTACCATCTAAAAGCATACAATTCACCTTTCTTTTTAAAACTTCTACAGGAAATATAAAGGAGTAACACATTGAATCACCTGACTTTAATATATGTATCCACCACTTAGCATTAGTTATATTTAATCCTGATGGAACTGTTTTATCGCCTTGTCTCTTGCCTATTTCAATAGCAATATTCCCTGTTCTTTTCCATTGTCCTCTTTCGGTTTTAACTTCTATCTTACCATCAACCTTAGAGTCTTCTTCAAATATTTCGCAAATAAGTTTTTCACCTTCTTTGCCATACTTTAAATCTATATCAAAATTAACTTCTTTATAATTAGTCAGAGGCATTTTCTTTCCAATCTAAAAACTTTTTATAATCATCGCAAAATTCTTCAAGCCTAATTATAATATAAGTCTCACCCCTGTCTTCCCTAACAACTACTGCATCTACAACCTCTGATGGCTTTAACCAATTTGCAATCTTCTTTCTTCTTTTAGCTTGTATTCTAAGGTCGCCCTGTGCTAAACAATCAACTTCTTCATGTAATCCTAATGCTTGTCCATTAGAACCCCATGCTCTTTTACAATCAATTCCATAAGATTCAAACAATCTTACTATTTCTCTTTCAAAAGTATTACCTTTTACCTTGCTTGGATGTGCCATTTTTTTTCCTTAGTTTATTATAAAATCTATCAAGAGCCCTATCTGCATCTTCTAAAACTTTCTTAAATCTTTTTCTTTTACATTCTTCACAAATCATATATTCTCTCAACTATTGTTTTTATAACAGGAACTGATACTGCATTCCCTATTTGCTTATATCTTTGAGAATCTGATTGTCCGTCTGTCCATCCATCAGGAAATCCCTGCAGCCGTTCACATTCAACAGGGGTTAGTCTACGAATTCTAGCATCATCTTTATAATAAGGATGTTGAGATTGGCTTGTAGAAATAGCACGAGATAATCCATTTTTACTCTCTAATACTCTTTCTCTTGGTAGCCAATTCCCTTTAGGTTTATCAGATTCAGGAATAATTCCATAAGTTTTAAGTTCAGGATTAACTTGATATAACCCTGTTTTAGCACCTAATCCTCCACCTTCAGAATTCAATGTTGAGGAAACACCTTTTGTATTATAAACTCTACCCCATATAGAATTATGACCTTTGGTATCTATATTACCAACTTTATTTAATTTGCCTTTTTGTGTATCGAGTTCACTTTCAATAATGTACGAGCCTGTTGCTCCTGCCTCATACCTTGCTGTAATGGTGTTTGTGTATTGTCCCTGTAATTTGTGAGCCTTTTCTGAACCTCCATAGACAGGAAATATTTTTCTTCCACTTGGTCTTCCATTATATCTTCCAAAGATAAAGATGCGTTCCCTGTTTTGGGGAATCCACCACTTAGTATTGACCACTTGGCATTCAAGGGTGTAATTAAGGTCGGTAAGAATTTCATAGATTGTAGCAAATGTTTGTCTACTGTCATGGCTAAGTAAACCTTTAACATTTTCGAGCAATATACAGGGTATGGGTTTTCCATTTTCAATGTAATCTTTGAGAATCCTTGCGATTTCAAAAAAGAGAATCCCTCTTGAGTCCTTAAACCCACGCCTCTTTCCACTAACTGAAAAAGCCTGACACGGAAATCCTCCTGTAAGTAAATCAATTCTTTTTCCTTTAAGTTTTTTGTACGAAACATTTTCAACTGAGCCGAGTTCTTTTGCATTTGGAAACCTCCTTTTATATAGTTCTGCTGCATGGTTATCTATCTCACTAAAACCTGTCCAACCAACATTAATTCCTGATTGTTCTATTCCTAAAGAGAATCCACCTATACCACTAAATAAGTCTATAACATTTATTTTTTCTCTAATTCTTTTAGCCATTTTTTATACTTTTTACTGTGTTTATATTTTGTTCCAAATAATTCCCTTTTAGCACATTTAAAACAAATTGTGCCTAAGTAATCATCAGTTATAATTGAATACCATTTAAAAAAATAAGTATGATAACCATACTTACCACAACAATCACACTTCTTGGTTGTCTTCCCGATTGATATCATTTGTTCCACTTACTAAACTTCCTCCTATTTCTAAATATCTTTCGGTTAAATTACCTATTAGTTTTGGTGTTATTATTTCTCCTGAGTATTTTGATTTCTTGCCTATATTTTCGTAATAGTAGTCTAACATGTTTTTGTAGACATCTCTTACATATTGTTTATCTGTCATTTATTTTTCCTTGATGAGTGATACAAAATTGTGGAGGTGGGTGGAATCGAACCACCGTATTGTTAATGAGAAAGGACATAACGCACCAACAATCGAACCGTTCACCCCCTAAAATTATTCCTGTTCTTCTGAATTTTCTTTTGGCGAGTCTAACTCTTTAATTGCATTTAGTGTTGTATTAGCAATTCCTGTTTGTTCGCCACCTGAACTTAATAAATTTAAGCCTTCCATTGCAATCTCTAATTTCCTTTTAACAATAGAAATTTCATTCATAAGTTTAAGAACCTGTAAATTGAAATCTTCTTCAATCATTTTTCAAATATCCTTTTCTTTTTTGATAAAGTTTCTAATATATCTGCTAAAGCATCTTTTCTTTCTTCTTCTGTAGCAACATTTTTTGTTGCCTCTTGAACATATCTCTTATGCTCTTGTATTTTCTTTTCAATCTTATGTTCCATTTGTACTGGAATAGACCCACCATTTTGACAAGCCTTACCAAGCCATCTATTAGTAAACCCTTTAAAATCTTTTTTTGCTTTATTTGTATTAGATAATAACCATACACGAGCCTTCTCATTCTCTGCTTTAATATCTACATTTGGATATGCCTTTTTCCACATATCTATTAGTGCAGCAGGAATATTATCATAGAATTTATTAACTCTATCAGGATATGGGTCAATCTTTTTACCATCATATTTAACCTTACTATATTCTTCAATCATATAATCAAAAAGTTTTCTAAAATCTGCCCATCTTTCCTTGCCATTAACTCTAACTCTAACCTCTATAAACATTGGATTCTTCAAAACCAACTCGCTTCCTTCAAGGCTTTAGCTCTTTTCTTGTTAAATTCTTGAATCTTTTTATTATAACAAGGCTTACATCTATGTGATTTATATAAACCACCATTAACTAACTTTATATTTTCTTTTGTTATTTCTTTTTTACATACATTACATTTCATAAAATTCTCCTTATAATAATGGGCAGGAGTTTGCTATACTAGTGTGCATCGTGGGATGTTGAGGTTTCCTGCCCACATTATTTTACTTATTAAAGAGGAATACTGCTGTCTGATTCCACAAATTGAGTTCTTGGGGTAGTACTCGTATTTGATTCATTCCTCTTGTTGAAGGCATAATCATCCACACTTAGACTATTATACCCTTTTTCAGAATCCACCCATGCGGACAGTTGAAGTTCAAAATCGTTATGTTTTAGCATCTTCTCACAAATCTCTTTGCTTAATACTATATAACCTTTTGATGTTGGATGTTTATCTGTTTTCCTCTCTCTATTCACGAATAGAAAGCCTTTGTTTGGTTTTTTTTCATAAGCCATAACTTATTTCTCCTGTTTACTTTGATTAAAATGGTGTGCTCTCATGCATATTAACTTTTGTAGAAGAAGTTGTTTTCTTCTCCCATAAATGTAGCCCAAGTCCAAACATAGCAAGTGCTTTAACTAAGCATCTTTGTTTAGCATCATTTATATCTCTTGATGTAGGGTTTGGAATTGATTTCATAGGCATATGACTAGTCATAACAGGTAAAGACATTTCTCTGGAAAATTCACCTATTGTAACTTTACAGCTAACTTCACATGTCCCCTCATTCTCCCCACTCCTATAAAATACAGGTTGCATATTTTCATATGTGATTTGAGGATAATATTCCATAATAAGTGCCCATGCATCTGCCCATGATATATATTTTAATTTATCATTATTAGGCAGCGGTTGTTCCACATTAGAGGTATCAACACCTCTCAATGTTTCCCATATTTCTTTTTCGCTTAACTTTTTTTTATTTGACATATCTATGTCCTTTCTAGTTTTTTAACTTGTTATCGTTCATTGATTCAAACATCTTTTCAATATCTTTATCAGATATAAAATTATCAAGAGACGAAATAACTAATTTCATTAAAGTCTCTTTATTTGGAGATAGTTTATCTACCATATGTAAAACTGCACTTAAAACACCATAGCAAACTTCTTCCCCATCCATACCTGTCCAATCTTTCTGTTCTTCAAGGAATTCTATGGTTTTAATATAACATTTCTGATATAATTCTGCTTTATTCTCCATGATTTTGGCTCTCCATGTTTTCTAAACAATTATCAATATCAATCTTTAACCTATGTAAAGATTTCATTTCACTACTTAAGGCATTTAAAAGTTTATCAAATATTCCCAAAACCTTAGAACAATCCTTTAATAAATTTATCATTAAATCTATATCTATATTTCTCAAAACGGATACTCTACTTCCTCTGCTTTAATATAAACAGGTTTTCTGTTTTTAGCAGTTCCATACTTTTTATTAAACCATTTAGAAATGCTTGGTGTCCATCTATTTATAAATTGATATACCATATTATATTCAATAGAAGGGTCATCGCATTGTCTTTGGTTAATTTCTTCTCTATAATATTCTTTAACTTTTCCCATTATAAACTCCTATACGATTTACTCCATTTAATGTCAGGATAAATGTCCTTCATAGAACATTTTTTAACATTAATGGAAGATTTAATAACATCACATAACCTTTTCAATCTTTCTTGAGAAGGAAATCTCTCACCTGAAATCCAACGAGATATATCACTTGGATGACATCCTACATATTCTGCTACAAAATTATATCTATAGCCTGATTCTTCTATATAGTGTTTAACTAAATTGAAAGAACTACTATTATCTTTTTGTTTTTCTTTTCTCATCGCCTCTCCTTAAATAAATACATATTAAAAATACTATTGAAGTTTTAAATAGGACTCCAAAACCTATATCTATTAAATAAATTAAACTATACAATTCCTCACTCATCTAATCTACCACCTTTACATACATAGGATTATAAGGACTACTACCTAATTGCTCAAAATTTATTTCCTCATAATCCGCCATTAACATATAATCAGAACAACCTGTCATAAGTAACATTATAATCATACTTATAACCATACCTAAACATATTCCTCTTAAAAAACCATCTTCTAATAAATTATTAAATTTCATAACCATTTCTCCTATTTAAGATTACCTTTTTTATGTTCTTTAACTGCCCACAAGTAGAGCATTTTAATTTCTTTAAATGTTGCATCACTTTTCATTTGATTTGCTTTTCTACAAATCCATTGTGTATTACCAACATATTCTATACCATTATCGGTTTTAACCCTTCTTGATACATAATAAGGTTCATTACCTATCCTATCTAAAGTAGGACTATTATTTGTTGATTTACCATCTCCTGCTTTCATAATTCTGTCTGTAAAAATCTCACAATATTTTGGAACAGGTGGTAAGTCTTTATAAGTTGGTATATCAAAGAGCCATTTTTTTGAATTTGCCCTATCTCTAGCACCACCCCTATCTCTAACTCTAGGGTCTTCTCTATGTCTTTCCCTTCTTCTCGCTAAAGCCTTTGGGTCTCCTATTTGTCCATAGGTTATTTCTTTTAATCTTTTAATTCCTGCAGCTGTTCTACTTTTATACATATTGTTTTGTCCTTTCGTTGTCTCAAATACCCTATAACTTAAATATAAATTGTAATATGTGTCAATATTTATTTTACTTTTTATCAATTTAAATAAAATTTGGATAGTAAATCTAAGTGTTGTAATATTGGTAGCTTTGTATGGTTGGTTTAATACTTTTAGGTACAAAGTTTTATAATAAAGTTCTTACTAAAAGGGGTTAGATTCACAGGAACAAACTAGGTTTCAAGGCAAAAAGGTTGAATCAAGTGGAACATCACTTAAGTAGGTTGCCCACAAATAAATAATGTTCTGTTTATTTGAATGCTAATATACTCGGCACGGAGATATAAAATAAAGCATAGACCTAGCCTTAGTTATAAATACAACTAGGGGTAGGGATACCTATGCTTACCTCTCACAAAGATATAAAGTTTTTAATAATAAATTATATATTATAGTTCCAATTTATAATATCAGAATCTACTTTATAAGGTTTAGTAAATGGCTCTATTATAATATAAATCCAGGCTTCTATAATTTTTCCATCACAAACAAATTCCCTTAACTCTCTCTGATATAAAGAACCATTACCCTCTAACATATCTGTAGTTATAAAATCACTATCATTTAATTTATAAATCTCACCTTGCAGCAGTTTACCATTACGATTAGGATATGCACAAGGGAATCCTATTCCAGATAAATCAAATCTATCAATAGATATAGATTCACCTATGAATTCTGTGTGTTTTATAAGAGTATTATTGCCATAACCTTTCTTTAAAGTCCCATATACAAATAAGTAATAATTTTCCATAATATAATTTAAGAATTATCTGTCAAATATAATAGGAATTCTTGTCAAAATATAACCCGTAAGTTGCCCGTAAGTCTTTATGAAATATAACTGCAGCAAACCTGGAACTCTAGGTAAAATATAATAGGAACTCTAGGTAAAATATAATAGGAATCCTCTCCCAAATATAACGGGGATTTTGGTTGCTCCTGGATTTTGCCTGGAATCCGTGCAGCTGGAAAAAAAAATGACCTAAAGTAATACTTTAAGTGATTGCAATATTTAAAAAATCAAATCAAAAAAAATCAGGCTCAATTTGATTCAAAAATTTAATCAATGGATTTTAATTGAATTAATTTAATGATGGATGATTATACCTATTTCCTCAGAAAATGCCTAAAATGATATATTACAGGCTAAAAAAGAACAATCTAAAAATGTATAGATTATGGATTTTTGAGCTTTAAAGACTAATTCCTGAATGTTTCTATAAAATTAGATGTCAATGTATATTGATACTAAAAAAGTGGCTTTAAATGGGTATTTTGTGGATTTTAAGCAAAAAAAAAGGGGATGCCCGTTAAGACATCCCCTTGATTCCCGTCAATAGATGAAGGATTATTTACTATATGATATACAATCTTCACATAATTCATGTCCATGTGTTTTAATCAGTTTATCGGTCTGAACTAAACACCAATCACATTCCAAAAATTCATCATCTGCAAATACATCCTTTTGATGATTATTAAAATTGAATCCACCTGATGGATATATTTTTCTAACATATCCCGTGGGGATTGAACAATTACCAAATCCATTCTTATATCCATCATTTGAATACCAAATGGAATTGTTCTTATTCCAATGTCCTAATGATTCCCCAATGATTGAAAATTTCCCATCAGATTTCAAGAATGCTAATTTACTTGAACCTATTGAATTCTCAATTAAGAATCTAAATACAGGATTAAACATGAATTTATCATCTTTTTTATTCAACGGCTTTAATACTTGCTTATTAAACATTCTTGTATCAGATAATTTGATATCATCATCAACAGAATTGATTACTCCATTATGACCAAATACAACATCATCAGATACATTGAATGGATGAACATTAGTCAAGTCAGTAGCACCATGAGTTGCATATCTAAAATGAATCAGGAAAGCAGATTCATTCCCATACTTTTTTACATCATTATTGAATGATGTTTTAAATGGTTTAAATTGCATATATTTCCGAGTAACAATTTTCCCATCCTTAACGAATGAATAACCAACTCCATCATTATTTCGTTCCCATGCATTTTTTAGATTCTTGTTTGATACTTTAGCATTATTTTTTTGAACTATTAGTAAACACATATTGAGTGTCCTTTCTAGGCTTAAAAGCCTGTTTATTTTTAGTTATTTGTTGACGGGGGAAGCAGTACTGGAACCTCTAATACTGACTTCAATTTATTACTATTTAAATCAAAGAATTTATTTAAATATTTATATGTTTTTCTGTCCCGTCTAACAAAATCAACATATTTATTTACATTTAATCCATCCTTTAATGATGCATCTTTACAAAAATAAAACATACTTTCTATAAAATCAAGGTTCTTCCTGAATCCAATTTCAGAAATATTCCCCTTAAATGAACGAATTTCAATGGTATGTGGATTCTGCAAATTTACAACTTGATATCTTGAGCCTGTAAAAACATTAGCCTGATAGTTGAATCCCTCATCATATTTATCCTTATTTCGTTTCATTCTTTTGATTTTTCTAGCAGATTCATATTTAGAATCTTCAAGTAGATTCCCTGAAAAATTAGCCCATTCATCATATTCAGATATATTCCTCCTTTGACTAACTAAATGTGTTAGTGCTTTATATTCATTTATCATCAATATGAATTTATGTAATTGAGCATGGGAAAATGCATTCCTTGATATGTGAATATGCATTCCACAAGTGCCTGTCCTGAATGATTTGAATTTATCATTATGCTTAAATATAGCATCATGCAAATCCATATTCCTGAATGCATTGAATGTTGCAGGATGTGAAACTACTTCAAATCCTGAACGAATTGAACCATCATATTTACAATAGAAAAATCCATCATATTTTTGGCTAATTTCATATGCTGTTTTTTCCATATCAGATGAAGATGTATCTGTTCTCCTCTCCATCTCAACTTCAATTCCAATATTCAATTTATTGGATGGATTCCATTCAGATTTTATCATGTTTTTTTTAGCATCCCAATATCTAAAGTGTGCATCAGGCTTATAGGAATAATTACGGATTGACCCTGAATATGCATTATCATTAAGGGAATCATAACATCCATCACAAATTGCATCCCAATATGAACCATCTTCTGTATTAGTTTCCCAATGCATATCATCATTATGAAATTCATTTCCACAATTTTCACATTCATAAAAATTATCTTCATAATAATCCCTTGATATATATCTATTATTCATATAGATAATATCCTGATACACATTATTAAACATTGTAAAAAAATTACAGAAATATCCTGTGTATTCGCATTCCTTTTTTGATTGCCCAAATACAACATCATCAGAATCATATAATGTGATTTTTCTTATTTCATAATCTATATTATTAGAATTTGCATAATTCCATGCTACACATTCATTATGAATAGGATTAGTATTGTTATGTGTAAAATTCAGGAAATTACTGAAATGATATCTTTCTGCTCTATGAACTAATACCTTTCTTAATAGATACATATCACATTCAGTTAATCCATCTATTACATTCTCAAGTAAATGTCTTAATTCTCTTGATGTTTTTGTATTCCCATTTGCATAGAGTTTATCATCCATATAACAGGTATCAATATGCATATATCCATCTAATGAAAATCTGTCATCTTCTATTATGAATATCTTATCATTCAAATTATATGGAATCCTGTCTCTATATTCTTGAATATCCTTCTTTAATGCTCTGTTATTTGCTATATCAGTTACAATCTTATATCCATGTTTTTGAATTATCATCTTATTGCCCTTTCTTATTATTTTAATTATAGTATTATATTGCTGTAATGGTGTTTTCTAGCAGGTTTTAATATGATGCTAATACCTTTTATTGCAACAGGTAAAATCATGCAGAAAAAGCCTACTATTAATCTAGCCTGAAAATCAGGAAATATTGACACCATTCTTACAATCATTATTCCATACATATTTATGAATCCAATAAATGCTATTGTTCTCATTTACTTATTGTCCTTTCTTATTATTTATGTCAACTAGCATTGACTAAATATATAAAAGCATATATATATGATACAAGCTGAAAAAAGTTATCCACAATGTTTTTGATGGTGTTTTATAGTCGGTGTCAATTTATCTTGTAACAGATTGTAACATAATCCCAATAAAATGTCTAATAATTGCTTTCTCCTCGAGACCCTAAAATATAGCCTATTTTTAGCACCTCCTCGAGACCTCCTCGACAAAAATTTGTATGTACCATATATATATGATAGTTACAAGGATTGTAATTGGTAACAACATTTAAAACAATTATGCAAGAACTTTCTAAAATTATTTTTAGTAACAACATATTATTTAATTATGCAAGAACTATTTAAAATAAGTGTAATCATGTAATATTTAATGTGATAATGGGTAATTATATCCCACATTTTTTTTAATATAAGTTTAATCAGTTACAGGATTCAAATATATGATGCTGGTAGCAGCAGGTAAGGGTATGGAACAGGAAAACCCTAGTCAGATAGTATTCCTCATAAAATGTAAAAAATAAGTTTCAAGATTCTGTGTTTTTGAAAAAGTTTGAAAATAAGTTTTAAATTCTTAAATTAAAATATGAATAATTCGCTTGAAACAAGAGATAACCCTGCAAAGATGTTAGCAGTTGAATTAATTGCCTTAAACCCTAGTATTTCGGTAAAAGAACTATCATCTGAACTAAAGGTATCAGAAACTACTGTAAGAGCTTGGAGAAAGGATAATGACTTTATAGAAGAAACCTATAAAAGGTTTATAACTGAGATAGAAGCTAAATCAATACCCTTAATAGTAAAGTCTATGGCTAGAGAGGCTATAGAAGGTAATGTTCAAGCTGCTAGATTTATATTTGAAGCATTAAATAAACTAGGAAAGAACCATGTACATATACATGTAAGCCCATGGGAACAATTTATACAAAAAGAAGAATTAAAAGGTGATGTTGTTATAGAGGATATTATAGATGTACAGACGGAGCAATTTGATGACGAACTACCGCCTAGAAATAAAGAAAGCCAAGTAACTAGGGTTAAAAAAGAGAATGTTAAGAATAGAATGGCTATTAGGGAAGATAAAAAGAAAGCTATTCGTAATGCAAAGCAAAAAGAGTGGTATAAGTGGAGGAAAAGGGCTAAAAAGGCAGGAGTAGAGCCATTAAAGAGTAAAAGACCGACACCTGGGCAAAGAAAAGCATGGGAAGCTGCAATTATAAAGGCTGAGGAAGTTTTAGAGGCTACTTAATCTCAATTCTTTCATCTATTTCTATATTATCTGGCATAAGTTGGCAATAACAGAATTCTCTACATAAACTCCAACCTGTAGCAGGTAATCCTAAAGAAATCCATTCTTCATAGCTCTTTATCTCACCAACCCTTGATTCACAATCGCTGCATATCCTAGGAGTACCAACAGAAATCCATTGCATTAACTGATTCCCATAAACTCTATCCTGTCCGAGTCGAGAGCCTTGCATAATTCCTGATATAATTCCTCGTCTAATGGAATTACTAAATTCTCCAAAGATTCTTCCATTTGTTCGTAAGTCTCCTGAGAGGGAGGCAAGGATTCCTGCATCTGACATACCCGATTGTCTAAAGACATTAATCTGTTGTTCAATTCTCGAAACAAAGACATCAATCGCAAATCCGACTCCGAGGGTCGCCCATAATAAAGTGTTCTCATCTTCTTCTTCAAGATTGCCCTGATTTTCTTCAATAATTTCATCTATTGTCTCCTCTGCCATTATATTTTAACCCCCATTGTTTTTACTGTTCTCATAGGAGTCCTCAAACTTCTAACTATTATATTAAATAGTTTATCTATAGCCCTAGCTCTTGGCTCGTAGACAATAAACTTTCTTGGGGGAACTTTCTTATCACTTTTAAAATGATACATCTGCTTTATTTTAGCCCTTTTATTGGGAACAGCAAAGGTATGCCCTGCTTTTATCGTGAATCCCTCATCTTGTAAGACACCATACCCTTTCATAGATATACCTGTCTTTGTTTTTTTAATAGATTTCATAAGATTGCCTGTATCCACTAAAGATTTCTGTCCTGTACTTTTTCTTTCAAGCCTTATCCTTCTTGTGCTGTCTTTAATATAATTGTTTTTATTATGTTTGCCTGTTTTCAGGTTATCTCTTACCTGTTCAACAACATCATCTAGGTTTTCCGTTTGAAATTGCTTTAATGACTTCTTATAATTCTTTTTAACATTTACAAAATCAAAATTTATAAAAGTTTCAATCTTCATTAGATATCTCCTTGGCAAATTGTTCGCCTAGAACTTTTGCTTGTTTATACTTGTCTAAATGTTTTACTAATTCTTTCTCGGCTACTTCCTGTGCCCAGGCTCTAGGATTCGATATTATCGTCTGTAGTGATTCCTGCTTGAATTCCACCTTGAAGTCCTGTAGCTTCTTGAGATTGTTGACGAACTCTATCAAAGATTGAGAGTTTTTCTGTTTTTTCTTTGTTTCTGCCAATTATATCCTCCGCTTCTTTTCTACTTAAATCTTGATTATACTCCATTAATAAGTCTGCTTCATCTATCATGTGATGTAAAAGCCTATGTTCATCTAATAGTATTTGGTCTTGAACAGTTTTTGGATATTCAGGCTCATTAAAGTCTAATTTTAGTTTCTCAGGAAGATTTATTTGATTATAAGCAGCTATTTCTCTCTCAATATGATATAATTCATGCTCATACATCCTCCAAAGTTCTAAATCGTCTTGATAATCTTCAAATCTCTCCAAGTCTTTGATTTTCAAAGCGATTCCACTAGGAGTTTCACCTCCATCTTGTGCAAATTGGACATATAAGTGATTATTTTGTGCTACAAGGTCTACCTGGAACTTAATATTCTCAATTACTGACTCAATATTACCACTTGGGGACACAATATCGAATACCGCACCCTCTGGAAGGTCAATTATTTGGTCAGAACCTGCTCTTTCTATCCTCTTATCGCTATCAACCCCTGTCATATAAGGCTGTCCGAACATTTGAAACCTTAAACCAAGTTGCATCTCTGTCATTGCTATATTTACTTGTTCATTACAATCAACAATGTCATTTGCCCCGTCTACAAAAAACTCATCTATCTGTTCTTCTCTATGAGTGAATAAAAATGGTAAGACACCATATCCATGCTCATATTCATCTAAAATATTGCCATCTTCATCATAATGCACATAAATTGACTCATCCCAATAAGCCCATTGTAGTTTTTCGGCATAAGATATGTCTTCAGGCTGCATTAATAATGGATACATGATTGCAGACGGGGTAAACGGGTCTTTGAGGTAAACATCAAAATAATAAATAGGTCTATAATCAAAATAAGGCATTCCCTTATCTTCCTTATATATAACTTGAGTAGCAACTGAGCCCATAAGTCGTGTCATTCTTTCGACATGCTTCATCCTAGCATCTTTTTTTATAGTCAAAAGGTCATATTGCTTATTTACATTGCGATTTGAACCAACTGTGTAGATTCTGCTCATTTTATTTATAAATCTTCTTGTAAAATTGGCATTATAGCATGGAATTTCCTGAAAGGCAGAAGAATTAAAATAATTCTGTATATATCTGCCTGTTCCATTACCCCCATAATAATCAAGCATCTTTCTAACCCAATCCCTACGCTTTTTTTGGTTTAAGAGTTTAGATTCTTCTACTGATTTTTGTATTATTTCTTCTACTGTCATATTTATCATCTTGTCCTCACTTTAAATTTTCTATTTTTAATTGGAAATTGGTTTATAAAAAAATATCTAAGCATATCACATCCATGGTCGTGATAACCATCTTTTAATGGGTCTGGCTTTAAATCTTGTCCTTCTTTTGCCTCAGGATAACGATAATTCTCTAAATCTTCCATCATTCCTGTGCATTTTTCGTGTATATGTAAAAATCTTTGGTTTTCTGCGTTTTCTATGAAGCCTCTAAGATGAGAAACTCCAGATGATATACTTCTTGATAATTTATCCCGTTTAGTATGTATAATTATACCCTTTCTCCTAAATATTTCTATATCACCCATTCCTGACTGCCCTGAAACCTGCTTTCCTGCAGGGTCGCCATAATATTTCATTACATTATAAGGTTTTGCCTTAATTTTTAATGCTAACTCGTCAGTTTTGATATTAGTCTTATGTAATATCTCATCTATCATATTTATATGCCATAAGCCGCCAACTCTATATGTCTGAAACCAACCAACAGCAGGCATACGATACCCAAAATCTATGGAGCAAAAAGTAGGAAGATTATGATTATAAGGAAAGTGTCCTACATCAAGTTCCCTATCAAATGGGTAAACACGCCCTGAGAAAGAAGTGAATTTAGCTCCATATTCCTGTTCAAACACTTCTTTTGCCATATTCCTCTTTCTTTCGAGGATAAATTGGTCTTTTTTTCCGTCAGGGAAGGCAAAATGGTTATCCCACGAAGGGGCTTGATGAGATTCCCATAAATCATCTTCTTTACCTAGGAGAAATAAGTCATAAATAAAGTTGAAACCCTCAGGTGTCGTAATGAATATCGCCTTCCCCTTTCTATCGGAAAGTGTGGGAGATAAATACATATCCCATATACGCCTCTTTACCTTAGCTGCCTCATCTATAACAAGTAAATCTAATCCCTCTCCAACAAGTGAATCTGGATTATCTGCAGACTTGGCTTCTACTGTAGTACCCCATTTAAACTTTATAAATCTTTCTTTCTCAGAGGCTCTTTCTATATCGTTAGAATGTCCAATAACCATAAGTTTCCATACTTCACGAAACATTAAATCTGCTTTATCATAGGATAAGCCTACGAGCCATATCTTTTTATCTGGTTGCGAGGCATAATATGTTGCTTCCATTGCTGAGGCTGTAGTTTTCCCAAACCTTCTGCCACATACCATGACAAAAAACCTTGCAGTATCTTTAGTTGGATAATGCAATTTAGTTTGTCCATAATGAGGTTTGTACCCCATATATTCAAACCATTTTTTCTTATAATCTAATTGCGAGTTATTCAAAAATTTGCAAAATTTCTAAACTTAATTTAAGTTATAAACTTAAAATATGCAAAAATTTGCGTATTTAAAGCTTTTTATAAAAAAAAGGAGGACAGTATGTCCGAAGATAAAACCCAAGCAACTACAGAAACAGTAAGTGAAAGTACTGCTACAGAAACAAATCAAATTAGCCCGAATGATGAGTTAATTGCAGAAAGCAAAAAGTATAGAAAAAGGGCTCAGGATGCAGAATCTCGCATAGTTGAACTTGAAAAAAAGTTTGCACAGCAAGAAGAAGCTAAATTAAAAGAAAAAGAAGATTTTAAAACCTTATATGAAAAGGCGTCTTCTAAAATTGATAATTTAAGTTCTAATGCTGACAAGTGGACTAAGTACGAGCAGAATAGAAGGGCAAATTTGCTAGAAAGCCATCCTGAAGAAGATAGAGAGCAGTTATCTAACTTAGATTTAGAAACTCTCGAATATGTTACTAATAAAATTACAAGTACAAAACCTAATGCTCCTGAAGTAATAGGAAGAAGTAAAAATCCTGAAATAGAAAAACCTTGGAGTGATATGACAGACGAGGAAAAGCGAGCTTATTACACTTACAAGGCAAATCAGGCTAACAGGTAGAGTACAATCTCTCAAAATGAAGGCTATTTATAGCAGTTGAAAGAGGGATAAATTCCAAGGAGGAAGTAAATTATGGCATTAGCCCCTACAAATAATGTGGCAATGGCTGGTGGTCTTCAAGACTCAGGCGTTGACGCTACTCTCCAACATTTTATACCAGAAGTCTGGGGAGCATCAATCATGGACTATATGCAAAAAAATCTAGTCTTTGCTAAATTAGCAACAGACCAATCTGCATTAGTCGCAGGTGGTGGAGATAGAATCCATTTACCAAAACATACAGAACTTACTGCAAGCGATACTTATGGTGGTTCTAGCGTAGCTGTTGAAACTCTTATAGATGCTAACTTAGCATTTGATGATTCAACTGCAAAAGAAGATGAATATACTTTAGACATTAATCAAGCTATTCATAGTGCAATAGCAATTACTGATGTAGCAAAAGTACAAGCAAGTTACGATGTTATGAATCTTTATACATCAAAACTTGGTTATGCTTTAGCTAAAAAGATTGATGGCTATGTATCACTTAAAATGTTAGAGCATGTTGGCTTTAACTATGCACACACTACAAGTGATGGTAATGGTGCAGGTAACACTATTGAATTAAATACAACTCACGATTCTTATGATATTATCGTTGGTGGGGTATCTAATATGATAGAAGCAATATATGCTAATGATAGCAATATTGATGATTGGACAATGGTGTTAGCCCCTAAATGTTATGCTAGCTTATTTAAATTAGGCGACTTCGCAAGATATGATGGTGTTGGTGCATCATTTGGCAACGAAGTTCCATTTGTAAGTGGTTATGCAGGCAAATTAGCAGGTGTAAATGTTGTGGTTGGAACTAACTTTAACAGTTATGCTGCAGGCGGAACAACTGTAACTGCAAACGGAACACCTATTGGTAACTTTAGTGCTAATGGTGTTGATGATGAATCTGAGAAATTATTAGGATTCTTAGTTCATAAAGATGCTGTGCATATTGCTTATGCAAGTGGCATGCAAGCTAGAGTTCAAAGTGATTATCACTTACCTTCATTGTCTACAAGATTCGTTGCAGATAGTGTTTATGGCTGTTTAGTTACAGGAAATACTACTAATGGGAACAAGAAAGTGTTTGCATTAGTTAGTCCTGCTTCGTAAGAAGACTAACAGTTAATTAATAATAGTATATGGGGGCTTTTATGCCCCCTATACTTTAACTTGAGGAGATTTATATGGTTAAGATGGAAAGTCCTAACAGAAAAGGTTTATGGAAAGAATTTAAAGAAGCTGATGTAGAAGCAGCTAAAGCTAATGGTTGGAAAGAAGTTGTAAAATCAAAACCTAAAAAAAGTAAAAAATGATTCCTGACGAATTGCAAGACATTGTAGCAGATATAAAAAAGCATGAAGGTTTTAAGTCTAAAGTCTATCAATGCACAGAAGGCTACGATATGGATTTGCTGTAAAAGATTTAATTATAGATGAAGATATTGCTACTTTAATATTAATGAGAAAGCTTCATACTTTACTTCAAAGAATTACCATTGCATTTCCTTGGTTTAAAGATGTAGATGATAAAGCTAAATCTGTTGTTATAAATATGTGCTATCAGATGGGCTTATCTGGATTCTCTAAATTTAAAAAAACAATCTATTATTTAGAAACCGAACAATATCAAGAAGCAGCCACAGAGTGTCTTGATAGTCTTTGGGCTAAACAAACTCCTGCAAGAGCAAGAGAACTTAGCGAGAGGCTTTCCTCTATATCCTCCGATTAGGATATTTCAAATTTTTACATTAAATTATCTCAATAATTTTTAAGGAAATATATGCGTAAAAACGATTACGGAGTAAATAAACGAGTCGTTGTAACGCCTGACAAACATTTCCCCTTACATGATAAAAAAGCTATCAGTGTTGTTTGCCAAGCTATAGAGTTTGTAAAGCCTGATGCTTATATAGATTTGGGAGATACTGGGGAATGGGAGTTATTCAGCAGGCATTATTGGAAGAATAAAGAAAAGCCGCCTTTAGAAGTTTTAATTCCAATGCTAAATAAAGAAGTTAAGCTAGTAAATAAAGGTATGGATATTATAGATGAGGCTTTAGATAATGCAGGTTGTAAAGAAAGATATTTTATACAGGGCAATCACGAGTTGTGGTTAGATGAATTTGTTAGTAGGCATCCTTATCTTCCAGAGTATATGACTGAAAAAGCTTTAAAGCTAGAAGAAAGAGGCTATGAATATTGGGAATATATATCTGATGATAAGCTGAAGATAGGAAAGCTGAATTTTACTCATGGAGATTATGTCCCTATACATCATGCTAAAAAACATTTAGCAGCATATAAAGAAAATATAATGTATGGACATACACATGACCTACAAAGATTTACAGAGACTGGCTTAGGAGGAACTCAAAGTGCTTGGAGTATGGGTTGCTTAAAGAATATGAAGTCTTCTAAAAACAAATGGCTTAGAGGTAATTTGCATAACTGGAATCATGCCTTTGCTATAGTAGATTTTTTTGATAATGGAGACTTTAAAGTAGAAGTAGTTGAAATAATAAACGGAAGAACTACT
>VTLG01004062.1_pt1 | contig 42039 bp, 63 predicted proteins | sample 4694571 | NCBI WGS metagenome assembly VTLG01 (sample SAMN12604809, study PRJNA352737) | marine metagenome | biome: ENVO:00000447; feature: ENVO:00000209|ENVO:00000569|ENVO:01000036; material: ENVO:00002151; isolation source: viral sequences binned using virsorter ...
ATCTGGAACCGGGCCGTTGAAAAAATCCTTGCGGATAGTTCCAAGATGTGAAACACTATGTGAACGTCCTAGAAGGGAGAATTCTCACATGCCATCCGGCGGATTCCTTGCGGTGATGTGCGTTGTAACGGTGGCTACGGTGCTGTTGACGCTGTATCTGGCGTTGTTTTTGGTGGAACGGTCGCTGAAATCCCTCACAGAGATGTGTATGGGTGTCGTTCGGACGTTGTTGGGCCAGCCAGCAGACGGTGACGACGGGATTCAGTACGAATCGGACGTGGGATCTACGTCTCCGCTGTTTGAGACGTTGCCCGGTTGGCAGTATTGGGGGGCGGATACCCCTGATACGCAGGAGTGGGTTGATCCGAGGCCGATTTACGGTCCTCCAGCGCCGAAGGAGGACGAATGAGCGCCAAGCCCCAGCCGAGGCGGACTTATGTTCGCTGCCCGGAGTGCGTCAGGCATTTCATCAGCCATAAGGTGGCGGTGAACTGGGATTGGGAGTGCAATCTCTGTGGTACTGCGTTGGAGTGGACCACTAAGAGCGCTGCGGGGAAGTCTGTCTGATGGCTTCCAAGCAGGAAACGTCTACTGAACACCGGACTGGCGTCAAGCCGAACTTTGAGCAGACGATGTTCACGGCTTCGATGCGTGATTTGCGGTTTACGGCGTCGGGGGACGTTCTTCTGACGATGGTGGTGCCGTATTCCGACAAGCATCTGGTGGTGCCGGTGTCGGATGCTTACGGAATCAACTTGGATGTCGATATTCGACGCAAGCGGGCCAAAAAATGAGCGGGGAGCCGGGGTATCCATATCCCCGACCCCCCGTTCTGGAAGGAGGTTCCACGATGAGAGAGCCTTGGCCCAATCAACGTAGCGATCTTATCCAAGAAGGAGGAGATATGTCAACACCAAGAAATCGGACGTTTACGCCGTTAGACGCCGATACATGGGATGCGCTGGTTCAGTCGGCGCAACAGATCGGCAATCGCTGGTACAGCGAGATGTCGAATCAGTCGTTGGGTCTGCTGTTGGGGACCAATCGCCGGTTGGCGTCCAGTCGCGCTAAGAGGCTGGTGGATTTCGGGATGGTTTCTGCGGAGTACAGAACGACCGCAGCAGGATTGCCTATGCCGAAGGTTTACGAAATCAACCCTGAGTGGTTGGGGAAGTCGCCGCAGGTGGGCGACTACTATTCGGTAAAGGGTTCCTAGAGTGTCTGTCAAGGTAATGGCGCAGGTGTGGGATGTATCGGAGTCTGTGGGTAACGCGAGGCTCGTTCTTTTGGCTATTGCTGACAGTTGCGACCACGACGGGACTAATGCTTGGCCTGCTGTTGCGACGATTGCTAAAAAGACCCTTCTGTCGGAAAGAACGGTCCAGCGGAAGATCAAGGAACTCGTCATTTTAGGCGAACTACGGGTGGTTCCCGGCCCCTCCCACATTCGTTGGGATCGTCGGCCAAACGGGTACGAGGTGGTTCTCCACGGGCTGTCAACTTGTCACCCCGTGACCCAATCGGGGCGTCAAACAGAACAGAACGGGGTGACAGAAGACGCACCACGGGGTGACACCCTTGTCACCCAACCCATCCATACCCATCCTGACCCATCCCCTGAACAGATTTCTCATTATTTTTCAGAAGCGAGAAAAGCACTAAGAAACAGACGGTCCAATGAATGATCCTGCTACTACTGCTGGTCATGGTTTCACAACCATTTCCAGATTGGGACGAACCATCGTACTTTGTCCCAATCCTGCTGCTATTGCTGGTCATGGTTGACTGGAACCGGGTGCGCCGGGTGGACGCCAACTTGTCGGAAGACGAGAAGGAAGAACTACTTGAGCGACTGAACGAGTTGGTGGAGACATACCGGAGCATCAACGCCGACGTGTGGTTTGACGAAGACGATTTGGAGGACGACTGATGGCACGGGCACCCGCAAAGACGGTTATCACCCAGTTGGCGTCCTACGGGCTGTCTCCAGCCACCATTGCGACCATTTTCGACATCGACGTTGAGAAGGTCCGAACTGCTGTAACGGAACTCCCCGTAGATGCGGCCACTAGGGACGACGACGATCTACGGGTCGGGGTTCGCAGGGTAGCGTGGAGGGTCGTTGAAGAAACCCTACTGATGCTTGACGAAGGTTCGCCGGTCGTCAAGCAACGAATGGTCACAAACCTGTTTGCCAAGATGATGGGTCTACTTGCCGAAGAAAAAGGCGAAGACCTTTCTGACCTTCGGACGAGCATCACACAGATGATCGCTGAGATGGACGTAGCGGGGACTGTAGAAGTCGAACAGTCCGACGCTGAGGAAGACAACCCCGATCAGTGAAGTTCGATCCGCTCATTGAGAAACTGTCGATTAGAACCAAACAACAGACAGTAGAGCGGTTCCAGCCGAACTGGGCGCAGCAGCAAACGCTGGAAGTCATCAACGATATGTACTCGCGCGGCGTGCCGGTGAGGGTCATCGTATTGAAAGCCCGTCAGTTGGGGATTTCAACACTTGCCGAAGCCTTGATGTTCGCATGGGTGATGATGCACGAACAAACGTACGGGTTGGTCATTGCACACGAAATCGACGCATCCGAATACCTCCTGAATATGACGAAGTTGTATTGGGAGACGTATCCGTTCAAGGACCTCTACACCACGAAGTATGTGTCCCGCAAGGAACTGGCGTGGGAGGAAACCGGCTCCAGTATCCGTATCGCTACCGCAAAGAACATGCGCGCTGGTCGATCACGGACGATCAACGCAATGCACGGGTCTGAGATTGCGTTCTGGGACAGACCAGACGAGATGATGCTTGGTTTGAGACAAACGATCCCAAATCAAGCCAAGTCGATGATCCTGCTGGAATCGACCGCCAACGGTGTCGGCAACTGGTTCTACGACACATGGCAGAACGCCGTATCCGGCGACAACGACTACAGGCCGTTGTTCTTCCCGTGGTGGGAACACCATGAATACACGGCGTCGGCGTCGAACCTGAAGCGTGAATCAGTCACCAACCTTGACGAAGACGAACGCATCCTTCATCGAATGGGAGTGGACGACGACCATCTGGCTTGGAGACGGTGGGCGATCCGCAACCTAGCCGACTCCAACATTGAACGGTTCATGCAGGAATACCCGTCCACGCCGGAAGAAGCGTTCATTGCTTCCGGTACCAATGTGTTCCCCATCCAGAACTTGAAGATGGTATACGAACCAAAAGCCGGGGTAAAGGGATTCCTTACCCGACGGGGCAACTATGTGGAGTTTACCCCCGACCGGTCAGGGTCGTTGACGATCTACCGGAAACCCTCCAGCGACCTGAGTTGGGGAAAGTATTTCATTGGCGCAGATCCGACGCACACGACTATGGGCGACAACGCTTGTGCACAGGTCATCAACAGGCGCACATACGAACAGGTTGCCGTCTGGAACGGCAAGATCGACCCCATGACGTTCGCTGAGGAACTAGCCAAACTCGGCGCATACTACAACCACGCAACAATCAGCACCGAAGTCGAAGGACCCGGCTACGCCACCATCGGCAGGCTCATAGAGATCGACTATCCGTACATCTGGCGCAACAGGTGGGCTGACAAGACCCCCGGCAAGATCAGCGAAACGATGGGCTGGTCAACCACATGGAAACGCAAGGAATGGGCGATTGGGTGGCTGATCAAACTCATTGCCGACCGCGACATGACGATCCACGATCCACAGACGTACGACGAGATGCGAACCTACGTCACGCTCCCCAACGGCGGGTACGGACCCGCAGACGGCTCAGGGCGGTCACACGACGACTGTGTGATGGCAATGGCTATCGCCTGCATCTGCGCCTCCACAGAGGGACCCGTACACGGCTATGAAGGACCTATGGGTTCAGAGGAACCACACGATGCGCTACCCATCTCCCCTGCGTGGGAGGAATGGAACGAGACGGCGACCGTCACATGAAACGAACACCGTTACGAAAGGTCAGCAAGAAGCGGGCCAAGATCAACCGGGAACGCCAAAGACTGGTGGAACAGGAACTCGGTGAACGAACCAGTTGCGAAGCCGGAGCAACGATCTACCTCAATACCGGTGTGGCGTGCTGTAGGGCACGGGCGACGGAACTACACGAACCGTTGATGCGGTCCCGTGGCGGGTCGATCCTTGACCCTGAGAACACGATAGCAATATGCCGGGGTTGCCACCGGTGGATACACGATCATCCTGAAACAGCGACCGAACTAGGTCTACTAGAATCACAACACGGAGGAACTGTATGAAACTCAACAAGCATGGTTTATGGGACTGGTGTACGTCGTGTCACGGCAAACCCAAACTGTACGGCCAACCGCCATGCGCTCAGTGTGCTGCCCTCCGCAGGAAGTACCCACGTTTTCCAAGAAGCCAGTCGTGGGTTCGGGAAGACTTTGACGAATCGTCGGAGTTGACGAAGGAACGCGACGGTATGCGCGCTGACGCTGTAGCGGAACGGCGTCGGCAGGATTCGTGGTACTACTAAGTGCCGATTTACCTGTATCGGTGCCACGGGTGCGGGGCGCACGGCGAGAAGTGGCAGAAGCACACTGACGACCCGTTGGTTGACTGCCCTGAGTGCCAGTCTCCCGCGTTGAGACGTGTCTACTCGTTCGCTGTGACAACGGTGATGCACGAACACTACAATCACACGGTTGGTAAGGCCATCAGCGATCCAAAGCAGTTCAAGGAAGAACTGCGTCGCGCTTCTGAAAAGGAATCGGAACGTATTGGAAAGACGGTCAACTACGTCCCTGTCGATCTCAGCGATAAAGAGTCGCTTAGGGTAACGGACGAGGGTATGGATAGTACGATGCGCCGTAAGACCGAGACGGGCGAACGAGAAGTGAAACAATGGCTGTAGCGGAGCGCACAGATCACGCACAAGGCGAAGACCATGTAGTCGCAGGACGCATCAACGGGCTGTTCGACCTTGCGCGCAAGGAAATGAACCGACGCCACGACCGGTGGCGCAAAGCCTACCGGCTGGTCCACAACCGGGGATGGTCCGCTACGCGCGATGCGTGGATGCCGTCGCCAACGGCTTCTGAGATTTATCCGATCATCTCAGCGCTCGTCGGATGGATGACGGATCAGCGTATTCGATTTCAATGCGTAGCGTCGTCAGACCCACACTCCCAATACTCCAACTTTCAACAGAAACTCGCACAGGATCTTGAAACAGTCCTAGATTCGCTTTGGGTCAATCAGAGTTTTGAGAGCGAAGTAGAGAAGGTTCTGTTTGATTCCTTCATCTACGGCACCGGGTTCTTCAAGTGTGTCTACGATCCCGGCTCCGACGGCGGTGCGGGAAATCCGGTCATGCGACGTTGTGACCCGTTCACGTTGTTCATCGACCCGAACGCCACGAGCCTTGACGACGCCAACTATGTCATTGAGGCTAGGGAACTGTCCCTTGTGGAGTTTGAGCGCCGGTTCCCCAACCGTGGCGACGTAATAGACGACGACATGGGTGCCGGGTACAGCCTGCCACGGAGAGATTCGACAGAAACCGGCGGCAAAGCCCCAATGGCAAACCTCGCTGCCCACAGCGGAGGATCAGGCACGGTTCCCCCGGTGTACGGCAAACCCGGTCAGGGTGGCCGGGTATCCGATTCTGCGTACTACGACGGGTCGATCACCGTGTTTGAGGCGTGGATCAAGGAAAACACCCTGTTTTCGCCGGAACCCGGCGACGACGAGGGTGAACCGTTCAACGTCACCGAATGGCGGTGCATTATCACCACCGGATCTCACGTTCTGATGAACGAACGCGCGATGGATATGTGGCAGCACGGACTACACCCGTACGTCCGGTACACCAACCACGACATCGGAGATATGTGGGGGATCGCACTCGTTGACCACCTCGCAGACCCACAGTTGGCGATCAACCGACTGTTGGCGTCGCTGCAACAGCACGCTGAACTGGTATCCAACCCGATCTTCATGGAGGACTCCCGGTCGGGTATCCCGCGTACTAAGATCGTCAATCGGCCCGGTCAGAGGATCACCAAAGGCGCAGGGTCCGAAGCAGGTTGGTTGGTGCCACCACAGATGCCAAACGACGTGCAGGAACTCATCAGTTTCTACATCGCAGAAATGGAACGCATCAGTGGACTATCAGGGGTGGTACGCGGCTTTTCTCCAACGGGTCGAAACGCGCAGGGAGTTATCGACTCCGTGGCCGAGTCGGCTTTCGTACGGATCAGGCTGGCGCTCAGGAACTTGGAACGAACGCTATCCAAGGCGGGGAACCTTTTGGCGAACCTTGTTGTGGAGAACTATTCACTTCCGAGGGTCATGTCCATCGTCGGCCAAGACGGAGAACGGTCCATGCTTGCGTTGCGGGCGCGCCACTTCTTCGTCCCCAACGAACAAGGAGCGTCTCCCATGAAGTTCTCGTTGTTCGTCCGCGCCGGAAGCGCCATGCCGATTTCTCGCGCAGCGCGCATTGCCGAAGCGGAAACATTGTTCGCTATGGGCGCTCTGGACGCACAAGCCGTCCTTGAAGCCCATGACTACCCGAACCGCGAATCCATCCTTCAACGGTTGAACGCTCAATCGACTCTCGGCATAGGCCAGCAGGACGACAAGAAAACCAACATGGGGTCCCGTAACAGACCCCGCTAGTGTAAGGTGCTGCTATGGCTGACAAGTTCTCATCGAACGCTCCGACACCGCGAGGCTGGTCGGGTCCCTCCGACAAGGGTTCCGTGATGTCGAAGCAGGTAGGCCGCAAGTCCGTCAACAAAGAGACGGGCGAAGGACACGGCGAAGATCGCCGCAACGCGACTTCACTCTGACACAAGGAGCAATCATGCCCGGACCGGCATCCACTTCTGGCAAGAGCATCAAGGTGCACAAGTTGGGCCACACCGCTGGCCGCGACTACGGCGCAAACACCTCTGCCAAGAAGAACCAGTCCCCACGGGACCTGTCTGCCAAGAAGTAGTCCACTATGGCTACCCGGCAGAACAACACGATGCAGGAGGGGTTGCATCAACTCCTCTCGTCGCTGGCACAACTCAAGGCTGCTCCAGATGCAAACCTTGAGTTCTTGTCGGCCATCGAATCGTCCATTTTGGACAAGTTGCGGGAACCCATGCAGCAGGCGGCGCAGGCACTAGCCCAAGCAGGAGGCGTCGTGCCTCCCGGCATGGGCCAGCAGTTGTCTCAGGCCGCAGGAGCCGGAGTCGGCGCACCGGCAATGGCTCCAGCAGGACCATCCCCATCGGCGGGGATGCCCAATCCAGACGAACTACGTCGGTTGGTGGCATCAGCGGGAATGAGATGATAGATGAGCGACGAAACAACTGAATACGAACTGACACAAGATCAAATAGACGATTCCCTAGCAGATCAAGGGTTTAGTGCCGAAGCAGGCACAGAGCGATGGGTCTCGGATTTAGAAGCCCAGTTCGCTGACGACGCCGACGACAGCAGCGTCGAAGCAGAAGATGTCGCCGCCGGGGGCGATTATCTCCCAGCCGCCGAGGGGGAACCCCCCGGCGGTGACGCCAACGACTACATCCAGTTGGGCGACGTAAAGGTCCCGCAGGAAGAAGCGGAGCGTGTCGCCAAGTTCTGGGATTGGATGAACACCAACCCGGACGAAGCAATGAAGTTCGTTGGCTACATGACCGGCGAGTACCAACTGATTCCTCACGGTCAGCAGCCTGTCCAGCAGGCTCCTCAGCAGCCTGTCCAGCAGGCTCCTCAGCAGCCAATCGAGCCTGAATACGACGAGGATTGGGATTTGCTTCCCGATTCGGTTCAGGAACGGCTCAAGAAGGTTGACCAACTAGAGGGTTACCTCGCTCAGCAGCAGCAGATTCAGATGCAGCAGCAAGCGGCACAGAATCAGAAGCATGTCGAAGCGGCACAAGCACAGTTCGCCTCGGCATACGACCTCAGCAACGAGCAAGTCCACTCTCTCGCCACCGAAGCAGCCAGACTAAACATAGTCCCTGCGCTTTACTCAGAAACCGGAGATCCGATCAAAGCGGTAGAACGCGCACTAGAGATCGTGTATTTGCAATCTGAGAACGGGCGCGAACGAGAGTTCAACAAGCGACTTGCTGACGCAGAAGAAGACGCAGCCCGAAAGCGTAAGATGGCTTCTGTTGGTGGAACTGCGGGCAGTGTCCCAAGGCAAGACACCGATGCAGTACCCGCCGATGCTGCGGGTCGTAGATCAGCAATGGTCAACGAAATCGCAGCAGCGTTGGGAAAATCAAACTAACCATTCATCAGGAGTAACAACACATGGCAACGCCAATCGGCTCAAATGTCGTTACTTCGATTGCGCGTCGGTACATCCTCCCCGAGGTAACCGATAACGTCTACAACTCGAACCTTCTGCTGTTTCGTCTGAACTCAGCGAACAAGAAGATCGTTCGGGGTGGCACGCAGATCGAAGTACCGCTCATGCACAGCCGTCTGGCAGCGGGTGGTGCGTACTCGGGATTCGACCTTCTGGACGTAACCCCGTCGGACACCATCAAGAACGCTGCGTGGGACTGGAAGCAGTATTACGTTCCGGTCACAGTTGACGGCCTGACCCTGATCAAGACGGACAGCCCCGAAGCGGTTGCTGACTTCATTCGCCTGTATTTCCAGCAGGCCGAAATGGAGATGGCCGAACTGCTCGGTACGGGACTGTGGTCTGACGGGTCAACAGACACCAAGCAGATCGACGGCATCGAAGGTGCCGTTGACGATTCGACGGTTCTCGGCACCTACGCCGGAATCGCCCGTTCCAGCAACACATGGTGGAAGTCGCAGTACGACGGCTCGACTACCACGCTGTCGCTGGCGACGATGAACACCATGTTCGGCAACTGCTCAAACGGCGGACGGCACCCGACGGTGCTGGTCACCACGCAGACGAACTACAACCGCTTCTGGGCGCTGAATCAGGCTGACGTGCAGATCCACGTCGGTCAGGGCGCTGTCGATGAGCAGTTGGCGCAGGCTGGTTTCACCAACCTGCTGTTCAATGGCGTTCCGCTGTGTGTGGATTCGCACGTTCCGACGGACGGCCCGTCGGGGTCCGGTTCCGGTCAGCACATCTACTTCCTCAACGAAGATTTCATCCACTTTGCGGTTTCGCCGCGAGCGGACTTCTATCTAGAGGACTTCCAGACGCCAATCCAGCAGGACGCGATGGTCGCCAAGATGTTCTGGGCTGGTAACCTTGTCATCAACAACTGTCAGTTGCAGGGCAAAATGTCTGCCCTCACAGGCTAAGGAGACGACGACATGGCGAATCAAGTACTCACCAACCCACTTGGTGCTTACGGTCAGTCCACCGGATCGTCCGTAAACTTCCAAACTGTCGCACCGTTTGAGGCCGCCGCTGCTATTTCAGCAGGCGACCTTGTGGCGGTGGCCGCTACTGTCAACACGGACACGACAATCACGGTTGAGACACTCGATGTCTCAGACGCATTGCCGGAACTCGTCCTTGGTGTGGCAAAGAACGCGGCTGCTGCTGGCGAGGTGGTAGAGGTCGTTATTCACGGCTACGCCATCTGCAACATCGGCAGTACGTCCCCGGCAATGGGCAACATCGTGATTATCGGCGCGTCGGATGGCGTGGCGGGGGTGTTGGCACCAGCCGTAGCAGGGACGATCACAGGCGACAACTTCGGTATCTTCCTTGGTACTGAGATTGGGTCCACCAATCAGGCAGCGATCTGGTTCTCGAAGTTCTAGAACCTCTACAGAAAGGCAGCGGCGGCATGTCAGTAGTCAGGGTCACTAACCGCCGAGATGTGGTCCTTGTCGATTCGTTCGACGGGACCACATACTCGGTGGACCCAAAGGGCACAGCCATTGTTCCCCTAGAAGCAGCCAAACTGTGGTTTGGCGACTGGGATGCAAAGAACAAGCCCGAGCGCGCTCTCCGCGAGCGCGACGACGAGTTTCGACGGTTGCAGATCCGGTACGGCTGTGGGGACAATCCCGCATTGTGGGAAGAAACCAAGCCAGTGGTCGAAGTGACCGACGTGGATGGGAACAATCTAGTAACGACTGTTATTGACGATCCCTCCGGTACGTCAGTGTCGCAGGCGGATGTGACAGTAGACGAGCATCAGGACATGTTGGGGATGATCCGCCAGCAGGCCAAGGACCTAGATCGGCTCAAGAAACAGTATGAATCGCAGGTCCGATCCGACCAGCCTGATGCTGACGCCGACGAAGACACTCCTGAACCGGTTGCTTCTAAACGAGCCAAGCGTCAGTGAGGCACGACTTCACCGGCTACTACCTTTTGTCGGTTGAAGAACTACGGTCGCTCTACTGTGCAGTAGCGGGCAAACTTGCCAACCTCCACGAAGAAGCAGCGATGGTGTTTTCTACGGAGCGCCAGTCGAAGGTGCGCGGGTTCGCAGCCAGCGCCGAAACGTCTGTCGCTGGCCGTGAGCGGGAGGCAGAACTCCACGCACTAGAGTCAACGACAACGCTGTTTGAGTTGCGGGGTGAAATCGCTGCCCTGCAAGAAGAACTAGCAACGGTCAGGATTCTCTTAGGTGTGACAGATGCCAGAACTGAAGTACTTTCAACTAACTGACTTCAGCCCCGGCATCCGAGACAAGTATTCACCGACGCAGGAACCGGGCACGGCGCAGCAAACGGACACTTGGGGTTGTGTTGCTCTGCCCACATCAGGGCTGGGTCCACTTCCTAAGATGCAGGTGGTCCGTACCGCCAAGCAACTGAACCGCATCGGTTCGGCTGGCAGTACCACCGACTATCTTCTAGACAGCGCGTCCGGCTGGCATTACAACGGGAATCCGCTGGTATCGGGTTCCAACTTTGAAGTTTGCGGGTTTGCGTCCCAAGGCGGGATCGGTGGACCTTCGGATAGTTACGACTACCCGGTGGAGTTGTATCTAGGCGTTCAGTGGTTGGAACACGACGGGGCATCGGCATACCGCCGCAATGTTCATATTGAAGCAGTCAACCTTGCTGACAACGCCAACTATCAGATCCTTGACCGAGCGGTTACTTCTGGTCCGTCCCCCATTTCGAGCGAACTGTGGCGACCGATCACGTTTGCGTCAACACGCGAAAAGCGGTCTGGGACATTCGATGAAGACGACCAGTTTCGTCCCGGCGACCCGGTAATCGTCGCGTCATGGATGGCGCACGATCTCTCGGACTGGGATGTGGTGGCCTACCCGGATTCAGTGGACGGCACCGGTGGATCGTCCCCGAAGTACCTGATGTCGGAAACGACCAGTGTGGGCAGTCCGACTACGAACAAGCCCACTGAAATCGTTGCCCACCAGAACCGAATCGTCGGGTTCGTCGTGTCGAAGTTCACCCGCGTCAACGGACCAAACATCACCTCTAACGAGAACATAGTGTTTTCGACACCGCCGGGTGTGCTGTTCGACTTTGAGTCGAGTTCGGCCAACACGTTTGGTGAACAGATTACGTTTGAGATTCAGAACGCAACGGGCTACACGGCGTGGACGAGTATCACCGCCAACCAGTTGTTGCTGATCAAAGGACGTGGGGCCGTACTCATCACAGGATCGTTGGAATCGCCAACGGTGGTTGCTCTACCAAAGGTAACGGGTAACGCAACGTGCCTTGGGGCGATGTCCACTCTGGGGTTTATTTACCCAACGGCCAAAGGTTCGGTGTACGCATGGGATGGCGGCGACACCAGCCGCAATATGTCACCTTTCCTAGACACAGGGTTCTGCGACTACGACGACGCCTCTAAACGTAAGGGCCATACCGGATCATGCGAGGCATGGAACAACTACGTCCTTATGCCAAACGAATGGGTACTGGACGAGCGCACCGGAGCGTGGTGGAGACTGTCAGACCCCGTACAGGAGTCTGGTTTCGACAACCGCATCCGATACTGGGATGTCCCGGCTGGGCAGGTGTTCAACAACACCGATGCCGCTTACGGCGCAGTCGGCAAGTATCAGGAACAGGGAGAAGGCGTGATATGCCGGTTGGAAGCGGACGTTCTTGCTCCCACCTTCTACTGGCGGTCTGCACCCCTCGTTCTTGACTACGAGCGGTACATCCATTTACGCGAAATCGGACTGACGTTCAAGGGTCGCGGTCTGGTACACGTTGACATATTCAGAGACGAAGCGTCAGAGGACGGACCCATCGGGTCGTTTGTGTTCGACCAGTCGGATTCCGGCAACGAAACAATCACCCATGTCGTCCGTGAAACGGGCGGATTCACGATGCGGTCGTTCAATGTTCGTATCCGGTCCTATTCTCACGACGGCACGTCAGCCGCACCTACGGTGTATGCGCTAAACTTCGGGTACTTCCCGAAGCAGCACATACCGAACCATGACGTTTCCCACCGAGGGCTCGTCATGGATCGAACAGACGACGTACTAAACGAGGACAAGTTGGGATAATGGCCGGAGCAGGATACCGCACATGGTCGGCATCGGAAGTCGTGACAGCGGCGAACGTCCAAACCTATCTACAGGATCAGGTTTGCATGGTGTTTGCCGACACCACGGCCCGCGATGCCATAACCCCGACCGAGGGGATGATCTGCTACGTCAAGTCAACAGACCAAGTGCAGGCGTACAACGGTTCGGCGTGGACGAATGTCACGAGCGTCATCACCGGCGACGTGTTTACCGAAGACAGCACCAACAAGAGAGTTGGCATCAACGAAAGTTCACCCGGTGCGTCTCTCCACATCGAAGGCAACTCCTCAGCAACCGACCAGATGGTGCGGATCTACTCAAGAACAGGAGTAGAACACGACGCGGACCTTTCGTTTGCCTTAGACAACGGTACGGGTGAAACCTTCACCATCGGTATTGACGACTCTGACTCTGACAAGTTCAAGATCAGTGACGGCACAGCGTTGGGCACCAACGACCGTATGGTGATCGACTCCAGTGGTGCGATGACTGTCGCTGGTGGCATCACAACCAACATCACCGGCAACGCCTCGGGTTCGTCAGGTTCATGTACCGGCAATGCTGCAACAGCGACCGAGGCCACCAATGTCACCGCCTCCGCAAACAACACAACAGACGAAACCGTCTACCCCACTTTTGTTGATGGTGCCACGGGCACCCAAGGCATTGAGACAGACACGGGACTGACATATAACCCCAGCACCGGTGTCCTCACTTCGACTGCTTTCACCGGCAACCTCACAGGCAACGTCACCGGTAACACTTCTGGTTCCTCTGGTTCCTGCACGGGTAATGCTGCGACGGCCACTGAGGCCACGAATGTCACAGCCTCCGCCAATAACACAACGGATGAAACGGTCTATCCGACGTTCGTTGATGGTGCTACCGGCACGCAGGGCATTGAGACGGACACGGGTCTTACATACAACCCCAGTACCGGTGTTTTGACTTCGACTGCTTTCACCGGCAACCTCACTGGCAACGTCACCGGCAATACTTCTGGGTCGTCAGGTTCATGTACCGGCAACGCCGCAACAGCAACCGCGTTGGCGACAGCGCGAACTATCGGAGGTACATCGTTTGATGGAACAGCAGCCATCGTCCCGGCCACTATCACCGTTGCCGATACCACGGACACCTCTTGTTCCGTGGCTCTCTTTGAGAGTGCTACGGGGGATCTTGCGCCTAAATCGGACGGAGGACTCACTTACAACGCCGGAACTGGCACCCTCACGGCGACCGCCTTCGCGGGAGCGCTGACCGGCAACGTCACTGGCAACGCCTCGGGTTCGGCAGGTTCCTGCACGGGTAACGCTGCAACAGCGACCGAGGCTACGAATGTCACAGCCACGGCTAACAACACAACGGACGAAACGGTCTACCCGACGTTCGTTGATGGCGCGACGGGCACGCAGGGCATTGAGACAGACACCGGTCTGACGTACAACCCGAGTACCGGTGTCCTAACTTCGACTGCGTTCGCGGGCAACCTCACCGGCAACGTCACTGGCAATGCTTCTGGTACTGCGGCGACGGTTACCGGTGCAGCGCAGTCGGCCATTACTTCTGTAGGGACCTTGACTGGGGTCACAGTTAGCGGCACGGCAACTATCGGTGTCGCTGTCGGGCAGGCCGTTGATCTGGATCGTAAGACCGCCGATTACACGCTGGTTTTGACGGACGCCGGGAAGGTCATTGAGATCAACAGCGGGTCTAGTGAGAATGTGACGATCCCGCCGAACTCGTCGGTTGCCTTTCCGATTGGCACACAGATCGTAGTTGTCCGGTTGGGGAGTGGTGCGGTCGTCATCACGGAGGGCTCTGGTGTGACCACTCGGTCGGATGAGGATAAGAACAAGATCAAGTCGCAGTATTCGTCGTGTGTGCTCATCAAGCATGAAACGGACGAGTGGTACATCCTCGGTAATCTGGCGGCGTAATGGTGCTCTCGCACGCTCTGGTCGGGGCGATTGCCGGTTCGGGCGCTGACGTTGATACTGGGTCGTGGGTTGCGCTCTACAGCAACGTTCTGGGCAGCGACACGGCGTCGGTCACCATCTCCAGTTCTGGTAGTGAGGTCGCATGGACCGACTTCCAAGACTTGGTTCTGGTCGCTGCGATGAGGAACACTGGCAACGGAAACTCGTTTGGTAACACGACGACGTTCAACTCTGACACTGGCACAAACTATTACTACCAGACGATGGCGGGGACTGGTTCGGCGGTGGCAGCGTCAAAGGCTTCCAGTCAGAGTTCTTTCAACCTCGGCACGATGCCGGGGGACGACATGACCGCCAACTTCTTTAGTGCGACTGTCGTACACATTTTCGGGGCCACGAACACGAACGTCCAGAAGATGATGTACGTCTACGACGGGAACTCCACTGGCGACGGCTCAGAGGACAATAATGTGGCTATAACGCTGGACAGGTACAAGTCAACTTCGGCTCTGACGACGTTCACGATGAACCCGACCAACAGTTTCAAGGCTGGAAGCACTTTCCACCTCTACGGCGTGAAGGCGTATTCGTAATGGCTGACACCTGTGAGGCACTAGCGACGACGACGCTGGGTTCGGCTACGTCAGCGATCTCGTTTTCGTCGATCTCGGCGTCATACGAACATTTACTTATTGTCGGAGATTTGAAGTCCACGCAGGGTACTGCTGGTTCCTGCGAGATTCTGGTGACGCTCAATACTGACACTGGATCGAACTACGAGACACAGGGGATGTGGGGTTACCAGACGACTGAGAATACTCAGGAGTCGATTGGTGCCGCGAACATGATTTTCATGGGTGCGGGTACTGACACTATGAACGTCAACCAGCACGGGGTTGTTCGTCTTTTGATCGCTGACTATGCGAACTCAAACAAGTCCACGACCATCCGCAACTTAGGTGGCAACATCGCTGATGGGGACACGGACACCGCAAAGGTCGTCACTGTTTCGGGTGGCTTGTGGAACACGACGACGGCGGTCAACGCCGTGACGTTGACCTCCAGTAGCGGGAACCTGAAGACTAACTCCACTCTGACGTTGCTGGGATTGAGGTCTTCGTAATGGCAGGCATGGAAGTCATCGGGCACAGCGAACTCAGTTCAGCGACCAGCAGCGTGTCATTCAGTTCGATCCCCGCGACATACCAGCATTTGTATGTGGTGGGTTCAGTTCGGTCAACGCACTCTGCCTACTCTGTCGGCTCGGCCATCACTTTCAACGACGACACGGGCAGCAACTACACCTGTTCAGCGATCTTCAACACCGGGGCTGGGGTGAACGCCACGGAGGAAACGGGCCGTGCAAATGCGCCGTACTTCATGGATGGTGCCGGTAGCAGTTCTGTCGCCAATGCGTTCGCAGCGGACGAGATGTGGGTTCTCAACTACGCATCAACAGCGATGTATAAAAGTCTGATCGGTGGCTCATCGAATGTAGGCGACGACGCCTATGTCGATGAAACCGTTTGGATGGAAACCATCGTGACCGGGCATTGGGAATCGACCGCAGCGATCAACAAAGTTACGATTGCTTCGGGTTCATCGAACTGGGCGCAGTACACCGCCTTTACCCTCTACGGCATCAACGCCGCGTAAGGAGCCTGACATGGCAGAAACACTGACCAAGGTGGTCGATAACGTCGTTATCGAACTCACCCCCGTAGAAATAGCGGAGTACAACGCTCGCCAAGAAGCAGCGGACTTTGACTTGTCTGGGGTCCGCAGGAATCGCAACGGCTTGCTGGCTGCGTCTGATTGGACTCAGTTGGCTGACTCGCCTGCCGACACTGACGCTTGGGCGACGTACCGCCAGTCTTTGCGGGATGTACCCCAGACGTACAGCCGCGTGTCTGAAGTGGTTTGGCCCACACCGCCTGAGTAATGTACGATCATGTCCGATGAAGTAATCACCGACCTGAAGCAAGTCAAAGTGTCGCGGATCACACTCGGACTGATCCTGTCCGTGGCGATCACGAGCGGCGTTGTCGTCTGGAACGCGGCGCAAGTCGCGGGACGTATTGACGACTTAGAGAAGACCGTGACTGTCATCGAACAGAACACGGGTACTGATAGTGCGGTGCTGGCCCGTCTTGCTTCCATTGAAGAAGGCGTGAGTACGAACGCTGATGCGTTGGAGAGTATGCGCCTTGCCCGTGTGGAGGACACTAGGAACTTTGCTTCCAGCACGATGATGGAGATTGTTGTCAGTGATCTGGAGGGCGTGAAGCGTCAGATGGAATCCCTCTTGGACATCGTTGAGAGCGGCGTAGACGAACTCGATGAGATTGACCTACGGCTTGATCGCTTAGAGTCCCGTGTGGACATGAACGAGGAAGCGTGTCGTAGTAAGAAATGGTGCGACGACTGGTTTGACGATGCGGATTAGTCATGGAACGAACGACGAAACTCATTATTGCTGCAACAGGACTACTGGTCGCCATCGGGACTCTTGTGGGCACGGTCAGCATGACGATAGGCAAGGGTCCGTCGGAGCCTGTACCTGTGATGCAGATTGTCCTTGCCACTCCTGAGCAGTATCAGGAGTTCATTGAGAACCATCCGTCGGTGGGTTGACGATGCCGGAAGAAACAGGCTATCCATCCCAGTTGGCGGTTGCCCAGTCCCCTAGCCAGCAGCGCGAAACTGTACGCAAGGTCTTCTACCAAGGGAACCCGGGTACTAGCGACACTTTGCTTTATACTTCTCCGAACCTGCCGGGTGCCCGAAGTGAGGTACTACAGGTTGTCATCGCCAACACTGACAGTTCGGCCCGTACCTTTCGGCTGCATTTGGTCGCAAAGGGTGCCTCTAGCGCCGTCAGCAACGCGCTGTTCTACGACGTGTCGGTGACCGCCAACACGACGGTAATCCACGATTCGTTGCGGCTCATCATGGAGGAGGGGTACATGCTGCGAGGACTCCAGTCGGTGGCTGCCAAGTTGTGTATCACTATTACAGGTCTGGTTGAGATTCGGCGTGGCGGATTGTCCTAGATGACGGGGTAGGTTAGGCTTTGGTGCGTGATAGTAGATCACGGTATCAAGTGCATCAACGTGCCAGATCATCGGGGCGTCGTGTCTTCTTGGTACGGGGTGTTTGAGAACGGCAACCTCATAAACCTCGTCAAAGATTACAAGGCTGCTAAAATGGTTGTAGAGAGCCGCAAGAGCGGTTGGCTCACGACAACGACTGAATAGCGGACTGATGATCCCAACGACTGGCGGGCACGTTGACCTCTCCTTGATCCATCCAAGGTTCAGGGAGAGGCTGGAGGCGTTCTTTGGCGACGGTCGCGTTGCTGGCCGTGTCGCAGTTGTTTCAGGTTGCAGGTCCTATGCGGCGCAGAAACGGCTGTACGACAAGTACCGCGCAGGTAAGGGAAACCTTGCTGCGAATCCAGACTGGCTGCGACCAGACGGTTTCTTCAGGGGATCGTTTCATCAGGAACAGCCCGACGGGTATTCGTACGCAGTCGATTTCCGCATCACGTTGAAAGGCGGGTCCATTCCTGCGGTCACATCAGTTGCGCGCCGCTATGGACTGCGGCCAACCGTCAAGAACAGAGACGGTTCCATCAAGGAGTGGTGGCACTTCCAACCGCGAGATGCCGAAGACTGGTTTCCTTGCGACGGGACACCAGACAAACCTTCTGAACCAGAGATGGATTGGAAAGGCGTCCTCGCGTTCATAGAAGAAGTTGGTCGGGATATTGCGTGGTGCCCTTTGCGTCGCGGGTCCAAAGGTCCGTCTGTCAAAGTTGTTCAGCAGAGGCTCAACGCCATTGACTTCAACTGCGGAAATGCGGACGGGATCTTCGGTCGAAAGACCAAACGCGCTGTCGAACAGTTGCAGCGGGCGTTTCTGCTGGATGTAAACGGAAGGGTTAGTTTCAAGGAGTGGTCTGCGATGTGGAACCCACAGGTCCCTGATGGAATCTGACATAAGCCTAGAGGAGTTTGCCAACCGACCTAAGATTGCGCCAGCGTGGGTTGACGCACTCCCAGACGAGTTGTTCAACCAGTTGTATGACGGCATACGTTCCGGGTCGGTCGGAAAGGCCACCGCATCCCTGTGGTTGCAGTCTTTAGGCTATGCGGACGCTACCGCAGGGAAAGTGATGGGGGTGATGAGTCGTGAGCGACGATGATTCACAAGACCTCGCAGACTTTGTTGCTGCTGCTTCTGTAGCGAAACTTCGGGCAGAGCGCGACATCGCTAAGGCTGCCTTATCCAAAGCAGAGTCAGAACTTCTGGTTGTAGGCAGAGAACTACAGGTTTTTAGAAACCTCAGCACAGAACTGTCGTCTGTACCAAAATGGCTTCAGCCGCGAAATGGCAAGAAGAAATCCAAAAAAGACGCGGCGACGATCTGCACCATTCTTTCCGATACGCATTTCGATGAAGTCGTCAAACCGGAGGAAATGAACAACGTCAACGCCTACAACCGTGAGATCGCCGTCAAACGGTTGGACCGGTACTTCAACAAGACCGTTGAACTAACCCGCGATTACTTGTCGGGACTTGACTACGACGGGGTAGTGCTGTTCATGGGTGGGGACATCTTCAGTGGTGACATCCATGAAGAACTGACGGAAACCAACGAAGACACGATGTTGGGTTCCCTGCTGTTCTGGTCGGAACGGCTGGCTTCCGGCATTTCGATGCTGGCGGAGGAGTTCGGATCGGTCCATGTTCCATGCGTGGTCGGCAACCACAGTCGGCGTACGCACAAACCAAGGTCGAAACTACGGGCGCGAGACAACTTCGACTGGTTCCTCGCACACCAACTTGCACTTCTTCTGAAGTCCGATAGTCGGATCACCTTCCAAATCCCTGAGGCAACGGACGCCGTTGTCCCCGTGTACGACACGACGTATCTGCTTACGCACGGGGATCAGGCGAGGGGGGGTCAGGGCATTGGCGGACTTTGGCCCCCCCTCCTGCGTATGCGTGCCAAGAAGTTGCAGAACTACGAGTCGATGGGAACGCCGTTCGACATAATGATCGTCGGCCATTGGCACACGTTGATACAGGCCGCGTCCAATGGTCTGATAGTAAATGGCTCCCTCAAAGGATGGGACGAGTACGCCGCCACATCGAACTTTAGTTTTGAGGCTCCGCAGCAGGCATTGTGGGTGACCGTGCCCAAGAACGGAGTAGTGTGGCAAGCACCGATACTTGCCGGGGACCGCAAATCAGAAGGTTGGTAAGATACCCGCATGGCAACGCAAGCCACCTACCTCACCAACATTCGCAACAAACTGGACGAGACGACTTCCGGCCAGTGGTCTGACGCTGAACTGCGGACGTGGATCAACGAAGCGGCACGCGACATTGCGCGCCGAACTGAGTCTTTGCAGACGTATGAAGAAATCAACGTCACGGCAAACACGCAGGAGTACACCGTCAATGATGGCTGCTTGCGTGTTCACCGGGTTGAATGGAGGCCGACTGCTTCCAGCAACGTGTACCCGTTGGAGTACCGCGATTTCAACTCGATGGATGCGGTGTGGTGGGCGTCGCAAACGACCAGCAAGGGGTACCCGACGTTCTACACGATGTGGGGGTACCCGCCTACGCTGAAAATCGTTCTTTACCCTACGCCGTCCGAAGCAGGAAAGTTGAAGGTCTTTTTCTACCAGACGGCATCGAACCTTGCGACGGACGGTTCGGCAGCAGGTTCGACGGTGCAGGTTCCTGTCGGCTACGAGGATCTAATCGAGTCGTATGTGGAACACGTTGCGTTACGCAAGGACCGCGACCCACGTTGGCAGGAAGCCCGCGCCATCTACATGGATTCGCTCCAAGAGATGATCGACCAGACTCGCCGTTGGACAGACCAAGGCGACTTCATTCAGGTTGGTAGCAGCCACATTCCCGGTTGGCTGTGGGGCGGCGAATACTAATGGGCGGGCTTTCTCTGCCACCCGTTGGCGGCACCGCCGGAAATCCGGGTGGGCAAGGCACGGCTGCCGGTCAAAAGAATGTGCAGGCCACCGAGGTTGAGGTCGTACAGAACCCCGATCCGTATGCGGACAAGGCGCAGATAGCGGCACTCACAGGGTTGCTGCTGAACCGCGCTAAAGCGCAGTCGCTTGGAGAATCGGCTATTACGCAGGCTGGCACTCAGTTGAGTAACCAGTTGGCAGCACAGGTTCGTCGCGCGCAGAAGCCGACTGTTGCCCAACTGTTGAGTGACGAACATTTCGGTGGGCGCACGACGTGGCAGGAAGCGCGACGGGCGTTGACCGCCGAGGAACAGAACATTCTGGACCATGCGGTGGGTCAGGAGGATCTGGCGGATCTGACGCGCGAAGACTTGGCGAACAACTTGCTTGGCGTGGGTCTCAACCGGGAGCAGACAAAGAACCTGTTGGACCGCGCTGGTCTAGCGGAACGAGAAGTCGGGTTGGAACTGTCCGGTGGATTCACCGGACCCGGTGGTCAGGGCGAACTACCGGGCCGCATCGGACTTCAGGAAGCCAGTGTTGGCGATGCGATCACCTATCTGAACCAGACGTTGACCGACGTTGACTTGGACGAAAAAAGTTTCGACCGTCAGATCGACACGTTGTCGGATCAGATCAGCATGACCGCCGATCAGAAAACAGAGATCGGACTTCAGAAAACTGATCTCAACACGATGGACACGATTGCGGAAGCGTTGCGGACAGCCCGCGAAACGCTGCTGGGTGAGTCTCTTGAAGTCGGCAAGGGTCGCATCGACTTGGTGCGAGACAAAGCCGACCTTGACAAACGAGCAACGGAACTGCAAGCAGACCGCGCTGAACGGGCTGCGTTGCGTGACGCCTATGCGCGTGGAGCATCGTTCACTACCGGCATCAGGGAAGATGTCGCAGACATCGAACTCGGCAAACAACTGGCGCTGGACGAAATCGCCCTGCAATCCACCGGTGCTGACCTCAGCCTGACAGAACTAGAAGCGGGGGACACGTTCCAACGAGCGCAGTTGACAGCCGAAAAGGATCGCGCAGCGGTTGATTTGGACGCCAACTTGCGGGCGTTGGATCTGGAGTTCACCGATGTCGGCTATTTGGCTGACCGGTACGGGAGGTCCAAGGCGGACGTTACGGATGCGATCAGCAGGCTCGATACGAACCGGCTCGCTATCCAGACGAGCATCGCGGACGAGGCCCGTAAACTTTCCAACCTTGGGCTGGACCGCCAGCAGGTAGCGATGCGGTTGGATTCAATCGGCTACGACAAAGTAGATGCCGACATAGCGCTCAGGGCGCTAGATATTGAAGAATCAACGATTGACGTGGCTGGTCGGCGCGTAGACGCCAACGAGGTGCTTAGCGAACTAGCCGTTGAACGGTCACTTGAGTCGTTGATGTCGAAACGTGCGGGTGCGGAAGTCGCGGAAGCCGACGAGAACGCAGCGTTGGCTCAGTGGCAGGACGTACACGCAGCCATGTCAACGGAAGAAGGCCAACGGGAACTGTTGGGGTCCATTGCGGCGCAGACGCGAGCGAATATGGCGATCAACGCAGCAATGGAGCAGTACGCACCCATGTTGCGAGGGCTTACCAAAGCCCAGTACGAACAAATGGAATCGCTTTTGGCTACGGCTGGGGCAACGGACTACGAGATGGACCCTTACAAGGCCATCACGGAACAGATTTCCACCCGTAGCGGCACTCCGGCTTTCACCGCTGCCGACGCGCAGCCGTACCTTGACTATCAACGGTTCGTGCCTAGACCGGGGAGCAACGTCACGTTTGGTGAAGGGGCGTTCCAGTTCGATCCCACTATCACCGTACCGCCTATCGGCCAACCGGAAGGTCGGGGACCGGACGCCGAAGGTCCCCCCGGCTGGGGGTTTGGCGGTGACGAAGGCGGAGACGAAGGCGATACACCCGAAGGCGGTACACCCGAAGGCGGTGACGAAGGCGGTGACGAAGGCGGTGACGAAGGCGATACACCCGAAGGCGGTGACGAAGGCGGGTTCGTACCTGAGTTCCCCGGCGATACACCCGATCGTGGTGACGAAGGTGATGGCGATGACGGCGATGGCGGTGCGGCTCCAGCCCCGGCCCCTGCCCCGGCTCCGGGTGGTTTACGCCCTCTACCAGAGACTGGACGCGGGTCGGATTGGACGCCTGCTCCGCCCGGCTTTTATGGTCCCGGTGGTGGTCAACAGCCGCAGCCAACTCCCGCAGCGGAACCACCAGTTCGGAGTTTTCACAGCCGTTCGCTGTCCGATCAACTAACGACCGGCGATTTCGCAACGGACGTGCTGACAGGTATCGGCGCGCCAGTCACCGACAACAACTTGGCGACGTTGGCTCTGTGGCAGAACATGGAAGGCCAAACAGATCAGGGCCAAGGAATGACTGGTTCGGCTGCTGAGTTCAATCCGTTGGCGTCCACTTACGGTAAATCGCAGGGCTACGACCCGTACAACTATGACGAAACGGGCGATCCGCTGGTGTGGAACTACCCGGATTATCAAACCGGTGTCGATAACACTGTTTCTACTCTAGAACTGGGTTATTACGATCCGCTTGTAGCAGCGTTGCAGCAGGATATTGACGCCGCGACGATGAACTACATGCCGGAAGTCACTAACTCTCTCGGTACTTGGTCTGGTAAAGGGTACGGAGGGTTTGCTAACGCGGGTGATCCGGCTTGGATGGACGAACTCGTTGGTCAACTCGGCAGCATGGGAGGCAATGCGGTACTTCCGGTGCGTGAGCCGCAGACATCTTTCGTGTCAGCGCCTCCGCTGGTAGAGCAGTACCCAGAGTTGGCGTTCTTCTACTAGAGTAAGGTCCGATTATGGCATCAGCACGCGAAGTCCTCGCAGCGATCAGTCGCGCAATGTCGCAGGCCGTGGGTACGCCCGCTGGCCCGACTGCTGTTGACGCTGCTCTCGCTAGTCAGATACCAACCCAGTACCCATCAGCGAACGATGCTCGTCGCGCCTTAGCCATTGAACAGGCGGCGGGTACTGGCTACGGGATTCTCCCCAACGATTCGGTCGCCCGGTTCCCGGGCAACGCAGGCGCTGGTTTGGCCCCACATGACACATGGGAGAACACCGGCGGCGGCGCCCGAGAACGCCGGTTGACAGGAGGCCGTACTTACACCGGCGGTCACCGTACGACCGGTGCCAACCCGTACGGGGCAGAAGGCGGTCCCGTGAGGTTGGGTCCTCAGCAACCGCTTCAGGGGCCTGCAATGATGCAGGGTCCCGCAACGATGGCGGAACCGTCGCCCATTTCGATACGTGAAGTCCGACCGCAGCGGCCTTACAGTATTCACGCTCCGCCCGGTGGGGCGCCTGCTGGACCAATGCACGGTCCACCAGCGCCGAGACCTGTGGGTCCTGTGGCTCTCCCCGGTCAACCCAATCCTGCGACGTACCCGTTGGGGACAAGCAGGGCGACGGGTCGTGGCGTACCAGTCAATCCGCGTCACCTGCCAGTCCTCCATCCGAACCCGTCTGGACCAGAGTTGACGCGCCGACCGGGACCGGCGGATCGAGCGATGGTCGGTCGAAGGGGATTGGAAGCCAGCAGGGCGGCACGGGCGGTGGCTGGTCAGGCTGCTGGTGCTGAGATTCGGTCTGCTACACAAGCGTTGGCGACAATCGAAAACCCGAGAGTCCAGAACGCAAGGGCGCGTCAGTACGGTGCGCGCGTAGGTCCACAGTATCCGGGCGGGATGCCGATGGGCGATCCTCGGGGTCCGGTTTACGGTCCACCACGTCCTACTCAGGGTCCGACGCCCGGAACTCCTGCTGGTGCTGCTCCTGCTGGTGCTGCTCCTGCTGGTGCGAAGACTTCTTTCGGAGGGTTCGCGGGCTGGGCAAAAGGCCGGCACAAGCCGTGGGAGATCGCCGCGAACTACACGAAGGCAATCAAGGGTGCCAAGGCCGCAGGCACGCTCGGGCAGATGGGCATGGGTGGAATCACCCAGCGCATTGCTAAGGCGGGCATAGGTCCATCGACTCTTGGTTTCCTACGGGGAGCCAACCCCGCATTGGCGACCGCAATGGTCGGCAGTTTCCTACTTGGAGACAGGTTTGAAGAAGGCACCAAAGGCGACGTTGTTGCTGAGGGACTCATGGTCGGCGCAGCGTTCGGCGCACCGCTTGGTGGTATCGGCGCGCTGGTGGGGGCACCCGCGTTCATGGCACTCAACTTGGTGACCGGTGGTGCGGCAGCGAATCTCGTTCAGTCACTACCGCTCGTTGGGTCATTGTTCGGTGGCACCGGGGAAAAGGAAATACAGCCCCTAGACATCGCAAAGGATATGTTCGCCAACGCAGCGTCAGCGCAGGGCATGGGACCAGAGGTCGCTGATGCGGCACTCAAGAACTTCCAAGCGTATTGGCAGATGGCTGAAGCAGGCATGATTGACCGGTCGCAGTTGGTTCAGATGATGTACCAGTCGGGCCGCATGGCCGGGTTCACGGGGTTCCCGTGGACACCTGAAGCCCTGAACCCCGCTTATTCAGCGGAGGACCTGTCAGCCATAGCGCAGGGCATCGGCACCGCGATGGAACCCTTCTACGGTGTCGCTACTGGCTTGATGAACATGGATTACAGCCACATTCAGGACGCCGACCTCAGAGAACGACTGGAAATCAACTCGCAGGAAATCGCTGGAAACCTTCTAGTGGGTATGCAGCAGCAGGCAGCAACACCGGCTATTACTGCTATCACCAGTGAAACACAGGCCCGTCAGGGAGCCAACGCTGCGCTGGGTGGGCAGTTGTCCGATCCGTTTGAGCAGGCGTTGCTTGGCAACATGGGTTGATGATGGATGCCTACTACACAGCCGATCTTTCCCGGTAGGCAAACTGGCTTAGAAACTGCGCGTGATCGGTGGCGTCGGCGCGCCGCGATCAGCCTCCAGAACGGCGTCGCAATGGACGTTGTACGGCAGGCGTACCTGTACGACCTTGATCGCATCAACAAGGGCGGCACGCCCATGTCTGACCGCGAGGCAGCCATAGCGATCAGTTCTGAGAAGGTAATGCCCGGAGAAACGGGCATGGGTCGTGGCCGTTTCAATCCGTTGGGGTTCGCTGAGAACGCTGCACGCGATCTGAAAGACATCGTGTTGGGGTTGCCGCAACTACCCGGGTTCATGTTGAAGGAACCCGGAGCGATCATGGACCCGGACAAAGGTTTGATTCCTTCTGTCTCCGAGGGTGTAGGGATGCTGGCCGAAGGCGACTTCAAGGGTCTTGGCCGTATCGCTGGCGCGCCCGGTGTGCGGCTGGTGCCGGGGTCGTTTACCGCTGAGATGATCGGTGGTGGCTACGAGGGCGACAAGTCGGTGAAGGAACTTGCAGCGCATCCTGTGTTCACGTTCTTGGACTTGTTGCCTATCGCTTCCAAGGCGGGTTTGACAGCCAAGGCAGTCAAGAAGATTCGGGAGTCTGGTCCGTATGACCGGGTGGCTAGGTCGATGTCGAACACCGGTTCTGGCGGGGCGAACGCTCAGGGCGCTGCTCGTCGTGGACGGCAGACGCAGAGGGCAGCGGAAGAAGGGCTGCTCGTAGAGGACTTCCTTGGTGGAAGGTTTGCCACGGTTGACGAACTCAAGACACACCTCGGGACGTGGCTAGACGACTTCACTGACGCTGAACTGTCCCAGACGTTCGACACGATGCAGTTTGGTGAATGGAATCCCGGTATGCCTGCCCCTGAATGGGCACGCAACTCGGGTCGCGGCAATCAGTGGTTGGCGATGGCTAACGACACGGTTGAAATGATCAAGTGGTTCTCTGACCACGGGCACAAAACCACGGGCGAACTGCTGATGATCGGCGGGGAACTCTATCCCTCTACCGCTGAGATCAAATCCATTATCAAGAAGATGGAGAAGGCCGAAAAGGGTGATCCGACAGTCGTCAGACAGAAAGAGTCTGCGACCACGAAAGAGGTCAGCCACGGCGCGAGGGCGGCGAAGAAAGCGCAGGAACTCAAGGATCAGAAGAAGGTCGTTGATGCCCACGACCCGCTTGCTGCGTCTGCGACGGTAACGAGCCTGTTTGAGCGTATCGAAAAGATGCGGCTACCGGATCTCGGGTTCCCAGACGAAATCAAAGCGGCCACCGCAAAGTCGGAAGCCGATGCGGCAGCACGGGACAGCCTCAAGCCCCGTGAGGAAACCGTGATCTCTGAGACTGGTTGGCCGGAAGATGTCGCGCCGATGCGGGACGGTGAACGTGCTTACCATTACGACAAGGAGCGCAGCCCCGTAGTCGATGGCGATGAGGTAGCCGTTACCGGGAGGACACCTACGACGGAGGCGGGACGGCTGGTTGCGACGCGCAGAAGGATCGACGGCGAACTCGTTGCTGAGAACGCAGCGGATTTGACGGCGGCTCGTGTTGCGGCGGAACGCAATCTGGAAACGGTTGCGAACGAGGTCGGGATGAACCCCGATCAGGCTCGGGCAGCGGTCATTGAGAGCAAAGGCAACCTCAGGCCGGGTTCTCTAGAGGATTACGTCAAGGAAATGAACGATGTCCTCGGGGATGCGGCGACGGATCTCGCAGCAGAAATCGAAATCCCTATTGAGGGTCAAACAGGGACCCGAACGGTGACGTTTCTGGAAAAGAAGTTGGAAGAACTGCGAACCGAGGGTTGGACAGAACGAACGATCAAAGGTGAAAAGTATTTTGTTGAGCCGACAGAAGTTTCACGGCTCAAGGCAGCACTCAAGGCAGCACGCAAGCAACGCGACCAAGCAAAGAAGGATTCCGGTGCCAAGAAAGGTGAACTGCTGGTCAACACGGAGGCGTCTGCTACCCCCGTACAGAGGGCGATCGAAGACTTCATCCGCATCGACCTTCGGGATGAACTGGCTGGGAAAGACAACAGGAATATCTCCAAGTCTGGCAGCAAGGACGTTGCTGCTTCCGACGCCCCCGAGGGGTACCGGATCGAAGGACCCGCAGACGCCGTAAGGAAGGGGATGACGTATCCGACGAGTCTGACCGCGTATGAGAAGAACCTGATTCAGTCCGGTCGGGGTTCACGGATGCTGGTTGACCCCGAGGACGGTGCCGTATGGGTGGCTGATGAGTTCCGGCCCAAGGGCTACGAAGGGGCTAAGGCAGACACCTACGTCTTGTCTCGCCAAACGAAGAACGGCAGTTGGCAAGACAAACTCGTTAGTGCCGACGACATCGACAACTTTGCGGTCATGGATGACTGGGCTGATGTCGATATGAAGCGGTTTGAGGGATTCCGCAGGGAGTCGTTTACCGAGGAGCGTCTGGACCAACTGATAGAAGAACTGGTTGAAGCCAGCAGGACCGCACCAGAGGAATCGTTCGTGTCGCGGAGGGGCAGCCACTCGTCTGTCGCTGCTCAGCGTGTCATGGATCGCGCTAAGGAGATTCTGCCGGATCGACCCGCATCAGCGGTGGGTCAGGGCGAACTGTGGCGACCCATTGTAGACATGACCGAAGGTCGGTACGGCAGGTATGGACCCACCATTGTCGATGAAGGAACCCGTCTGGCTGACCGCCAAGCGCTTGTGGAAAAGGTCGAAGCGGACATCGCACGCGCTGAGGCGACGGCTGCGGCGACAGTCAAACCCGCTAGTCGTGTCGTGGATGCCCACGAATCGCTGCTACAGGTCCGCAAAATGGAACAGGACCTACAGGCCCGACTGGAAGCGGGCACGGCGACGTTCACTGAGAAGCCCGCAGCCAAAGGAAAGGCTCATCCTGACGAACCAGAGTTGCGGCGTCTGTACGACCAGTTGGATGAGATCGACGCAACAGGGTCAACGCACCCGTTGTACGCAGCGAAGGAATCGTTGGAGATACGGGCAAAGGAACTCTTTGATGCCGGGGTGCGGGTCAAGCCGTCGCAGAGAAAGATGATGGCTGCTCTCGGTAAGTCGTCGCGGAAGGTAAAGAAGGGCGACCAACCCGGGTACGACAAGGCAAAGGGTAGAGCCAAAGCGTCCGCCGATCAGGTCAAGGACCTAAACAAAGTCCAGACCCAAATCGTCGGTGGGTTCAAGACGCTGCAAACAGAGGTCGTGACTTTGTTGCGGAACGCCGAAGCAGACTTCAGAGGGAACCGGTGGACTGAAGGCCGGGAAAAACTCGTAAAGGCCGAGAAGGCGTTGAACAGGAAGGCTTCTCAGAACATCAAGAGCCGGTTGAAGGACCACGCACCGGGCTTGTTGGACGAGTTGACTGAGATCGAAACGGCAGTCAACCAACTCCGTACGTCAACGACCACTACAGGTCTGGTCAACAAGGCGCGTGCGAAACAGTCCAGAATCGCGGATGAGTTGAACGACGCTCGGATAAAAGCCGAGGCTGCCAAGGCGCGTGGGTCGTCGCTAGACGAGAAGATCACCGAGTCCATGAGTGAGGCCGAGAAGGCTGTACTCAAGTGGCAGGGCAAGATTTCTAGCCTGTCGGCACGGTGGCATCCCTTGTACCGGCGGGAACTTGAACGCCGGATCGCAACGTCTATGAAGCGTCCTACGCCAGAGGCGATGGAAGCCTTGATGTTCGAGTCGTACACCAGAGCAGCGAAACTGTCTGGACTCAGCCCCAAGGAAATCGGGGTCATTCGCAGGGAAGCGTGGCAGGCCGTCAAGGACATGGAAGCAGCGGGTGTGAACCCGATCTACATACCCCACCGGCAGTTGGGTAACCGTGGCCGCGCCCCCGGCAAGATGGTCGGCCACAGGTTGGGTACCCCGGCGATGTTCAAGACGCGCCATCTGAACAACGCCGAGCCGTACATCCGTAACCCAGCCATTGCGATTTCTGAAACGGCTATGGACTTCATGCGAGAGGCCGGCACGGAAGCCTTCTTCTTCGGGAGGACCCTAAGGAGGGGCGGGGAGGAAATCGGCAGGCTCGATGGAATCTTCTCCGCTTTCGGCAGGTCGTTTGACGACCTGATAGATCAGTACCGGGACGAGATCGCAGCAGAAATGGCAAGGCGCCCGCATGAATCGCCCGGTCTGGTAGCGAAGCGGATCGTTGAAAGGGACTACACGACCATCGACCCGACCAAGTGGGGCATGTCTGATCGTTGGGCACCCGAGTTCAAAGTCAAGTACCGACGGAAGTCGATTGGGGCGACCGACGAGGTTATCGACTTGGCGATTGCGGACACCTATTTCCCGAAGTCTGTCAACACGACAATCGAAGCCCAAACCAAGGTCGGTGGTCTGGTTCCGTACCGGGGTGCGTACGACAAGGTAATGGATGTGTTCCGTGTGTCGGCGCTGGCGCTGTCACCCAGATTCCTTGTCTACAACGCTGTCGGTGGCATGGTCATGCTGATGGCCCGTACCGATCCGACGGTTCTCCAGTATGTGGGTCGTGCGAAGAAGATGGTGGACGAAGGGAAGATGGACATAGGCATCTCCAAGGGTGCCGCGATGGTCGATCCTGATTTGATCAAACAGTTTGAGCATGACTTCAGAAGGTTGTCTACTGAGAAGCAGACGGGTTTCTTGTGGGGTATCAGAGAGGGCCAGTGGCTAGGCGGTGTCATCAAGGCGATCCAGAAGGGAGCGAACAAGTCGTTCCAGATGAACGAATACTTCGACAGCGTGTACCGGTCGATGGCCTACCTGCACGAGTCGGATCGGCTCATCAAGAAGGGCCGCAGCGCAACAGACGCAGCGGAGGCGGGTGTTCAACTCGCCAACAAAATCCTCCAAGATTGGGACGCCATGCTTCCGTGGGAGCGTGTCGCCATGAGGCGCATCTTCCCGTTCTACGGTTGGATGAAGCACGTCTTGAAGTACACGTTCACCCTGCCGTTCGACCATCCGCTGCGGGTATCGGTGATGACCAACTTTGCTGCGGCTGAGATGGAGGACTTCAGGTCAGGGATACCCCAATGGATGTCGCATACGTTCTTCATCGGCAAGGAAGGTCCCGACACGAAGCAGTGGTCGATCAACGCTCGCGCTGCCAACCCGTTCTCTGATCTCGCACGGCTCGCTGACTTCGACAGCAGAGAATACGGGTCAGGGGTTCTTCTAGGGTTCTTTACTCAGACATCTCCGCTGATCGGTGCTGTCGGTGAAACCCTTGGCATCAACCCCATGTCTGGTAGGCCGTCGCTGTACCCGGAGATGGTCTACAGCCCCGACACTGGCAGGCTGCGTGCCGTGGCACCTAGCATCCTCCAGACGTTCCCGAGGTCCATCATCCCTCAGATCGAAGGGTTCAAGGGTCTCGCGGAACTGGCAGGGGTGTCCAGCATGTCCAGTGAACTCCGTCAACTACGGCAACGCGACCCGGATGCGTTCGCTTCCCGTATCTGGGGTTCGTTCGGTACGCCGTTCGCTCCGCGCCGACGGTCACGGGGCTTTGAGATGATCAAGTCTGGTCTGGCGCAGGACCAAGCCACGGGAGACATAGTGAACCGGGCACTACGCACAGGTGACTGGAGTAATGCGCTACAATACGAACGGGCACACATACGAGGCCAGACGTACAACGTCAGGGACCTGTATGGGCTCGCTAAAAACAATCCCGAACTATTGGAGGTGGTCCTTAGTGCCGCGAGTAGGTAAAACCCACTACCCGTACACCAAGAAGGGCAAGGCTGCTGCCAAGAAGGCAGCCAAGCGCACGGGCACCAAGGTCACTACAAAAAAGAGAGGTTCCTACTAATGAACTACAAGGACATTGCCGAGCGCGCAGTAGTTACCTTCGCGCAGGCGTTTCTTGCGACGTTTGTCGTTACGGATCTAGCGAGCGGCAAGAGCGCTGCGTTGGCTGGTGCTTCGGCGCTACTCAGCCTGCTCAAGTCCGTCGTCGCTTCCCAGTACGGGGACCGATCCCCAAATGCCTTGTCGTAACTTTTCCTTGGCGTAGTGGGTGAGTTCGGGCCGTAACCGGGCGCGCTGTCGAGCGCTGTACCCGCCAAACACCCCGTATTCAGATTCCCATTTCAGGGCGTAGTCCAAGCAGCAGTTGCTCACAGGGCATTGCTGGCAGTAGGTGAGCGCCTCGCGCTGCCGTGTCCGGTCGTAGAACACTTCGCGTTCGACATCGACACAAGCCGCTTGACGACGCCACCATGCGCCAGCCCGTACAGCCTCCAAGAGTTCGTCAGAAGGGTTCAACATCAGGGGTCGCTTCATCGACCCAGAGTCGTGCTTCGTGCATCAAAGCCCCAGAGAGTTCGTCGGGATGACCGTACTTGGCCCGGAACTCTGATCGTACCTTGCCGGGTACCTCGGGGAGGTTCATGCGGTTGACGATGTACTTCCGGTCACGGTGGTCTTCGAGTTCTTCACGGGTGGGATCGGATGAAAGAGTGCGCCTTACCTTAGCGATCTCGGCTGCCGCCGGTGGAATCTCCTCGACCGCTGCGATTTCCTTGGAGTCGGGTACATGATGTTCCTGTAGGGGTTCGACGCTCCCAACCTGCCCGCTCACAGTGTCCCACTGTTCCTCTACGGTGGGCAGGGACACGTCGAAGGCTCGTCGCAGCGCCATGACTTCAGCGCACTTGACTGCCATCTCAGGTCCGTACTTGGCGTTGGCCCCCTTCTTGGAGTACCGTCCCCGGTACTTGAACGGGTGGCCCATGTCCTTGCGGTGGACTTGTACGACGGCCCACCATTCCTCGCTGTCAGCGCCTTCTTCCTCTACGACGATGCCGTCGAGTTGATGGCTCTGGTGTGCGAGGTGTAGCAGCCCGTCCCGTGTGACGTAGGTGTTCTTCTTGCCACCTGTGCCGATGAGTACGACGTGCTTCAACAGCGGGTCGAACCCGTAGCGGTTACAGATTTGGACGAGGGCCTGCGTGGCCGTGTCTCGGGGGTCTAGTCCTAGGTACTTCAGGACTCGTTCTTGGTTTTCCGGTGTGAGTACCGGTGTTTTCTCAATCTCTGACATTGGGTAATCCTCCTTCGGATCTTCTTGGATACATGATAAGGTCTGCCTATGACATTAGATCCCCCTCGGCTGGGTCAGTCCATTCCGATCATTGCGACCCGTGGTCGGCCATCGGCGCTACGGCAGATGATCGCCCGTAGTGGGGCACCGATGTACCACGTCGCGGGTCTGGTCGGCATCGACCCGTCCACGCTGTCGAAGTACGCGAATCGTCGGATGCCCATACGCCACAACCACATGCTGGCCTTGTGCGAACTGTTTGAGTGTGAACCCGAAGACCTGCTAGATGACGACTGACCGGTGGGAAGTCGTCCACTACGAGAGGCCGTTCACTCAGAACAGCATCTACGGTGACAGCAACTACTACAGCAGGGCGAAACAGGTCAAGGAATGGCGCGAGTCGTTCGCGTGGCTCGCTATGAAGGCCCGCATACCCCCTATGGAGAGGTGCATCCTGACCTGTATGCCCCATCTGAACGACAGGCGGACGCAGGATACGGGCGCATGTTTCCCGGCTGCGAAGTCTGCGATTGACGGGCTGGTTGATGCCGGGGTTCTGCCAGATGACGGGCCTGATCATGTCGTGGAGTTACGCTTCTTCCGGCCTGAACTCAAAAGCCCGCTCGGCAACGCTCTCGTCGTAGAGGTCCATCGACTCGCTTAGACCACACACGCACTCGATCTTTCCTTCGTCGTCAATACAAGACCGCTTGTGTTTTGGCGGGTAGGGGTGGTAGTCGCTCATTGCTCACCGAGGGCGATGTCGATTCCTAGACAGGCGATCTGATCCTCTACAGAAAGGGTTTCGCTGTCGGGCAGTTCCACGTTGGCGATCCACTCCATCTGTTCAAGCAGCCACACGGTCTGGACCATTGCCAAGTGGGTGAGTTCAGGAACCCCGAGTCCTTTCAGCAGGGTTGTGACACCCTTCTGGCTGAACTTTGCGTCGTCGTCCCATGCCGACCTCAGCATCCCTACTGCTGTCTTACCTGCCTCTATCACAGGGTGTCCCACAGAGTCGGGTCCGCCTTTTGGGAATGGGCTTTCTGGTTTAGCCATACCACTTCCACCCGTTCACCCCTTGGTTTGATGTCTCTGTCCCAATCATCGCCTTTTCCTCGTTGACTTGCCGTCATTGTAGTGACGCGCCTGAACTCGACTCGTTCCCACCCTGCGTCATCAAACTTGTTGTAGATGGGGTGGTCGTAGCCTGATAGCACGACGTAGCCACGGCACTCCAACAGGGTGCTGACCATTTCCTCATGGGCCTCGTCGCTCATCTCATGGGCGTAGTACTCGGACTCAACCCGTGTGTCGTGTATGTATGGGGGGTCCACATAGAAGACGGTTTCGCTTCCGTCCCAGTATCTAAGCGCCTCGTTCGCTTCCCGTTGTTCTACCTGAACCCCGCTGAGACGGTCGTAGATGCCACCTAAGCGGTTCACAAGGGACTTCCACCCTGCTACTACCGCAGACTCGCCTGAGACGCTTATCGCGGCTCTGGACCAGTTGCCTTGTGTGCGTATGACACGGCCTACGACGCTCTGGTTCATGTTCACGAACATGGCCCAAGCCCGCTCGATGTCGTCCGCTGGCTCGTCGCGCCCGTCGATGATGTGTATGGCCTTGACGAACTCCTCTTTGGAATAGAGCGTGGACCTGAGTCGGCGCTCTAGTTCTAGGGGGTCTGTCTGGAGGACACGAAACAGGTTGACGAGGTTGCCGTCAAGGTCGTTGTAGACCTCTACCGGTGATCGCTTGCGGTTGAGTAGGACCGACCCGCCACCTCCGAATACGTCTACGAACAGGTTGTCGTAGGGTATGAGGGGGAGTAGGTCATCTAGCATCCCGCCTTTACCTCCCGGCCATTTGAGTAGTCGAAGGCTCACCGTGACAGCAGGGCGATTCGCACCGGATTGAAGTTAGAGCAGCATCCAGCGCCGAAGGCTGGAGCGACCTCTGCTCCCATCTCGGGTGGCATAGCCATGATCTCATCGTACCTGCCACACTCGTACTCGCCGGGTTCATCGCCAACGAGGTGGATACAGGCAGTTCCGCCTTCTTCGGCTTCACCGAACGGGCATGGGGCCTGCTGGCAGCACCAGCCAGAGCGAACACAGTTTGCTTCAACCATGTCGCTCTGATGATTCAAGCCAGTCCATGACTTCTGTTCGGAGCCACAGCATCCGACCCCACCGTTCGATGTACGGCTGGGGGAAAGTCTCGTACCTTTTATGCCAGTTGTTTACCGCAGAGGTACGGACCTGAGCGATCTGCCCTATGTCCTGTGCGCTTACTAGGTCGTCTATGTCAGGCATCTTGATGCTCCTTTACGTCAGCGATCGTGCTCATTCGGCCACCTCGAACGACTGTTCGCCGAGGTCCAAAGCCTTGACGACGATCTCTCCGCGTCCATCGTTGTCGCGGTGTGAGACAGTCACCCGAACACCACGCTTCTTCGCTGCGTGTCGGATGCGGTTCGCCATGCCACGGCGATCCTGCTCAAAGTCCACGCCCTCGTGGAGCAGCCAAACTTTGCCGTCAAACCAGCGGTCGTACGGGTACTTCTCCCTCCGGCCCGTTCGCGCCCATTCGGGCAGTTCATCTAGCACGTCAGGCATCTTGATGCTCCTTTACGTCTGCGATCCAATGCTCTGCGATCTCCGTCCAGTTGACCCGCCATTCGCTGCCTACGTCACGGAGTACTAGGACTTCCCATTCCAACTCGAGATCGGGGTCGCAGAAGATGTCGTAGTCCCAGTATTGACGGAGTACGTCACCCATGTAGACGGGAGAGGTGTCGGGTTCGTCGTGAAGTTGCTTTGCTACTGCGTCGATTGCTCCTTGGTACCAGTCCTGCTTGTTGGATAGGTGGAGGTTGACTGCCCATGTTTCACGGTTTGTCCACCCGTTGTATTCCTCACACTCGGTGCTGAGTGGCACCAGTCGGGCCTTGCTGCCTTCGTTGACCACGTTGAATATCTTGAGGTCACTCATCGCTTTCCATCTCCTTCGTTGCTTCGTTGATCATGTCGTTCAGTACTTGTAGTACCTCACCTGTCGGCACGTTCAGGTATGCGCCTACTTCGTAGACGCAATGTGCCAAGTCTTTTACTTCAGCGAACCGGCCAAAGTTGTCTTGTATTTCAGACCCGAGGTGGCGCTGTATGTCCAGATGAAGGTCGCTCATGCGGCTCATTACTTCAGGACTCCCGGTTCCAACTCGTCGCAGATCAGGTCCATTGCCTTGAGTGCCTGCTTGCGGGTGCGGACGGGAGCCATGTTTCGCTCTTCGATGACCCGCTGTGCTGCGTGTAGGACGTTTGCTCGGCTGGCTTTCATCCCGGTCTTGACTTCCAACCGCAACGCAGCCCTGATGGTGAGCAGCCGGTACGCTTCGATGCCTTCCGGCGTGGTGATTGAGAAGCCAAACTGCCTAGGCTCGTCACTCATTGTGTTTCCTCCTTGCCCTCAGCGGGCATGTTGATGATTAGTCGATGCTCTTCGACTCGTGCTTTCATGTCGTCAACCAGACTCACGAACGACAGGGCCGGCAGGGGCCAAGCGTCCTTAGGTGTAGCCGAGTGTAGGAAGTACTCCTCTAGTGCTTCGTCTGTTCCGCAGTCGGAGCAGACGTACACGGGCGGGTCGTACAAGCCTCGGGTTGTGCGAGACAAGGCGTTCAATACTTGTTCGTATTGGAGCGTTGTGCGATCACATCGCGGGCATTGCTCCGTTGGGGTTGGCATGGTCATTGCTGCTCCTTCACTTGTTGATGGTTGCTTGGATTCGTTCCGACAGACCTTCTACGACGAGGCCGATGCCGAGTTCGTCTTCACCCTCCTCAATCAGATTCGGGACTTCGATGGTGTCGAGTCCGTACTTCTTGGGCGAGTCGGTGCCGACTCCGACACCGATGAGGTGTAGTCGCCGGTCGGGGAGCATCGACATGGCCTTCGCCCGTCGGCACTCCGCCTCCAAGATCGGAGTCTGGTGGGACCTGTCCTCAGCGGGCATTGCCCCGTCGGTGTAGTAGAGCAGGATGCGGTCGGTCGCTCTGTGCGAGCAGAGCAGATTCATGTACGCCCGCAGGGTGATGCCGTCTAGGTTCTGGGCTATGCCCTCCAAGTTGGCGTGAGCCAGTTTCGCTCTTAGGTCCCACGGTTCAGCGAAGTTCTTGATGAGTTGGATGGTTGCGAGGTCTATCCGGCCCCTCGGCTCCACGCCGTAGGACCGGCAGACTTCTTCGCAGGCTTCCTTCGATTCCCACTCGTATTCCCCGAACCTGTCCCCTTCAAGGTGTGTGGCGTACCCTCGTCCGGTGTGGCCTGCGATGGCGAACGGTATTCCCGCTCTGTCCAGCAACTCGGCCTGCCCGTACGCGAGTGCCCGTAGTTGGTCGTCCGTACCTCCGTGAGTGGAGCCGGATTGGTCAACCCCTATGAGTACCGCATACGACCTCTTGGCTGGCTTCTCTACACGCCTGAATACTCGCCGTCCACCAGACGGGACCTTGGCGAGTTTGCTGCCATGTAGACGCCCGGACGGGAGGTTCGGCACGTTCGCTGACCTCCGGTTGAGTCCAAGGGCTTCGGCTAGAGCCCGATGCGATGCTTCGACGGGCTTGAACGTCTGGTTGTCCAAGGTTTGGATTCGTTCCGGTGACTCGTCGTTGCCCGCTGCGTATGTGAACCCGGGTCCGATCATGATGTCGCCATTCGCTCGAACTTCCAGATTGGGGCGAAGCACGATGGTTCGGTAGGAGCCTTCCCCTGACCCCGCTTTGATTCCGTAGCCACCCGCATACGGGGTGTTGGCTGCCTCAGCAGGGCCGTCTACCTCAGTTGGGTCTGCGAGTTTGTCCAGAGCGTCGATCAACGCCTTGTTCAAGTCGGTTCGGGTTTGAGGTTCCTCTGTTGGGGTGTCGTGGGTTCGGTCATACTCTCCGAACCCTTGGTCGTCGGCGCGGGCGGTGTTCCTTGCCCGGCTCAAAGTCCGGTCGGAGCCCTGACCCAACTCCTTTGCTTCCCGTTTCTGCTGGCTTGGCTTCATCTTGCCGTCGTCGCCCGTGTCCTTACCGGATTTCAACTTCGATCCCTGTCGGGTTTCACGGTCTACGGACACCTCGTACAACCCGTATGTGTTGCGGAGGTGTTCGGTGAGAATGGCAGAAGCAGCCACGCAATCGGCGGTGCTTTGGAACAGGTCGGGGTTGGTGACGAGCCGGTGGAGTACGTCGTCGGCAAGGGCGACTGATGCTGTCTCAGACTTCAGTAGAGGTCCGAGATCAAGGTCATGCTCCATCTTGACTTCCATACCGACAGCGACTTGGTACCCGATTGGTGCTTCCCCGAGTCCGTCCTCTACCCCCATCGCGCTTATCACTATGCGCTTGAGGAGCCTTCTCATAACTTGGTCCAAAGCGGATCGCTGTAACCCCATCACTTGGTTGATGCGGGCATCTTCCAAGGCGTTACACACGTTGGGAGCGTGACGATTGAACAGGCCGGCCACTTCAAGGAGACTCACCGGCCTGCGGTCGTAACTGCTCCATTGTTCGGGTGTCAGGACCGTCATCGCTTCGAGTGTCACCCGGGCGGTGCGGGATGCTGGCGAAGTGAACGCCTGCTCCGCATATTTCGGCCCGATGTACGCCCCGATCTTGTCGAACGATGCGAGTACGTCCCCGATCAGTTCGGGCGTCACCTTTTTGGTGGAACCCAAAGCGATGTGGGCTGCTTCGTGAATCAGGTAACCCACAAAGACGTGGTAGGCGCAGTCGTCGCTCGTGTCACAGGTACACGGACGCTTCGGATCGACGTTAGCGAACCCGATGTCTACGGGTATGACGACCTTGGCCCCGTTGGTCATTGGACCTTGATTAGGTCGGACTATGACCTGTAGGCCCGTGTCACCAGCCGCGAGTCGTACGATGTCGGTGAACCTCGGTACGAGGTCCCCCATTACTTCGTATGCTTTGATCCAATCCGGGTCGGTATCGTCTAGCCACGCTTCGTTCTCGAGTGCGCCGATTGACGGGTGGTCGCTCCGCCTACTCATCGTCCTCGTCTTCACCCTCGTCGCACTCCTCTACGGTGAGGGTCGTACCCACCTTGGAGGCGAGTTCGTATGCGGGGTCCGGTCGCGACTCGCAGAACTCGAGCGCTGTCGGTTCGGGGTTGCGTCCCCAATCGTGGGAGTCCAACGCCTGTTCGACACGCGAGTACGACTGGGAGTCCATACGCTGGTACACCTTCGCCATCGACTCTCGTACCGGGTGGTACTGGAGACACTCAACGAAGTTGATCAGCGACCGGGTGCCAGCCGTGATCGCTAGGCCCTGCCGGTCGATGCTTGACCGGAGGTCCTGCCATGTGGCGAGGGCGCAGAGAACTTGCCATGCCGGTACCTTGTCCAGATCGTGCTGGCCGAGGTGGTTGAGAAGGATCTCTGCTTCTGTCCGTACTTCCGGCCACCCCACGTTGATGTGGGAAAGCCTGTCGGCGTCAGCCTCGCTGAGTGGTAGCAGACCTGCGTACTGGGGCATCCAGTCGGGGTTGCCTGTCGCAACCATGAAGCAATGGGGATGCTTCATCAGGATGCGCCCGTCGTAGGCGTCCAGCGCGAGCGCGGCGGAGTCGTCTAGGACAGGACGGGCGACGTGGAGTACAGCCGGTGGGGCTGCGTTCCACTCGTCCACGCATACGACTCCCGGTCGGGTGAATGACCGGGCTAGCCGTGATGTGATCCACTCGGTGGTGGCACCCTTGAGTTCGTAGTGCCCGGTGACATCCTCACGTTCTGAGGTCTCACCTAGTGGGATACGCTCAAAGGGAACCCGCATGAGGAACGCAAGGTGGCGGGCTAGTTGTGTCTTGCCCACCCCTGCTGGTCCCCAAAGCATGGGGACTCGTCCCCGTGCGAAGTCCACGCCGACTCGGTATGAGAGGTCGTCGTGGTCGATGAAGGTAGATTCTGTCGGGATCTTTACCCGGTCAGACTCGGGGAACGACATGGGGTCGTACCTCGGTAGTTCCACCTTGGCATACTCGCTGTTTGCGTCAGTAGTCAAGGTAACTGTGTCTACCTGTTGCCCAACGTCTTCCGGGTGAACCACGATGGGGTCAGCCGAAGTGTCGGTGTCATTCATGTTGCCTCCTTCCAAAGAGGTCTGTTGGTGCGAGCGCACCCCAATGTCCCGCACCCGTAGGGGAGGGTGGTGCGGGACAAAGGGCTAGGCTCGGTAGCCGTAGCAGGTCAGCAGGCGTACCGCCATTCTGAGATAGGTTCTAGACCCTCACCGGCGGGAGCAATGTGTTCCTCGCCACAAGGGCAGTCAAGTATCACGATCCAAGGGTGGACCGGAGGGGCGGGGATTTCTCCCCGCCCCTCGTCGCCGTCAGGCATTTATCGGCCACCCCTTGATCCACTTGTCGCGGGACTCGTCCCATACCCATACGAGTCCGGGTTTGCCGGGTGCGTCCTTCTTACAGGTGGTACACCGGCAGTAGGTGGTCCGTTCGGCGGGCATCAGCCCGTCCAAACGATGTGGGTACCGATCGACTCCCCGCCGCGAGGTACATGCGTGCGAAGGTGTGTCTCGCATACATAACCCCACGACCCGAAGATCGTTGGCATGTCGTAAGCCGCGTCCTGCTCCTTGTCCTCTATCGCACACAAGTCACAGCACCGGGTTGGACCGGGAAGGTGGATCGTCTTGATCTCACCGGGTGAATCAGCCATTGGAACCTCCATTCCTGTCGGCTGCCTGCCATTTTAGCAGACGTTGGTTGCCTATGCCAAATCGGGCTAACCCCGTTTGAACTCGTCGCGCCAGAACTCTTTGAGGTCCTCGCGCCACAGGCGGTAGCAGGCGTACATCGCAAAGGGTACGACCACGATGAATAGGACTTGGATGATGACGGTGAGTACGCTCAGCATCTGTCGGCCTCCTTGGAGGCAGCCAGTTTCGCTCGGGCTGATGCCATCAAGACCCGAATGACCCTATCCTCCAGAGAGGGTTCGTCGCTTGGCGTGTCGTCGGGTTCAAAGCCCGGTAGACACGGTTGGGTAAAGGCAGACGTAGTGCCTTGGGTGGCTTCAGTCATGCCGACTTCTTCGCCTTCATGTAGATGGCGGGGCGGGGAGCAGGATCTTCCCACCCGACTGCCTCCGCTAGTGGAAGCAGCAGCGAAGGGAAGTTGGGTGTCCGCTCGAACAGCAAGCGCAATGCCTGTTGCGAGGTGTGGTCCAACTCCACGTCGATAAAGGTTTCATGTCTTGGGGTTACTTTCATTAGGAACCTCCATTCCTAGGTTGACGGTGCTTCCGTCGTCCCTCGCTCCGGTCGTGAGCCGGTGCCACCTTGCGTGGTGCGAGGGTATTCCTGACTCTATGTAGAGTTCATTCCTTCATCATCGCCTCCTCGTAGTACTCTCGGATGGAGTCTCTCAGCGCCTCTCGCTTGGCGTCCACCATCAGGCGGAGCGCCTCCTGTACGACCTTCGACGGTGAAGCGCCGTTAGGGCACGCCTCCCGCCACAGCGCCTCAGGCACCGTGATACATAGCCTTGCGCTACTCATGCCCACACCTCCTCGACGACCTCGTAGCGGACCTTGATGGACTCCATCGTGTCCTGAAAGTCGTTGACCCCGGCGAACTCGTAGTTGATGACGGACCCGAGTTCACTGTGGAGCGGATGTACCTCGATGTCACCCCACTGGCACTCTGGTTCGCCTCGGCAGATAATCCGTACCTTCTTGGCCTGCTTCATCATGCAACCTCCCGTTGCTTGTTGTTACTTACTTTCGTGGCTTCACAGGAATCGAACCTGTCTGCTTGCTGTCTTGCTTCTCAAGCAGGTACCAAACGAAGCCGGGGGGGAGGGCCGGGGATTCCTCCCCGGCCCTCATTCCCTTAGCCCTTGAACCGAACCTTGATGACGATTCCGTTGCCGTACTCGAGGTCCGCATCCGTCTCCGAGTAGATCGAAGCCTTCATCTCATCGAGGTTTCCCTTCCATGAGGCGGAGGTGACGCCATGCTCCTTGCGAGCGATGGCACCGATCGAGTCGTACAGGCTGCTGATTGCTCCGCCAGCCTTCCGGGTAGTGGTCTTGACGAGGTTGCCGTTGACGACGAGGTGGAGCCAAGTGTCAGCGGGGTTGTCCGTCGAGTGACCGGTCCGGGGACCAGAGGCGGATGAGCGACCGGTCGGCCTCGCAGCCTTCCAACCGTCCACCGCAGCCTTTGCGGCTAGGGCATCGTCGCCGTCGATCAGCGAGTGATCGAGCATCGTGGTCAGAGCCGTGGCGAGGTTATCGCCAACCGTCCGGTCCACTTTGACGGCTGCGGTAGGAACTTTCGCCATCTGGTCAGCCGTGAGGGTAATCCCCAGACCAGCCAGAGTTTTGACTGCTCGTCCCGCAGAAGCGGCTTCCTTGTTCTTCGGAGTGGCTGCGACTGTGGTCAGAGCAACCAACTCTTCGGTCAAAGTTAGTGATGCTTCCATCGTGGAAACTCCTTATTTAGTTGTGGGAAGAAAGTTGGATATTCTTTCTTCAGACCAGCCTCCCGACTGGCCATAAATCCAATCTACCGGACCGGAGCATTGCCCCGGATGTTGGTTAGGGTTGACGGCCACCAGTCCCAGTTTGACCAGCCGCGCGCCGGGGGGGGAAGAC
>VTLG01014550.1_pt1 | contig 41989 bp, 55 predicted proteins | sample 4694571 | NCBI WGS metagenome assembly VTLG01 (sample SAMN12604809, study PRJNA352737) | marine metagenome | biome: ENVO:00000447; feature: ENVO:00000209|ENVO:00000569|ENVO:01000036; material: ENVO:00002151; isolation source: viral sequences binned using virsorter ...
ATGTTAATGACTACTGGCCTGTTAGTGCATCTACAGGTACACCTAGATACTATACAAGAAAAAATAATTCCAGTATCAAGATAGTACCCACACCAGTTTCAGCACTTACAGTAGAAATACAATCACAATCTCAGCCACTACCTCTAGCTTCTGCTACAGGTACAAGTGTAACAACCCAAAATTATTTTAGTGATTATTGTTATCAAGCTCTCTTTGCAGGATGTATGGTAGAAGCTACTATGTATATGAAAGATTGGAATACACTTCCAGTATGGCAGACTGAATATCAAACAGCTATAGCAGCATTACGTAATCAGGCTAGAAGGACTCGACAGGATGATATGGCAGTTGCTGCATCACCTGCTGGTGGTCCTGATACCATAACACAAGGAGCAAGTTAATGGCACCTAGAATACGACCTAAAGTTAGAAGTCAAGTTACACCTAAGTTAAATGTAACTGTAAATTCTTCTAGAGCAGAATTAAAACAAGCCTTAGATCAAGCTAGAAAGGCTGTAACAGAAGCACAACAATCTGGATCAACTCAACAAAAAAAAGATACTCAAGCAAAATATATTAAAATTTTAAGAATGCAGCCAAAGGTAATTCCGACAGGAGAGGGAGGAGTTTCTCCTCGTATCTTATCTACTAAAGAACAAGTTGCAACAGGAAATGTACCCACTTACGGTAATAAGATTATGCCACCGGGAGATAGATTAGATGCAAGAAAAAAAGAGGATTCAGGAGGAGAATTTATTTCAGATTATATAAAACGAAAGTATCCTAATAAAAAATATGGTGGTAAGATTACCTATAAAATGACAGGTGGTCAGGTAGTAGATGCAGGATATGAATGATGGTTAATAGAGCTAGTGTGAGACAACAGATTATGAAACCGGGAAATAAAAAGAAGAAACCTAAGTTAGGTTCAGGTAAAAGATTTAAACAGCTTTCATCTAAATTAAAAAAGAAGGGGGCTAAAGATCCTAAAGCTCTTGCTGCTTGGATAGGCCGTAAGAAATATGGACCCAAAAAATTTGCTAAGTTATCGGCAAAAGGTAAAAAAAGGAGAAGTTAAAATGGGATTAGGACCACATACATTATTACAACGTCCTCCAAAGCTAAATGAAATACTTGGTAAACCTACAGGACAGGGATATGGTGCTGCTCGTAAAGGACCAGATATTGTAGGAAAACCACAGGATGTTGTTGTAGATGAAGATTATGAACAGGGAAAAGCTTTTAAAATAGAAACATCTGATAAAGATAGTACTTACGGAGAATCTTAGTTATGGCTCCTCGCATACCTATCAAAGGTAAATCTAAATCTATATCTAAAGTTACTCGTAAAGGAGTTACTAAACAGGAGAAGTCTGCTGCTAAAAGAGCAGGTTTTGTAAAAGCTAATGGAACAGCAGATGTAGCTGCTTATAGGAAACATAAAGCAGATATAGCAAAAGGAGGGCCACTCCCTACAGGTCCATCTCCTAAAACAGATAAAGTAGTTGCTGAACGTCAAGGTATGACAGTAGAAGAATTAACGAAACAAAGAGAAAAAATCTTAACTCAAAGTTTAAAAAAAGAAGCTAAAGAAAAAAATATATCTGTAGCAGAAGTTAAGAAACTTAGAGCAAAGAGAAAAGTAAAAAGAAGTAAGACATCTAAAAAAAGAGCATATACAGCAAATAAACAAAAAGTTAAAAAACTTACAGATGTGGGAGTTAGTGAATCATTAGCAAAACAAGTTTTAGATCCTGATTTTACAAACTTACCTAAAGAAAAACAAAACGAATTAAAAGAAAAAGTAAAAAAACAAAAAGCAATTTTTAAAAGAAAACCAACAATTGTTCCTACTGATGATAAACCTTTGCAAGTTGCAAGAGATCCTTCTCTTACTACTAAAGAGTATCCGGGTCATAAAAAGCCTGTTACATCAGAAGAAGTAACAGATCCAGTTAGACAGAAACAAACAAAAGAAAGACTTAGTTTTAAAGATCAAAGACGAAAATTAGTAAGTGCTAGGAAGAAAGCAAGAAAAGCTGAAGCAAAGCTTCAAAAATTAATTAATTCTAAAACGAATGTTAAAGCTAATAAAAAGAAATTAAAAAATACACAGGAAGAACTTCAAAATATTTCAGAAGCTATTTCAAATCAAACTCCTATTCCTGAAAGAAAATTGAGAGGTTTGAATATAGCTTTAGATATAGTTTTAGAAGCTCCTGAAAAAGGAAGAGGATTAAATATAGCTTTAGAAGCACCACATCCACTTGCTAAAAAGGATAGAAAAAAAGTTGAACAAAGAATTAAACATCAAGAAGATATAATAAAAGATCTTACTGGAAGAGGAATTTCTAAAAGATTAGCTACTAAAGTAGCTAATAATCAATCATTAACTAAAGCAGATATAACTAAATTAAAAAAGATTGGAGTATCTTATACAGTAGGTAAAGCCGGATCAGCTAGAGCACCCACTCCTCTAAAAAAATTAACAAAGAGAGAGAAGAAGTTACAGAAAGTTACTAAAGAACCTACTCCAGAAAAATGGTCTGATTTTAAAGGATTACAATCATTACTAGATACTCCAGTAGGAAAAGTTAAAAGAAGTATTGGTAAAGTAGGACAGAACCCACAAGGTAAATTATTTCCCGGTAATCTAACTCCGGGACAAGTTCAAGAATTAACAAGAGGAAAAGCTTTAACTAAAGCTCAAAGAGAAGAATTAGAAGGAATGTTAAGAGATCCTGATTCAGGATTATCAGTAAGAAAAAAAGGTGGTACTGTATATCGCAAAACAGGTGGTCAAGTTTCTAGAGGAACAGGGGCTGCTCTTCGTGGATTTGGTAAAGCTACTTATTCACATAAACTTTATTAAAGGGAGTTAAAAATGGCAGGAATGACAAGAGTAGGACTTTCACCAGCAGAAATGGCAAGGGCTGGTACAATGTCTGAAGCAGACCGTCTTCGTTATATGAAGAAAGGTGGCAAAGTAGGTAAAAAGAAACAAGGATATAAAGCTCGTAAAGATGAGTCGATTGCAATGAGAGTTAAGAAGAAACGAACCAAGAAACAACTCAAAGCAAGTCGAGATGAATCTTACGGTAAGTTTGGAAAGGGCAAAGGTAAAGGTAAGATAAATCGTGCTGGAGATGCTTTAGTTGCTTCCTCCTACAGTTAATAAAGAACTTTACGAGAAATCAGTACGAGAAGGTTTTGATGATTATTCGTTAATAGATTATAGTATTCCTAAAGTTAATAGAGAAAACTATAAAACTTTTAATGAATATTTTCAAGATCTTTCTAATTATATTTATGTAAAATATAGGTATACTTATGGTAGTAAACATAAGAAAAAGAAATGACTAATGAATGTATCCATTGTGAGCATCCTTGTCACTGTGATATGATGTGTTCTTTTCATGATGGTGAAGATATGTGTAGATGTGACGAATGTAATTGCCGACCTCCTGATTGGGGGGAAATGACAATAGATATGGAGTAAAGATATGATCATAAATTTTAAACATCTAAAAGATGTAAAGATAAATTATCTTAAACATTTAAGATTTACATGGTTTGAAAGTATAAGAGGAATAATAATTATGATTGGTTTAATTATACATGGAGTATTTCCTTTTATTTTACCGAATATGTTTTCTTCTTATATAGAAGGGGCTACTAAAAGAATTAAAACGATAGGAACATAATGGCAGTATCAGGTACATATAATTTTAATCTGGATATAGATGAAGTAATCCAAGAAGCTATGGAAATGATTGGGGGTGAAGATACTCTTGGTCATGAGCCAGCTTCAGCTAGACGTTCTATCAATCTTATGTTAAGGGATTGGCAGAATAGGGGTATTCTTCTCTGGACTACCAGTACTACGGCTGTAACAGTAGTTGCTTCGACTACTGCATATGATCTGGCAAGCAGTACAATTAATGCTCTTGAAGTTGTTATCAGTAGAGATAATACGGATGTTAAACTAACTCGTATTACTCCTGAAGAGTACTTAATTATTCCTGCTAAGACACAAACAGGTAAACCTAATCAGTATAGTATTAGAAGAAAAAGAGATAATCCAGTAATGTCTGTCTGGCCGATACCAGATAATTCTACAGATATTTTAAAAATAGAAATAGTTAAAGAAGTTGAAGATACAAATAAATCTGCTGATCAAAATGCAGATGTACCTAAAAGATTTTTACCAGCATTAACTTGTGGATTAGCTTACTATATGTCTATGAAAAGACCTCTGGTAGCCGACACAAAAATTGCTATGTTGAAAACAAACTATGAGGAAAAGTTAGGAAGAGCTATGGAAGAAGATAGAGAAAGAGCCAGTATCTATCTATTGCCTCGTCTAACTTTTTATAATTAATGGCTACCCAAAGGAATGCTCTAGCTCAATGTGATATCTGTGGTTTTGTATATCCACATAGAGTAATGAGATTAAATAGTTATGGATTAGTGGTATGTCCACAGGATTTTGAAGGTCAATTTGATTTAAAAAATAACCCTCAAAATAAAGTACCAAATGTACGAGATAATCCTGCTATTAGAAATCCTAGACCTGATACAGGTGGTAGAGGAATTACATGGGATGAGACTGCTACATGGATAACAGTAAATCCTACAACTCTGGCAGAAACAACACATACAACAAAGTATGATGATGCTAACAAAAGTTGGGATGCAATATGACAGACTTAACAGGAAAATTAATATCAGATACCTATAAGCAGTTATTACAGATTAATTCTAGTACAACGAATACTGGAGTAAAAACTTCACTAACAAATATTCAATCAGGAGATGGAACAGCTAGTGCTTTAAATCTTGGAACAACTGCAATAAAAGTTTCAGGTACTTTTGGAGTACATGGAGATGCCAGTGTTAGTGGAGGTTTATTAGTAAAAGATGGAGTATGTGCTAGTGCTTTTTATGGAGATGGTTCTAATCTAAGTGGGCTTACGGCTTCTATAGGTGGAAGTATATCTGTTGGTAATGCTCTGATAGATGGGACTTTATCTGTAACAGGAAATGCTATATTTGATGCTAATGTAACTGTAAGTGGTACATTTGATGTGGCAGGTAATACAAGTATAGGAGGAACATTAACAGCTACTGGTGCTACTCAATTAGGTTCTACCGTAACGGTAGTTGGTAAGGGAGTATTTGAGGGAGATGTTTCGGTTAGTGGAGATCTTGATGTAGCTACCAATGCTTCAGTAGGTGGGACATTGGCAGTAACAGGAGCTAGTACATTTACAGCTAAGTCAGAATTTAAAAATGATGTATCAGTAAGTGGAAGACTTGATGTAGCTACTTCTGCCTGTATTGGAGGTATTGCCAAGTTTAGGGATGATGTATCAGTAAGTGGAAATCTTAATGTAGTTGGAAATGTAACAGCTAATAAGTTTTATGGAGATGGTTCTGAGCTATCAAATGTTGAAGCAGAACTAGGAATAGCTACAAATATTTCAGTATCAGGATTTATTCATGCAGGAGGAAGTGTATCTGTATCTGGACCTTTTAATGTTGTAGGAGCAGCTACATTTCAAAGTGGAGCTTCTGTAAGTAGTTTTGTAAATATAAATGGAACTTTAACTGTAGCAGGAGCAACTTCTCTAGCATCTACTCTTAGTGTAGGAAGTGCAGCTAACTTTCTCAGTACAGTTACAATAGCAAGTCATACCAGTATTGGAGGTAATGTAAGTATAGGTGGAGCTACCCATCTAGGATCTACTGTTACTGTAGCTGGTGCAGCTATCTTTGAAGATAGTGTGTCAGTTAGTGGTAATGTAGATATGGCAGGGAATGTCTCTGTAGGAGGAACTGCACAGATAACTGGTAATGCAAACTTTGATGGAGATGTATCTGTTTCTGGTGATGTATCTATAGGTACAAATTTATTTGTAGGAGGTACAGTTACTGTTAAAGGAGATGTTCATGTAAGTAGTAAGGTATGTGCTTCTGCTTTTTTTGGAGATGGATCAAATTTAACAAATGTTCCAGCAGCAATTGAAGGTAATATATCTGTTAATAATGCTACAATAGGAGGTACTCTTTATGTAGGAGGTACTGTAACTGTAGCAGGAGTTGGTATATTTGAAAGTGATGTATCTGTTTCTGGAGATCTTGATGTGGCAACTAATGCTTCCATAGGAGGTACTTTTACAGCTACAGGAGCTACACAACTAGGATCAACTGTTACAGTTGTAGGTAAGGCTGTATTTGAAGGGGATGTTTCAGTAAGTGGAGACATAGATGTAGCTACAAATGCATCTATAGGAGGAACATTTATAGCTACAGGAGCAAGTCAATTTGGATCTACAGTAACTGTTGCAGGTGCTGCTATATTTGAAGATAGTGTTTCTGTATCAGGTAATGTAGATATGGCTGGTAATGTTTCAGTAGGTGGAACATCTCAAGTAACTGGCAATGCAGTATTTGATGGCAATGTATCCGTATCAGGTAATATAGATACAGCAGGTAATATATCAGTAGGTGGTACAGCAACAATTACTGGAGCTATTCAGTTAGGATCTACAGTAACTGTAGTAGGTAAAGCTGTTTTTGAAGGAGATGTCTCTGTAAGTGGAGATGTTGATGTAGCAACTAATGTATCTGTAGGAGGTACTTTTCAAGCTACAGGTAATGCCAACTTTGATGGAGATGTTTCAGTAAGTGGAGATGTATCTATAGGCACTAATCTTTATGTTGGTGGTACAGTTACGATTGTAGGTAATACAACTTTAACAGGTAACTTTGCAGTAGGTGGTACTACTACTATAACAGGTAATTCAGGATTTTTAGGTACAATCAGAGTAAGTGGTAATACTTCTCTGGAAGGTCAGCTACAACTAAGTGAGTCAGCAGCAGCAGCCGTGCATACAACAGCTATAAACGGTGTAACTTCTGTCTCTCTTAACTTTGGTATAGCACAAAACTTTTTAACAACTGTTACAGCAGGACATACTATGGCTAGACCAACCAATGCAAGGGTAGGTCAGGTAGGTAGTGTCTTCTTTGTACAGTCAGGTGGTAGTGGTACACTATCATGGAATGCTTGTTGGAAGTTTCCAGCAGGTTCAGATCCAACCTTCTCTACATCTAATGGAGCCGTAGATAGATTGGATTATATTGTTGCTTCAATTTCAAGTGATAATACAGGTGAAAATATACAGGCAATTTTATCACAGGAGTATGGTTAATGTTTCAGAATAATTTATTAATGGCTGCTGCAAGTGCTATAGCTAAACCAGTTGAAATTACGCATCTTGGAGTAGCAGTGAATGCCGATCCCGCATCATCATACACCTATACAGGCCAAACTCTTGGATCTGCCTCTGATGAAATGATTGTTATAACGATGTCTCAACCTGATGGTTCTGGCAATAATGCGGGACGAGTTACTAGTGCAACGATTGACGGAAATAGTGCTACAAAAGCTAAAGAGCAAATAACCCATCCAACATGGCCCGGTGCTGTTGTTTCGATGTGGTATTACTACGGAGCAACTAGTTCAACAGGAACTATCGTTGTTAATAATACAGCCACCACTTCCGAAAATGCCACTAGCATTTATAAAGTAAGTGGCGCAGCAGCCACACCACACGATACAGGGAGTGATGATGGGCCTCAAGCTGCGATGACTGATACACTTACTATTCCAGCAAATGGTGGTGCGATAGGGGTGGGGGTTGTTGTTGCAACAGGTCAGACAGTCAGTTGGTCTTGGACTAATTTAGATGAGGATGTGGATGCTCAGTGGCAAACTGGTTATTCGTATACTTCAGCAAGTAAAACCTATGAAACCCTCCAAACAAACTTACAAATCACTATGACATCAAGTCATGTCGTTATTCCGGGGCAGCAATGCATGGCGTTGGCATCTTGGGGGCCACCAAGTTAGACGTAACTCTTGCTACGGTATTTTAAATTTAAGGAGAGACTAAATGTGGAAATATGGTGACAGAATAATAAGACCGGGAAAAGGTTGGGTTGATGATAATAAAGTCAGACATCCTTCTAACTGGCATATTTGGAGTGCAGAAGAAAAAGCAAAGTATAATATTACAGAAATTATAGAAGATAGTCCTCCTGATTCCAGATTATATTCTTGGTCAGTGGACAGTAATGGAAAGATTACGTCTACTGCTAAAGCTCTTGATAGTGTTAAGCTTTCTTTAAAGGATATGGTTAAAGAACAACAGGGAAGTTTATTAAGTCAGACTGATTGGGCATATATACGACATTATGATGCTGGAACAGATGTTCCTGCTAATATTGAAACATGGAGAAATGCTATCAGAACTAAAGCTACGGAGATGGAAAATGCTATTGATGCCTGTTCTAGTGTAGAAGATGTAGCTAAACTTTGGGTAGAGACTGATAAAGATGGTAAAAAATCAGGTATTCTTTATGACTGGCCTGAATTGGAGGAGTAATGTTTAAAAAAATATTAATTATAAATGTCTTACTTTTTTTTGTTTTTGGATTTGTTCATGCTCAAGAAAAAAAGCCTGAATTAGTTTTAGGAACTATAATGACAACTTTACCTGCTCATTGTGCTACAACAAAAGAGATGGTAAAAGTATTTAAAAATGATCAAATAGTATTTACAGGAATTGTAGATCAATCTAATGTATTTAAAATATATTTAAAAAAGGAAGGGATTTGGACATCTATGTTAGATAATGTATCAGGTATATCTTGTATTTATTTCTCGGGAATGCCGGGAATGCTAGATTCTCCAAAATCTTCTAAAAAGAATACAAAAGTAAAGATATGGGAGTAAGTTAAATGGCAAGTACATATACAACAAATCTTCGTCTAACCAAACAAGGTGATGGTGATAATCCAAATACTTGGGGACAAGTGCTTAACAATGTTATCAGCCTTGTTGATGAAGCTGTTGCATCGTACACAACTGTCTCTATAGGATCTGCTGCTACCGTAACCTTAACAGAAAATCAAGGAAGTCAGGATCAATCTAGATCTGCTATTCTAGAATTTAAAGGTACAGTAGGAGGAGCAAATACTTCTATATTTGTTTTAATTCCCAATACACCTAAAACTTATGCAATTAGAAATGTTGTCTCAGCTAATACAACAGCTAGTGATGCTATCATATTAAGAGTAGCTGGCAATGCTGGTGTAACTGTTCCTTCAGGAGGAATTGGTTATTATTTAACAAATGGAACATCTGTTTTTTCTCTTAATTCTGAAGGTATACCGGGTCTTGGAACAGCAGCTACAAAAGATGTAGGAGTTTGTGCTACTAATATTCCCGATACTTCTTTAGCAGATATAAGGTATGTTCCTACTTCTGTATCGAGTACGATTGTAGCTGATAAACATTTTACAGCTTCTGTTGTTTTTACCAGTACAGTAAGAACAGATGGTATAGTTTCAGTATCGGGACCAGTAAAATCTTTTATTACTACACTAACAGATGCAGCTTCTGTTGCAGTATCAATGAATACAGGTAATAATTTTCTTGTAACTCTGGGTGGTAATAGAACACTTGCTGCTCCTAGTAATGCCACAACTGGACAAACAGGAAGTATTTATGTTGTTCAGGATGGAACAGGAAGCAGAACTCTTAGTTATAATACAGTATGGAAATTTCCTAGTGGTTCCGCACCTGCTGCTACAACAACAGCTAGTGCTATAGATATGTTAGTTTATAATGTAAGAAGTGCTTCAACAATAGATGCAGTAATGCTTAAAGATTTTAAGAGATAATAAATGACTTCTCAACTGGCAAAATTTGATTTCCAGCAAGGATTTAATAGAGAAACTACCCAATATGCTGAAGAAGGTAAGTGGTTCGATGGGAACCGTGTCAGGTTTCGTGCTGGAAAACCAGAGAATATCCGGGGATATGAGACAAAAGTATCTGCTGCATTTGATGGATCAGCTAGAGATCTCGTAGCATGGAGAGATAATAGCAATAAAAAGAGAGCTTTATTTGCTACTCCAGATAAAGTTTACGAACATAATGGAGATCAAATAACAGATATAACTCCAATTACAACTGTTGTTACATTGGCTAATGTATTTGGAACAACTGCTGGATCTACCAGAGTATGTTGTTCTGATGGCTCACATGGAAGACAAAAGAATGATTGGGTATTATTTACTTCGGCTGCTACTTTTGGAAGTGATGTTAGTTTAACAGGTAATATTTATCAGATTACTTCTATTATAAGTACTGATGTATTTACAATTTCTATATCAGGTAATGCTGGTGCTACATCAACTCAGGCAGGATCAGCAACCTTTAATTATTATATTGCTACAGGAGCTTCTGTGGCTGCACAAGGAGTAGGATATGGAGCTTCTGAGTACAATGCAGCAGACCCTACATCGGTGGGTCTTAGCAAGATTACAGCTACTGGTGGTTCTGCACTCGTTACTGTCTCTTGTGCTTCTGCTCATGGTGGTGTTGCTAATGATTTTATCGTATTTCAAAATACTTCCATAGATTCAGTAGCAGCTACAATAGGAGGTAATTTAAATCTTACCAAGTCAGCAGCAGGAGGTCCAGAGTTTACAATTGTTTCAGTAAATGGTACACAAGTAATTGTTAGTGCTGCTGCTAATGCAAGTGCAAGTGGAGATGTAACATCTTCTATTAATATGACAGCATTGGTTTATAAACAAACAGCAGGAGGTGGATCAGGAAGGGAATGGAATACAGAAGCTTCAGCAGATTCTACTGATCTTGCTCTTGATATAGCACAATGGAGTATGGATCTATGGGGTGAGAATGTTCTGATGAACCGAAGAGGAAGTAATATGTATTACTTTATTACCCAAGCTTCGACTTCTCCTGTAAGAGCTACAACAGTTACAACATCTCCTATTAGTGTAAACTCTCTGATTGTCTCTCCTAATGACAGACATGTAGTTGCATTGGGAGCTAATGAATTTAGTCCTACTGCTACTGTAAGTGGTACATTTAATCCTATGCTGGTTAGATGGTCTGATCAGGGAGACAGATCTAATTGGGTTCCTTCAGTAAGTTCTACAGCAGGGGAGGTTGTTCTTACAGATGGGACTAAGATAGTAGGAGCAGTACGATCAAAGAATGCTATTAACATATGGACAGATAATTCACTATGGCTGATGGAGTTTGCTGGTCCTCCCTTTACATTTAAGTTTCAACAGGCAGGAACAAATTGTGGAATGATAGGACCACATGCAGGGATTGACTATAATGGTGTGACTTACTGGATGGGTTTTGATAACTTTTATGCCAATACAGGACAAGTGGAAGTACTGGATTGTACAGTAAGAAGGTTTATTTTTGATAAACTTAATACGACTTATTATGATAAAGTTTATGCAGGAATTAATTCAGAGTTTAAAGAAATAATATGGTTATTTGTTTCTAATGATGCAACAGAGTGTGATAGTTATGTAGTCTTTTCTCCTGATGAGGGATACTGGGTATATGGAGATACATTCTTTACAACATTTACAGATAGAGAAGTTTTTGGAAATACAATAACTACTGGAGCTACAACAACAGGAAACTTTTTATTTAATAATGAACCAGCAGAGGTCTTTACAGGAGATGGTGCAACATTAACTTCTTTTATAGAATCTGCTGACTTTGATATAGATGATGGTAATGCTGTCATGTTTATGAATAAGATAATACCAGACTTTAATTTAAGTACTGGTAAGATTAAATTGCATCTTGTTTCAAAACAGTATCCAGAAAGTAGTGAGTCTATTACAAAAGAGTTTGATATAACAAATACAACACAAAAGGTTAATCTTAGAGCTAGAGGAAGGCAAGCAAAGGTAAGGGTATCTTGTGACTCTAATAATGCTAGTTGGAGATGGGGATCTATCCGATTAGGAGTACAGGGAGATGGGGGAAGATAATGGCAAGATACCCAACCCTACCAATGTATTTAACAAATGAAGAAATTAAAACTATGTATAAGGAAGTTCAGAGATGGGGATCAATGTTGATTAATGAACTTGATAGTAGAGACTTAGAATTAAGGAATACACCATCTACCAATATTTTTAGTGTGGTAACAATAACAAGTATAGGTCGTCCCAGAAAGGGAGATATATCTTACTCAGCCAGTAGTGGTAAATTTAGAGGTTATGTGAGTGTTGGATCGGAAACATCTTGGCAGGATTTAAATTAATGAAAACAATGGCAGAACATTTTAATTTAATAAATAATAGTACTTATCATCAGAATTTAACTAGGGGTTTGGTCTTAGATAAAAGTAGATATTCTATGCAACAGAAACAACGAGATCAATTTAGTAAAAATAAAAAATTAAATTATGGAATGGATACACCAAAAACTGATGTTAGAGATATGGGTAATTTTGCAGCAGATCAATTACAACAAGTAGGATATAGATATGGCGTATCCTAATCCTAATGCACCATTACCTCCTATCCCATCTCAAGGATTAGGAGTACCTGTAGCACCACCTCAAGGAAGAGTACCTGTACAGCCTCAAGGAAGAGTACCTGTACAGCCTCAAGGAAGAGTACCTGTACAGCCTCAAAGAGGTATGCCTATGCAGCCTCCAAGAGGAAGGTCTATGATGGACCCCAGATCTCGTACAGAAGGAATGCAGGATTATACTAGAATGGCTAATCAAGATCCTCAAAGGTTGGCTCAAGCTTTAAAAGGAGGAGTATCTCCAACATCTTCAGGAGAACAGCCAAGTTCAGGTATTGGTAATATGGCTCCTAATATGTTTCTTGCTCCTGTAAAAGGTTTTAGTTTACACAAAGATGTTTTAAGACCTTTAGCAGAAGCAGCAGCATCAGCATTGGCTATGAATTTAGATGCTGAAACAAGAAAAGAATTAACAGAAAGTAGAGAGCCTCCTATACAAGAAACAATAGAAGAGACAGAGGATGTAACTATAGATAATAGAGGTATAGGTAATTTAGCAAGTCAATTTTTAGGAAATAATCTTCCTCAGTTGGATGGTAATATGTATGCAGGAATGGAAAAGAATGAGATAAGGGCTGCTGCCGGGGGAGGTTTAATGGGATTGGCAGTAGAAGATGAGTTTAGCGGTATGGTTGAGGGGGAAGGACATGGCATGGAAGATAATGTTCGTATGCCTATAAAGGAAGAGGGAGAAGACATAGGAATATTAGCAGTAAGTCCTAAAGAATATGTAGTAGATTCCCATACAATGTCAGCATTGGGAAATGGTAATCCTGATGAGGGTGCTGATATAATGGATGAATTTGTCGAGAATATTAGAGAAGAAGCTTTTGGAACACGAGAACAACCAAATGAAATTAATGGTCTAGCTTCTCTACAATCAATGTTGGAAAGGGTTTAAAATGGGTATATTATCTTCATTATTTGGTATAGGAGGGAGTAAACCTAGTACCTCCACTGTTGTTCAACAACAGAATATACCTCCAGAACTAGCTCCTTTTATAAAAGAAATACTGGGAGAAGCACAGACTTTATATAAGGCAGAGTTAGACAGAGGATACGATCCTTATACAGGTTTAACAACTGCTCCTTTTACTCCTGAAGAAGAAGCTGCTCAAGAAGGAATTACTGGATTAGTAGGAACTACTGCCCCATTTTTAGCAGAAGCTTTTGATATTTATGAAAAAGGAGGAGAGAAATTTACTCCTGAAGTAGCTCAAGAATATATGTCTCCATATCAAAGAGCAGTAACTGATATTGAAAAGAGAGAAGCTCAAACACAATTTGAAAAGAATATTATGCCTAGATTTGAGGCAGAAGCTATAAGTGCTGGTGGTCTTAGTGGTCTTGGTACAAGAGCAGGAGTAGAAGCAGCAGAGCTTCAAAGAGGACAGTCACAACTTCTGGCTGATATAGAAGCCAAGGGATTACAGAGTGCTTTCCAGAATGCCCAACAACAGTTTGCTCAACAGAAAGCCAGAGAACAACAGATGGCTGCTAATATAGGTAGGACAGGACCAGCCCTATTCCAAGCAGGTTTGGCAGAGCGTGGCGCACAGATGGGAGTGGGAGAACAGAAGAGAGAACTAGCACAATCAGAACTAGATGAGGCATACTTTAAATTCCTTGAGGAAAGAGGATTCCCACAACGAACCTTGGCTGACTATTCACAGATGGTTTATGGCAGTCCTCTTAGTAAACAACCTTTTGGAACAACAACGGCAACTACTTCAACTCCATTTGTTTCTAGTCCTGCTTCTCAGTTAATGGGATTAGGTTTGGGAGGTTTGAATATCTATGGTATGGGAGGAGGTTTTAATCCTAATCCAACTGGTTTTGGATTGGGAAATATTTTTCCTCAAAGATCAGCTAAATCAGGAGGACAAGTAAACTCTAGAGGATTGTCTGGATTACCTGTAATTCGTAGAGCAGATAGTGGTGCTATTATAAATTCTTTAACGGGTACTCTTCTTCCTTTTGCTAGAAGTATAGCAGAACATGTTCCTCCTGTAGTACAACCTCCAACTAGTGGAGAACTAAAACAAGGGTTAGGAAAAAGATTTAATCGTCCATTTGTAAAAAGTGTAATGGATAGGTTAGCGGCTGAGAAAAAAGCAGCACTTACTAGCAGAACAACAGGTAGAGAAGATATTATATCAGATACACTATCAGAGATAGAAGCTAAAAGAGGACCGTATTATGATGAAGCAATAAAAGAAACTGAAGTAGTTGATATAGGAGGGGGTGTTGGAGAAGAGATACGAAAACAAAGACCAGAAGGTGAAACACCTATAGAATATCTTACAAAAGTAATGGGTGCTGCTGCTGAAACTGCTGGAGAACAAAGAGCAGAAGGTCGCAAAGAAAGAGCCAGACTAAAAGAAAAAAGAATTGGAGAAGATGTAGCACAATTAGAAAAAGGAGAGACTAGAGAATTAGAAGCAGCAGATGAATTATCTAGAGTTGCTATTGAGGAAGCAGCTACTAATGCTTCAAATTTACTAGAATTATCTGGACTTGCAATGAAGGAACAAGAAGCTATTCAAACACAACTTAAAAATGTATTAACTATTCGTAATTTACAATACGAACCTGCTAAAGTTTTAGCATCATTAATGACTGCAATAGGTAGTACAATATCTAAAAAGACAGGGAAAGGTTTTCCTTCATTTACATCTGAATGGGGAAAATTAACAGAGTGGGCTGCTAAAGATACTACAGGAGTAACTCTAAGGAAAACAGTACAACCAGATGGAAGCACTACAACAGAGTATGTAGGTGATAATCAAGAAGTCTTAACCAACGATTCTCCAGCTATGAGAGCTTTTAAAAGGAAAGAAGCTGATGCTTTAAGTAAGATGCTTCTAGAGGCTTATAGGGTACAGCAAGCAGGTGGAGATCCTAAAGCATCAATGGCTAAAACGGTAGCAGAGATTGTAAGAGGAGCTTTACCTCCAATAGATATAACTAAGATACCTCAAGCGGATTTAAATCTTTTAAGAAATAAACCTACTGCTGCGAATAAGAAATATTTTGATTCGACATACGGCATGGGAGCAGCTAAAAAAGTTTTAGGAACTCCTTAAATGGTAAATCCTTTTGGACAATCTCTTAAAACGGATGAAACTGTAGATACAGAAGTTTATCTACCGTCAGGAAATCCATTTGGAAAATCTAAAACTGTTTCTCCAGAATCACCAGTTTTATCCCCACCATCAGAAAATCCATTTGGAAAAACTAAAGTAGATATTGAACCTGTACCTGAAGTTGAAACTGAACTTCCTTCTGAAGCAAAAACATTTACAGATAAATTCATAGATCTGTTTACAAAAACTTCTGATAAAAAAAAGTCATTATATGAGTTCCCTTATGAAGAACATATGGCTAAGGCTTTAGGTGTATACGAAGATCCTGATGTATCTACAGCCGAACCCGAACTTGTAGGTTTTGATCCTTCTGGTATAGATTTTTATGAAAGGCGAACTGGTAAACCTCGTTGGCAGACTGAAAAAAGAACTAAACCATCCACATATGAAAGAACTGCGGATGAGTTAGCTGTTGATCCTAAATGGAATAAGTTAGGAAAAATTATCTATGATTACGAACAGAAAAATAAAGATATGTCTTCTGTTCTTGAACTTCCTGCTGATTGGGGAGAGACTGCTCTTATAGGATCTCCTACCGATATTAAAAAAGGTACGAGAATGAATTATGGAGAGTGGCTTCAGGAAAGATTTTCTAAAGGATTCTTTGATCTTACTAGTCTGGGCATGACACTATCAAAAGCTAGTGAATTTCCTGATGAGATTAAAGATGCATGGCGAGAAGCTATAGATATGGAAATGAAAACTGATTGGGATTGGGATTCTTTTAAGAGAGGTGCATATCATACCATTTCAGATCCAATTATACTTGCTCCTGCTGCTGCAATTAAAGCACTTCAAATACTTGCCCGAACATTAGGAGGGAGGGCTGCTAGTCAAGCAGGTAAACATCTATTATTAGGACAGCTTAAAAAAAGTAAGACTAAAGAAGTTATTATTGATATTGCTAGTAAGTATTCTCCAGTAACTTCTGTTCAAAGGAAACTTATGTCTCCTCCATATAATATTTCTAGACAATTAGCTCTTAAAGCAGCCAAGAGAAAGGAACCAGCACTAAAAGAAATTGCAGGTAAAGTAAGTAGAGAAGATATAACTAAATTTTTAACTGATGCTAGTAGAAAATCTAATAAATGGAGAGCTGCTACTGCTCCTCTTGTTGGAGCGTCATGGACTACAGCAGCAGATCTGCTTACACAATCTCTTCATATGGAATTAGGTGTAGCATCACCTAAATTACAAGAAGAGTTTGAGCAACAAACAGCTTTAGGTCAGCCTGTTCCTAAAGCTATGCGTAAACATATGAAAGCTTTTATAAAATCCCCTGAAGAAAAAGTAATGAATAGAGATCTTATAGTTACAATTATAGATCACATGTCAAAATCTGAAGATACAGTTTCTAAACATCATAGAGCAAAAGCTAAGAAATCTGCTACAGAATTTTATAGTAAGGAACATGGAAGAAAGCCTACGCAAAAAGAGATAGATGATGTTTTTAGAGCTACTATAATGGATACATATATGAGCGAAGCTCTGGAAATAGCAGAAAAAGAAGGTCTATTTAATTTACAAAGTCCTGATAGTTTTATGGAATGGTTTAAACAAATAGATTGGAAGCGTACTGGTGAGTCAACCTTAATAGGACTAGGATTTGGTGGAGCTTTAGGTGCTGCTACTTACGTACTAGGAAAAGGATTTAATAAGTGGGCAGCAAATAGAAGAAGAAAGCAAGATGAAAGAGCTTTGTCACTAAAACATGCTAATGTTTCAGATGAAATTGAAAAGTTAAAAAATAAGCCTGATACTAAACCAATTGTAACCAGAGTTGTTGGAGAGATAACAGATGAAGGACCAAGTTATACTAGTAAATGGAGGCCTCTTCCTCTAGCACCTGTTGCTGATAAACTTATTATAAGTGGCTATATTCCTAAAGGATCTACTAAAGAATATATATTTGATGAAGCTGTTAAAATTAATAATGCATTATCTTCTAAAGGTATCATTAATTTAGGTCTTGAAGAAGGAACTACTAAAAGACAAATAGCAGAAATAGTAAATAAATTTGAGTTGGCTAATATAAAATTAACTCAATTAAATAAGACTTCTTTTGAAGGTAGAAAAATAGAAGAAGATTTACAGCTATCAGATACTGGCAGACCTCTAGAAGAAGGAGATCTACAGATTGAAACTACTACTGAAGTTACACCTACTTCTGAGAAAGTGGATACTAAAGTTGAGGTTTCTCCAGAAGGAGGAGCTATGGAAGGTCCGATACCAAAGTTTTTAACTGAAGAGGGAGATGCTCCACCTCCACCTCCTCCTCCCAAAGTAACTCCTCCCGGTGAAGATCCACCTCCTGTTGGTGGTCAACCTCTTATATTACAAAGACATAAAGTAAAAGAACGACTAGGTAATGTCAATACTTTTGGTGCTAGAATGTTGCATACTACAGGATCTTTACCAGAGCCAATAGCTGAAGCAACTAAAGCAAGAAATAGAAGAATAAGAGGAATAAAACTTGAGGTAAGAAAAGCTCTAAGAGATATTAAAAAAGCAAAAAGACTTACTCAAACAACTAAAGAAGATCTTGCTTTTGCTGTCAATGAAGGGGTAATGGAGATAACAGATACTGAAGGTAATGTACTAAGAAGACTACATCCTGAAATGCAAGAAAGTTTAAATAAACTATACGGTATAATACAGAGGAATGAAGATACTATGAATGATCTTCTAGGTTTAACAGGAGATCAGAAAATTGGTTTGGGAATATCCAAGGGGGATGTCTACTTTACCAGAAATTATGAAGCTGCATATGATCCTAAGTATTTAGAAAATATTAGAAAGGCATTGCAACCTCGTCCCACACCTACTGCTAAAGATAGAGCAGCAGCAAAGAAAGCAAATATATCTATTCAAGATTATATGAATCAGAAATATATAAATGAATTTACTGAAAAGGTAGACAATGCAAGAAATTATTTTATAAATAAAGTTAAAGTAAAAAAAATGAAAGGAGAGTCTGAACAAGACTATAAGAATAGAATAGATGGAGTTATTGAAAGTTTAGTTTCTAATCTTTCCGGGGAAGAAAAGGGATGGTTTACTAAAATTTTTGAAGGGACAGATGTAGCTAAAGGATTGGGAGAGTATGCTTCTCAAGTATTAAGAAAAAGAAAAATTATAGATAAAGAGATTCTTAATTTATTAGGAGAAATAAAAACTCCTTATACAAAGATTGTTAATACTCTGACAAATCAAAATATGCTTATCTCAGAGATAGAGTTTCTTAAAAGTATAGAAAAATTTGCAAATGAAAACTCAGATAAAGTTATAAATCTTGGAGGTTTAATTCCTTTCCTGTTCAAAAAAAGAACTGCTTTTTCTTCAAAGGGTCCAAGATCAGGAGGAGTGGATGCAAGTCTTGAAAAGATGGTTAATGAAGTAATAGGAAAATTTGGGAGGCGACCTGTTACTCGTAATCCTACAGCTAAAGACAGAGCTGCTGCTAAAAAAGAAGGACTACCTATTAGTGAGTATATGAATAGAGAGTATGGAGAAAGTCTTATTCTCAAAGATATGTATACGACTCAACACATGGCAGATATTATTTCTAAAGGAACTGATTTGTGGGCTGGAACATCTGGAAGTTATTTGATGAGAATGATGGGAAAAGTAGCAGCATATGGTCAGGCTGGTCAAACTATTTTAGATCACCCTGCGTACACGTTAAATTTAGGTGGTGCTGTTCAGGCAATGGCAATGAATGGTTACTTGCTAAGACCCAGTTCTTTAAAAGGAAATACAATAAAACATGCGTTTGGTGGTGTTCGCTTATTAGTACAACAAGCACTCGCTGATAATAAGGCTGCTATAGATGAACTGGTAAAATTAAAAAATCAGGGAGTTATAGAAACTGATGTAGCATCTGAGTTGATAGAAAGTAATTTATCTATACCGGGGATTCCTCCCGGTACAGGTCGAAAGGGTTCTATTGAAAATGTATATGATTCAGGAATGAGAGTATTTGGAACTGCATACGGTCTACCCGATAGCTGGTCAAAGATAGCTGCCCATAAAATTGAGAGAGATACATTGAAATGGATGTTTCCTGATTGGGATGATGATAAAATATTTAGCGAAGCTTCTAAAAGAGTTCGGGCAGTGATGCCTAGTTACGGAGATGCGTGGCCTGTTGCAAAAGCTTTAAGCAGATTACCTATAGGAACTTATGCATTGTTTCCTTCTGAGATTACCAGAACCTCTAAAAATATGTTTATGTTAGGAGCAAATGATGTAGCGTCTGGAGTAAAAAATAAAAATATTAAACAAGTAGGTTCTGGTTTAACGAGATGGGCTTCAATGTTAACTACAGGAGGAGGTATAGCAGCTATAGTAGCTACTAATAATGAGACTAACAATATTACAGATTCTAATGAAAGGTTTATAAATGCTGTTGCTCCTGATTGGGGTAAGGCATCTACCCGATTTCACTTACAGCCTTTTCAATTAGAAGATATTAGTATAGAAGCACAACTTATACGTAAAGGAGTTGATCCTAAATTAGCCAAGGTAGTACAGCAAAAAGGTTTCTCTAAATTATTTAATAAAGAAATTTCTGAGTTAGAAGAGAAAGGAATAGATGAGACTAAATATAAACAACTAGTAAAAATATCAAAAGGAAAGCCAAGGATTCTAGCTAGATTTGTATCTTCTTCTTCTTTTGATGCTTATGATTTTATAAAAGCTCCGGGTAGACAGATGATGGGACAAGCTCTTGCAGGTAAGGGTCTATCACAGTTTGAAATAAATGAAGCTTTTAAGGGAATGAAAGAATCTATAATGGGACCATATACTAATAGAAAATTTATATGGGAAGCCATTATGAATGTAGCTGCTAATCAGTCTGAATCGGGACGGCCTTTATGGGAAGAGATACCGGGAGAAGAGTGGGAAATAACATGGGATAAAATGAAAGCTGCTGGTAAAGAATTAGCATCAGCTTTAGCACCGGGAAGTGCTGAATGGTTTGATAAACGTTCGGAGGCTCTAACTTCAGAAGAGAAAAGAGGTTGGGCTTTGGGACGATCAGCTTCAGGCTTTCCTCTTAATTCAAATGATATAGAAATCTGGGGATATACAGGGATGCGTCCTGTTACTATGGATGTTGAGAAAGCTATGGGATATAATCTTTCCAAAGATATAAAAGTAATTAATAATATACCTAAAGTTTTTAATAGATTTGTAGCAGAATTAGATGATGATATATATACTCCTGAAATAGGAGAGAAGATTGTAAATAAATATTTAGAATTACAGGATCGAAAGTATTTTGGTGTAAATAATTTATCAGATAAGATAAGATTATTTTCTAATGTATCTTATTATGATCTTGATAATAAGAAAATAGACTTTGATCTAACTGGAGTACTAGCTTCTGCTACTGATAATTTTTGGTACGATGCTAATGAAATGTTACTAACATCTAATTTTAGTAAGAATGTAAAAGATGGTATTGTTTTAGCAGATCGTGTTTTTACAGATGATCGTTTAAAAAAGATAATAATAAATAAATTTGGAATGGATAATTTAAGTGATGTTCTTAGTCGTCTAACAGTGGCTTTTGAAAAAATAGCTGTTAGACCTATAGAAAAAGAGAAGAAGTAATGCTGGAACTAGGGCCAAGAGAACTCCTGACTTTTGGAGTAGTAGTTACAGGAATAGCTACTACATGGGGTGTACTTAAAGCTACGATTAAATCTATTACGGCAACTCTGGAGGATGTTAGAGAAGATGTGGCTGGTTTAAATCAACGGTTAGATAAGGTAGAAGCAAGACAAGCTGTTGCTTTGTCTTCTATTGATGTCATGGCAAAGGATATACTATCTCCCCAGATCCTGAAGGAAAGATCGGAGAGAGACGGAGCAATTGAAATGAGACTAACAGCTATGGAAAAAGATCTGGATCGGTTTCATAGAATGCATAATGGAACACATCCTGATACAACGAGAGCAAAGGAAAAAGAATAATGTGGGAATACTTTTCTGTAGACGAACTTAAATGTAAAGGTACAGATGAATGTGAAATGGATGAAGGGTTTATGAAAAAGCTGGAAGCTCTTCGTCATGAGTTTAATGAACCAATGATTGTAAGTTCAGGTTATAGACATGAATCCTATAACCAAGTTATTGGAGGAGCTAAAAATTCTCCTCATCTATATGGTAAAGCAGTTGATGTAGTGATCAGCGGTAAGTCTGCCTACAGATTAATGAAGTTAGCTATTCAGCATGGCTTCACTGGCATTGGAGTATCTCAGAGAGGACCACATGAGAAGAGGTTTCTCCACATAGATACAATGGATAGTAGTGATATACACCCCCGGCCTTGGATATGGAGTTATAAGTAATGGTTACTTTTAGAAGACCACCCAGACCACCCGGAAAAGTAATACCTTTTCCAAGGGATCGTGTCACACCATCCAAAGATACGAGTCTTGGTAGCATGAGGCCTAGTCCTCCTATTAATCTTGAAGAGATTAGGAAAGCAAAAGAGCTAGAACTTCGTGATGCTATTCAATCAGAGGGAATGTCTCCGTTTCCTGAATTAGAAGGACTGTCTGGATTAGGAGAAGAAGTTCCTGTAAAAACTGATATACAAAAATATAATGATGTTCTGAGAGAACAACAAAAGACTAAAGATTTATCTCATTTAGATGATTGGATGGTTACTAAGGGTGAAAATAAAATTAATGACTTACTAAAATATAGGAATTTAACCATCCAGTATAAATCTACAGAAGAATTAGTTAATGATCTACAAGATATGTTAGACTATGTAGATTGGAAGAGCGATTACACAAGAAGTGGAAGACATAGTAAGGCTGAAGCATTCACCGCCAAAGAAAAGAAAGAGATAGCTGAGGCTGAAAGAAGAGAACAAGGAGATTTTGGATTACTAGCAACTGAATTAAGGAAACAAAGAGAGATTGAAGAATTCTTTCATCTACTTTCAAATGAGATAGACAAAAGAATGAGAGATGAGTAATGGTTTTTAGATTACGACCCAGACCTAAACCTAGACCTGTAAAAACTAAGAAGCCTACAGAGTTTAGTATAAGAGAATCAGGTACTTCTCTGGGAGAACTTGTACCTACCCAAACTCCCTCACCTAAAACAACTGATCTTCCTGTACCTAAAACAGGACTCGCTGATACTCCTGAAGGAAAGGAAGCTGTTAAAAAAATATTAACAGGTCCAGAGATGGGTAGAAGAACTTTCAATAAAGGATTGATGGGAGTATTACAACAGCTTTTCTTTCCTACACCTATGCCTAAACTTTCTAAAACAAAAGCACCTATACCTAAAGCTACATCACTAAACATAGAATGGCAAGAGATTAGACCGATGTTACGAGAGATGACTATGTCTAAATTTTTTGGAGAGGACGATGACGCTTTAGAATTTCAGGAAAATCTAGATGAAGAAGCATATATAAATTATGCAGAACAGGGAGGTAATCCGTGGAATGATATGGGAACTAGAGATTATGAATATTATGTAGAAGCTGAGAGAGATTTAATACAAGACCAATTAATAAATAATATCATGCGATGGAAGATGAGAGAGAATCCTGAACAAATTGTAAAATTAATAAATGCGTGGGAGAAAGCTGAGGATATAAGAACTGCTCCTGACAAAATTCATTACCCTAAGCCAAAGAAATTATTAGATGAAGCAGAGAAAGCAGAGAAAGAACAAAGAAGAATTGTCAATTTTTTAATGAGTGGGTTTGAGAAGTACAGAGACAGAGAAAAATATAATGAAGAATGGTTTAAAAAGACTGCTAAAAATTTAGAAAGGATTCCTAACTCTCCTCCTCCTTTTAAAACAGCACATGAGATGTTTATACATAATTCTAAGGCTGATGCACGGGCAGATCAGATACCAGACAACCCTTCTCCATCTGAAATAGAACAAACAACTTTCTGGGGAGATATGGATTATTGGGGAACACTTGCTCCAGATGAACGTGAAGTTACTGGTTGGCGATCACTAGTGGATTCTAGACAACCATCAGCAGATAGACCTACAGTACCTGACCTACCCGTATACTCCCGCCGTTCTCAAGAAGGACAAAAAGAATTAGATAAATCTGTTACGATACCAGATCAACCTGTAACGAGAAAGATTATTGATGACGAGTATGAAACTGCGATAACAAAACTTCAGCATACTCAATCTGATATGCGTAAAGCTAAAATTAATTACGGGAAAGAGGCTCATAAAGCAATAGATAAACATTGGTATGCAGATCCTTATTGGTCCCAACAGGAATTAAATCCAATGGAGTCTAAACAATTCCTTGAAGAGGGGGATGTTGAAGTACAGACAACACCTGATCCTGTCACAGGTACTATAGATAAAAAGATAACTGAATTCCAGAAAGAAACAGAATTTCAGGATCGACAGGCACAAGAAGCTAAGACTGTTAAGGATGTCAAAGATAAATTTCTGTCTCGCCGACAGCTTTTATTCCCTCGTAAGAAGAACACAGGTGGTTTAGTAGGCTTATATTAGTAAATCTTTTGTGCGGTCCATACAGCTTCACACAGAAGAATTAGCCTCTTCAGGCAGGGGTAGGTCCAGATCATCTGGAGAAGGCTGCTCAGTGACGCTCTCTGTCCCTTCATTTTCCCCCTCCTCTTCATAAATTGCAAAGTCACACTTATCTAGAAGGTCGTATACCTTTTCTTCACCTAAAACATTCAAACATCCTATGATTGCATTCTCTAAACTCTCTTCATCCATACTTATATTAAGATCAGAGTTAGCTCCTCTTACTCTGGATAAAAGTTCGAGTGCTTTGATAGCACTATTTGTATGTCCATTCGATTTGGCATATTCATATTGAGCTTCTATCTCTTCTATGACATTAACATTAGTTTCAAGTTCCTGTTCAAGGTTATGTATTCTTTCTATCACCTCATCCATTTGAAGAAGTCTATAACCTTGGTTGTTTGCTGATCGTGCTGCATATCCTGCTGCCTTGGCTGCTTCTGTAGCATTACGATGAAGGACATAAGCTTGAGCAAACTTTTCCTGTTTATCATTTAACATAATAAGATACCAATCCATTAATTAAAAGAACGAGAGAGACAGCATTGATTATAAGCAAAGCTCTGTCATTCCAGATGATAGCCACAATAAACCATCCAAACATTCCAATAGCATGGACTATTAGATTAAGAGGATAGATATTATTACTGGTTAGAATAACTCCTCCCACTAATATGATTGAAGCTATCCACTTAATGTACCAATCAAGAGTATAGGTAGGTGTTTGTTTATCTAGTATGTTTGTCAATGAAGTATCCTCGTATCTTGTTCCATTGTTAACTGACTAATAGCCATTTCAAACATAGCTATAGTAGGTTCTGTTCCTAGAGTAGCTACATAGGATTTTAAACAAGCATTTAATAAACATCCACTAACCATTAAAGTATAAGAAGACTTATCTTCCTTGGGAGAATGCTCGTCAATTAACTTCCATAATTTTTTATTAAATTCTAAAAATTCTTTATCAGTTGGTTTTCCCATTATCTTACCCTTCTGGATTAAATTGAAAACTTTCTCCACATCCACACATGGATTCAACATTAGGATTGTCAATCATTAATCTTTGTCCAAAAATATCTTTCTTATAATCGACAACCATACCAGCTATATACATAACAGAAAGATTATCTATGAATAATTTACCTGTGTCAAGATCTATAATATAATCATCAACAATATCTATCATTTCTTCTTCGGTTACTAGCTGCCAATCATAGGTAAAGCCAGAGCATCCTCCACTATTAACAGCCAGCTTAACACCAGCTACCTTATTCTCAGCTACTATAGAAGAGAGATGTATGTCTGCATTGTCAGTTAGTTGTATCATCTTTAGTATTTAACCTCAACCATTCAGCAGAATAAGTAAAACCTTTTCCCCAAAGCCCATTGTTCCAGAGAAAGGCTTCCTCTTTAGCTGCTTGTTTCGTAGAAAACTTATCCCATATTTCTGGCTCACCAGTAAAATGATTAAGAATAACTTGATAACCAAATTGACTTTCTCTTACTTCAGCCCATCCATTATTTTTTGCCATTCTTTTTTCCTGATAAGTATTTAGGTGGAGATTTTCCACTCAGTATTTTATTTAACCAAATACAAAACCTCCACTGTAATTTATAGAGCCACTTAATCATTGCTTCATATTATTTCTTTGTATACCTTTGAACTTCTCAAAAGATCTCATACCACCCAGACCAAGTAATGATAAGGTCAACGGCATAAGCCCTTCTGTTTCAAAGATAGGAAGCATCATCTCTGATCCACTAACCATAATGATCCATGCAGCGACAGGCTGAAAGACAAACTGCCAACCTAATCCAAACGCACATATCCACATGATGGCTGGTCTAGCTCCGGCAATAAACACACTTGAATGTTTTGCTTGTTCTAGATTTGTTTGAGCTTGAGCAAGATCAAGTGAAACAATCTGTGACTTTAACTCATGAGATAGTTTTGTCTTGAGATCTTTATCCTCAACAAACTTATCAAGGACTTTTCCTGCTACTCCGATTACTGATTCAGCTATTCCTAACATAATATCCTCCTATTAATGAACTTCTCTTAATTCTATTATACGTATATCTTTTTCTCCCATTGAGATTTTAAAACCTTTCTCTGCCATCTTACCATTAGCTTTAAACAGATCAAAGAAAACATAGATAGCTAAATGTTTATGATTATTAAATCTGGCAGCTATTAATTCCAGCCAATCAAGATGATGGAAAACAGATACATGAGCATTACTTCCATCGGCTAAAGTTTTAACAGCTTGAAAGCAAGCTATGTTAAGAAAGACCATCTTATTAGCATAGCCTAGTATCTCATCTATAACCCAGAGAAGATCTGTTTCTGGTATATGTTCCAGCACATCAGTAGATATGACAGCATCAAACTTACCTTTGGGTAATTCCTGAAACTCTTCATAGGCTGGATCAAAAAGTCTATAGCTTTCCAGATTAGTCCAGATTTCAGGCAGAGGTTTATCCAATACAATCTGATCATGAGGATCTAGTATAGTATTAAACTTATCTGTATAGAGATGTCCTTTACCTGATCCATAATCAAGCAGAGTTTTACAATCAAGTTTATTTATAAATCCATGAATAATATCTGTCCACTTTCCAAGACTTCTCCCATTAAACATTCTATCTGATACTCTATGCATAAGAATATATTCTTCCAGAAGTTTCTTATACCTATCAGAAGGATGGGATCTGTTTAAATAAAAATCAACTTCTATTTCCTTTCGTTCCATAGGTTTAAGATATGATTCTGGTATTTCAATATCTCCTGAACTTGTTACTGTAGGAAGAGATCCTTTTGGCATATCTTTTACTCTTATATTAGTCATCATAATATCCTTCAAAATTTGGTCTGGTTTGTCTCTCTTTATTAATAGCCCATAGATCAGCTACCATTGTATCTTCTCCGTGAAAACTAAGAACTCCTTCAAGTCCTTCATCAGCAAAAACTTTCTCACAATCTTGTGCCATTGCCAGAAGTTCACCAGTAGTCCAATAAGTTTTCTCATTAACATTAACTTCCATATACTTAGGCTTTGGAACTTCTCCACCTTCAAGATCTCCAGTTGTTTCAGTCTTCTCTTCTTTAGTCGGCTCATCCCGACAACAATCAAAACCAAATAGATGAATGTCTCTAAATCCTAAAGTATGTAAAACTCCTATTCCTCTCATGGCAGCACATGTACCGCCAGTAATAAGAGTAGCTCCTTGAGGAATGCCTAGCTCTTCTGATACCTTCACCTGTTGGTTTTGTATCTGTGTTCCTTGTTCTGTCTCTTGTCTGAGTGAATCCGTAAAGGCGTGCCATCCCCACATCTTAGCTTTGTTTTCTATAAGATGATTTGTTACAGAAGGATCTGTCATGGAAGCTACAAAGAATCTGGTATCGGGATCAATGTCTTTCAGAAGATCTTTCCTTACTATATTGTGAGTAGATACACCAGTTATAGGACGAGGATCAAGTATAATACATCCCCAAGGTTTAATATCATGTTCCAGTAACTTAGGATAAGCATGTTTAACAGCCAAGAGTTTAGTCTCAGGATTATCTTTGGTAAACTTCTTGAGTTTTTTATAATCAAGATAAGGACCAGCAGAAATAACAGCAGCAGATCCTCTATGACCGGGATGTTTAGTCAACCATTTCTTAGGATTAATAAGAGTCATATTAGATTTAATATTATCTCTAATATAATCTTTTGGTACACAATCTCTTGGATGTACAATAATAGGTACTCTTTTTAAATCTTCTGGTATGTCCTCTAACTTACTGTCGTGCAGGAAAATACATAGATGAGTGTTACCACCACCAGCAACCTTGTCACCAGATGGTAATAGATATTTTCTAGTAGTGGACTTCTCATCGAATGTTGTCCAGCCATCGTCAGTTGTTTTTTGAGCATCAACCTTTTTTGTTTTGACTGTTGCAAAAACATCTTTCACTCCTTGATATTTCTCAGGGGGAATACCTTCGTCTTCATCATCCTTGGTAAAGTAATGATCAGCTACGACAACAGGAACATATTTAAGTACATCATATTCTGCTTCCACTGTTTTCTTACTGTTACCACTTCCTATCAAGGCAAAGTCAACATCACTAATTATTTCTGTTCTGATTAATTTCTTGAGTGTTTCTCTGACATTCCCCTTGGTTAGTTCAAAAGTAAATGTTTTATCTTCTTTCTCCTTCATATGTTCTGCAAATTCTTTCAGTCTTTTTCTGACTGCTTCCATTGTATTATGAGGTTTAACATTAAACTCTTCATGATCCGTATCTATAGTTGCATCTTCAAATAGATCATATCCCATGTAATGAACTGAATCATTATGTTTAAAAGAAGCAAGAGCCATCTCAATAGCTCTGCCTCCATTCCATGTGCCTGTCTCTAGAATACATTCAGGTTTGTAGAATCTTATAATATCTGCTAGTTGTTTGTATCTATTAGGAAGTATGTCAGGAGATGTTTCAGTATCCGACAATTTAATAACTCGATTACCATCCTTATCTCTAACTCCTAAGTTCTTTCGATCAGTCAGACTAACAATCATCTCAGAGAGAGGCGATTTCTCAGGATCAATTTCATGTATCTTCATACCATGAGCTTCATAGATAGTTCTTAATCTATTCATAATAAAAACATCATGCCACTCTCGATAGTTTGAAAATTCTCCTGAAGTGTAAGCTCCTCGTAAATCTCCTAGTAAATCAACAGGAGTTTGTCTGCTTAAATTAAAAGCCATAATATATGTCTGATCTTTTACTGTTATAAGATCTACATTCTCTGAGCTTTCAGGAAATAAAGAATCAATATCTTTTTCTTTAATTGTTTTAATATTAATAGCACTAGGATCTAACCAAAATAACCAGCATCCACTATGATCAAAAGCACATTCGGTTAAAGCCATAACCTTGGGAACAAACTTGATAGGATTGAGAACTTCATTATATGGAATTGTTTTACCTTCAGTTCCATCATGCTTGGCAAAAGCTTTAAGAAACTTTGGATAATCTTCTATCTCCATAAGATTATGATAGTGTATGTTAGGTGACTTAGGCAAAGAGTAATTACTTAAATCCAGATCATGATAATAACAATGAAATTCTAAAGCACTATCCCAATTATTCTTAAATTCATTAAGAAGATTAATAGTACTATGCTGTAAAAAGTTTTCATCAAAGGCTGTAACAATTTTATACTTCATATTTTATCTCTCAGTAACAAGTAAGAATAGTCTACATTCCATTCGGCTGCATATTGTCCATCAATAGGACGTTTAACACTCCACTCTTTAAACCAAGGACCACCTGTTGTGAAGTGTACATTCTTTGGTTCTATCTCTTCTGAAGAGTGACCATCCAGCCAATTCCATTCTTCATGCATAGTTCCTATAGCACTATCCTTATCAGGCAACCATTTAAACTGATGTAGATAAGATCCTGATCTGTTGTTAACTTCCATTGGAGTTATCTTTCTATTTAATTTATGACCACAATTCCAAAGGACAAAGCTTGACCAGTTCTTTCTTGGATAGCTTGTCTGTTCTCTACCATCCATCTTGTATTGATCAAGAGGTTCATACTTATGTTTAACACAATAAAGAGGAAAGAAGTCATCGTTGTATTCTTCAAATACTTCATTGATATCTATTCGAGGATACATATCACAGTCCATATACAAAGCCCATCCTTCGTACATCATTAAAGCAGGTATAAGAAACCTACTAAAACTAAACTCAGTAGAGAAAGGACGTTGATCTATCTTATCTATGTACTGCCCATTGACAATCTCATAAGGTCTATAATGCATTCCCATCAATTCAAGAATATCTTTCCTAAGAAATTTAACATGAATAGGTTTGGGAGAGTTTGCCTCAATAATATATTTCAATACAGAACAAGCAGATTTTTCCTTGGGATCATAGCCTATAAAAACTGTATTTATTTTTTCATTCTTTTTCACAATGTTCTCCTATAAAAAGGGAAGGCACTCAATGAATGCCTTCCCATCTCCTTATTTAAATTCAATGAGCTTTGGCATTTTATCTTCTGGAATATCCTGTCTAAGCTTGATGATAACCATCCCATTTTCAAACGATGCTTCTGTGACTTCGATATTCTCAGCAAGATCAAACGTCTTTGTAAAAGCTCTGCTTGCTATGCCTTTATGTAAAATGTTTTCGTTGCCCTCCTTCTCAGAGTTGTTTCCACTTATGGTTAATGTCTGTTCTTCCTGAACCACTTTAACTTCTTCTTTTGTAAAGCCAGCTAAAGCTAATTCAATCTTGAACTCTGTGTCCGATTCCTTTATCAGGTTATGAGGTGGATAACTTTGATTATCTTTCTCAGGCATGTCCATTAGTTGTTGAAATAGCCTGTCATAACCTATAGCTCTTCTCTCAAAGTTCACAAGAGATGGCATATTAAGGAATTTCCAATTACCTTCTAGTCTTACATTCATAGCATTCTCCTTATTAAGCAAGAGGTTATGGAACCTACCATTAGCATTCCATATATATATTATACTATACTTTTATTTAAATAACAACTATTTTTCTAAGTAAGCTAAAGCTTTTTTAATTCTTACAGGATCATCTTCAAACATTCCTATGCCTGTATTACAAGGATAACATATCCATCCTCTAAATTTATCTGTAGCATGACAATGATCAGCAGCCCATGCTCCTTGATTTCTCCTACCAAATCTATTTACTTCTTCTGCACCTCTACTACAAATAGGACAAGAGTAATCATCAGGGGGATAAGGCTGCTCTTTTCTTATGCGTTGACTAATATATTTTAATCTAGTACGACATGCCGTACATCTAGCTTCTCTAAAATTATGTGCTACACCAGCAAAAGTAAAAGAAGTTACAGGTTTATATTTATGACAGGCAGAACATTCCTTTCCTTCACCATCTGCCTTGTCAAAATTATATGTATCTTCAAGCTCGAATAATAATAATTGATTGGTCATAACTAAACTCCACAAGTTCCACCTGATCCAGTAATCTCACAAATATCGTGGGGTTGTATATTATCCTCAAACTCTTCACCTAATTTTTCAATAGCTTCACTATAAGGAACCTTAGTTAAAGGTTGTCCTCCTCTACACCCATCGGGATAGCAAGTAAATCCTCTTAATCTATGAGCATACTTAGCTAAAGTCTGAGCAAAGTCTTCTACCTTACCCTCATTATTATCTTCTGTACCCCATGCTGGTAAGTTAATAGTAGAAGAGATAGACATATCCACATACTCTTGGACATTAGCTTGAAAGTTTAATCTCCTTTCATAATTAGTAACCAGATCAAGGGCAGACTCAATACTCTCAGGCTTAACACCATAAAGTTCGATCATCTCCTGTGCAGCACTATCAACTACGTACTGGTAATGCCATCTCTTATTCTTCAGATACCTTCTCTTATAAGCTACAGCAAAGATAGGTTCTACTCCAGTAGATGTACCACCTAGTATTCCTATCGTACCAGTAGGAGCTACAGCCCTAACAGCAACAGGAACAGAGATGTTGAGTGTGTCAGCAAAAGATCTGGCTACCTTATCTGACTCAGCTTCATATACCTTGAACCATCTATGCAGTTCTGGTGTGGTTTCATACTTATGTCCTCGTTGTATCAACCACTCATGAAGTCCCATCAATCCAAGTCCTAAACGTCTATTTGAATTTCTAATCTCATACACTTTCTCGTAGGGGAGTGTAGCTCGGAGGGTGCCACACAATAGAAACTTTGTGGCAAGTTGGACAACCTCCTGCAACTGATTGAGGTCGTCAATACGAGCAAAATTAAGGCTCCCAAGATTGCATACGTCACTATCATCTTCACTAGTAACCTCCGTACATGCATTTCTGAGGGTTTCATTTTCCTTCTCGAAGAAGTTGAATGAGAACCCCGGTTCACCAGTTCTAAGAGCTTGATGTACATTAGTCCTAAAGACATACCCTAGATCTCCTTTCTCCCAATAGTTTAACAACCATTCGGTATCATAGTTCACACTGATGTTAGTCATATCCAGAGGCGCAGGAAAATTAAAGTCATCTTGTTTAACATCAAACAAAGTCTTGCCTGTATTTCCCACTGGCATATCAAACCAATTCTTGGCAGTCAAAAACTTATCTATGTCATCGTGCTTCCAGTTCAAGGATGCATAGATAGCAGACCTACGACTACCACCCTGCATAACCTTCTGACCTATAGAATTAATCATTTGCATCTTAGGTATGGGACCAGAAGCTACACCACCAGTACCCTTCAGGGTTTGTCCTTCAGATCTGTAAGTCGAATAGTCTACACCTATACCACCACCTGTCATCAAACAAGACTCAGACTTCCAAGATAGGTTAGCCCAATCTTCTCTGGTATCTTCCTCTGCTTTAAGGAGATAGCAATTATTAAAGAACTTCTTGTCTCTTCCTGCATAGTAGAGATACCTACCTCCGGGCAAGAACCTGAGATTGGATATGTGATCTATCAAGGCTTCCTTCTCGTCTTTACTTAGATTGGTTTGACAGACATCCTCTACTAGTGTGCAAGCCAACTCATGAAAAGTCTCTGCTCCTTCATGAGAATACTTAGTATAAAATATATCTTCACTAAACTTAGATCTAAATTGTGGATTACGATTTGACTTGAACATGTTTCCCTCTCTCTATTAAATCATTAAATAGATCTGCTTGCTCATCTTCATCTGGATATTCTAGTGCTAATAGTAGTTCAGCATAATGAATTACTTTTTTTATATCTTCCTTTCCCTGTCCTTTTTTGTTATGTCTAGTAACATACTTTACAATATTAGATTCACATGTAGTTAACTTGTTTAACTGACAATAAACTGTAGGTTGTATAATACAATCTTTATAATGATCTCCCCCAATCTGTTTGTCTAAAGGATTAGAGGAGGGCTTTAAATCTTTTTCTGACATCTGTAACATCTCCTGATTTTATAACTTCATATGCATAGTGTCTAACTTTATATGGAGAAACTCCAGCTTGATTACATACCTGTTCAAAATCTTCACAGGTAGTACCAATAGAAGAAAAAAACCAAGCATCAGCTTGATTTCTATATATTGTTATATGACTTTCCTCTCCCTCTCGTTTAGGTTTGGTTAGATCAAGGAAAGCCTGAATAATAACAGATAAGTATAATGTTTTATATGAATTTTTATTTGTTAAATCATATAAAGATTGTGCGGAAGTAATAGAAGCAAGATCAAATTGGTACATGTTCTTGAATAGGCCGTGAGAATTTACCACCTATATAATTATTATAAAAAGCTGGCTCATCTGTCCCTTCCAGTGTAGAAGTTAATACATTATATTTTATTTGATAGTAACATTCATAATATTTTAAACTTCTTTTATTACCAAACTCTGCAATAATTTCAAACTTAAAATGTTTCTTTCCAATCTTTTCAATATCTTCCGAAAGAGTTTTACTTGAACCCATATAAGATTTCCAATTGGATTCTGTTTTCTTTCTCCCCTTTCTAAAAAAATAATATTGCTTGCAACCAATGTAAGCTTTCCTATTCTTTAAGTTTGTAATACGATAAACAAATCCAAACTTACCTAGATCTGGATCTCGATCCCATTCCCAATGCATTACCAGTTAACCACTTCTAAAACATCTGGTTCTTTTCTTACCTGTACCAGATATCTTTTACCTTTTGCATACTCAAAGACACGTATACCTTTACCATCATTGATATCTTTCCAACACTCTCTTTTATGGCTACAATAAATACACCCAATAGCAAGCTTATAATTACCAGACTTCCCATCAGGAACAGGATCATAACATCTGTCAGGAGGTTTAGAATCAGCAACCATTTTCTTAAGATGTTTAATTCTTTTATCTGCATTAATCATTTCCATCGAATGAACAGGAGTAAGACATATATCTCCAGTTGATTTATCTATAACTAAGAAAGCAGCCTCATCTACATTATTAGCTTCAGCATAAGCTGAGATCTGTCCTATATAACCAAACGGATCATCGTTAACTAAATCATTATTCTTAAATTTCTGAAAGCTTTTTCCAGAAGAACTCTTACAATCAACCAGAACATCATCTATCATTGCATCTTGATGTCCTTTAATTCCTTCTACTTCCACCTCTTTCTGTTGATGTGAGACTGTGTGTCCTGCTATCGAAGAACAGAGGAGAAGAAACTCTTCAAGAATATATCCGTATAAGAATTTAATTCTAGTGCTAGGCTTAAGAGCAAAGCTCTCTTCCTTTTTACTATTAATATTATACCATAACTGTCTGTCTGGTTTTCCTATAGAAGACAATCTTAAATGCCCATTCGTTGATGGCTTCTCGTATAAGAAATCTTTGACATGTAACTTAAGCATGTCGCCAAAAGTATCTATACATTTATCTACATCTTTCTCATCCATAGCAATAGGATCAAAAGAAAATAAATTATTTATATCCTCAACTAAAGTATCAATTGTTTTTTTCATTTATAAAAAAAGAGGGTAGTAAACTGGAAAGTTTACCACCCTCCTTATCTCCTTTAATTATTAGGAAGCGAAGGGTATTTCTTCTAACCCTTCATTTACGTACCCACCGGGTACAACATCAAAGTCATCTGTATTATACTCTACTAACTCTACTACTTGTACAGCATTAAGATAACCTTTGACACCACCACCATATACAGTGTACTCTTTCGGAAAATAAGATGCATTAACCTTAGAGCCATTTCCGATACGCTTATTAGTAGGAAAGGGATTACGTTCAGAATCTTTTACTGTAATGGCACGGGAAGAACCATCTTTAGTACGAGCATATTGCTTAAGAGTGACAAAATCTCCACGATCATCACCTTTATTTTTAATGGTTAAGCCATCGGCTTCTGCAACCTTCTTGTTCTTTGCATTAAGATTACAAACTTCGATTGACCACTCGCCATCGGGATTAAATTTAGTATTGGGGGTAATGACATGTGCCCAGTACGCTTCGCCTGAAATGATACTCATATACTTTACTCCTTTTTGATAATTACAATTAATGTTAAACTTTAAAGGTTCATTTCCTTTTTTATTGTTGGGGAAGTATATCACAACCCATTGATAGAGTCAACACTTAAAATTATTTAAACCAAAATAAAGATTCAAATTGTCTATCATGTAAAGACTGAGATTTAATTTTAGGAACTTGTTTAATAAGTTCTTGTATAAATTTTTTTGTATATTTTTTCTTAGCTAATTTTCTATCAGGATATATCATAGTTACACCTTCATTAGCTTTACGTAATACTACAATACCTTCAGTATTCTGCACTACCAATTCTCCAATATGTCCATCAGGATCAGGAACCAAGATCACAAAGTTCTCAATCCCTACCTTACTAGCTTTACCTATAATACCTGTACCTCGAATACCGACTGTAGCTGTTGGTAATTTAAGTACCATAAGATCTGGTCCTAACTTTGCTATGCTACCACTCACCATTCTAAATGCACCCGTAGCTATTTTAAGATCTATGAATCCATCTTTCTTTATAGGATCATATGCAAGATCTATAAGGGAGACATCTCCTAATTCTCCAATATTAACAAGAGATCCATCTATAAGTTTAATCTCAACAGAAGATTTTCTTCCTGTTAAAATTTTATCATTCTCATACAGCCAATCCTTTTCAGAAATCTGTATAGATCTTTGCTGTCTAACAAGAGTAACATTACCTTCTCTATCTAATACCATACCTGCTCTTTCATTAGCATGTAAGGGAAAAGATAAAAGTATTATAAATAATATTAATGTGTTTCTGCCCATGTCTTCCCTATCTTATGCTCACAATCCAGAGGACATTTCATATTTAATATCTCTGTTGTTTCATGCATAGCATCCTTGGTCAGCCGTCCAAATCTTTCTGTATCTTTTTTAGAAACTTCAAACTGATACTCATCGTGGATAGAGGCTACCAGTTTAGCATCAACTCCTTCTTTTCTAATGTGACTATCCATCTGTACCAGCCACTGCTTACATACGATAGCCCCTGCTCCTTGCAAGAGAGTGTTAAGGCTGGCATGAGAAGCTCTGATATGTAACTGTCTACCGTCTAAAGCTCCAACCTTTCCTGTCTTAGAAGCTTCTATAATATTATTTCTTAATCTTTTTAGCTTCGGCATATTCTGTAGGAAGTTATTAATTAATTGCTGTCCTCTCTTAGCACCAGCACCTACTACCTTACCTACCTTAAAGGGTCCAGCCCCATAAAGAAAGGCATAGATGAAAGTTTTTGCTTGGTCCCTTGTTTCTAGTCCAGCAGCTTTCTGATTGGCTGTATGAACATCCCCTGTCAGAACTTCCTTAGTAAACTCTTCATCTTCCATGTAATGAGCAAGACAACGTAGCTCAAGACCACTGGCATCAGTACCTATCAGAGTGTGGGTATCAGGATTATCTATAGTCCATAGCTCTCTACATTCCTTACCGTAAGGACTGTAGCTGGCTGGTACTTGGGCCATGTTAGGACTGTGATGAGCCATCCTTCCTGTCACGGTACGTAAGGTCAGTACCTTTCCCCTGACTCTCTCATCCTCACCACATTCTTGTATCCAAGATTTAAGTAAACCTGTACGCTTTTGTAAAAGGAAGTACCGACTAAACATCTTAGCCTCTTTCATATTTATCTTATCAAGAATTTCTTCAGAGACTATAATGTTTCCTTTATCGGTATGATGTTTAGGCTTCCACCCCTTCTCCATAAGACGTTCAGCTATCTGTTTTCTACTAGCAATATTAAAAGGTGTACTCTTACGTACCTTTCTAACAGGGGAGAAAGTAACAACAGGTTTAAACATTTCTTCTGCATCTCTTTCAAGTTGATGCTGTTCATCTTCAAGTCTAGATAGTAAAAGCATTCCCTTTCTTATATTAAAAGCAAAACCATTAATCTGCTGCTGATCTATAATAGCTCTCACCTTTCGTTCCAGTTCGTAAGAGCGTGTCGAGAACATCTTCCCTTCTTCTTCTAAAGTCTTGGCAAGTTTACCTGTCAACTCAACATCTTTCTTACAGTATTCTAACATCTCTGAACTATAATATTCAAACTCAGTGAAAGTTCCCTTGGGAAACTTAAGTCTTTCTCCCCATGTTTCAAGGGAATGTCCTCCCTCTCTAATAGGATTGTATAACTGAGATTCAATAAGAGTATCTCTTATCTGATTTAATTTAATGTTAGAACCTGTTAATTTATTTAAGACAGGAGCATCAAAACTAATACCGTTATGCATTATAAACTGATCTATTTGTTTAGACCAATCCCCGAACTGTAGGCACTCATCTCCTATCCAAACTTTTTCTGTACTGCCATCATAAGAATGAGCTACAATACAATGTATAATATTAGCACTAAGATTATTTGTTTCTATATCAACTATTGCTCTTTTCATATGTCATGTCCACTTGATAAGCTTGTTTTATAGGAATGTGGAAAAACAATTCTCCCTTTTTAATATTCCTATTGGGTGCTTCCTTGACTTCACTTTCCAGTACTGTATTTCCATCTATATGCCATGCCTTACTACAATCATGGTTAAAAACTATGAAAGTTAATAAACAATTACGGTGCTTGTCCTTCCATCTATCTAATAATCTTTTCTTTCTATAAGGGATACGCAATTCAGTCCATGAACTAGGCCACTCCTCTTTCCATGCATACTTGATTTCTACCTCATAAAGTTGTGCACCTCCCCCATCATCTGTCTTAACAGTCAGATCAAAGTAAGTAGTTTCTTCTGAATTAACAGTACATTTTGGTTGAGTATGTTCCAACCACCCAATCATCTTTTGTTTAGCGGTAGTGTCTGCTATATCATAAAGTGTTTTATCAAATGGTTTCTTCATTATCATTCTCCATAAAAGGATTGTCAACCTGAGACATGCGTCCTGTTTCTTTATCATAAAATAAATAACATGCTATGCCTGTATCACCTGTATATCTATTCTTTAAGATACGAAGGGTAGTAGTGTTAGCCTCATGCTCGTCCTCTGCTTGTTGATTTCTTTCTAAGGCTATAACACTATCAGATAGATGAGCTATACTAGCTGATCCTCTGAGATGAGAGAGACTAACTTCTCTGCCATCTTCATGTCCTCTATCTCCTGCTGGTCTACGTAGATGAGAGACAAGCAGTAGGGCTACACCTGTTTCTTCTACCAAAGATCTAAGCTTCGTCATTAGAACATCAATAGATTTTCTTTCATCTCCAAACTCCTCGTTTCCTGATACTAATATAGAAAGATGATCTAGAAATATCCACTTACAGTCTAATGCTTTAGCCATGTACCTTACACGATCTAGAATTTCATCATTAGATACAGATCCGAAATGATCGAAAGCATAAAACCTTTTGTTATCAATAGTTTTCTTTTGCCATTCTTTTAATTGGTCATCAGTAAATTGATCTCTAATTTCTCTAATATATAATCTAGCGTTAGCTTCCACGCTCATGATATTGAAAGCTGTATTCTTTATATTCTCTTCCATACAAAGGATACCTATATTATCTAATGTATTCATCATGATGTGATGCATAAGTTCTCTAATGATAGAACTCTTTCCCATACCAGCACCGCTAGTAAAAGTAACGAGTTCTCCAGTTCTTATTCCGTATGTTTTCTCATTCATCTTAGGCCAAGGATACAGACAAGTCTCATTATAAGTTTCATCGTAAAGACTATCACCCAGATCAGCAAGATTTATAATACCAGCAGGTGTATAGTTCTTGGCATCCCACCATGCCTGAGTAAACTTCTCTCGCTTATTAAACTTTAAATATTCATTAGCATCTTTTAATTCAAGAGAGATAATCTTACACTTATTAGGTTCAAATAACTGAGCTACCTTCTGGGCTGCTTCTCGTCCCGGCTTATCATTATCAAAACATAAGACTACATTATCAAACTTATTCAGATACTCAAAGGATTGCTTACAATTTTCTAAAGCAGAGGCTGCTCCATTCTTTATAGAAACAACAGGCCATTTACTACCCAGCAATTCGTAAGCTGACATAGCATCTATCTCTCCTTCACATACAGTTATATATTTACCACCGCTATTAAAAATATTCTGTCCGAACAGGACGGCCTTGGATAGATTACCTTCTGACCAGAACTTTTTATTCTGAACTTCTTTAATTTTGTTGGCTATATGACTACCCTCCCCGTCATAATATTTATAAATGTGGTGAGTAATTATAGAACCTGTTGATTTAACTTCAGTATTATATTTTCTTACTGTATCCTGAGTAATTTTTCTATCTGGAATAGCAGCTATAATACCTCGTATCTTACTGTGCTCAACTCCTGAATATTTCTTAGGCTCTGACATTAAAAGTACTTTTGATTTATGTTCCATACCTTCTCCAAATCTAGTATCACAACTAAAACAAAATGAATGTCCATCAGAATGCTGAACATTCCCATCACTTGACCCACATTTAGGACATGGGCCTCTATCTCCCCACTCTCCAGACATAGGTAATCCTTTCTAAGTTTTCTCTTGAATTATTTTATAAATTGGTTCGGGAGAATACCCCATATGAATAGTTAATCTGTTTCGATCTTTAAGTTCCTGTTCTGCTGCTCTTTTAGTTTTGAAAGTGCCAACAACTATGTTACCAACTTCTTTTTCAAGAACAATATTCCATTTAGATGTCATCGAATGTCTCCTTTAAAAGAATGTTCATAAAACTTTCTTTATCTTCCATAATTTCATCCGTTTCTTTCTTGGCTAGTTTTTTAGATTCCTTTTGAGAGTAGCCTTCATTACTGTATTGATCTACCAAATGTCTAAATATATTATGTCTCTCTTTTTGAAATAAATTTTTACTCATAGTTCAACCCATTCTTGAATTGCTTTCTTATAACCTAAAGTTTCTAACTGTTTTCGTAACTCTTTTATTATCTGATCTTTCTCCTCTACTTGTTGATTGAGATGTTCAATATTTTTATGTAACTTACTAATCATATTTTCCTTTGTTTGCATAGTATACTCCTGTTACTGCCTCGTGTCAATGTAGAATAGATGATTACCTACTGATCCTAAAGCTTTAAAGTTTGGATCAGATGCCCAACGAGGAGTTACATAATTAGCATGATAGTGGGTAGCACCAACGGTTTGCTTGACTTGTATACCTTTGAGTGCCATCTCTGCAACATTAATAGATTTAATCAGCCCATCGATTTCTACAAATCTTTCAGCCTTACCATCACACCAATAACTAAACTGGCACTTGTCTTTAACAGGATTACTTTTCCAATATCTTCCTTGATGTACTACCTTGCAGATTGTATTGGGAAAGTTACTGCTTTCTTTTCTTGTTAATATTACATTAGCTACACTAAGCATAGCCACTAAACTCTCTGATCTAGCTTCGTGATAGACAGCTTCAACCAGACAGTTAAAGTTATCTGCTTTAGCTGAAGCCATCATAACTATAAAGACCATAAATATAAGTAATAAAAGTAATATTTTTTTCATTGCAATCTCACCACATGTACATCCGAATCTATCCAAGAATTTCTATCTATTCCTATTTGATTTAAAAATTGAATAGCTTCCATTTTATTATCAAATATCTGAATTGATTCTCCATCTTCATCAGGTAGTACATCCATTGTTTCTATATCTTTAGGATCATATATATGAACAATGATATATGACATTTTTTTCTCCTATAATAAGAGTAATAGTAGTAATGATAAGATATCCATTCGCACCTCCTATTTTGTATCTGATACTCCTCCTACATTAGTTCGTTGAATATCATTATGATTTAACTCAGCCCAGTAAATTTCTAAAGCTTCAGTATTTTTCATTGCTTTAAATCTGTGCTGTTCTCCTGCTGGTACAATAGATAAGTCACCAGCTTTTAATCGGGTACTGTCACACAACCCATAGTCTTTCCATCTTTCTATTTCTAGTTCACCTGATACTACATAGAAAGCATTGATCTTAGACTGATGCTTGTGTTGAGAACAATATCCATCTTTGTTTACTTTAATTCTATGTATCTCTATTGCTGGTGATTGAAGTATAGGTTCAGTACTGCCCCAAACTTTACCTTCGATGATGCTCATTTAGTTAATCTCCACATGATATAAGATTTTCCTTTCTCATCTGTTAAAGTAATAGCTTTAACATTTGGATTAGGGTCTTGTTTTCCCACATAATTCCATGTTAAATCAGGATCATTCTCCATTTGTCTTTGAGCTTCATCAAAGAACTCTTCGTTCTCTGCATAGAATATAACTTTAGACATAAATAATAATGCAAATATCATTTACTTCTCCTTATATGTAATGTGTAATTTCGATACAATCTCTTTAACTATACCGTCAAGGTAAGGTTGCAGCCCTGCCCGATGTATGTTAAATAGTTTCTTATGTTGTTCAAGTTCTTCTTCAAGAGCCTTGATCTTTAAATCTTTTTCGTCAAGTTCTTGTACTTCTACGTCACTCATGATGGCCTCCTATGGTAGACTACATTCACTGTGTTTAATAAACTCTTCAAACTCTTTTCTTTTTACCTCCTTTATTTCTTCTTCTAGATAGCCTACCCTTTCTTTTAAGGTTTGAACGTCATGTTGCAGACGACCTATTAATAATTCATCACTCATCTTTTTCCTCCAGTGAGTTGAGATCTGTTAATAATTTTTCTTGTAAGATCCAACTGAGTTTGTCTAAAACTATGATCATGCATACTTTTTCTTGGTCCTCTACCTAATACTATATTTTTACCTCTACCTTTCATAAAGATTTTC
>VTLG01016277.1_pt1 | contig 41983 bp, 47 predicted proteins | sample 4694571 | NCBI WGS metagenome assembly VTLG01 (sample SAMN12604809, study PRJNA352737) | marine metagenome | biome: ENVO:00000447; feature: ENVO:00000209|ENVO:00000569|ENVO:01000036; material: ENVO:00002151; isolation source: viral sequences binned using virsorter ...
TACAGGAGTTAATTTAATGATGGCATTATCTCTATTACCATTTGTACATCATATTGCTAGATTTCTTGCGAGGTTTTAATGTGAAGCATTTGGTATCTATTGAAGATTTAAGTTATAGTGATATAGAAGTTTTATTTAATCGTACCAGTATTCTAAAAAAAGAATTGCCTTCTATGTACAATCATACACTATTGGGCAAAATACTTACCAATTTATTTTATGAACCATCAACTCGTACCAGTTCTTCCTTTCACACCGCCATGTTAAAACTTGGCGGTGAAGTTTTATCTATCAATGAGATTAATTATAGTAGTGTATCCAAAGGAGAAAATCTACAGGATACTATTCGCACTATGGGTTGTTATAGTGATATAATTGTATTGAGGTCACAGAATGAAGGAGATGCAAAACTGGCTGCAGAAGTTAGTGAGGTTCCTATTATTAATGCTGGCGATGGTAAAGGTGAACATCCTACACAAACTCTATTAGATTTGTATACCATACAGGAAAATTTTGGCAGAATTAAGGACTTGACAATTACGTTTGTTGGTGATATAGTTAATGGTAGAACTGTACATTCACTGTCTAAAGCTTTGAAAAAGGAATGTGAAATAAATTATTGTGAAACTTATGATTTTGATAAGTTACCAAAATCTGATGTATATTATTTAACCAGAGTACAGAAAGAAAGAGGAAGTAAAGGTTCGTATCAATTAACGAAAGAACATGTAAAAGAAATGCCGAAAAATTGTATTGTAATGCACCCATTTCCTAGAAATGAAGAAATACCAAAATGGTTTGATGCTGATCCCCGAGCCAAATATTTTGATCAAATGAAAAATGGTTTGTATGTGAGAATGTCATTACTCGTATCATATAAATAATCATATGGCAACAGCACAATCACCTCTTGCAAGACAACCAGAACAGTTAGACTATGCAAGTCCAACTCAATTTCGCTTTGGTGTTCATCAACTACCAAAGGTGGAATTCTTTACTGTCGGTGCAAATCTTCCTGGCATCTCTGCTGGCGTTGCTACTCAAGCAACGCCATTCAAAGATATTCCTCTTATGGGAGAAAAATTGACGTATGAGAACTTGTCTATATCGTTTATAGTAGATGAGTATTTAGAGAATTATATTTCACTTCACAATTGGATGATTGGTATTGGTTTTCCAGAAAAAAGAGAACAGTTTAGAACATACAGAGATGTTACATCAAATACTCCAGCTGGAGGCGGTACTCCCACAGTAGATAGAATTGGTAAAGCAACAGCTGATAGAGCATTATATTCAGATGCATTTTTACAAATTCTTTCTAATAAGAATAATCCTATTGTCGAAGTGAATTTTCAAAATGCATTTCCAGTATCTTTAAGTGCGCTAGATTTTTCTCAAGCTGCTACAGATGTAGAATATATGGTTGCTACAGCTGAGTTTGCGTATCAAATCTATGAAATTATAACTTTATAAATAAGTTCGAGCAGATGCGATAAACTTTAACAGTTTTCAAATTTTAGTCTTAACAGACAATATACAAAAAGAGAGTAAATCAAAACTCTGCTCACATTTTGAAAGAATTATATTTTATGAATCTAGACCAGTTAAAAGAAGAAGCAAGAACAGACCTTATCATAGGGAATGAAGAACAACTTGGTTCTGAATCTCTAAAAAATCAAAAAATAAAAGCTAAGTATCTTGAACAGAGATCAAGATTTCAATTACTATTGCAAAAGGCCAATGGTGATTACCAACGAATGTACAGGGAGAAATGGGAGTACTACGGTGGTAAGGCTGATGCTAAAATTTATGTCGCAAAACCATTTGATCTAAAAGTACTGAAAAATGATCTAGCAATGTATATCACTTCTGATGAAGAAATTATTGCGTTGATGGATAAGATAGGATATCTGGAAATCGTAATAAAATATCTTGAGGGAGTTATCAAGTCTATTGATAATCGTGGTTGGGATATAAAAAACGCAATTGAATGGAAGAAGTTTGAAGCAGGAATGATATAATGACTTGTCCTAAATGTTGGATTCCAGCAATTACTGACTATATTGGATTTTACGAAAACATAATACCTGATGATGTTTGCGATAAAATTATGGCTCATGATTGGGGAATGAAAAAATCTACCTACTCAAATAATGACGGTAAATCGAAAACAAGTGATGAACGTGTTGAGATGGATGAAGTGTGGGTTACGAAGGATATGTCATTTTATGATGACATTAAAAATGGTGTTCTAAAAACTATAAAAAAATATTCAAAACATCATAGAAATTTTTCCTGTATTCATCATACCGACTTTAGAATTAACAAATATTCTGAAGGCGGATTTATGTCTAAGCATGTAGACAACATACATCATAGTCATGGTCAACAATATGGATATCCACAAGTTTCGGTTTTATTATATTTAAATGAGGATTATGAAGGTGGAGAATTTTTTGTAGCTGAAGAAGTGTTTTTGCCAGAGAAAGGTTCGGCAATAATTTTTCCGTCAAATTTTATGTACCCTCATGAAGCAAAAGCTGTAACCAAAGGAACAAGATGGAGCATAGTTTCATGGTTGATGTAAAGGTAAACCCTCAGCCTCTTTGGCCGACAATGGTATACTCTTTTGAATCTTTAAAGAGTGTATTACAAGAACATGAAAAAATGATTGTTGATATTAGAGATGATTTTAAAGTAACAAATAAGGGAAATACTTTTGGTTTGTTTCAAGGCAGAGATGATCTACAAAATTTACCTTCATTCAAGGAATTTTCTACTTTTATAGGACAACTTTCTGCTAAAATTTTTGTTGAAGAAGGATATGAAAACCAAAAAATTCAAATAACGAATATGTGGGCTAATAAACAAGGGGATGGCAGTATTCATCCACCACATTCTCATGCTAATTCTCTTTTGTCTGGTGTATATTATATTAAGGCAACAGATAAATCATCTGGAACACAATTTTTTGATCCTCGAGCTCAAGCAAAAACTTTTAAACCTAGAAGAGAAAAATGGACAATTAATAATAGTAGTATGTATGAAATTTCTGCTATAACTGGAACTGGTGTTATTTTTCCATCTTGGTTATTGCATTGGACGCCTCCTAATACAAATGAACGTATAAGTATTTCTTGGAACATTTTAGTACGAGGAAATTACGGAGAGCCAGGCACTTTACAAAATGCGAATATCTAAAAAGAATGAGGTTTATCTAGTATTAGATGATTTAGACCCATCTACATCACAAGAACTTACAGAGTTTTTCACCTTTGAAGTTCCAGGCGCAAAGTTTATGCCTATGTATCGTAATCGTATGTGGGATGGTAAAATACGATTGTTTAGTCCTGGCTCTGGTGAAATTTATGTAGGGCTGTTACCATACATTAAACAATACTGTTTGAAGAATAAGATTGAATATATAATAGAAGAAGGAGTAGAAGATGAGCGGAATGTTATGGGTGAGGTTGTTAGAGGTTTCATCAAATCTCTCAAACCAAAAACCAAAGGGAAATCTCTCAAAATTAGAGATTATCAAATACAAGCTGTCCAGCACGCTATTTCCAGAAATCGCGCTCTTCTTGTTTCTCCTACTGCTAGTGGTAAGTCTTTAATAATATATGCGTTAGTTCGTTATTATCATATGATGGGACTCAAGACTTTAATCTTGGTTCCTACAACATCTTTAGTTGAACAGATGTATTCTGACTTTGAAGATTATGGGTGGAGTCCTGGCACATACTGTCAAAGAATATATCAGGGTCATGATAGAAAGATAACTAAAGATGTTGCGATATCAACGTGGCAGTCTATCTATAAAATGCCGAAGAAATATTTTGAATCATTTGGTTGTGTGATTGGAGATGAAGCCCATCTGTTTAAGGCAAAGTCTCTTACAGGTATAATGACTAAGTTGCATCAATGTAAGTATAGGTTCGGTCTTACAGGGACGCTAGACGGTACACAGACGCACCAATTAGTATTAGAGGGACTATTTGGTGCAGTTGAAAACATAACAACAACAAAGGAGTTGATGGATAAAAAGACCCTCGCAAATTTGAAAATTAAATGCATTGTATTAAGGCATCCAAATATAAGAGAGAGAATGACATATGCTGAAGAACTTGAATATTTGGTTACGAATAGCGCTAGGAATAAATTCACTGTTGATTTGTGTCGCAATATTTCTGGCAATACATTATGTTTATTTCAGCTAGTAGAGAAGCATGGAAAAATATTATATGATAAGGCAAAGGATGAAATAAAGGATCGTAAGGTATTTTTTGTTTATGGTGGAACGGATACAAAAACAAGAGAAGATATTAGGAGTATAGTAGAAAATGAAAAGGATTCGGTCATCATTGCGAGCTATGGCACCTTTTCTACTGGTATTAATATTAGGAATATCAACAACATCGTGTTTGCATCGCCATCCAAATCTAAAATTCGAGTATTGCAATCTATCGGGAGAGGATTGCGTCTTAGTGAGACTAAATCTTCCATTTTAGTTTTTGATATAGCTGATGATATATCATATAAAGAAAGAAGGAATTTTACATTAACGCACTTTACAGAACGAATAAATATCTATAACGAGCAACAATTTAATTACGAAATAAGTAAGGTAAATTTAAAATGAACACAAATACAGCTTACAAAATCGTTAAATTGACAAATGGAGAGAATCTTATTTGTGAGATTAATGATGACGTTGATAACGGTGAATATAAAATAAATTTTCCTCTTAAAATGGAAGTTCGATCTATGCAGACAAAGGAAGGTGTTGTTGATTCTCTAAATCTTAGTAGATGGATTGGGCCCTATACAGAACAATCTTTTTTCTCTATAAAAAGAGATCATGTGTTGGTGATAGCTAATGCATCAGTGGGGTTGAGTCGTTATTATGAACATATGATGAGAGAAATTAAACAATTAGATGCTCCAGAGAAAAGATCAATTTTGGATGATATAGATGATGAAGATGTTTATGATGAACTGTTGTTAGAGCTAGAAGCTGAAAACGATACAGTACATTAAATTCCCTTTTGTTCCTTGACTTTGTAATTAGAATGATGTATTATGAATGAATTGTTTAAGGAGTAGTCATGGCTAAAACTAAAAAGGCAAAGGGCGCACATTACGTTGATAATAAAAAGTTTCTGGCGGCTATGGTTGAGTTCAAGGAAAAATGTAAAGTTGCTGAAGAGAAAGAAAAAGAACAACCGCCAATATCTAATTATATTGGAGAGTGCTTTCTTAAAATAGCAACTCACCTTTCATATCGTCCTAATTTTATTAATTATACTTACAGGGATGAAATGATATCTGATGGTATTGAAAACTGTTTACAATATGTTGCGAACTTCAATCCAGAAAAATCAAACAATCCTTTTGCTTATTTTACACAAATTATATACTACGCATTTCTTAGAAGGATTGCAAAAGAGAAAAAGCAAACTCATGTTAAAAATAAGATGATAGAATCTTCTCAATATGAATCTTGGACTCAAATGGCATGGGATGATTCATCATATTCTGTTGTAGGGTTTGATCCAATTTCAATGCTTCCAGATGAAGATGTATATAAACCAAAAAAGAAGTCTCAAACCAAAACAAAAGGGCTTGAGACGTTTATGGAAGAAGAGACATAATTTGAAGATAGCAATTATTACCGATACACATTTCGGTGCAAGGAATGATAATCTAAACTTCAATGATTACTTCTATAAATTTTATGATGATATTTTCTTTCCAACATTAAAGGAAAGGGATATTACAACGTGTATTCATATGGGAGATGTTGTTGATCGTCGTAAGTATATAAGTTATCGTATTGCAAATGATTTTCGTAGTCAATTCATTGAGCGGTTCAAGGAATTAAATATTGATTTGCATATTATCATTGGCAATCATGATACCTATTATAAGAACACCAATGAGGTAAATTCTATGGATGAGCTTGTTGGTGAAGATATACTTACCACAATTTATTCAAAGCCTCAGGTTGTAGAATTTGATGGAACTCCGATTTTATTTATGCCGTGGATTAATTCAAATAATTATAGTGAGTCTATGAACTTACTTAAAACTGCAAAGACTGATCTTTTGATGGGGCATTTAGAAATCAGTGGTTTTCAGATGTATCGTGGACAGTATTCGGAAAATGGATACGACAAAGAATTCTTTCGTAGATTTGATACTATATTCAGTGGACATTTTCATCATAAGTCAGATGATGGTCAAATCTATTATCTAGGAACGCCATACCAAATTTATTGGAATGATTTTGATGACCCAAAAGGTTTTCATATTTTTGATACGGACACAAGAGAACTTGAACGTATTATAAATCCTTACACACTTTTTAAGAAGATATTTTATGATGACACTCAAGAAGATTATAGTAAGCATGATGTTGAACAATACAAAGAACAGTATGTAAAATTAATTGTGGTCAACAAGAAAGAGTTGTATGAATTTGATAAGTTTGTTGATCGGCTTCTTGCTGTTGATGCATATGAAGTTAAAATTATTGAGGACTTTTCAGAACTAGATGCGAGTAATGTATCAGATGATATTGTAGAAAATACAGAAGATACTATGACTTTGCTTGAAAAATATGTTGATGAACTAGATGTATCATTGGATAAGACTAGACTTAAAAATACGATGAGAACACTATATAACGAGGCTCAGGATTTGGAACTTTGATTGAATTTAAATATGTTCGTTGGAAGAATTTTCTTTCAACTGGTAATAACTTTATAGAAATACAATTAGACAGAAATCCCACCACATTAATTATTGGTGAGAATGGTGCAGGCAAGTCTACAATTCTTGATGCATTATGCTTTGGTTTGTTTGGCAAACCTTTTCGTGGAATTAATAAACCGCAACTATTAAATTCTGTGAACGCTAGTAGTTGTCTTGTAGAGATAGAATTTAAAATTGGTTCCAAGAAAATTAAAGTGGTTCGTGGCATCAAGCCGAACATCTTTGAGATATACATCAATGGTAAGATGTATAATCAGGATGCAAATGTAAGAGACTATCAGAAGTATCTTGAGCAACAAATTCTCAAACTAAACTATCGTAGTTTTACTCAAGTTGTTATTCTTGGGTCATCTACTTTTGTTCCATTCATGCAGTTGAAGGCTCGCCATCGCAGAGAGGTGGTTGAGGAGATTCTTGACATTCAAATATTCTCATTGATGAATATGTTGCTGAAGCAGAAACTTAAAACTATAGCTGATAACATTAAGGATGTAGATTATCAAAGAGAACTTACGGCAGAGAAGGTTGAATTACAAAAGCAGTACATTGATGATGTAAAGAAAAATAAGGATAAGTTGATTGAAGAAAAGGTAAGTCTTATTGGTGGCAATGAGGAGGAAATCTTTTCAAGAAAAGCAGACATTAAGAAATTTCAACAGGATAACGATAACCTGTTAATCCAAATTTCTGATAGTGAGAAAGTTAAAAAGAGCTATAACAAGCTTAAAGATATAAAGTCTACTCTAACAGAGAAGCATAAAGCTCATTCTAAAGTTGTTGACTTCTTTGAAAATAATGATGATTGCCCAACCTGTCAGCAACACATAGATGAAATTTTCAAGAAGGAAATGATATTCGACAAGCAGAAAGAAGTAACCAAATTTTCAGATGGATTGAAGGAACTTGAGGAAGAACTAAAGAAATCAAAGGAGAGACAACAAGAGATTTCTGATATTGCTGCTAAAATACGAGAGAATGAAGTACAGATGGCTAAAGATAATAGCTCTGTTGTACAACTGGAAAAGTTTAACTCTACACTTGAAACGGAGATTGATCAATTAGAAACTGGTGATGTAAGTAAGTCTGATTATAGTAAACTAAAAGAGTTAACTGAAAGTCTGAATACCATAGAGGAACATAAATCTAAATTGCGTGAGGATATGACTTATTCAGAAGCTGCAAAGAACATGCTGCAAGACACTGGTATCAAGACCAAGATTATCAAGCAGTATCTTCCTATCATGAATAAGTTGATTAATACCTATCTTACTTCTATGGAGTTTTATGTGAACTTTACACTGAATGAAAGTTTTGAGGAAACCATCAAGTCAAGATATCGTGATGAGTTTACTTATGATTCATTCAGTGAAGGTGAGAAGATGCGTATTGATCTGGCACTTCTATTTACATGGAGAGCTGTCGCAAAGATGAAGAATAGTACCAATACTAATCTGCTGATGTTGGATGAGATTTTTGACAGTTCTCTTGACGGCGCAGGCACAGATGAGTTTTTGAAAATTCTCAATACTCTCTCTGATGAGAACATTTTTGTGATCAGTCATAAACAGGATGTGCTGGTAGATAAGTTTAGAAGTACAATCAAATTTGAGAAGGTGAGAAACTTTAGTCATGTGGTGGAGTAATGGGCAAGAGAAGCAATTTTGAACGACAGCCAAGAGATTTTTATCCTACACCGATGGAAGCAGTAAAACCTCTACTGGAACATTTACCAGAGGATTTTTTATTTGCAGAACCTTGTGCTGGTAATGGAGCATTAATAGAACATCTAGAAACAAAAGGTGTTTGTATGTGGGCAAGTGATATCGAGCCTCAAGCAGAGGGAATACATAAAAATGATTATTCTGATGTTGGATTTAAAGAACTTATCGAATCAGAATATGTAATTACAAATCCGCCTTGGGATAGAAAGATTTTACATCCTATGATTTCATGGTTTGCTCCAAGAATTAAAACTTGGTTATTATTTGATGCAGATTGGATGCATACTAAACAGAGTGTTCCTTACATGGATATGTGCAGTAAAATTGTGAGTGTAGGCAGAATTAAATGGTTTGGTAACATGACAGGCAAAGATAACTGTGCTTGGTATCTATTTGATTGGGAAGTAAATAACACTATTTTTTATGGAAGAACATAATGGCAATATACACACTACTTGAAAATGACAATGCAGCTCTAACTATTCCTCTGTCGGGATGTAGTGAAGACTTGGATCGTAAAGAATTGATGGATAATCTGATAGAAACCATGAAGAATTTTCATGGTATCGGACTATCTGCAAGTCAATGTGGAGTAATGGAGCGAGTATTCGTTATGTATTCGGATGTAAAAAAGGATGAGATTATAGCCTGTTTCAATCCTCAAATCATTAGTGAAGGCACAGAGATGGTGATGATGGATGAGGGTTGTCTGACCTGGCCAGGACTGTGGTTGAAGGTTCGCAGGCCAGATCACATTGCCTGTACCTTTGAGGATGAAAATGGTGATTCGCATAAGGTGACTATGATGGGGTTAGAGTGTCGAGTTTTCCAGCATGAGATGGATCATATGGGTGGCACCAATTTCACAAAACGAGTCAGTAAATTGAAGTTCGATATGGCCAAAAAACGTGCTGCGAAGATGAAAAAAAAGTCAATGATTTCAAAGACTTAGCGTGATAGTAATGTGGTAAAAATGTCACACTTTTGACTAAATATCAATAAATCGACAAAGAAGCCGTTTTTCTTGTCGGATTCTTGTTGACAATATCCATTCTGTGTGTTAGCATAAGGACATGATCAAAAATAAATCAACACTTGCGAAACTTCTCGCTGAAGAGGATATTTTCGTTGTCCATAAGCAGATGGAAACGGCGTATTTCAATTCAAAGAGTCGGGAACTTGGTTTGCCCATCTGGAAAGATGAGGAAATGACTAAGGACATTTATGATCTTATGGTTGGTCATGAGATCGGTCATGCTCTCTGGACTCCTCTGAACATGCTTGAGAAGGCAGCAGTTCGGAAAATCAATCACGGTTTTGTGAATATCATCGAAGATGCTCGGATTGAGAAATTTGCGAAACGGAAATATCCTGGCCTAGTCGGTGTTTTTAAACGTGGATATGTTGATTTAGTTGAAAAGGATTTTTTTGGAACCATTGGTGAGAATGTTAACACCTACAATCTGATTGATCGGATTAACATTTTCTTCAAGAGCGGTGATGCCAATATCGAATTTTCTGATGAGGAAAAGGTATGGGTAGATCGAGTTTCAAAGGTCGAGACTGAAGATGAGGTTCTTGATCTTGCTGAAGAGCTTTATGCTTGGATGACAGAAAATGCATCCGAATTCGATAATAATGATTCTGGGGGAGATGGTAAAATGATGCCTGATCCTTCTGATGAGTCTGATGAAGGTACTGAAGGTACTGAAAGTGGTGAAGGTGAAGAAAATGATGACACAGAAAATGCTGAATCTGGTGATGCTGATGGCGGTGATGCCGATGATGGAGACTCTGATGATGAAACTTCTGAAGGCAAATCGGGTACGTCTGGCGAGGATGACTCTGAAGACGAATCTGATGCTGGTGGAGAAACTAGTGAAGCCAGTGATGTAGAGGGCGGTAAAAATTCTACTGATAAGGATAGCTCTCCTGTTGCTAAAACTGATACCGCTTCTAAAAAGGGTATGGATGCCCTTCGGGATAAGAATGCCGGTGATCGGGTATATGCCAAAATTCCTAAAGTAGACCTTAAAAATGTTGTGGTCGATATCAAGACTCTTTTGACAGAGTATACGACATATTACAATGTTGAAAAATCAAAGGATGCTCTTTATTGGGACAAGACTCGTGAGGAAGTCGAAACTCTAAAGAACGATTCCAAAAAGACCGTTGCTTACATGGTCAAAGAATTTGAAATGAAGAAAGCTGCTGATCAGTATGCTCGCGCTGCTACTTCAAAAACTGGTTCTTTGGATATGGGCAAACTTCACACTTACAAGTACAATGAAGATTTGTTCAAGAAAGTGACTACTCTGCCTGGTGCTACTAATCACGGTATGGTAATGGTTCTTGATTGGTCTGGTTCTATGGGCCATAATCTGATTGGTACTCTGTCGCAGATGTATAATCTGATTTGGTTCTGTCGCCGGACAAAGATTCCTTTTGAAGTATTTGCGTTCTCTGATATGTATGGTAGAACTGGTAATGGTTATGCATCAAGGTCTGGTTATGTGAATGAGTTTAAGGCTGGTGATCTTGCTCTCAGCAAATTCAACCTTCTAAACTTCTTCTCCAGCAACATGTCTCTTTCTGATGAAATGGATATGATGCACATTCTTTGGATGTATGCTGCTCGGTACGCTGGATATCGGGATTGGAGTGAGTTGGGTTATCCTTATCGTGCGCCTCGTAACTTGGAACTTGGTGGAACTCCGTTGGATGATGCAATCATTGCCATGATGGATTTGGTTCCTAAGTTCAAGAATGATACTGGTGTTCAGAAGGTTAACACAATTTTCTTGACCGATGGTGCTTCTCATAAGTTGGATGGCGTGTATGATTATCATTTCAACTCACGCACTAACGAACATGAGGAATTTGTCAAACCCTTGAAGTCTGGTTATTGGGGAACTCGCAAAGAAAACAGCGATATTATAACTGACCCTGTAGTGAATAAGACTTACGAAATCACAAGTATGACTAATGATTTGCTTCGGATACTGAAAGGCCGAGTGCCTGGAATGAACGTGATTGGGTTCTTTATCGCTGGCAATGGAAAGTCTGGCCGAGTTGATAAAAACACTCTTCGTTATCTTCTGCCTGAAGAAGATACTTGGGAAATTATGAAAAAGATCAAGTTCATCAACAAGAACAAGTATCTCGCAATTTCTCAGTTAGGATATGATGAGTATTATGTTCTGCCTGGTGGAAATGCTCTCAAGACTGAGAATGAAACTCTTGATGATGAATTGATCGGTGCTGGTAAGGCAAAACTGAAGACTGCTTTCACTAAAATGTCAAAGGGTAAGCTTTCTAGTCGCCAGTTGCTGAACAAATTTGTGGGATTGGTCGCATAGTGATAAAAATGTCACACTCCATAAAAAATGATTTTGAGGGTCATTTTGGAGTTGACAAACCTTGTTGAGTATGTTAGCTTTTAAATATGATGAGAAATGAAAAGGGTTGAAAATGTATCTCTCACCTCGTAAAAAGTTGTTTGTCGATACCGCCGCTGGAATGTTCGGTGAAGGTGCGATTATCACAAAAGCTCAGTTGGTAGAAGCTGCTGAAAAAGCAGGTGTTCCTACTCCGTCATGGATGGGCCGTGAAAAGATTGGTTATAACCAGTTTAAGTTGCCTTCTGAAAAGGCTCCTGATACTGTTGTTAATACCAATGTCGTTTCTAATGAGGAAAATGCTGTTGTGAATTTGGTTGCGACTAATATGGAAAAGCAGAATTTGGTTCCTGCTCTGTTTGAGGGATTTGTTGCTTGGGGCAACTTCTCAAAAATTGAGAAGATTATAAAATCTGGTTTGTTCTATCCTATCTTCGTTACTGGATTGTCAGGCAATGGCAAAACCTTGATGATTGAGCAGGCCCACGCAAAACTCAAGAAAGAGTTGCTCCGTGTAAATATAACAATTGAAACGGATGAAGACGATTTGCTGGGAGGCTTTCGCCTAGTAAATGGAGAAACCCGCTTTGTTCCCGGCCCTGTCATCGAAGCGATGGAGCGGGGTTGCACTCTGCTTCTTGATGAGTGTGATCTAGGTTCTAACAAGTTACTTGCCCTACAGCCTGTGCTTGAAGGCAACGGTGTTTATCTCAAGAAGATAAATCGTTGGGTCAAACCTGCCAAGGGCTTCAACGTCATGGCTACCGCAAATACCAAAGGCCAGGGAAGTGATAACGGCATGTTCATTGGGGCAAATATCTTAAATGAAGCATTTTTAGAACGGTTTGCAATCACTTTGGAACAGCCTTATGCAACTGCTGCGACTGAGAAGAAGATCGTAGTCAATTCCATGAAACGTGTAGGTGCCGTAGATGAGGAATTTGCTGATAACCTAATCAGTTGGGCGGATGTTATACGCCGGACCTTTGCCGATGGGGGCGTGGATAGCGTTATCAGCACCCGCCGACTCGATCATATCTGTAAGGCTTATGCAATCTTCGGCGACAAAATGGAGGCCATTGAAATGTGCTGTGCCAGGTTCGATGAAGATACTAAAAGCTCGTTCATTGATCTTTACACAAAAATTGATGCCGGTATAATCACTTCTGAGGAAAATGCAGAAGAAGAAATTAAGGAGGCTTTTTAAAAAAAGTTTATATATAGGGGTTGAAATTTCAAAAAGAATCCCTATATATAATACAGGAGTTTCATTAGTAATTCTCCTAGCTAGAGTGAGGTTGGTTCTCCCTCTACACCCAAAAAAAATTACTAGTGAGTTTTGGTAGTTTCTCTGAATAACCAAAAAAAACTACCACTTAACGCATCGCCATTTTGGGGTGCATAATATAAGTCTTGCTTAGTAAAGGAGATGAAAATGAATACTAGCAGAGCACTATCCCTATGGGACAACTTCAATCAATTAACGCCCTACGCTGTTGGGTTTGATCGTATCTTCGACAATTTAAGTCGATATGCGGCAGACAATGTACAGTCTACAGGGTTTCCGCCTTACAACATCCGAAAGGAAGGTGATTATAACTATGTCATTGAGATGGCATTGGCGGGCTTCGGTAAGAAAGATATCGAAGTAGAAGTTGCCGATGGGACACTTTCTGTTCGTTCTGTAAAGGAGAACAGTGAAGATGCTTCCACACAGTATCGTGGAATTTCTTATCGTAGGTTTGAGCGTAAGTTCACTATGGCTGATGACATCGTTGTTAACGGTGCCAAGTTAGAGAACGGTATGCTCACAGTCGAGTTGGAACGTGTTGTTCCAGAAGAGAAGAAACCTCGCCTTATTTCGGTGAAGTAATTTCTCATCATAAAAAGGGGAAAGGGAGTTGACTTTGGCTCCCTTTTCCTCTATACTATTTTATAATTTCATGAAGGAGATATTATGAAAATATTTGAATTTGATAGTGCTGATGATATGAAAGAGGGTGCAGTTGGGATACAAGTTGATGGTGATGGTAATCCTATAGAAACTGTAGAAGAATCTGAGGATCAAAGAAAAGCAAGAATTGCTCAAGAGAGTGTTGCTGCACTTGCTGAATCAGAACAGGCAGATGAGGAAAAATTTGAAGAAGAAAATCATGGATTAAAATTTGCAATCCGACCAATAAAAAGTTTTGCTATTGGCAAAATTGAATTTCCTATCAGTATCATTGATGAAGTTAATCAACATATTGATGATGTTATTATACCAAAAAGCGATAGTTTTGCTGGTGGCCTAGTTGGCCAACTTAAAAATAATGAGAGGTCTGCTCAGTTAGATTTTCCTCTAGATGATGAAGTTGGCGAGCAGTTAAAAACTGTCTTTAATCAGATTGGTAGTACATATCTTAAACAAGGATATGATAGAGATTCTAAAGCTGAAGTTTTTCAGTGTTGGACAAACCATGCATATGCTGGAGATTATAATCCTTATCACGATCATGGCGTTCAAACTATGGCTGGGTTGTCTGGTTTTCTTTGGTTAAAAGTTCCTCATTGTGTTGAGATACTTGATGAAGTTCCTAATTCATTACATAATGCTTCGGGTGCAATTGATGGATTTACTCATTTAATTTGGGGAACAACTGGTAGAAAAGATATTTTATCATTACATGGTCAAACTGAAGATTATGTGAAACCGATTGTAGGAGAAATGTTAGTATTTCCTAATTGGTTGAAACATCAAGTATTGCCTTTTTTTGGTGATGGTGAACGGCGTTCTATGGCTATGAATTGGAATGTAATTGATTCAGAGCAAGAGATTATGAAACATATGTCTGAACGTGAGAAAGAAAATTATAAATCATCTAAGGATAAATCTGATTGATGAAAATAAATTACAAATACAATGAAGATAAGGCACTCGCTGAACTCTCAAAGTATATTGATGCCACATATGATGAACACTATAGCAAGAACAAGTTTCAGGCTACAGAGTTTATTATAGATGGTGGTCATGGTGAAGGTTTTTGTATCGGGAACATACTCAAGTATGCACAACGGTATGGAAAAAAGAATGGCAAGGACAGAAGGGACTTGCTAAAAGTTATACATTATGGTATCATTGCTCTTTATATAAATGAAATAGAGAAAAGTGAAAATGTGGAAAAACTTTTTGGATATATAAATGAAATGGAGAAAAGCGAATGAATCTTAGTAATGAAACGGTATCTGTATTGAAGAATTTTGCGTCTATCAATCAGAACCTTGTGATAAAAGCAGGCGACAATATTTCTACAATGTCTGCAATGAAAAATATAGTTGCCTCGGCCGAAGTAAAAGAAACTTTTCCAATAGAATTTGCAATCTATGATCTGAATGAATTTCTTGCTTCGGTATCTCTTTTTGATAAACCAAGTTTGGATTTCAAGGATGATTTTGTTGTAATGACAGAAGGTGGTTCTACAGGTAAAGCTCTAAAGTATTGGTATTCTGATCCATCTGTAGTTACAACAGTAACTAAAGAAATTACGATGCCGGAGTGTGAGGTTAGTTTTTCTTTGGAAAATAATTTATTGTCTGATGTACAAAAGGCTGCATCTGTTATTGGTGTTCCAGATATGGTGCTTGAAGGATTAGATACTGGCCTTGCTTCATTGAAAGTAACAGATAAGAAAAATGCAACAGCAAACGATTATGCTGTACAGGTTATTGTCAATAATGATGATGGTGAAAATCATCCATATAAGTTCTGGTTCAAAGTTGAAAATCTAAAACTTTTGCCAGGCAAATATGATATTGGAGTCTCTTCCAAAAATATCAGTCATTTTGTAAATACTAATGTTGGTATTCAGTATTGGATTGCTCTGGAACCAGAGTCCAAGTATGATGCTTGATCTAAGGAAATTATATAATGGAAACCTTTTTATGGGTCGAAGAATATCGCCCCAAGGATATAGAATCGTGCGTATTACCTAATAATCTGAAACGTACATTATCTGATTTTGTTGGTAAAGGTGATGTACCAAATCTTATTTTTGCAGGAACGTCTGGTGTAGGTAAAACTACTGTTGCGAAAGCTATGTTAGATGAGTTGGGCTCAACTCAGATAATGGTTAACGGTTCAGAAGAATCGGGTATTGATGTTCTACGAACTAAAATCAAGAATTTTGCATCCACTGTCTCTTTTGATGGTGGACGTAAATATATTATTCTTGATGAAGCAGATTATCTAAATCCACAATCAACTCAACCAGCTCTGCGTGGGTTTATGGAAGAGTTTCATAAGAATTGTGGCTTCATTCTTACATGTAATTACAAAAATCGTTTGATACCGCCATTACATTCTCGTTGCAGTATTATTGATTTTAATATTCCTAAATCAGAGAAGGAACAGCTTGCTAAACAATTTATGAAAAGAGTTATCATGATTCTAAATGATAACAATGTAAAACATGATAAAAGAGTTGTTGCAGAGGTCATCTCTAAATATTTTCCAGATTGGCGTAGAGTGTTAAATGAACTTCAAAGGTATTCCATTTCTGGTTCAATTGATGCAGGCATACTTGTAGATATTGCTGAGGTAAATATTAAAGAGCTGATGCACTCTATGAAGAATAAGGAATTCACTAATGTTCGTAAATGGGTTGTCAATAATCTTGATAATGATTCTGTACGTTTGTTTCGCCGTATTTATGATAATCTTTATGATTTTGTGGACGGTAGTAGCATACCCCATGTGGTTGTTGTTTTGGGTGAGTATCAATATAAAGCGGCGTTTGTTGCCGACCAAGAAATTAACTTGATGGCTTGTTTTACAGAGATTATGGCGAGGGCAAAATTTAAATGATTGATGTATATGATAATGTATTAGAAGATCACATAGCAGAATTTGTTGATATGGAAGTCAAAAAAATGGGTTGGTTTTATGATTATGAATCTGTCAAAAACAAACCAAACAAACATTGGCATATTTTTGCTGGAGAATCTATAGAAGAAATTGAAGATAGCCCCTATGCATTTTTATTGTTTGTTTGGAGAGCTGCTTTTGAGAAATATAATTTTAGGGAAAAATATAAAATTGAAGGATTTCAACGTGCATATTTGAATGCTCATACTCATGGAATTGAGCCACATCTTCATATGGATGATGGTTCTTATACCATGATCTACTACCCAAGATTAGATTGGCAACGTGAATGGGAAGGCGGGACTATAATCTATGGCAAACCAATAAGTGAAAAATGGGATGATCCAGAAATAGAAAAGCATGTTAAGTATAAAGGAAACAGATTAATAGTTTTTCCTGCTAAAAGACCGCATCAAGCTTTACCTGTTTCCAGACAGTGTTATAAATTAAGAACTTGTATAGTATTTAAAACATGGGTTGAAGGTGGGACTAAAGAAACAGTTGCGATGTTTGAAAAAAGTATAGCTGAAGGTAAATATAAAATAAAATGGGAGTAGATGGATCATGGGAACAGAAAATTGATTTTCTAAAGAGTCTCGGCGCTGATAATACAAAACATACAGGTGGTACACTATTAGAACATCTTATTGGTGTTCATGATATTTTAAAAGAATGGAATGTTTCAGAACATATACAAGATGCTGGTTTGTTTCATTCTGTATATGGAACAACATATTTCAAAGAACAGATAACAATGGATAGAGATGCTGTTAGTGAATTGATAGGCAACGATGCAGAAAAATTATCATATTTATTTTGTATGATGAAAAAACCAAGATTAGAAAGAATTATGTCTATTAAAGATATGTTTATAAAAAAAGAATTATTATTAATTCATCAAGCAAATGAAGATGAAATGAATAGGAGAACGAAAATTGTCAGAGAATAAAATAGTTCAATTTGAAACTATACCTCAATTAAAGTTGGGGTTTGCTGGCATAGGTTTAGATGAGGTGAATATTATTAATAAGTATATTGATGATAACACTGAAAGATTGCCAGATTTATCTTCGCAATTAGTAGGACAAATAAAGCAAGATGAAAAATCAAAACAACTAGAATTTAATTTGAACGATACAGTACCCAAGCAGCTAAGTAAGTTTTTTATTATGTGTGCAAAAGAGTATGCTGCTGAACATCCAGTATCAGATCGTGTTAAAGAAATTATTGGCCCGAAAGAAGAGTATGTCGTTAAGAAAATCTGGTCGGTACATAGTTATGCTGGTGACTATAATCCTTTACATGAGCATGGAACTGTCAGTGGGCGTGGAGTATCCATGATTGCATTTCTAAAACTCCCACCACAAATATCTGATTTAGCAGACGACATGAAAGAAGGCCAAGTCGGCGTTCAACAAGGTAATTCTGGTAGTACAGATGGTCTAACTCAATTTGTTTGGGGTGGAGACAGTATGTATGATATACCTAGATTTAAACATCCATCCTTTGCATATGTTCAGCCAGAAGTAGGTAAGGTTGTGATATTTCCAATATGGTTGCTTCACCAAGTCGCACCATTTTTCGGAGAAGGTGAAAGGCGAACAATGTCTTGCAATATAGATATTATTAATAGTCATGTATGAATTAAAAGTAAAGAACGGAACGTATAAAGCAAACAGTTTAACATCTTTGTTGTGGGTTGTGCTTTGTCATAGATTTCATCATTGGACAAAGGGTGAAGGGTTTATTGACTAATGTATGAATTGAAAGAATACCTTAATGCTATAAATTATACCAAAGAACCTCTTATGAATACAGAGGATGAACAATGGGAAAAGAAATATCCACCATTTATTGTAAATAAGTGTGTAGCTCCCTTTCCAGATACCGTTATGTTGTTAAATGAGATTAATCAACTACATCATCTAGATAATAAACTCCAATTTGACTTTTTGATAAATAGTTTACGTCCAAGGAAAAGATACACTCCTTGGCTGAAGGCGACGAAATTGGAGAATCTAGAGTATGTTAAAGAGTATTATGGATACAATAATGAAAAGGCCAAGGCCGCTCTTGATATACTAAATGATGAACAAATTTCTGCCATAAAAACAAGATTAAATAAAGGTGGAAGAGATGGAAGAAATTAATTGGACACAGGAGCAGATGCTGGAAGTTGGGCTAAAAGAGCCCGATGATTTTCTAAAAGTACGAGAGACTCTATCTCGTATTGGTGTTGCTTCCCGAAAAGAAAGAAAACTATATCAGTCTTGCCACATATTACATAAGCAAGGACGATACTACATTGTGCATTTCAAAGAGTTGTTTGCTCTTGATGGAAAGAAAACCAATCTGTCTGAAAACGATATTGCAAGACGAAACACGATTGCAAATCTATTGAGGGATTGGGGTTTGATTAATATAATTGGTGAAGTTGCAGAAGTTGCTCCATTAAGTCAGATCAAGGTTCTTTCATTTAGTGAAAAAAATGAGTGGACATTAGAAACCAAATATAACATAGGTAAGAAGAAAGAGGCCTGATGGAAAAGTTCAAGTCCTTTATAACAGAAGCAAAGGAAGACAAGTATCGTATTCTTGTTATTTCTGCTGAGCCAGATAAAAAGGAATTGTTTCATACTGCACAAAGATTTGTAGATGAAGGTAAAAAATCTGGCCATCAGGTTTATGTTGTGAAAGTTGAGGGCGCAATTATTGGTTATGATGACGGTGTATATAAAATATATAATGCTGATGATTCAGAAGGGTTTGAAATAAGTTCTAGTGATACTGTTGCCATTGTTCGTGGTTCTGTTCGACTAAAAAAGAGTTACTTAGATTTGCTCAGTCGATTAGAAAAGATTGGCGTTTGTATGGTCAACAGTCGAGAAACAATTGAAATATCAGCTGACAAATATAGAACATATGTCAAGTTACAAGATTTTGGTTTAACACAACCTAAGACTGTTCTTATTCCTAATGAGGATACTTGGGAACAAGCACTTGAATCATTAGATAGTAAGTTTCCAATTATTATGAAAACTCTAGAAGGCTCAAAGGGCGTTGGTGTTCTCTTTATTGAATCGGAACGGCAGATAGAATCTTTAGTTCAATTACTTTATAATCAAAACGAAAATGTAGATTTACTGATTCAAGAATATATTAAAACTGATGGTGATGTACGAGTTATAGTTCTGGGCGGTAAAATTATTGCTTCTATGAAACGAGAGATAATAGAAGGAGATTTTAGATCGAATGTTTCTCAAGGAGCAAAGGTTAAAGAATATCCATTAACGGAGTTAGAAGTAGAAGAATGTTTGTTAGCTGCAAAGGCAATAGATGGTTCTTGGACAGCTGTTGATTTTATTCCCTCAAAGAATCCTAAGAAAAAATCGCCATATATTTTAGAAGTAAATCATTCGCCAGGCACAGAAGGTATTGAAAAAGCCACTGGCAAAAATATAGTTAAAGAAGTTATTGATTTTTATTCCAATTCAGATAATAGATATGCTGTTCCAACGCAATGTGGTTGGGAAGAAATTGTTACAATTAAACCATTTGGTGATTTAGTTGCAAAATTTGATACTGGTAATGCTAGGTATTCTGTTCTTCATGCAGAAGATGTAGAGGTTAACGGTAAAAAAATTATTTTTACTCATGGGGGTAAAACTATAACAACTAAATTAGTTGGTGATTATGTTTCTATAACAGGTGGTGGGGAAGATAAAAGATATTTGGTTGATTTAGATTTTGAATTTGCTGGCTCGTCTTATGGAAAGATTACATTTGGTTTAGATAATAGAGATGATTTTAATACAGATGTTTTACTTAATAGAAAAACTATGAGAATGCTGAATGTCATGGTTAATCCTCAAAGGAAATATATTGTCACAACCAAATATGTCCTTGACAATTAACTTCAAAGGTGATATAGTTATCAAGTATGATACTTGAAAAACAAGATGCAGTCTACGCTGCAACAAAAATAATGGAATACTTCAAAGATTTTAATCGCATTGATGATTATTTTCGTGCGAGAAAGATTGAGCGTGTAAAGAATATTCCAGTTGCATTGCCAGGCTTTGGATTGGAAGATGATCTGTTTCAAGATTATGATATGCATCCAGAGGATATGAATTTCTCTATTGTACAGATGCAAAATAAAATATTTGATACACTTCTGGAAATGACAGCATCATTTAGTCCAGATGAAAATCCAGGCAAGACTGCAAAGTATATAGTAAAGGAAACTAATACAGATAAGATTGTTGGGTTTATTCGTTTTGGTTCTCCTCTAATTAATTCTAAACCTCGTAATGATTATCTTGGGGATGTTCCAGATTTAGATATATTTAATAAACGTGCTATCATGGGATTTAATATTGTCCCTGTTCAACCATTTGGATTTAATTATCTTGGTGGTAAATTACTTGCCGCAATTTGTTGTTCTCATTTTTCTCGTAGAATGTTGAATAAGAAATACGATACAGAGTTTTGTTTGTTCGAAACGAGCTCACTTTATGGCAATATTAAGGGCGGTAGTATGTATGATGGGCTACGTCCATATTTACGGTACAAAGGTGATACGCAAAGCAAGTTTTTATTGACTTTGGGTGAAGATATATATCCAGAACTAAAGGATTGGTTTACAGAAAAAAATGGTGGCCAGGAGCTTATTCATAAGGGCGCCTCTAGTCGTAAACTTAAAATGCAAACCAAGATGGTAGGCATTATAAAATCTTCTCTCAAGGAATATGATACCAAGGCCTATGAATTGTTTTGCAAGAAGATTGCTTCTGCTGGAGAAGCCACGACTCAGAAGAGATTTTACATGAGTGAATATGGCTTTTCAAATGTAAAAAATGTCCTGTTAGGTAAAGAAAGTATCTTGACAAAATCAGAGAACTATGATAGGTTTGAACTTGAAAATGTGATATCTTGGTGGAAGAAAAATGCCACTAAACGATATAATAATGTGGTTTCAGATGGAAGGATTCGTAAGGAACTTGAAATATGGAATCAGGATACTATGAATAAAATTGATATTATTAGATGAAAATTACTATTGCAAGATTACGATCTAACGTAAAATATAATGGGCCTTTAGAAACTGTGTTGGATAGTTTTTTTGAGAACTATGTAAAGTGGATGAAGGCCAATCCTCAGCATGAATATGACACATACAATGTTTCATTTGGTAAGGATAGACCTAAACGAACACCAGAGGCAATTAAAAATGCTGATGCGATAGTAATTCCTAGTGATTCTGAATTTAGATATCATGGGGAATTGCAGATGAATCCTAAAGACCTTGCTAAATCAGAAGGCCATATGGATATCATACGTCCATATTTTGAGGGTAAAGATGTTATCATGTGGCGTTCTGATAGAGGTGATACCGAAGAATTGTATCGTAGTTTTCTGCCTGGCATTAGGAACTTCACTACCATAGATGAAATAGATTTTCCTGCCAATATTCATGGCATGAAATATCACTTTATCCAGACACTTAAAAATCCACTTGCAGAAATGATGGGCAATGAAAAAACCATAGACTTTGCATTTTGGGGTAGAATGAAACATGGCCATGACAGAGAGAAAACCATACGACAAATATATCGTGACCCTGATATATCCACGGTTCTTGTTGGTGGATTTCCTTCTGGTGTAAAACGACAGTCTGCATGGATTAAGGATTGGAAACAGTTATATCCTATGTTGGAACCTGCCAGATGTACATTGTGTTTTAACTGGTTAGACCCAACTGCTACAACTGCAAGATATCCAGAAGCCCTTTCAATAGGTATGCTGCCATTTGTGTGGAGAGATTATGATTCTAATAATACATACAATATTGACCCATGGCAACGAGTTAATACTTTTGAAGAAATACAAGGTAAAATTCGTTCACTTCAAGAGGGTGATGGAAAAGGTCATGACCAAACTAATAAACTTGTAGAAAGATATAGAGAGAATTATAAAAAGGTTCTCTTATCAGAGAATCAATATTTTGAACAGTTTAGCAACATGATGAATGGAGCTCTAAATGAAACTAACTAATGATAAACAACTTTTCATGCCGGATAGTGAGTTGTGGCACAGATGGGGAGCATCATATGAAAAAGATAAATTTAAAAAATGTATGGAATATGCAGAAGGAAAACCAAAACGTATTGCATTAGATATTGGAGCCCATATTGGAATTTGGACAAGAAGGCTTTCTAATTTATATGACCATGTGCATTGTTTTGAACCTGTTGCTGATGCGATTGAATGTCATAAGAGAAATACTTCTACTGTCACAAATACTACTCTTTATGAGTATGCTCTTGGTAGTAAAGAAGAGACTTTGGATATGAAAGTTATTGTGGGCCGAGGTGGAACGAATAGTTTTCATTTTGGGAAGATGGGTAAAACAAGAATGTATGAACACAAGATAACTCCCATCGAAGTTAAAACTCTTGATAGCTATCGTTTTGATAATGTAGATTTCATGAAGATTGATATAGAGAGTCATGAACTAGAAATGTTAAAGGGAGCTGTAGAAACTTTAGAGAGATGTAATCCAATTATTTTTATCGAAGACCCAACACATTTTTATAATGTAAAAAATAATAAAAGTGTACCAACGGGACTTGACTTTTTATGTTCATTGGGGTATACTAATGAACAGTATTTGGGAACTTACAATTATTTGTTGGTTCGCAATCGTAGTGAGTAAAATCACTATGCTCAACGGTGGGTAATACCACCAACCATTTTAACCAATGAAGGAGATATATAAAATGGCATTTATTAAACAGACTACTCACATTGTTGATGTGATTAAAAACAACAAATTTACTGAACAAGACTTGGTAACATATTTACAACTTGTTCCAGATGGGCGAAATGGAATGGCGACTGCTTTTCCAGAACTTTATGGTGAAGATTTACCGCCAGCACTTTCTTATTTTGGCCCAGAACTTATTGATATCGCAGAACTTCAAAAAACACCTTATGGGTATGTTCAGAAATATCGTGCTGGTGGAAAGAACCGAAAATTTGATAAGATTCGTCGAGGTATTGGACGTAATGGATTCAAATTGAAATATCCAGCAATTGCAGTATTTCGTGCTCCTAACGGAGATTTACATATTATCACTGGTTACACTCGCAGAGAAATTCTTGAATTACAACATGGTTTCACGAATATCATTGCTTCTGTATATGAAGGTGTTGAGGGTTATACGAAAGAACAAATTGCTGATGCAGTATCAAGGTGTGGTATTCGTTTCAATACTATTCATGATGAAGCTGATCCAACAGCGACAGACGATGTGAAACGAGAAGTTGAACATGCAATTGGTCGAGGTTGGATTGATAAAGATGCTCCTGTAGATGAATTTCTTCAAGCAATTTATGATCGTATTGATGATGTATGTGGTAATGGTGTTTTTGCCACAACTACACGTTCTGGTTTGGCTCATGAAATCTTTAACCAATATAATCCTGATGAAACAGTTAAAGGATATACAGGAGTTGCAGATACCAAAATCTTTATGAAGAAAGCAAAACTGATTAGTACAGATAAGATAAGGTATGTTTGTCTTTCTAGTATGAACCCAAACAAAACTTTTATGAGTGTTTTAGCTTTGGCTACCAAATATCCTCATCATGAGATTCGATTGGTATTTCATAACGGAACCTTAGAAGGTTATGATTTGCCTAAGTGCTGGACAGAGCGTACAGAACTTTTTCGAGAGTGGTTTGTTGGTATGTTGACTCAGATCGGACAGGTTTATTTCGATGGAGCATCACCAAACTTTGATCGTGTGAAGTTGTATGGAGTTGCGCCTGGGTTGTCTAGTATGCACGATTTGGACAAACTTGTGTTTATAAGAGATGATGGTACTACCTATCAGAAAGATGTTGTTGAAGAAACACCATCTGTGTTGTCAGAGTTTTATGCTCAGGCTGCTGAATGATAGATTGTATCTATATTCCAACTTTAGGGAGAAGTCAAAATCAAATTACATTTGATAATATGACAGAAAATGCACAACGAGTCACTCGACTCGTTGTGCAACCTAAAGAAAAGGACTTATATCCAAATTATCCAATCATTGTTTTGCCTGACAATGACATTGGTATTACCGCTACTAGACGATGGATATATGAATATGCTAGTAAACAGAAATATTTTGTGTCAGATGATGACAGTAAATTTGCATGTAGAAAACCTTGGCACAATGAAGAGAAGACTAAACGTATAATGACAGATAATGATTGGCATTATATGTTGGATACTACATCTAAATGGATGGATGATGGCATTTCTTTCGGAGGGTTACGCACTGGTGGATTGCCGCCGGCCGGCACTGAATATATAGATAGTACAGGTTGTGCTGAGGTATTCTTTTTTGATGGAAATCAACTTCCTGATTCTGATGAATTGCCATGGGATTTACCAATATGTGAAGATATAAATTTGTGTCTTGCTCTTTTGTTAAAAGGATATCGTTCTAGAATTTGGGATAGATTTTGCTACCAATCTGATTTCGTTGGCTCTTCTGGCGGGTGTTTAGACATGGGTAGAGATTTAAAAATGATAAATGATACTCATGCGAAACTAATTGAGAAGTATCCACGATATGTTTCGTATAATGGTACAAAAGAAATGATGGGTGGTACTTTTAATAAAATTAAAGTACAATATAAAAAGGCCTATAAAGATAGTCAAGTATCTAACTTGGAGAGTTTTTTAAACACTAATAACCTCACTTTATAAATAGTCCAAACATTACGAATGGAGCTATTGAATGAGTTTGCAACCTTATGTTGAACAGTTAAAGTCTCGAATTTATTTAGATAATAAAAAACAATTTACTGAGGCTTATAATGTTCCAATTCAAAAAGATTCAGACATTGATGATTTTGATACTAAGCTTGATAAATCTCAATTAAAATCTCTATTAAAATATTTACAGTCTCTTAAATTAGACGACATACCAATTGCTGGCGGGCCCGCCGGTATTAAGATTCGTAGTGCTCAAGATAAAGACACTGAAATACGAGATTGGGCTAAAGAAAATTCACCAGATATAAAACTTTCCTTTGGTCAAGGGTCTATTGGTAAAGGTGGTGGTGTAAAGATTAGCGAATCTACACAAGAGTTAATGGTTGCAGCTTTAGTTCTTAATAAAGTAAAATCTGGTAATATTGATGAAGTGGCTGCAATAGAAATGATTGAGGAAGCAAAAACTCAATTTAACAAGATCGAAGGTGCAAGTGGTAGACCAGATTTGATAGACCAGTTTACCGGCAATTTTAATGACCTTGCAACTGCAATCTCTTCCTCAAATGCAATTCTTAAAGAAATTTCATCCCCAGTAAAAGCATATTGGACAGGTAAAGGTTGGGGCCCAGATATTGCAAAATATAATCCACCAGTAGGCGGTGTGAAAGATTATAATTCATCTGATATTGTTGTCAAGGGTAGTAATGGCATATTCTATGGTTTTTCCTTAAAGAAGAAAGCAAAGAGTAAGGATGTTGATCCTACTCTTATCAATAAGCCTATTACAGGAAATGTGGGAATACTTAAAGATATTCTTGGAGCAAAAGAGGTTGACTCAATTGAAAAAAGTAAAGAATTATTTTTTGATTATGTTGTTTATAAACATACTAAAAAATCTGTGAAAGGAGTGGACGTTAAAGAAAAGAATAAAATAATTGCTAGTATATCTCAAAAACAAATGGGAGTATATCTGAAAGATCGTAAGAATACATTTTTTCGTAGAGTAAATCAAGTTCTTACTAAACATTCAGAAGAATTTGTAAAAGCCTTTATTGAATTATTATTCAGAACTAAAATGAAAGACATTGAAGACAGTGGAGAATTTAAATTTTATTTGTTAACAGGTATAGGTAGATTTGTAGGCGGTACGGTAGAGGTAGAAGAAGCAGAAAATAAGGATGTACCACAGACAATTGAAGCGCTTACAAAAATATTTAATTCTAAGTTGACAATGACAACAACGCCTGGTAAGTTAAATGCTTGGGAAAAAGGAGCCGGCGCTGCAAAAGTGTTCTTTTCTATTTTTAGTGACGGTGCAAGAATTATAGATTTAGAGATAAGATATAAAGGTAGTTATACTGCTAATCCACAATTCCAAGCTGTAGCAACAGCAGATTTTAAGGCTATATTTAAATGATAAGTTTTAAAGACTTACTAACAGAAGACAAGGGCGGCAAGAACCTTCATCTTGAGCATCTAGAAGATGAAATCATAAACTACGGTGTTGATGGTGGCCGTGCTGCTATAAACTTTCTGCGTTCTCTAAGAAATATGTTGGCTGGTGGAAGTCGATCTTCTGTAAATATGACAGTGAAGTGGGATGGCGCTCCTGCTATATTTGCTGGTATAGACCCCGAAGATGGTAAGTTCTTTGTCGCTAAGAAAAGTGTATTTAACGTATCTCCTAAATTATATAAGACGAATGCAGAGATTGATGCAGATTTATCGGGAGCTTTGAATGCAAAGTTTAAAATCGCTCTTAAAGAATTTTCGAAGTTGGGGATCACAGGAGTATTACAGGGAGACCTTATGTTCACAGATGATGTGGAAAAATCGACTATCGACGGCAGTGGGTATTATACTTTTCAGCCTAACACTATTGTTTATGCTGTACCTGTTGATTCTGTATTAGGAAAAACTATAAACAAAGCAAAGATTGGCGTAGTTTGGCACACCACATATACAGGGAATGCATTACAGGACATGAAAGCATCCTTTGGTGCAAACATATCTTCATTAAGTAAATCATCGTCTGTTTGGATGGATGACGCAACATATAAAGATGCGTCTGGTAAGGCTACATTTACAGCAGCAGAGACAGAAAAAGTAACTGCTGTACTGTCGCAAGTTGGCAAAACCTTTCAAAAAATTAATGCTGGTCAATTAAAATCATTTCTCAAATTACAAGAGAGTATGACAGGTGCTATTGTAGGTGCGTCATTAAAGACCTATAATAATAGTAAGGTTCGTGCTGGTGAGAAAATATCAAATCCTATGGCACATGCAAAAGGATATGAAACTTGGGTTTGGGATTCTATTCAAAAACAAATTGATAAGGCAAAAAGTCCTGCTGGTAAAAAGAAGTATGAAAATATTCAAAAGGAATATGGAAGAGAAGTAAAAAAATACACAAGGAATTTGATACAGGTTATTACATTTCAAAATCTACTTGTTGACGCAAAGATGCAAATAGTCCAAAAACTAAATAGTGTAAAGGGATTGACTGATACATTCATCAAGACCAAAAATGGATTTAAGGTAACTAACCCAGAAGGGTATGTTGCTATTGATAGAGTAAGTGGTGGTGCTGTTAAACTTGTAGATCGTATGGAGTTCTCGTTTAACAACTTCACTGCTATAAAGGCATGGGACAAATGAAAACTTTTATAGACTTATACGAAGCTGTTTCTTCAGTTGTTCAACGAAAAAAACAGGCTCGTCGTATGTCCAAGATGGCTAAATCCCCTGTTATTCAGATGAAAAAGCAGCGCGCTAGGTTAAAAGTGCGTAGTCCTGCCAAATTAGCTATTCTTGCAAGAAAGAAAACCATTCAATCATTCAGAGATAAATTTTATCCTAGTTATGATGATATGTCACTTCAACAAAGAGTTAAAGTTGATCAGATGGTAATGCAGAAGTATGGTACGAAGATAGACAAGATATCTAAAAAGGCTGCTAAACAACTACAAAAAGCAGAAGTTGAAAGAGTTAAAAAAGCTAAAGAGGCTATGAGAGATGCGTAAATTTAGAGATTTAATGGAAGCAAAGGATACCATTGTATTTGCATTTGGTCGTTTTAATCCTCCTACAACTGGTCATGAGAAACTTATACAAAAAGTAGCATCTGTTGCCGGTTCAAATCCATATCGTATTTACCCATCTTTTACAACTAATCCTAAGAAAGACCCTCTTCCTCATGCATTAAAAGTTGCATATATGAGAAAGATGTTTAAGAAGTATGCAAGAAATATTATTGCAGATAAGGATGCAAAAACTGCTATTATGATTGCAGAAAAACTCTATAAAGAAGGGTTTAAGAATTTGGTTATGGTTGCTGGTTCTGATCGTATCAAAGAATTTTCTACACTTTTAAACAGATATAACGATGCACCAGATAAGAAGGGAAATCAACTTTTCAAATTTGATTCTGTTGATGTAATATCTGCTGGAGAACGTGATCCTGACTCAGAAGGTGTAGAAGGAATGTCTGCATCCAAGATGAGAGCTGCAGCTTCTGATGGAGATATGGATTCATTTTTACAGGGTGTTCCTTCTGGATTTGCTGACGGTAAGAAATTGTATCGTGATGTTCGCAAGTACATGGGTATTCGTGAAGAGCGTGATATGGGAGATATGACAGATTTTGAAACATTGCGTGATGCATATCTTACAGGCAAGATTTGGAATATCGGTAGCATGGTAGAGGCTAATGGATTGGTTGGTGAGGTAGTTCGCAAGGGTACAAATTATCTATCCTTTATGACAGAGGATGGTAAGGTTCATAAAGCATGGTTGCATGATATTAATGAAGGTGTAAAAGATTTGCCTCCTCATTTACAGAAGCTGGTTAAGCAGCTAGAGAAGAAAGAAAAGGAATTAGAGAAAAAAGGATTGAAGGTAAAAACTTTTGTATATAATCCAGATACAGGAAAACCTGATATTGAAATTAATGAAAAATATGATAGCGATAAGTTTTTTAGTGGGAAAGGAACACCAGAACAAAGATTGCAACTTCTTAAACTTCAAAATAAAGCATTAAGAGCCCCTGCCCAATCACCTAAGCAAAACGCAATTAAAAAAGAAATAGATGCATTACGAAAAGAAATGGGAATGAAAGTTAAAGAAGAAGTTGAACTTGATGAACGCAACTATGCAAAGGAATATCAGAATTACCACTCACGCCCAGAACAGATTGCAAGACGTTCCTCAAGAAATAAAGCTCGTAGGGTAATGGGAGATAAGACTAAGATTGGAATGGATGTAGGACATAAAGATAATGATCCTATGAATAATGATCCAACCAATCTACGCAATGAAGACCCATCTAAGAATCGTAGAGAACCACGATTGCGTAATGAAGTAGGGAAATCTCGCCCAAGAGCTGGTGGCCCAAAATATATAGAAAAAAATATCAAAAAACATATTGAATTGATGAACAAGTATATAAAACAAGGCATGAGTAAAGATGCTGCGAGTAAGAAGGCATATAAAGAAATTGTTAAAGAAGAAGTTGAACTTGATGAATATTGGTTTGATACGTTAAAAGCAAAATTAGATCAAATATCTCATCCTAAAGGTTATGGAATAATGGTAAAAGATTATGCTGAACTTATGAAACAGGATAAGTTTAAAAAACGTCCCAATATGGCTGCTGATGAAGTAGCTCGACAGGTCGGCCGAATTAGTACAAGAGAATTTATCAAGTACATCAATAAATTGGTTGCTAAGAAAATACTTCCTCAAGAGTTGAAAGCAGAGTATGAAATAGAAGAAGCAAGATCACCTCTTCAAAAATTAAAAGATTTCGACAAATCTCGTACTGCTGTTGGTAAGAAACCTATTTTCAAAGACAAGGGTACTAAGTTTATTAGAATGAAGAAAAAGGGTCAAATGACTATTATGAATGTTCCTTCTGATGAAGTTGACCAATGGAAGAAAAAAGGTTATACTCCTATTAAAGAAGAATGGTCATTTAAAGATTTTGTGCAACAGCTTCAAGAAAGAGAACTTACTGATACAGAATTGAAGCGTAGAGAAGAGATTGCTAAAGACCTTTCAGATGAAGACTTCAAAAAGAGATATGGAGATCGTTGGAAAGAGGTAAAAATGGGTGTTGCGACCAAAATGGCAAAGCAGGAAAGTCTTAAAACCTAAATACAACAAAAGGGTATAACAATGACGGTATATACAAAAACAATGATGGAATCACTTGCAGAGGTGCGTGGTTTACAAGAAGCTAATATGGACTTGATGCGTAAAGCTGCTGGCGGTGCTATGCAAACTCTTAAAATGAAAGACGGCAAGCTGCAAATGGATTCATTTACTGCTTCCGCTATCATGCAAGTATTTGATAAAGTAAATCCTGCTAACCAGAAGAAAATGGAACAGATGATCAATGATGGAAAGAAATCAGGAATCATAAAATTGCAGAAGTTTGCTATGTCCAAAGTTAATGCTGAATACAGTGAAGAGTTTGAACTTGATGAAGGCAGAGAAAAGTCTGGAAGGCAACTGGTTGATCCTAAAAGAGAGGTGATGGTTGTCAAGAAGAATAAAGTCATTGTTATTGATAAGAAAGATGAAGACAAATATTTGAAGCAGGGTTGGGAACTTGCTGAACAAAATGAATCTGAAACAAAATATAAAGTAACGAATGATAAACTTGGTGTTTGGACAGGCAAAGCTCGTTCTGAAGAAGATGCTAAAGAAAAGGCAATGCGTGAATGGGGATTTATTGGAAACGTAGAATATACTGCTGCTACGACAGTAGAAATTATCGAAGTCTATGAAGTTGGTACAGATGAGTATCGGGAGTATCTTGAAAAATTAACACCTGGCCAAATTGAAGAAGAAATATCAGAGCTTGATGAATTAATTAAAGAATTAGATGAGGGGATATTGGGAAATATTGCTAAATCTGCTGGTAAGACTGTTGCTAAGGGTGTTAAGTCTGGTGCTAAAAAAGTTGGTGGCGCTATCAAGAAAAAAGCTGGTAGTAGTAAAATTGGAAAGGCTTTTGGTAAAGTAAAATCTGGTGTTAAAAAGGTAAAGGCAGTTGGTGGTAAAATAAAGAAAGCAGCTAAGACGGGAACAGCATATGGCGATGAATTTAATCCTATGATTGAAAGATTAGAAATTATAGAAACTAAATTAAACAATTATTATAAAATATTGGAAGAACTTGATTTAGAGGGAGTTGACCTTGATGAAGCATCTGCTCGCGCTGATGCAATGCGGGCAATGCGTAAAGGTAAAGAAGTAGACCCTGCTGATGTTGATACAGATGCAACGGATGATGATGTCAAAGGCGCATCCAAGAATATAATTATGCAAATGCGTAAGGCTGTATCGTTGCGAGGAAAATTCCCTGTAGAGTTTGGCGATGGTAAGAAGGTAAAAATTCCTGCTAAGGTCGGTCAAGCAGTTCAAGACAAATACAATTCCCTTAAAAAACCAGCAGACAAAGAGAAATTTCAAGCACAAGTTGCGAAGTCTTACAAGGATATGCTGAAAGTATTGAAGGCTGGTTATAATGAAGAACTTGAACTTGATGAAGCAAAGTATGAACTCTATCATAAAGATTTTTCTACTGCTATGCAACACGCATACAAGATGTCAAAGAAACTCCACGGCATAACTGTTAAACCAAGTGAGATTGATGACAAGGTTGCCAGTGGTCCTAGAAAACCATCAGAGGGTAAGACAAACAGTTATCGTCTGGAAGGTGACAAGGGTGCTATCCAAGTCCAAGTATACAACAAGGGTGGTAGTAAACCATATGAGCTGAACTTCTATAAAGAAGAAGTTGAACTTGATGAAGGTGGAATGAAAAGACAACTTATGAAAGTAAGTGATTTTATTACTACTTTGATTAACCAAGGCGGTATGGACAAAAGTGATTATGAGGCAGCCAGAGGTTATGTTGAAGACGGTAATATGAAAGGTCTTGCATATATGGTAAAGAAATTAGACACTGAGCCTAGAGATATGATTATCAATGCGGTTGCAAAAGGACTTGGTAAAAAACAAGCAGAACAGATTTTTAAAGTAAGTATTAGGCGAGTTGAAGAAGTTGATCTTGATGAAAAGAAAGGTAGTGCTGGAGCATCATTAAAAGATGTGATGGCTTTGGATAAGAAACATGCGGCTCACAAGAAACAATCAAAGAAAGATCAGAAACGGCGTGATGCCAACCGAGCATCAAATCGTGCAGCAGGAATGGAAGAAGTTGAGATTGATGAAGCAAAGCCTGAATTTGAGGTCAAGTACGCAAAGTCAAAGGCAGGCCCGTTCAAGGTCACAAAATTTATGACGCTCGACCAAGCAAAGGAATTCCTTGCTGATGTTAAAAAAGATGGAATGAATGGGATTATTTCCAAGGGCGGAAAACCTGTAAAAGAAGAAACAATTCTAGAGAGGATTGACAGAAAACTCAAGGAGAGGAAAAATGGGTAAGAAATATTTGGATACTAAGAAAGGTACTCTTGAGTCATCCATTCTAGGAGTATGGAAGACTGCTATTGAAGAGGGCGATGCTCGTATGGATGGTCGTACCAAAGAGTACAGGGAACATCGTAAGAAGTTGGAATCTGCTCGTTCACGGCGAGAAGATAAAAAGGTAAACGAGGAGCCTGTTAACCCTAAAGATCGTGAAGAATTATCTTTCAAGAAGAAATCGGGTGATACTGCGAAGAGTGTTAAAAAGGCACAAGAACCGGCTCCTAATCAAATGGCCGAAACCAACAAAAACGATAAGTCTGATGACGGCGAAGGTCTTGATGCTGTTCAACCTAAGGCAGTAAAGAAGAAGTTCAAAGATCGTAAGGACAAGGATATCGACAATGATGGCGATACTGATGATTCTGATAAGTTCTTGCATAAGAAACGCAAAGCAATTTCTAAGGCAATGGCTAAAGAAGAAGTTGATCTTGATGATAATGCAGAAATGGTTGCACAAGTCAGAGAGTTTAAAGTACAATCTATGAAAGCTGCTCTTGCACAAGTTTGGGGTCTTGATGAACATAAGGGCACCAAACCTCATAAGCATCCTCATGAAGAAGATACAGATGAGGAAAATGAAAAGAGAACAAAAACTGAAACTGGTAAGAAACCTGCTGTGATTGATCTTAAACCAAAAATTGCCGATAAATGATTGATGAAAGAACTAATACAATTAACAGAGGTATCCAAGGAGGATTTGCCTGAGATTTACTGTGACTTAGATGAAGTTTTGGTAGATTTTATGCGTGGGGCAGATGCAGCTGTTGGTGGTTCTTTTATAAAAACGGATAAAGATGAGAGGTGGAGTAAGGTAAATCAGACCAAAGGTTTCTGGGCAAATCTTGGGTGGAAACCAAATGCAAAGAGATTGCATGATTTTATTATAAGATATAATCCTCATGTATTGTCTGCATATCCTGACCGTGATCCTAATGCTAAAAATGGTAAAATGAAATGGTTAAAGAAAAATACAGGGTTTAAGAGAGCCAAAATTCATTTAGTAAAACGAGCACAGAAAAAAGATTACGCAACAACGGATGATAAACCAAACGTACTGATAGATGATTACATTAAAAATATACGAGAATGGGAAGCTAAAGGCGGAATCGGTATACTCCATACTGATGTAGGAAAAACCATAAGTGAATTGAAGCGTTTAGGATTCAAATAAGATAAATAGAAGGAAACATATTCTTTAAGAATAAGGAGAAGAAAAATGGGTTTATGGGGAGCTACAGATGCTGACGAGTCACAACCAAAGTTTTTGACTGACGCCGAAAAACTAAAGGTGTTCGCAAATACCCACGGTTGGGTTATGGAAGCGGGTGCCACTGAAAGTGGCAATGATAACACTGCTGCTGATCCAGAAGTTTTGGTTGCAATTGGTGATCTAAGTGAATCAGCAAAACTCAATACAGCAGATATTCTTACTATTGATTGGAATAGTACCACTGCTGATAAGTCGGATGGATTTACTTTAGGTGTTACAGTAAGGTTCAACGAAGCAGTTGATGTTAATACTACAGGCGGAACACCTTATGTTCGTATTACCAACAGTAATGCTGGTTCGGGTTCTGGTCGTGGGCCACATGATTTGGCATATGCAAGCGGCACTGGTACACACGAACTAGTATTTGAACTTGCTATTGCCTCTGCAAACGCTGCTACTAATGCAAATGATGTATTGAGTGTTGGTACTAATGCAATGGCTTTGAACAGTGGGCTTATTACTTCAATTTCTACAGAGCATATTGCCTTAGAAACTGGCACCTTAGATGATATTTCTGGAGAGTACTTACTTGAAGAGACAATGGGTGATTTCTTGAACCAAGAAATGAACACTGCTGCTGTTATAACGAGTTCTTCAGCAATAGGTTCTGCTGCTGGTACTGTTACGGTAACTGCATAATAAAACTGTTATAAATAAGATTACAACAACATTAATTAGAGTGAGGTGAAAATGGCTATTACTAAAGAGATTATTGAAGAACGTAAGAGTGTTCTACAAAATGATATTAATTCTACCAAACAACGAATGGCAGAGTATGATAAAAAGAAACAGGAAGATGTTGCATTGCTAAATGCACTTACAGGGGCATTACAACAGTGTGATTTCTTTCTTCAAGGATTAGATGATGAGGAGCCAGAAATGGTTAGTGATGATGGAAATGATGAAGATTAGTCAATACCATCAGTAACATTCCCCCGAAGTGCAATTAAGCATGGGGGTTTATAAGGAGAAGCCAAATGGCTGACAAGAAAATTACGGCACTTACCGACCTTTCGACAGGTGTGGCCGGTGCTGATCTACTTCATGTGATTGATGACCCCACGGGCACACCAATCAACAAGAAGGTTTCGGTTACTAATTTCATTAATAACCTTCCTTCCTTTATCGGATTCTCGAATTCGGTTGAAAACATTACTGACGGCATTCAAACTGCTATTGGTATTACAACAGCGGTAACTCTGTTGGAGTCGAGTGGTAGTGTCACTACGACTCTTGCTGACGGTACTGTTATTGGTCAGATTAAGATTATCGTACATGACGTTGATGGTGGTGCTTCCATTCTCAACGTGACCGACGCTCTTGGTTTTGCTGATCTTGACTTCGTTGACGATGGTGACACTGCCATGTTAATGTGGACAGGAACAACTGGTTGGGCTCTGTTGAGTCAGATCACACTTGCAGCGGATATTGGTCTAGTTGACCTGGCTAACTAATTTTAGTTAGTAAATATCTATATGGGGGAGGGGGAACTTTCTTCTCCCCCATTTATAGGAGATGAAAATGGCAGAGATTCTTTCTGAAATCAAGATTGGTCCCAGAATTATCGAACCTGTTGTGAAAGCGTTTAAAAAGAAGCCTGAAATGTTGGAAGAACAAATTAGGGATTCTGTTCCATGTGACGTAGAACCAGAGGAAGAAGAAAATGAAGAATTTTAAATCATTTCTTAAAGAATTACATACATCGCACCAAGATCAAGCGATAGATAAAAATACAAACATGGCAGTTTTTTCTGATCCTACAGTTGTTAAAAAGTTAAATGCTTGGGTTGGAACAATTGCTGGTAATTATGTATTGCCAGAAGATGCAATTCATAATCTTAGAAGTTCGTTAGCTAAAATTGGACTTTCATTTGATGAAGTTCCTATGATTGAAGGTGGAAATGGTTCCTTTGAGTTGCCCCTTACCTCGTTTGGCGGCCGATTTGGCAAAGGTTTAACCACTCCACATGATGAGTTTGAAGTAGATGATGGTATTTCTCATCAAGTGGAAGGTGGACTTAAACTAGTTATTGGTTATGAACAGCAAGAGGATAATTCATGTAGGTTGTCTGCTCGCATTGAATAAATGTATGAAAAGATAACTAATGAAAATATCATGATGTTTGCAATCAAGCATTATGATAACCCTCAATGCGAAGGGGAGAGAGAATTTTATGATGACATGAAGAGGTTTAAGTATATTAAACGTCTTTTGAGAAAACATAAAGATACGGGTGTTCTTAAAGAAAGATTGCTTTTGAACCATATTATCGTATTGAATAATTTGTTTGGTGCCGAGGCTTGCGTGACCCTATTACTCTTTAAGATACAAGGAGAGTATTGGGAAACACTCAAGTCTTTTTTATTATTCCTAAATATGATTAGAGATGATGAATTGAAAAATATTGAAGAAGACAACAATGTTTTGGAGATTTTAGGAAAACTATAATGGGCAGAGCGATAGACTTATTTGTTACATATAGATTCATAAAGTTGCTAGTCACACCTTTTGAAAAAACAGAGGCGTTTAAACTTGGTATTATTGATAAGAACGGTAATCGTATAAGGCCGCAACGTGATCCAAAAACTAATGTGCTTCCCGCTATGCCACCTCTAAGAACAACAGAAGAAAAGAACGCATATACAATTCTTCATAAGCTCGTATTCAATATCAAGAAAATTTTTGGAAAGGTGCCTGGACTTAGAACTAAGTTAGGAACCTATGCTGCAGCATTATTCCTTCTCAAAGATACTTTCAAGGAAGAGGTAGAAGACCCTGATATGTTTGAAAAGGAATTTATGAAATATCTTAAAGAACAGGGATATGAAATTGATGATAGTATATCAGAAGAAGTTATTGGATTTGGTGAGGTTCTTCCAAAGGGAGAATATGTTTTAGTTAATGATATTTTAAACAAGGAAGAAGAAGAATTATCTGCAAAGAAAGGTGATAAAGTAATTGCATATGAAGATGAGGCTCCTGTAGACACTATATTGGGAGTTGAGATTTTTCCTGTTGTTCATGTTAAATCACAAGAAAAAATATATGTAAGTTTGGAGGATATTAAAGAATGAAAATGAAATGGAAAGTAATATCCCCTTATACTGGAATAGAAGAAGATGCACCAGCAAGTTCAGCGGGTGGTGGTAACATTGCTGGTATAGGCATAGATCATCCCGATAGGCCTGGTAGTGGAGAGCCAGGTGTAGACCCCAAAAAGAAAAAGAAGAAACACACTCTTATTGATCGTAATGGAAAAATTGATGGGCGTACAAAATCATATCGTGAACATCGTAAGAAGTTGGAAGCCGCTAGACAAAAACGAAGAGAAAATAGGTCCAGTAAATTTATTGAAAATGTTAAAAAGAAAACTTCTGAAATGGCATATGGCTATGGTTTTGATACTGCTAAACCTATGGCAGATATGTCAAATAAAAATCTACAAGCCTCCAAAAAGAAAAAGAAGAAGTAAATTGTCTTTGAGAATTGTTGATCATGGAGAAACTTGAATATGTCAAATACAGAATTATCAGAGTTTTTTAGTCTTGTTTCTCAAGAGAAAAACGAAAATAAAGCTCGATTAAAAGAGAAGATTAGTAATCCAGAATCGGATTTAGCAAATCTCTTTGAGCAATTAGAAACTGCTCATAAAGAAACAACTAGAGTTTCCGAAGAAGTTTCTGAAGAAGAAAATCTCACAGAAGAAGATCAAAATAGATTGGAAGTATTTTCTAATCTAATCAACTCTTTTGATTCTGCAAAAGAAATTCCTCAAGAAGTCCTTATTGAAGCTGATCCTATAGTAGATGAACTAGTGGAGTCAGAGGAAGATATAGAAGATATTCCCGAAAAGATTGTTAAGACTGATAACATAATTCAGAATATTGTTAATACTCTTGATGATATGGGTGAAAGGACTCAAGTAAAAGAAGAAATTGATCAGATATCTTCAATACGCAAAGAGTTTGAAAAGTTCAAAAGTCATGTTCAGCAACATATATCTAATCAGGGTATGTCTGGTGCTGGTAGTGGTGAAGTTCGTTTAGAATTTTTGGATGATGTACAAAGTTCTACTGCAAAGGTAGATGGTAAATTCCTCAAATATAGTTCTTCAGATAGTAAGTGGATAGGTGCAGATGCCTCTGGTAGTGGATCATCAGCAGCAGATGATATTTCTGCCGGTGATGCAGCAGTTAATATAACAACAACGTCTGGTAATATTACCATTGATGCAGCTGCAAATAATACTGATATTATTTTCAAAGGAACAGATGCTAGTTCTGATATTACTATGCTTACTCTTGATGGTAGTGAAGCTGGTGCCGCTACTTTTAATGATAAGATTGTTGCTACAGAATTAGATATTTCTGGTAATGTTGATGTAGACGGTACATTGGAAGCAGATGCTTATACTGTAGATGGTACTACTCTCGCTGAATATATTTCAGATACAGTTGGTGCAATGGTTAGCTCCAATACAGAGACAGGAATTACAGTAACATATCAAGATGGTGATAACACCATTGATTTTGTAGTTGGAACATTAAACCAAGATACAACAGGAAATGCAGCCACAGCTACTGCTCTTGCAACTGCCAGAACAATTGGTGGAACTTCATTTGATGGTTCTGCAAATATTAATGTAGCACTTGCTGCAACGGCTACTACACTTGCTAGTGCAAGAACTATAGGTGGCGTATCATTTGATGGTTCTGCTAATATTAATCTGCCAGGGGTAAATGCTTCTGGTAGTCAAGATACTAGTGGAACTGCTGCTACAGTTACAGTTACCGACAGTACAGCAAATACAAACTTCCCTGTAGTTTTCCATAATGAATCCAATGCACTATTAGATGATACAGGTGCGTTAAGGTATAACCCAAGTACAGGTGAACTACTCGTACCAAAACTTACTGTGGCAGGCACTACAACTACAGTAGACACAGTAACAATGCAAGCAGCAAACGCAATTATCTTTGAGGGTGCAACTGCTGATGCCCATGAAACAACTCTTTCGATTGTTGACCCAACTGGTGATCATACACAATATCTAATCAATCAAGGCGGTTATGTCCCACTATTGGCAGCTGCCACAACAACTGCAATTACTTCCACACCAGCAGAACTGAATTTATTAGATGGTTCTTCTGCAAATAGTGTTGTAAACTCCAAAGCAGTTATCTATGGTTCTTCTGGTGAACTTGCTGGAACTCTTTCTACGGCCGCACAAGCTAATGTTACTTCACTCGGCACATTAACTGCATTGACTGTAGATAATGTTGTTATCAATGGTGCAACAATAGGACATGGTGATGATACAGATTTGATGACTGTTGCTGATGGAGTGTTAACTGTCGCTGGTGAACTAGATGCTGCGACACTTGATATCTCTGGTAATGCTGATATTGATGGAACATTAGAAGCAGATGCTTATACTGTAGATGGTACTACTCTTGCTGAATATATTGCAGATACCGCTGGAGCAATGGTTTCTAGTAATACCGAAACAGGCATCACAGTAACTTATCAAGATGGGGATAATACAATAGATTTTGCTGTTGATGCAGCTCAAACAGGTATAACTTCCATATACAATACATCTTTAGCAATTGGTTATGGTTCATCTCATGCAAATATAGATTTTGGTACTGATAATAGAATTGTTTTTGATATTGATGGTACTTCACAAATATTATTACTTGATGGTGTATTTAGACCAACTACAGATAGTGATGTAGATTTAGGTTCTTCTGCAAAATATTGGAAAGACGCTTATATTGATACAATTACAACAACAGGACTTATTACTTCTGGCAGCAATTTAGTAATTGCAAATGCTGGTAATATTGGTAGTGCTGGTGATACAGATGCAATTGCTATTGCTTCTGATGGTGTAGTAACATTTAGTCAAGTACCTGTACTTCCCAACAATACTATTGAGACTGCTGACATTCAAGATAATGCTGTGTCACTTGCAAAGATGGCTGGTCTTGCAAGAGGTAAAATTATATATGGAGATTCAAGTGGTGATCCGGCCGCACTTGCGGTTGGTTCTGCAAATTATGTATTGACTTCTGATGGAACAGACATATCTTGGGCCGAAGCCTCAGGTAGTTTCGATCCTGATGGCGCAGTCGTTATTAACGAAAGTTCTGCTGACGTAGACTTTCGCGTTGAATCAAACGGCAACGCTAATATGCTATTTGTTGATGGTGGCAATGATAGAGTCGGTATAGGAACAGCTTCACCCGCTGAAATCTTCCATATCTATAGTACTGCTAACGATCAAATCCTAAAGATGGAATCAACTGGCGGCAACGCCATGATCGACATCGTTGGGAACAGGACTGGTAACGGAGATATCGGTCATTTGAGATGGTATAATAACGGAGGAAGTGATCATCTGGCTCAATTAAGGTGTGAACGTGAAAGTGCTAATAATTCCGGCACGCTGAAAGTGCAAGTGTCTAACGCAGGCGCAATGAATGACATCATGCAATTCACTTATGACCAGCAAATTTTTACCACTCAAAGCAACGCCAACACCTTCAGCCTTGTGGTTCGCAATTCGCATTCAAGCCAACCGATTGGACAAGACATCTATTTCAACGGTGCTGCGCCCGACGACAATACTCAATACTTTTTCCGTTGTAGAGATACTGCTGGCGGCGCAAGATTGTATGTGTTTGGCGACGGAGATGTACAGAATCATGATAACGCCTACGGATCAATTTCCGATGAGCGAATAAAGCAGGATGTTAGAGATGCAAATTCTCAGTGGGATGATATCAAAGCTGTAAAGGTTCGGAACTTCATTAAAAAAGACGATGTTCGACAGTACGGCGATGACGCTTGGGAACAGATTGGTGTTATCGCCCAGGAGCTAGAGCAAGTTAGTCCTAAACTTATTCGACATAGTAATCCTTCTTCAGCAGATATTCTCTCCGATTCAACTTTCGGAACGATCTATGAAGTTGGTGATGACATTCCAGAGGGAAAAGAAATTGGAGATGTTAAAGAGTTAACTGGCGAAAAAGTAAAATCAGTGCAGTATAGTGTACTTTATATGAAAGCTATTAAAGCTTTGCAAGAGGCTATGACTCGAATTGAAACGCTTGAATCTGAAGTCGCTGCATTAAAGGAATAAATATAATTATGATTAAAATTTATATGTTATTACTGGTTTTAGGACTTATAGGTGGTGTAGGCTATGGAGCATACTACTACTATAAGGACACACAAGCACGAATTGCGGTACTCACAGAGAACAGTGCAAAACTAGAACAGGCTACAAATACACAGAAACAGACGATAGATACCCTTGTAGAAGACGCTGCCAAGTATAGAGAACTCAACAAAGAACTAAATACTAAACTAGAAGCTGCAAATGAATATAAGAATACACTTATTGATAAATTGCGTAAGCATGATCTCGCAAAATTATCGCTGCAGAAGCCAGGAATGGTAGAGAAGAGAATAAACAATGGCACTAAAAGATTATTTGAATCGCTGGAAAAACTTACTAGTATTCCCTCTGATAGCGATACTTCTCCTAAGTAGTGGATGCAGCTATTTCAAAAACCCTCTCAAACAAATAGAAATAAAAACTGTAGAAGTTGAAAGAGTAATTCCCACCC
>VTLG01000626.1_pt1 | contig 41969 bp, 52 predicted proteins | sample 4694571 | NCBI WGS metagenome assembly VTLG01 (sample SAMN12604809, study PRJNA352737) | marine metagenome | biome: ENVO:00000447; feature: ENVO:00000209|ENVO:00000569|ENVO:01000036; material: ENVO:00002151; isolation source: viral sequences binned using virsorter ...
ATCTGCTTTTGATGGTGAGGTTGTGCATGTATCCAGACCGACTACTCTTACATCAGCAGACCCAACAAATTATTTTAGTGATCTCGCCTACGACCTTTTGTTTTTTGCGTCTATGGTAGAGGCTATGTTATTCCAGAAAGATTTTCCGGGGGCAACTCTTTACGAACAGAAATATAATCAAGTCCTAGAACTTCAACGAAATCAAGCTAGACGTACAAGACGAGATGATATGGAAACTCCTGCTAGTCCTGCGGGTGCTGATGATAATCTTATAGCTAATACTAATTAAAACAGGAGATATTCTATTATGGCACAGTCAAAAATTCAAAAGTTATTAGCTGAAGATCGTCAGAGACGATTAAAAAGGTTAAAACAAAGAGATAAAAAACTGGCTGAAAAAAAAGCAAAAGACACGGCTAAAGAAGAAGCTGCTGCGCTTAGAAGAAAAAATCTTAGAAAAACTCAAGGAAATCTCAAGGGGCAGCAAGCTGCTGTTGAAATGTCAAGAACTGAAGGAAAAACAGGAAGTCCTGCAGGTGCAGGTACACCATCCGTTCCTCCTAGTAAAAAAGCAGAAGATCGTTTAGCTACTCTTACAGTTGCTGGATTAACTACTCTTCCTGTAGGTAAAGCATTACACGGTGTTGTAAAAGTAGGGCAAAAATTATGGCAAGTAGGAAGTAAGACATACAAAACTGCAGCGGCTGCTAGGAATGCTAAAATTGCTCAAGGTAAGACACCTCCAGTTCGTTCATCTAAAACAACACCTTCTGCAGCTACAAAAGCAAAAAATCGTCTTACAAGTACTCCTAATACGTCTACACCTCCACCTCCTGTAAGACAATCAAGGACTCCTAGTTCTGCGATGGATGCTCAACGAGCTAAAGCAGCAAAAGATGCAGCAGCTAAAAAGAGAAGAGAAGATGCAGCGAAGAAAATTGCAGAGAAAAAACGATTACAAAAAGCTGCAGCAGAGCGAAAGGCTATGGAAGCTAAACGACAGAAGGCAGTTAGTCAATCTCAAACAGCAATGGAAGCAGCACAGCGTTCAAGGAGAACTCCTAACACATCTACAGCTAGACCTCCTGTAAGCCAAACAAGAACTTCTAGTTCTGTAATGGATGCTGAACGAACTAAAGTTGCCAGACAACAAAAGGACTTACCTAAAAATAGAAAATCTCCTGTAACTAAACCTGTAGCTAAACCTGTAGCTAAACCTACACCTAAACCTACACCTAAACCTACACCTAAACCTACACCCGTAGCTAAACCTAAACCTGTAGCTAAACCTAAACCTGTAGCTAAACCTACACCTAAACCTACACCCGTAGCTAAACCTAAACCTGTAGCTAAACCTAAACCTGTAGCTAAACCTACACCTAAACCTACACCTAAACCTACACCTAAACCTAAATCTAAAGTAAAAAAGGTTGCACCTGTAGCTGCTGTTGGTTCTCTTTTAATTCCAAGCACACTAAATAACAAAACATACGAAGATAGAAATAAAGGTATAGCTGCATTAAGTAAAAAGGAAAAAAATAAATTACCTCCTTTAAAAGAAAAAGGTTCTGTATCTGCAATACCAACACCTAAAGCTGTAGTTCATAAAAAATCAACTAAAAAGAATCCTTTTGAAGAATCACAGGATGATGTTAAGCAGAGAATTATGAAACGTGGTAAAGAAGCTGAACTTAAAGCAACCAGAGAATATAAAGGTATCAAACCTTTTTTGAAGGAAAAAAATATTAAAACTCTACCAAAACCTGTATCAAAGAAAAAATCTGAAGAAGACAAGCACTGGAGAGAAATTAAGAAAGCTTCTAAAGCTTTAGGTCTAAAGTATATGGTTCCTAAAGTTGATGAACACGGAGATGAGCTTCCTCCAGAAATGAGAGATGTTAGTGGAGGTTATACTGGAGGTCAAGTTAAAAAACTTAAAAAGAAGATAGCATCTAAACCTAAAAGAAAAACTTCTTCTACTAAAAAACGTAAAGGTTTTGGTGGTAAAGGACAAGGCGCAGCATTGCGTGGATTCTAATATAGATTTCTTTAGATAAAAAGGAGTAAAGTTATGTCAACCAAAGGTCAACAAGATATGTATGCTGTAGGATCACCCTCCTATCTGGTGTGGCTAGAAGAAGGTTCTAAGCAGAAGAAAAAGAAAAAGAAGGTTGCTAAGAAGCAAGGTTATAAGGATCGTAAGGATGAATCCATTGCGATGCGAGTAAAGAAGAAGAGAACATCTAAACAGCTAAAAGCAAGTGCTGACGAATCTTATGGTAAGTTTGGTAGTGCTGCTAAAAAGCGTGGCAAGATTAATGTCTAAAAAAGTTAAATCTAGAAGAGAAGAATTTAATGAGCTTTTAAGAGATGGTTCAATGCAACAACTACAGAATAAAATAGGTGACTTAGAAAATACTCCAAAGTTTCTACGAACAAGAAGTTGGAAGCGTCCAATTAATAAAATAAAGAAAACAATTAAACAAAGAAAGTCAGCACAAGAAGCTGTTGGAGCAAAAGGTGGTGGTATGATAGGAAAGAATAAAATTATTAAAGGTTACAAAAAGGGTGGAAAGATTTAAAATATTATGGCTACTACAAAACCAAAACGTAAAGGGACTATGAAGGGTCATACCATTAAAGGTGGTCATAAGCGACCAACTAAAAAAGGTGCCGGTATGACAGCTAAAGGAGTAGCTAAATATAAAAGAGATAATCCCGGTAGTAAACTTAAAACTGCTGTAACAGAAAAGAAACCTACAGGTAAGAGAGCAACAAGACGTAAGAGTTATTGTGCTAGGTCTGCAGGACAAATGAAAAAGTTTCCTAAAGCTGCAAAGAATCCTAATTCAAGATTACGTCAAGCAAGAAAAAGATGGAGGTGTTAAGTGGCTGTATCCAGATCATCAGTAAGTAAGCAAGTTACTACGCCTCCATCTAAGAAAAAGAAAAAGAAAGCTAAGTTAGGTTCAGGTAAAAGATTTAAGGATGTTTCTAAATCTATACAGAAATCATCAGGTAAATCTAAAGAAGCTGCAGACGCTATAGCTGCAAGCATAGGAAGAAAGAAGTACGGTAAAAAGAAATTCGCAGCTTTATCTGCTAAAGGTAGAAAAAGGAGAGCATAATGCCTACACTCAAAGGAAAGAAATACTCTTATGATAAGAAGGGTAAAGACGCCTACGAAAAAGATTTAAGGAATATGGTTGCCCGTCCTACAGGACAAGGTTTTGGTGCTGCAAGAAAGGGTCCATCTATTGAAGGACCACCTGAAGATGTCGTATGTGATTACGAACCGGGTAAGATTATAGAATACTAAACAAGGATAACCAATATGGCAACTAGTGGTACATATGACTTCTCTTTAGATATTGATGAAGTTATAGAAGAAGCAATGGAAATGATAGGGGGTGAACAGACTCTAGGACATGAGCCTAAGTCTGCTAGGCGTTCTATTAATCTTCTTCTACAAGATTGGCAGAATAGAGGTATTCTTCTTTGGACTGCTGATACAACAACTGTATCTGTCTCTACTAGTGTTACTGCCTATTCTCTTCCTGATAGTACTATTGATGTTACTGAAGCTGTTCTAGGCAGAGATAACACAGACCTACAAATAGAACGTATTACTATGGAAGAGTATCTAAAGATACCCCGAAAGGGACAGAAGGGCAGACCTTCTCAGTACGCTATTAGAAGAGGAAGAGATAACGTAACTGTTTTCCTTTGGCCTGTCCCAGAGAATACAACAGACTTACTAAAACTAGAACACATAAAATATACTGAAGATGTAAATAAGTCTGCAGGTCAAACGGCAGATATCTCTCGTAGGTTTATTCCTTGTCTTACTGCAGGACTAGCCTACTTCATGTCAATGAAAAGACCCGGTGTTAATCCAGCAAGAATACAAGTTCTTAATCAGGAATATGAGAATAGATTAGAAAGAGCTATGCATGAAGACAGAGAAAGAGCTAGTGCCTATTTCTTACCGAAGATGAATAGAGTATAATATAATGGCAAGTAACAAAAAGGCTGTAGCTATTTGTGATATTTGTGGTTTTAAATATCCTCATAGAGTCTTAAAACTTAATAGTTATGGTTTGTTGGTATGTCCAGAAGATTGGGATGGCGCTTTTGATCTAAAGAATCATCCTCAAAATAGAACACCGAATGTAAGAGATGATGAAAATATAAAGAATCCTCGTCCTCCTTCTAATGAAGACAGGAATGTTTTGTGGCAGAATGCTACTAATAATTGGGAAACTTATAACAACTATTGGAATAATGTATAATGGCTACACTAACAGGTAAAACTATTGCTAATACTTATAAAGACCTTCTTCAGGTAAGCAATAATAATAGTGGCGTTGATACAACAATGCGTACTGTTTCTGATGGGGAAGGAACAAATACAGCTTTAGAACTTAGCAATGCTGGTGTTAATATTAATGGTACATTTCAATTAAATGGAGAATCTATTACTGTTAATGCTTCAGCTATTAATAATATGGCTGATATTGGCAGTGCAACAGGTATTATTGCAGTTAATAGTGGTAATGTATATGGAAGAACTTTAACTGCTGGTACTCCAGTTTCTATTACGAATGCTAATGGTGCTGCAGGTAATCCTACAATTACTCTTGCTAGTATAGCTAATGTCTCAGGTTCCTATGGACCTTTTACTAATTTTGGGGTTAATGATTATGGTCAGATTGTAAGTGCAACAGCAGTAAGTACAAGTGTATCTATTCCTACTGTTAGAGCTACTGAATTAATAGCAGAGACACTAACTCTAAGTTCTAATGCCAGTATTGTTGGTAATCTTAATGTAGATGGAACTTTTATTGTAGATGGTATTGTAAGTGCAGCAAGTGATGTTGCTGTAAGTGGTTCTCTATATGTAACAAGTAATATATCAGTAACAGGAAATACAAACACAAGCTTTCTTCAAGCAGTCAGTGCCAGTATAGCAGATTTAACAGTAAATACTATTAATTTTGAGTTAGTATCTGTATCTGCATTTACAACAAATACTCTAACTGTTGTTAGTGCTGCTAATATTACAACAGGTTCTGCTGGGTCAGTCACTGCTTCAACAGATGCTGATGAATTAGTTTTGGAAAGCAGTGGTAATACAGGAATGTCAATACTTGCTGCTGCTAGTGGAAATGCACAGATATATTTTGGTGAAGGCACTGATAACGATGCAGCTTTTATTCAGTACAATGGATCAATTGATGATTTAATATTATCAACAACTAATGCCAGTAGTAAACTTATATTAAAAGCGGACGCTGGCGTCACACAAGTTACTTTTGATGGTGCGGCTGGTTCTCAATTTGCAGAGTTTGCTAACGACATAGGGCTTAAATCGGATAGTTCAAAACTTTATTTTGGTGCAGATAATGATGTGCATATTACCCATACCGCTGATGTTGGTTTAACACTTAATAAGGAACTAGCAATTGGTGGTGGATCAAATCTAGGTGTTACAGATCATTTTACTTTAGATGTTGCCGCCGATAAGAAATACGTCAGGTTAACTCTAGATAACAATTCGACAGGCGGTCGGCAATTCTCGTTGCATAGTGTTGGCGACAGCGACGGCACAGTCCCAAATTCCCTTGCCATCTATGACGACACGGCTGCGGCTTGGAGAGCAAGGATAGACTCCACTGGCGTTTCCACATGGCTCTACCCGATGGGCGTTATTTCGACCAACCCGGCTGCACACCACGCTAACGCTGATGATTTGGTAGTCGGAGATTTGACCGGAAGCCGAGGTATAACTATAGCCGCCGCTAACAACGCAACCGCAAATATTCATTTCTCCGATGCCGCCAGCGGTGCAGCCGATTACGCTGGCTATTTCAGTTACGATCATGGTGCAGATGCCATGAGGTTTGGTGCCGGTGGCGGTGAGAAGATGCGGCTCACAACGACGGGTAGACTTGGTGTTGGTCAGACTGATCCTCAAGCGGTAGTTGATATTGTAGGAAATAGTGATACTGTTCCTGCATTAAAGATAGGTTCAAATACAACACATGGCTGGGAATTTTATGAGCTAGCTACAGGTGGACATCTTAGATTAAATCGAGTTGTTAGTGATACTTCAACTGAGGTTCTACAATTTAATAGATCAACAGGTGATGCCACATTTGCTGCTAAAGTATTGGTTGGTAGTGGTGCAACTGGAAGTATTGGTGGTAGCCTTGAGGTAATCACAGGAAGCACCGGAGCCTTGGGAACTTTCGGTGGGGGAACGGGTGACGAACTATATATTATGAATAGAGCCGCAGGTATAGTTGGTTTCCAAACAAACAGTGCTGATACACTTGAGTCTAAATCAAATACGATATCTTTTATTGATCAAAATAACGCAGCTATTGCTACGTTTACAGGAAGCACTGCCACGTTCGCTGGCGACATCAAAATGTCGGCTGCATCCGGCAGTATAAATTTTACCGATACTTCTAAAGGAATTTATTACGACGGCAACGAGCTTGTAATGTTCACGACGGGTGCTGACGATTTTGTTACATTAAATGGCGAGACTTACGTTAATTTTAAAGTAAATTCCTTGGACCTGATGCGTCTGTTACCAACGGGATTACACATTGGAGGTACGGCAGCACTTGCTAATGAAACTATATTACAAGTCACAAACTCTGGTGATACCTCGACTATCGGCACCGCAACACTTGCTCTAAACAATACCAATACGACTGCTGGTGCTGGCTCTGCCATCCTGTTCTCAAGTGTAGAAGATACCGGCGCAAATCGGCGTGGTGTAATCGAAGTAATTAGCGAAGGCACCCAAGGTGGTGCGATGAAGTTCAGCACTAGAGATAGTGTTGGTGCTGGGTCTGCATGGGATGAAGACACACTAATTTTGACGGGTGGTAATGCCACGTTCGCTGGTGCTGTAGGTGTCGGTATAGCACCAGATAGTACATACGCACTGAAGGTATCCAAGGCCGGTGCTAACTCATATCAACAACTATACGGCGCAACCGGCTACGTAGCTGAATTTCATGCCGTCTCACAGAACGCTAGTGGGACTATGATTCTTGGGATGGACAACGGCGGCAGCGGCAAAATTGGAACAACCATTGCCACTCCTATTCTGTTCCAGACGGGAGGCAGCGAGAAATTCAGGTTGACCCCCGATGGAGATATAGGTCTGGGAACTGCCTCGCCGTCAGCAAGACTCCAGATTGAAGACGGCACTGACATGAAACTGATTCTGTCGGGATCGGGCAGTCCAAATATCAATCTAGTTTCAAGCAGCGGCGATGATTTCCTTGTCCAGAATCATGCTGGGTTGTTTCGGATTTATAACAACATCGATGCCCGTCAAGATTTTGCAATTGACGGCGCTGGCGATGCCACTTTCACTGGCGATGTAGGTGCCACAACGGCTGGCGCACAACTTCTTGTAGGTCATAGCTCTTATGTAAATACCGGCACTAATGCCTATTCTCAAATTCATTATGCTGATAAAGGAAACACACTTCTTCTAGGTGAGTGGTCTTCGACTGATGCATCTTATGCAACTTTAAGGATGTTAAAGTCTGCTTCTTCTACTATAGGAACAAACACGATTGTAGCAAATAATGAGTATTTAGGTGCTGTAGAATTTAATGCTGCTGATGGAACAGATTTTTATTCTGTTGCTGCTACGATTAGAGCTTATGTAGATGGCACACCCGGTGCATCTGATATGCCGGGTAGGCTTGAGTTTGGTACAACTGCCGATGGTGCAGACACTTCAACAGCAAGAATGATAATTAATTCGTCTGGTAACGTACATATAGGAGGCACATCTGCCCCATCGACCAAGCTGCTAGTCACTGGTGACGCTGAATTTACGCAAGCACTTAACGGTTCGGCGCAGATCGTGAGAGTGAAAAATAATCATGTTGGAAATTCCTCTCCTGCTCGACTGATCATCCAAACGAGAGGCTGGACCGACAGTGATGCTATAATCAATTTAGATGCTGCCGCTACAAATGCCCGATGGACCGTAGGTGCGGATGCTGCTGCTGGTAAGTTTATTATTTCGAATGCAGATAAGAATAATTTCGATGGATCGGATGAAGTATTTGTCATCGACGGTGCCACTGGTGATGTTGGGATTAACACTTCCAGCGTTTTAGCCAATTCAAAATTTGAGATAAATGGCGCTGCTGCAACCACTCTTCCCACCGTCACGATTACCGCTGATGCTCAGACAACTGGCTGGCGAACTCGTCGCACGGGCGGCACATATCCAAGAGAATGGTATGTAGGCTTGCGCTCAAATGCAACGCACCTAGATACATACGATAACACCGGCAATGCACTGATGACTCGCCTAACTACGGGCGGATTTTTAACTGCGTATGGTGGGATTTACGGACAGAACGGTTCTGGAAATGCTGTCTTTGGTGTCGATGGCACTGGTGGCGACATCTATATTGGTGGCGGGAACACTGGTACTAGCAACATCATATTTCAATGCGGAGCGTCAGAAAGAGCTAGAATTACAAGCGACTCTCGACTTGGAGTAGGAACTGCTAGCCCTACCGCTGGTATTCACACGATCACCGAGGGCAGCAATTACACTGATGGCTCTTATTTGTTAGTCGATTCAACCAATGCTAGCTTCGCTGGCAATGCAAGTGGGGTTGGTTTCAAGTACGCCGCTGCACTCGGCGCTGCGTTTGTGCCTCTAAAGATTAGTGCTGGTGGCACTACCATCTTTTACATGAGTAGTGTTGGCTCGGTTTTTGCCGGTAACTCCTCGACAGCTTACAACGCACACGATCCGTTCTACGGATTCACAATGGACAGTAACACCGGAATGGATTGGGCGGCGGCTGATACCCTTACTTTTAAAACTGGTGGAAATGAAAGGTTACGGGTAACTTCTACTGGTCTTTCTATCGGCCATGCTTCAGCGGCTGAAGAACAACTGGATGTTGCAGGTGATACAGTTATTAGAAGTACCGGCGCTAATGCGAATGGACGTTACTGGCAATATGTTCGGGCAGTTGGTGACAATCCCACCAATGTGGATATTGTTGAAGCGACCTTCCCAGACTACTGCACTGCCGTAATAAAAGTCAGAGTTACTGGTCGTGGAACCGCTGCACTAAATACACAACATTATAGTGAGCAAACTTATGCTGTTTCTACTGATGCTAGCACTGTAAATGCTCAAGCTGGCACTCAGATAGATATCGATCAAGCCTTTACATTGACGTTGGGTCTATCTGGTCAACAAGTCACCGTTGATGTAACAGGAAGCTCTGTCGGTAATGTCACTGCTTACATTGAAATTCTTTCTAGTGCTGCGGTGGCAAATAACATTTAAGTTTAACCAAAAAGAAGAGTTATAAATTAGTACTTTACAAATGAAAAGAAAGGAATTAAACTATGGCTGCTACAATTGAGTGGAGAGTAGAGGTATTGGATTGTTATCCAACTAAAGATAGTAAAACAGATGTCGTTATGACGGTTCATTGGCGTTGTAATGGATCAGAAGAAAAGGATAGTGAAACTTACTCGGCAACTAACTATGGTACAGTTGCTGTAACATATGAAGATGGTGATCCTTTCACTCCCTTTGAAGATTTAACCCAAGATCAGGTTCTTGGTTGGATTTGGGCTGATGATCTTGGAGTAGATGATGACGGTAATAAAATTGAAGACCCCGGTAAGATAGATAAGGATGTGGTTGAAGCTAGTATTCAAGCACAGATAGATAATGAAATTAACCCACCTATTATTCAACCCGAACTTCCTTGGGATTGATAGAAACTAAAAGGAGAGATAAGTAATGACTCAAGAAGAAAACAATAATAATATCATTAATATTAATGGAACTGATTATTCTCAGGATGATCTTAGCCAAGAGCAACAATATATGATTGCTCAAGTAAGAGACTTGCAGATGAAAGCAGCCCAGACCAAGTTTCAGCTTGATCAAATCCAAGTATCTTTAGATCACTTCACAAACAAGGTACTTGAAAGTATTGAAGGCAAGGAAGAAAAAGAAGCTACTCCTGAGATTATCCAAAAACAATTGGTGAACTAAGACTTAACTATGGCTTTTGGAAGCACCATATTATTAGCTAGTAGTAGTGGTACTGGTGGACTTAATATTATAATCTCTGCTGATGTTGAAGATTATAATGTATTAACTGCTGCAACTGCTGCTGGCTATGATAATTCAACAGGCAATGATACTATTATTACATTAACAATTAATTCTGGTGTTAATGTAACTGCGTCTGGACAAGGATTAACTGCATTAACAACTGGTGCTTTGAATGCAAATACTACACTTAAAATTATTAATAATGGTAATATTCAAGGTTCTAATGGAAGTCCCGGCAGCGGTGGAGGTAACGGTAGTTCTGGTGGTAAAGGAATTTTCTTTAATACTGTTACTGGTGGTTCCGCACTGCATAGTCTAGAAAATAATGGCACTGTCTCTGGAGGAGGTGGTGGTGGTGGTAGTGGTGCCGCTAGAAGGACATGCTCTGATGATGGCGATGGTGGTACTGAATGTGATAGTCCACTTGTTGTCGGGGCTGCTGGTGCTGTTGGAGGATTAGGGGCAACTGGTGGTACTGGTAGTACTCCCGGTCAACAAGGTATATGTCTGTGTACTCTTACATATTCAGCCGGTTCTGGTGGTCCCGGCGGTGATTCTATAGATAAGAATGGTCGTACAGTTGCTCAGTCTGGTTCGGGTACTTATAACGGAAATGAACAAGCATGAGGGTATTAGTACCATATAGTGGTTTAGGAACCAACAGTACTTATGGAATGTATCGTTGGTTAACAGAAACAGACTACGAAGTAGTAGCTATGTTTTTAGATATGTATTATTCTTCAGATGAATATACTGCTTTTGAAAGAGAACATTTTTACAGAGGAGTTAAATGGTTTAAAGATAATATACGAGATTTTGAAACTATAGAACGCAGTTGCCCTAGATTTTTTCCACCTGATATTATTCCTATAAGAGAAGGATTTACTTATACCTTTGATAATAGTGTGCAAACAAATACAAAAAAAACATATATAGAAATTGCAAAAGAATTTAATATTGATTTAATCAGCAGTGGGAAAGCAGCCGAAGATACAAATGGTCATCTTTCAAAGGGTGTTTCTATTCAAAAGGGATCAGGATATGACTTTATTCATCCTTCTTGGTCATTAACTAAAGGTGTTACATTAGAAAATAGTAACCAAGTAATAAAAGAAATGTCTGCTAAATGGAGTCAACGAGAAAAATTACCACAAGAACTAAGAAATATTATTACTGATTGTACTTGTAAAGGTGATAAAGGAATATGTTATTTTTGCACAGACTTACTTCTAAATGAGGTTAGACCAGAGACAGGTCAAGAACTTGATGATGTTATACTAGAAAAATTATGTGCAGGAAAGTTTAGACATTTAGCTGATCCAAAAACCTTTCAGCAAAACCAACGAACAAATACATATTTTAAGTTATTAGGTTATAACGAAGAACAGTGGGTCGATCCGGTTGCAATAAAAGAGTTAAGGGATAAAGTTAAAGATATGTATGCAAAGGCAGGGAATATATGATAAAAAAATTAATTTTCTTGGCTACTTTTGTAGCTTCTATTCTTTTCTTTAGTACGGTAGTTGGTGCTAATGAACAAAAACAGAAGGATATATACTGGAAAATAGGAGATGCTATAAGAAGTATTATAGTTTGTAAAACTGAAAAAGATATTTTAGAAATAGGCTATGCAGATACTCAGTCTATGTTACAGATGAATCAGTTAATACAAATTAAATTAATGCAAGGTAGTTGTATGGCTTTTAATCCTCCTTTACACTTAGAGATAGCAGTTATTATAGGAGATTATAAAGACTACAATGGAAAAACTACAACAATGGTTGGTGTTTCTTCTATAGGGGAACCAGAGAATGTAATAGGTTATTTAATAGTATTAGGTAAACCTTTAACAATTTAGTAAGGAATAAAAAATGGCGAGTACTTATACTTCTAGAATTAGACTAGAGAAGCAGGGAGATGGAGAGAATCCTAATACTTGGGGATTACGGCTCAATCAGAATGTTATTGATTTGCTGGATGAAGCTGTAGCTGCATACGTTACTGTTTCTGTATCTTCTGCTAATGTAACTCTGTCTGCTAATGATGGGACTACTGATCAGTCTAGATCACCCTTTATTGAACTACAAGGAGAAGTAACTTCTAATCTTAATGTTGTTATACCTAATGTCAACAAGGGTTATGTTATCAATGACAGCACAACTAGAAATCCAACAGCAAGAACAGTCACATTAAAGACTGCTACAGGTTCTGGTAACTTAGTTAAGGTAGGAAGAATTTCTCAGTTTATCTGTGATGGTGTTTCTGTTCATCCAGTAGAAGGATATACAAGTGTAAGTGATATATATGCAGGAACAACCAACACCTTTACTGGCACAAATGCATTTACTGGTCTAGCCAGCTTCACTAGTGCTACTACATTTAACACTAGTATTTCAGTAACAGATTTAAGAGTCACTGCTGGACGTATAGAAAATGTGAGTGTTTCTTCTGCAGCTATAGTTAATGCGTCTGTTACAAGAGGTATCATGCCTCCTTCAACTTTAACGGATGCAACTAGTATTGCTGTAGATTTAAATGATGGTAATAATTTTATTGTTACACTAGGAGGAAATAGAACTTTAGAAAATCCTAGTAATCCTACTATAGGTCAAACAGGACAGATATATGTAATACAAGATGGTACAGGATCACGAACATTAGCCTACGGAAGTTACTGGAAATTTAGTGGTGGAACTGCACCTACATTAACTACAGATGCTAATGCTGTAGATTTACTTGTTTACAATGTTAGAGCAGCAGATAAAATAGATACTGTATTTCTTTCTGATTTTAAATAATTTTAATTTATAAGGATAGTAAATGGCGTCTACTATTTCCAAACTAGCTAAGTTAAATCTTAAACCGGGATTTCACAGAGAATCAACCCAGTACTCTGAAGAAGGTCGTTGGTTTGATGGTGATCGTGTGCGCTTTAGAGAAGGCAAACCAGAGAATTTAAGAGGCTACAATAAATTTACAATAGATGATGACAGAACAATTGCTGGCATTGGTAGAGATTTAATAACGTGGTCGAAAAATAATTCAGAGAAACTTCTTTCTGTAGGAACAGAGAAGAAACTTTATATAGTAGATGGTTCTTTTCCTTATGATGTAACACCTATTGTTAGTACTGTTACTATCGGTAATGATGGGACTACGGGTAACTTCAGTACTATCTCTGGTCAGAATTTAGTTTATGTAAGTCTTACAAATAACAACACCAGTATAGGAGACTTCATAGAATTTACTTCTACTTCTATTAATGGCTTTAGTCAAGGAACAAACTTTGCTGCCTCTGCTTTTGGTGGTCCTGTCCTAGAAGTTGTCAGTGTTGTAGGTGTGAATAGCTTTGCTGTATCGGTTGAGTATGCATCTAACGCTACTCAAGCAGGACCGGGACAAGGCACTGCACACTTTCTTATATCTACTGGATCAAACGATAGTATTCAAGGAACTGGCTACGGTGCAGCAACATACCTTGCGTCAAGTACATCTATAACATCAGCAAGAGCTTGGAACGAAGCTGCAGGTACATCTGATATTGTTTTTGCTGCTACTCAGTGGTCTTTAGATACATTTGGAGAAGACTTACTAGGAGTTAAAAGAGGAAATAAACTTTGTCATTGGGATGCAGATGCTAGTGTAACACCTCAAAGAGCTACGATTGTTCCTAATAGTCCTAATAATATTAATAGTATTGTAGTATCTCCTAATGATAGACACGTTGTTGCTTTAGGTACAAACGAATTTGCTTCTAATGATTTTAATCCTATGCTTATTAGATGGGCAGACCAACAAGACTATAATAACTGGACACCTTCAATCAGTACAACATCAGGAGAACTGGTCGTTGTGGATGGTACAGAAATTATAGCTGGTATCAGAACAAGAAACTCTATCCTTATATGGACAGATAATGCTTTGTATGGTTTGCAATTTGTTGGTCCTCCTTTTACATTTAGTATTCAACAATTAGGTTCTAACTGTGGTTTGATAGGACAACACGGTGCTATAGCAGTAGATTCAGCAGCATTCTGGATGAGTGATGATAACTTCTATGTATTTGATGGTTCTGTAAGAAAGCTTGACTGTACAATAAGAAGACATTTGTATGATGATTTTAATATGACGCAGAAAGCAAAGGTTTTCTGTGCTACTAATTCAGAGTTCCACGAAATTATTTGGTTGTATCCTACAGAGAGTTCTTCTGAGCCAGATGCATATGTTATCTTTAACTACATAGAAAATACTTGGGTGTACGGAACAAACTTCTTCACTACCTATGCAGATGATAGTATCTTTGATAACACAATTACAACAGGAAGAGTAAGTGCTTCAGATGGAACCCGTATCTGGAACAACGAACCTGATGATATATTTACTGGAGATGGTAAGGCACTAACATCGTTCTTGGAATCTGCTGATTTTGATTTACAGGATGGTGGAGACATAATGTTTTTAAGCAGGGTTATTCCTGATTTTACATTTGGTGCAGGAACAAATCTAAACTTCTCTATTAACTTAAAGGATTATCCTGCTGATACAGCTACAGAAAAAGGACCGTATACTTTAAATCTAGCTACCAATAAAGTAGATTTGAGAGCAAGAGGAAGACAGGCTAACGTAAGAGTTTCTACTTCTGATGTAGGTGCGGAGTGGAGATGGGGTAATATGAGGATAGCTCTACAGCCAGACGGTAAACGATAATGATTTATCCTGAACTCCCTTCTTATTCTTTACTCTATCAAGATGAAGAGATAAAGAAACTCTATAGAGACTTGTCTTCTTGGGCAGGACAACTTAAAACTTTACTGGAATTAAGAGATACTCAAGTTGATAACACACCATCTACTAAGGTTTACTCTGTTGTTACTGTGACTTCTATAGGTAGACCTGCTAGTGGAGATATAGCTTTCTCTCTTGGAGAAGGAAAGTTTAAAGGATATGTAAGTGGAACAGGATGGGTAAACTTTAACTGATGACTATGACACAATCACAGAAGATATTAGATATATTATATAATAGTACTTATATTCAGAATATGAATAAAGGTTATGTGGAATCTACTGTCGAACAGGGTATGGCATATCCTAAAGATTCGGTGTATAATAATCCTAATACTTTACATGCAGATATGACTAAATCGCAGTCTAACTATATGAACCCTAAACAAGCGAAGGTAATCTAGTAATGGCGTATATGGTAAATCGAGATGCTCCTTATAGTGGTCTAGCTAATCTTATGGCTATGAATGGTAGGTTTGGAGATACTGAACTTGTTCATATGTCTAAGCCAGAGATTAGAGGCTTGGCTTCTTTAGGTGAGTTAACTGTTAATCCTGATACTGGTTTACCTGAAGCTTTCAGTCTTAAAGCTGCATTACCTATTATAGGTGGTATTGCTGGTTCTATGATTATGCCCGGTATTGGTTCTGCTCTTGGATCAGGTGCGATGGGCAGTCTTCTTTCAGGTACTAGTGGTGCTATGATTGGTTCTGCGTTAGGCAGTTTTGGTGGTGGATTATTAGCTGGTCAACCTTTTGGACAAGCTGCACTAGGTGGTCTTATGGCAGGAGCAACATCTGGTATATTTGGTGGTGCCTTTGGAGGAGGTGGAGAGGCAGTAACGAGTGGTGCAGCAAATGCAGGGAGTGCAACAACTACAGGGAGTACAGCAGTAGCGACAGGGACAACTGCGGGTGTGCCAGCGGCAACTGCGGTTGCGCCAGCGGCAACAAGTGGCATAGTAGATTCTACTTTTGGAGGAATGAAAATATTTAATCCGTCTCCTGCGCCTGTCATTTCTCAACCGTCAAGTCTACAATCTTGGCTTGGTGCAAATAAAAATAAACTTCTTTTAGGGGGAGCCGGTTTAGCTGCTGCGGGTCTTGCTGGGGATGAAGGAGGAGGAGAAGTTGCTCCTAGTCCACCTATAACACCACTTACACAGTATACTTTTAATCGTGAACGTAGGGAAGGCGCTCCTCGTACTGAAGAAGAATTACGTCGTCAGGCTACTCAAGGAGGTAATTATAGTTTCTTTGGACCCGGTGCATTTAATCCTATTGCAAGAGCAAATGAAGGTGGTTTAGTTAGTTTAGCAAATCAACAACCTGCACAACAAAGAAGTAACGTAACTAACTTCATGTTCAGTGATAATCCACAACATCAGAATGTCTTTGATGAGATGTTCAAAGTAGGAGAGGCTATGTCTCAGCCACAACAGCAACCTAATACAGGTCTTATGCAACTGGCTGTAGGTGGTCAACCTAAATCTAATATTGCTCAGATGTTAAATCCTACTCTAAGACAACAGGTTCCTTCTCTTCCTCCTTTTAACTATGACACACTAAGAAGAAGAGCTTCTATAGGACAAGAAGAATCTCCTGTAGATATTTTCCAGACACAACACGAAGAAATATTAAGAGATGCTTTAGGAAGAATAGTAGAAGATTCTAGCAAAGAAGTTATAGAAACTCCTGAAGAACCAGTTGCTCCTATTGCTCCTATTCCTAAACCAGTAAATGTATTTAGTGACGATGGTGATCCTGATACTGCTGGAATGTCTGGAGATGATATAGCGGGACCGGGAGTAGCAGCAGCAATGGGTATGGCAGATACTGAAGCGGATGTAGGTGCAGCAGCAGAAGCAGCAGAAGCAGAAGCAGATGCGGAAGCAGCAGGTGCAGATGAAGCCGCTGGTCCTGATGACGCATTGGCAAGAGGTGGTCTTGTTGGTTTAGCTAAAGGTGGAAGATTAGACCCGCTTAGTAAAGAGTTGTTAAGAAAAAGAATGTTACAAAGGGAAAGTAGTGGAAACTATTCGTCGGTTAATCCATATAAATATGTAGGTGGTTATCAATTTGGTGCAGCGGCATTAGAAGATTTAGGATACATAAAAAAAGGAAAGAGTAAGCTTGGTAATAAAGCTATGTGGAATCCTAAGAACTGGACAGGAAAAAATGGTATAACAGATTTAGATAGTTTCTTTAAAGATACAAGTTTACAAGATAGGCTTTTTAACGATTATGCTGAACGTAATTTTAAGACACTAAAAGGGAAAGATGTTTTTAAAAAGGACTCAAGTCCAGAACATGTTGCTGGAATGTTGGCTGCATCTCATCTATTAGGAGCAACAAAAGCCAGTAAAAATTTATCAGCTACAGATAAAAATAAGATTTCAGGACATGAATACTATAAGTTAGGTAAAAAGTCTATTGAACCTGCCTTAAATCTTGGTTCTACTAAAGGAGAGCATAGACGTATTGCTAGTCAGAAAAGAGACGAACAGAAGTCTATGCCTAATAATAGCAATATTTTACAACATCTAAAAAGTATTCTTCCACTTTCAGAAGGTGGTACAATAGACCAGTACTTTGAAGGACAAGTTATAGGTAAAGGTGATGGTCAGTCTGATCAAATTCTCTTTGAGGTAGAAGGAAAGAACCCTGATATGGCTTTGTTAAGCAGGGATGAGTACGTTCTTCCTGCAGATGCGGTAGCTATGTTAGGTAATGGTTCTTCTAATGCAGGTGCAAAAGAACTTGATCAGTTCGTAAAGAGTTTAAGGCAGCAATCTTTTGGTACACAACGTCAGCAACAAAGAGTAAATCCTCAGAGAGGATTGTCAGCATTAGTATAGAATGAAGTTAATTAAAATTGAGCAGAACTGTACTCACATTACTTTTCCTTATGTATCACATTTATTAAAGAAAGCTTTAGAATATAATGACGGAGAATATTTAATAGAAGATATTTATTCTAGCTTACTAGATGGAAGATTAACTTTATGGGTAGGTTGTTCAGAAGAAGATAAGCGAATAGTTTTTGCAGGGACAACAGCAATAATAGAATACCCTCAATATAGTGTACTAGAAATAGTACACATAGGGGCAGAGAATAATAAGTTTATTAGATGCATAAAGGATATGTGGGGTAAGGATTCTGAACTAATGAAATACATAAAGTTAAATAACTTAAAGAGAGTAGAGATACTAGGAAGAAGTGGTTGGCTTAAAGCTTTAAATAAAGTTGGTTTTAAAAAATCATACACAGCATTAACAAAGGATATATAACTATGGACCTTGGGATGAAAAATATTGATAGTCTGTCTACTATAGAGAAGATTTCTCTGTATAACTGTCTTTATAAAGACTTAGCTGGTAAAGGTATTGATGGTGATACTGAACTTGCTCATGTGAACAAGGAGGAAATGGAAGTCCTGCGTTCTATGGGTGGGTCAGGCACTATTAATCCACACACTAATCTAATTCAATTTGGTGGTGGTGGAAGACAGAGTGCGCCTACTCAAACTACTCAAGTTCAGCAAACAGAATTTCCTACAGAACTAAAACCTTTTATTGGAGATATCTTTGGTAAGGCTAAAGCTATCCAAGAGAAAAGAGAAGAGGAAGGTTACACTCCTTTTGAAGGTCCACGTTTGGCAGCATTTACTCCAGATCAAACAACAGCTTTCCAAGGTGTGCGAGATACTGTAGGTGTAAGTGATCCTTTCTTTAACAGGGCTGCACAGTTAACTGAAGCTTCTAGTGCTGCACCTACTCCTGAATCTGTAGGTCAATTTATGAATCCTTATATTCAAAATGTTTTGGATATTGAGAGAAGAGAGGCAAGGAGAGATGCAGATACAGTAGCTCAACAAATTGCTGGCAGGGCGGCTAGAGCCGGTGGTTTTGGTGGATCAAGAGAAGCTATTCTATCTGCAGAACATGAAAGAGATACAGCAAGAAACCTTGCAGATATTCAATCCAGAGGATTAGCGTCTGCATTTGAGGATGCTCAAACTAGATTGACGCAACAGAGAGCGAGGGAGCTTGGGGCTGGTCAGCAGTTTGCTAATTTAGGTACGACCGTACCAACCCAAAGACTAAGAGAAATTGCTGCGTTGGAAGGTGTTGGTCAGACACAACAACAGAGGGGTCAACAGGCTATAGATATTGCCCAACAGGAATTTGAAATTGATAGGACATTTCCTGAAAGAACTTTGCAGGATTATTCTGCTATTCTCAGAGGATTTTCTGCACCTCTTCCTGCCAGTACAGCTACCAGACAATCGTCAACTGTGCCACGCTCTTCTTTTGCTCAGAATGCGGCTGGTATAGCAGGACTATTAGGTGCTGCCGGTAAGTTTAAATTTAAATCTGGTGGTAAGATAGGTAGGTATAATCAGGGAAGTAAGATCGATTATGGAGATATATCTGGTGGATATAAGATGCCGACAGGTGAGATGGTCACTGAAACAATATCAACCGAATCTTATAGCGATCCTTTTCAAGGTATAGCACTAAGTGGTCTTATAGATGCAATGACTCAGCAAAGAGAGTTAAGTAAACTCAGGCAAAAATCAGCAGCTACAGAAAAGGATTTATTAGCAGCGCAAAGAGCGCGATTAGAAGGTGGAGATAAGGATGAACTTATAGCTGGTCTTTTAAGATTTGCTTTTACTGATCCTTCAGAAGTTCAAAGGAAGGGTAATCTGGGTGCATTTGCTGGTGCTTTTGCAGATACTCCAGAAAAGATTAAAGCAAGACAAAAGGAAGCTGAACAGTTAGCTTTACAAGAATCAAAGGTAGATGTAAAAGCTGCTGAATCAGATATTTCTGATATACAAAAACAAGTAACTTTGATTACTGCTGTACAGAAAGCAGCAGCGAAAGGTTATCTAAGTCCTAAAGAAGCCACAGCTTTTATGAAAGCTATTAGAGAGGGAACTGATCAAGATATTGCTAGAATAAGATCAGTTATAGACCCTAAAGCTCGCCATGCTCTTGATACACTTGCACGCGCAGGAGGAAAAAATATAGTAGAGGTAAAACCGGACGTGCGGGCACCGAGGAGTGAAGCCGAGCTTGCGGTGAAACTTAGATCATAGGAGAAGTAGACTAAAAATGGAAGCTAGTCAAAGAACCATAGAAAGTATATATAACGATCAAGATTTGGTCGATGCCATGTGGCATTCTGACAAAGCTTTAGGTAATGAAGTAGCCTATGGTGATAATAAAGCTATTGTAGATAACTTCTTAGAGAATAATAGATGGCGAGATATTAATCTAGGTTCTATCATAAATGCTTCCAGTAAAGTGGAGGACATGAACGATGACCAGAAGGTGTTGTTTGCACATGCCCTCAAGGAAATAGAGAAGTTACCTTGGGCTGGTGCAGATGGAGGTGCTGACCTTTGGGATGCAGCTTTGGATTATACTGGTGCTGCTCTCGCTGATCCAAGTAATCTTGCTTCTATTATTGCTGGTGGTTTTACATTTGGTACTGCAGGAGTAGCTGCGTTTGGAGCTAAAGAGGCAGCAAAACAAGCAGCTAAAGCTGGTATCAGAGCCAGACTTAAAGCAGTACTAGGTAAACCTGCTTTAAAAGCATATGGTACTTCTCTGGCTGTAGATGGTTCTATTGCTGGTGCAGGTGGCGCATACCACAGTCTAGAAAAACAAGGTATGGAGAAAGATTTAAACCTTATTGATGAGGTTGACCCGTTGAGGGCGTTGACGCAAGGAGCATTAGAAGGTATAGCTAGTCCTCTTGTAGGTATTGCAGGTACAGCAGGAGCGAAAGGTTTAGGTAAGGTAGCGGGTAAGGTAGCGGATAAGGTTGTGCCACAACAGGTAACAGATGCAGCAGTTCAAGGAAAAGATTTTATGGCTAGGTATCTCTTACCTACTGCAGGTGTCTCAGAAATGCAGAGAAGGCTTATCGAAAGACCTACAGGAGAGATGCTCCTATTAAAAGAAGATGCGGATATTCTGTATAAGAACTTTACCAAAGCCATTGAAGCTAATCCCAGACTTAATTCAGAACAAGGTAAAGCTTTAGTTAATAAAGCTCTTGAAGGTGATAAGAAAGCTATGAGTGCCTTGCGTAAGGAAGACGCTACAGCAGCAGACTTGTTAGATGCATCCAGAATAAAGATTAAAGAGGCACAGGACTTTGCTGATGAGGCTGCTTTATCTAAAGAGATAAAAGGTTTGTTTAATACAAAGAAGGATTACGTCAGAAATATTTATGATGTATATACAACACAGAAGAGATCAGTTCCCTTTAAAAAGTTTGTAGCTGATAATCCAGATGTTCTTCAAAAACTTAAACTGCAGGTCAGAAAAAATCCTAAGTCACGTTTATGGAGAAACTTAGCCCAAGATTATATAAACCTTGATACTAAAAAAATAATACCTGAAGAAGCAGGTAATGAAGATGCTATTATTACTAAGATTGCTAAAACTCTTTATACTCCAACTATTAAACTAAGAAAAGAAACTGCACCACTTTTAAAGAAAAGAATCAGAGCATTAGATCAGGAAAAGATATCTCCTTTAGTACGGAAAATTATGGGTCAGAATAACGATCCTGCTTTGAGGGTCTTGGAAAGTGTAAATGGTTTAATTGAGTCTGCGGCACGAACTAATGCTATCAGAAACATAGCTTATGATTCAGTCAGAAATAACTATGGTCATATTTCTAAGGCAAGAAGTTTTGATGCGGCACGGGCTGAAGCAGTAAAAAAATTAGGACCAGATATAATGCGTTTGGTTGGTGTAGCTAAAGATGCTGATCATAAAAAACTTGCAAAGGATAAGACAGTAACAAATCTAGAGGATGATGTAATTGAAGAAGGCTTGAAGTACACCTTTGTTACTAGGAAAGAAGGTGAAAAATTAAAGATGCTTCTTGATGAAACAAGTAGATTTAATGAAGAAGGTATTTTAGGTGGTATAGCTAGAACCCTTTCTGGGTTACAAGGATTTTCAAAGGGAGGTAAGACTCTATACAGTCCTATAGCTATGGGGCGTAATATCTTAGGTGCGGCAGGATATACTATAGCTGGTGGTAACACAAGAGGTATTATTAATGCTCTTTCTAATTCATACAGAAAATTATCTAAAAAAGAAAGGACTCTTTTAGAGGAAGAGTTTATTAATTCTGGTTTGAAGGGGTCGAACATTGATCTCAATCAAGCAATGAAACGGTTAGGAGATATATCTAACAGAGAAAATAACCAGAGTTTCTGGACAGATGGAGACATTCATAGTCTAACAGGAATGAAGATGAAGGCAGCTAACTTTGCAAGGTCTGGCGGGTTGTCTGTATTTGGTGATAGAGGTGCTAGATTAGCAGGAAGGATGAGGGAATTTTATGCTGCTGGTGATGATGTCTTTAAGTATGGTACTTTTGTTAACGAAAAAAATAAAGCTAAAAAAGTATTTGATAAGTATTCCAAACAGAGACAGAATGAAATACTAGATAAATTTCAGAAGGACTTTTTCTTTGATCCTAAAGTTAAGAATAAGAAACAAGCCAGACAGCTACTAGAGAATGCTTATCTAAAAGAGGAAGCAGCTAGAACTACAGCTAATATTACTCCTGTTTATGATCGTGTTCCTAAACTTTTAGAGATGATGAGGGCTGTACCTATTATTGGTTCGTTTACTGCTTATCCTGCAGAGCGTATACGAAATAGATACAACATTATGAAGCTTGCTTCTGAAGAAGTATCAAGAGGTGCGGCTGAAGGTAACTGGCAGTTAGCAAGACAAGGTATGCATAGACTAGCAAGCTTTGGTACAATGGTTGGTGGTCTTCACGCTGGGACACATTTATGGAATAAGTTTAATGGTTTTGTTGGAGAAGAAGAGACTCTAAGAAAGAATGCTCCTGAGTACGATAAGGATGGTGCGCTTCTTATTACAGGAAAAGATAAAGACGATACAATAAGATATCATAATCTAAATTACATACATCCTGATAGTGATATGCTAGATGCCGTGATGCCGATTATGTTAAAAGCATTTAGAGGAGAAGATGTAAGTGAAAACTTAGGTGAAGCTGTAAAAGACTCTTTCCTTGGTTTAATTAAACCTTATGTACAACCTAGTTTAGCTTTGCAGTTTGCTGATGAAATGTGGAATTATGTAAAAACAGGTGAAGACTACTCTTTTAAGAATGCACTTAAAACAATAGAACCGGGATACGCTAATATCATAAGAGACTTAACTTATCATTCTGGTGGTATGTCTTTAGGTGCAGAAGAGATGCTATATCCTAGTAGGTTTGGAGTTCCTTCTGAGAAAGCTGAAGGTTTGGGAGACTACTTAAATAAAGCTGGGTTAGGTACTGTTCCTTTTGTCAAAGAGAAAACATTTAATCCTAAACTAGGACTAGCTTTTGCTTTGAAAGAAGTTGCTAGGAATGTGTCGGAAGAAGACAAGGATTTTTCTTCAAATTTAAAAACTATGTTAGAGAATACAGCTAGAAGTACTCCAGAAAATGTTATGGCTACGGACAAGAAGATACTAGAAGAGTATGCCGAACTACTTCAAGTTAAATATGAAGAACAACGAGCTTTAGCTAAGATCATAGAAAATTTAGATGGTGTTATGAATAAGAACCAGATAAGAAGATTTCTAAAGTATCAAGGTAAAACTGCAAAGACAGGTCTTTCTAATGACGTTATTGAGGCAGCTATGCGTGGTCGATCTTATGGTAAGGGTAAAGGGTACGGAAATGATTCCTTCTGGAAAAATATAAATGAAACATTATCTGATAGAACTGGTTTACGTTATGACATGAGGATGAGATATTTGCGGGATAATATGCGTGATATCGAAACTCTTTTTCACAATAAGAATCTTCTAGAAGAAACGCCAGAAATTGAAATATACGTAAAAGAGTAAAGAGTACCAAAACAAAATGGAAATGAATGCTGAATTTTTATTTCAGGTAGGGGCAGTAGTAGCATCCCTAGCTGGAGCATGGGGTCTAGTCAGGGCGCAAGTTATTACCTTGAAAGCTACCCAAGAAGAGATGAAGAGTCATATTGATGAACTGAACAGAGAGCTTGATAAGGCAGAGAATAATGTTTCTGTTATGAAAAGCCAGATTAAAATATTAGCTGATATTCTTAGTCCTTCTAATCTTGCTTCAGAGAATAGAAGAAAGGGAGAGACTGCAACGAGACTCCACAAGCTAGAAGAAGATATAGTAGTACTCCAGCACATGCACAATGGAAAGCATCCCCCTCTTGATTTAGAAAGGAATACATCTTAATGGATAGAACGATTGTTACATTGACAAGCGATGCAAAAGAATATCTTCGTAGTGTAGCAGAAGATGGCAAGCATATTTCTTTGGGGGTAAAGAGTGGTGGATGTTCTGGCTTTGAATATGTGTGGAGTAAGGCAGAAGATTATCCTGATGTAAATTGGTCAGACCCAATAGATGATATCTTAGTGGTGGACCCACTAGCAGAATTATATATAGGTGGATCAGAGATAGACTACATTAAAGAATTAGGTGGTAGCTATCTGACAATTCGTAACCCAATGCAATCTAGTTCTTGTGGATGTGGTTCCAGCTTCGGTGTATAACTAGGGTGTTAGATTTTATCACTGAACTACAAGTAAAATTCTTTGAATGCAAAGGACATTTGATTATCATAGGAGCATTTCTTCTACTGGTTACTGGCTCTACATGGTACAGTATACAGTAAGGTAGTAATCTTAGGTCTAAAATAGCAAAATCCTCTGGGTGAAACTCTCAGAGCCACACAGAGGATCGGCATTCTTTCTGGTAGGTTGCCCTATAGAACTAAGAGAAGGCTACTCAGCGGCTCTCCTAGCGAGACAATTTTCTCTAAATCGTAGCAATTTCCCCTGATTCCACTGGTTCCTCCTGAATATCATCTTCTTCCTCCTCTTGGAACCATTCACACTCAAGAAATATTTTAGATGCTCTTTCCTCTCCTAGAATTTCTAGGTTAGTAACTATATCGTGTTCCAATTCAGCGATAGATTTAATTACTTCTTCATCTTTAACTGACCTGACCTTAGACAAAACTTCCAAAGCTTTGATGGCGCTGTTGGTGTGACCATTATTCTTGGCATAGGTATATTGGTTTTCTATTTCAGAGATGACATCTATCTTTGTCTCTAATTCTTTTTCTAGTTCTTCTACTCTCTCCTTAATATCTTCTCTTTGTATAAGTCTGTGTCCTTGAGTATGGGCAGACACGGCAGAGTATCCTGCTGACTTAGCAGACTCCGTAGCATTACGAAGAACAACGTATGCCTGACAAAACTTCTCTTGTTTTAAATTTAATTCTGCCATCGTTCTACCCGCAAAATTTTTCCCACGCTACGTTGTGTGTTAGTATCTGTCTTGCTGTTGTTTCACTAAGTTGATCTTTATTTGATATACTTATTGGCTTAGTCCAGCTACATTTAAGCGTCCCGCCGCCAACGCTTACGCAACCGCTTAATAACATCGCCAGAAGAAAGCATGTTAATTTCGTTTTCAATTTTATTCCTTTCATTAACTTTATCTAAAGCATCTTCTAACCCAGCCTTCTTAGCAGCATCACTGCCAGCTTTATAAGCAAAGATTAAAGGAAGAACTCTAGTAAAGAATCCAAATAGAGATGAGAAGAGGGATAGCATTTCATTCTCCTTTTGAAGGTAAGGACAGGGACACTATATTAAATGCCCCTGTCTTGTGAGTAATTACTTGCCTGTTTCCTTTGCCTTTCCTACTGTCAGGCTCAAGAACTCAAGCACTTTATATATCTTACCCAGAACGGAATCAGGTGCAGGAGTTTTAGTACCTGCAACCAATAGACTAGCAACAGTAACAATACCTGTCACGGTTGATATGATAAGTTCACTATTAGACATGACCATTTCTAGCATTTAGAATACTCCTTTATGCTGCTTCTTGTTCTAAGATTAAATCCAAGTAATGTAATCTATCGTTTTGCTTGGATTCTTTGTATACTTCGGAGACTAATGTGTTCTCTCCATAAATATTAATACTCATTTCTACTTCAGTATTATCAAATAGTCTTTCACAATCTTGTGCCATAGCCAAGAGTTCTCCTGTAGTCCAGAACTCAACCCCATTAGTTTCAACTCTCATATACTTGGGTCTTCCTTCTTGAACTGTTTCTTTTTTATCTTCCTCTGTAAGTTCTCTATCTAAACTACAATCAAAACCAAACAGATGGAAGTTACGGAAACCATAGATATGCATCATGCCTATGGATCGCATAGCAGCACAAGTTCCTCCATTAACAAACACTGTCTTATCACTTATATTTAACTTCTCATCTACCTCTACTTCTCCATTTGCCTGACCCTTAACTTGTTTTGCTACAGCCTGAGAGAAGGCGTGCCAACCATAGATGTTATTTGTTTTAGATTGGAGCAACTCAGTAACACTAGGATCAGTCATAGAAGCAATAAAGAATTTTGTTTTATCGTCTACAGTATCAAACAAGGATGACCGTAGTATGCCGTGTGTACTTGTACCTGTTACTGGTCGAGGATCAAGTATAACACATGCCCACGGTTGTATGCAAGCCTCTAAAAGTTTTGGGTAGCTATGCTTCACACAGATAATCCTGCCGTTCGTTTCTTTTTGAACTCTCTTTATTTCTTCGTAATCAGTAGAAGGTCCACCAGAAACAATGATAGCATGTTCTTCGTGGATAGCACATGATTTAACTATATCCCACTTAGAGATTAGGTCTACATTCTTATTAATATTATCCCAGATATATTCTTTAGGTACAGAATCCTTTGGCTGTACAATGATAGGCATCTTCTTTAAGTCTGCAGGTATGTCTGGCAGATCGTCATCATTAAGGAGAACAGCAAGATGAGTTCTACCACCACCCTTTACCCTGTCTTGCGATGGTAATACAGTTATCCTTTTATCTGGCATGGACTCAATAAGTCTGTTGGTTCCTAAGTACTCATCGTCTAAGATGTTTCCGTTCTCATCCTTAGAAAAGAAATCATCAAATACAATACAGGGTACATGCTTTAAGTTTTCGTAGTCTGAACGTACAGTTTCTTCACTGTGTCCACCATCAATGAAAGCAAACGAAGCCTTCTTTAGTTTCTTCTGTGCTTTCTTTAGAGTTACTTTAGAGTCTCCTCTGAATAGGTTAAAGGTAAATGTCTTACCTTCTTCCTTCATCTTTCTTTTGAAATCAGCCAATCGTTTTCGTACTGCCTTGGCTTTGTTGTGTGCCTTTGAATTTAGTTCTACTAAATCTAGTTCTTCTGTAGCTTCCTCAAATAAATCGAAGCCTACATATCTTACCTTATCGCTCTTCTCAAAAGCAGCCAAGGACATTTCAATAGCACGACCACCATTCCATGTACCTACTTCTACAATACAGTCAGTAGCATAAGCACGGACAAGCTCTGCTAACTGTCTATATCGGGGAAGACCAATGTCAGGAGCAACCGTGTCGTCAGACAACTCACTCTTTAGATTACCTTTGAAGTGTTTCATGTATTGAGATACAGGAGAATTAGCAAAAGCAGATAGCCCTTTAACATCCGGTGTAAGGTTATGTACTTTCATACCGTGAGCAATATAAATCTTTAGCAGCCGCTCAAAGATAAAGCCATCATGCCATTCTCTGTATGACACAACCTCACCAATATCATAGCATCCTCGCAGGTCTGCTAACATATAGTGAGGTGACTGATAATCAAGATTAAAAGCTACGAAAGAAGTCTCACTATAATCTACATCCTTACGTCCTAGATGTACAAGCTCTGCTTTCTCTGGTAGAAAGGCGAGAACTCTTTCTTCACTTAAAGGTTTGGTAGTTTCTGTATCAGCATCTAACCATATCAACCATCCACCTTTAGCTTCCTTCTCACTTATCTCTAGAGATAGATCAGTCATAGCATATACTTTATGGCACCATTTAATAGCATCCATACGCCAGCTATAATCTACCTTACCACCTTCCGTACCATCATGTATCTTCATATGTTCTCTAAAAGAAATCATATCTTCTACATCATTAAGGTTTCTATATTCAATTACCTTTGATTGTGGAAACTCTGCTACCAATTCATCAGGACAATCGTGATAATAAGCTATAAGTTTTAGATCGTCTTTCCAAAACTTAGATACTGATTCCAGCATATTCTTGGCATAGCTAATATAGCCAGCCGCACTGAATGAAGTTACAAATCTGATCATTTTATTGTGCCATCTCCTCGTATAATTCTGTCCATTCTTTAGCGTACTGTTCATCTATTTTTCTTTTAGGTTCCCATGCTCTAAACAAGGGACCACCAGTAGTAAAGTGAACGCACTTAGGTTCAATATCAGGAGAAGAATGATCATCAAGCCAGTTCCATTCTTCGTTTATGCTTCCTATATCTTCACTGTCACACCAATGAAATCCATGTAGCCATGTACCTGATTTAATATTAACATCGGATATAGTTAGTTCTGTCTTTAACCAAGGGTGTGAACAGTTCCAGAACATAAAGCTAGACCAGTTCTTTCTTGGGTATACCTGCTGTACTTTACCATCCATCTTTGTTTTATCTTTAGGATAATGTTCATGCTTAACACAACTAACTACACTCTTAGTATTCTGGAAAGTATTGAAGACCTCTAAGATATCAGACCTAACAAACATATCACAGTCCATAAAGATAGCATGACCTTGATGTAGGTTAAGGAAAGGAACAAGGAACCTAGAGAAACTAAACTCAGTAGAGAACGGTTTCCTGTCAAAGATATCTACTTGTTTACCATCATCAATTGTCTTACCTCTTCTGTAAAGACCAGACAATCTCACACTATCTTGAACCAAAGGAACAATGTTAACAGGACCAGAGGCATGTTTCTGTATACTATATTTTAAAACATTATAATAAGGTTCTTCTCTTTTATCAAATCCAATATAAACAGTAGGCATACGGGCGATATCATTATTATTATTCATTATTTTTATTGTCTCCTTTCACCGTAAGAAAGATAGAGGGCAGCACCCCAACCACCCTCTATCATACAGCCTAACGTACTTCCGACTAACGACTGAATCATACACTACTAATTAAGTAATGTCAAGCATTTATTTACACACCGCAACTTCCACCATGACCAGTGATATCACATATGTCATGTGTCTCTAGGCTTTCTTCAAACTCTTCACCTAATTTAGTTACTGCTTCCTCATAAGGTACACTGGTTAAAGGTTGACCACCTCTACAAGAATCAGGATAGACAGTGAAGCCTCTTAGCCTATGAGCATAAGACGCAAGAGTGTTAGCGAAGTCATCTACTGTATCAGGATTGTTAAGCTTGCTACCCCATGATGGTAGGTTAATAGTAGAAGAGATGGACATATCTACATAGTCTTGAACATCTGCCTGAAACTTCATGCGACGTTTGTAGTCTTCAGCTAAGTCAAGTGCAGACTCAATCTTATCTGGAGCAGCACCATAAAGATCAATCAGTTCCTGTGCTGCACTGTCTACAACGTACTGATAGTGCCAACGTGTACCACCTTTAAGATACCTACGCTTGTAAGCAACAGCGAAGATAGGCTCAACGCCAGTAGATGTACCAGCAAGGATACCTATGCTACCTGTAGGTGCAATAGCTCTGTTAGCTACTGGTCTGCTAATGTTCAGTGTATCAGCAGTCTCCTTGGATACCTTGTTACTTTCTCCTTCGTAAACTCCTAGCCACTTATGAAGTTCTTCTGTTACCTCATACTTAGCACCCTTCTTAATTAGCCATTCATGCATACCCATCAAGCCAAGACCAAGACGCCTGTTCTTTTCTCTGACAGAGTAAACTTTCTTATAAGGTAGCTTTGCTTTTAAAGTACCACAGATAAGAAACTTTGTAGCCAAGCTGACGATATCTTTAAACTCACTAAGATCGTCAATCCTACCCAAGTTAATGCTGCCAAGATTGCATACATCCGAATCTGTATCGCTGCAAACTTCGGTACAAGCGTTGCGTAGTGTTTCATTTTCCTTGTCAAAGAAGTTGAAGCTAAACCCCGGTTCTGCGGTCGATAAAGCCTGCCGTACATTAGTCCTAAAGACATCTCCTACATCTCCTGTATTCCAGTAGTTAAGTAACCATTCAGTATCGTAGTTAACACTTACATTGGTCATGTCAAGAGGTGCAGGAAAATTAAAGTCCTGTTCTTTTATTTGACCTAGACTGTACTCTGTATTGCCTACCTTCATATCATACCAGTTCTTACTGGACAGAAATGTAGGTATGTCTGGATGTTTCCAGTTTAAGCTGGCATAGATAGCTGACCTTCGGCTACCCCCTTGCATAACCCTTCGGCCAATTTCGTTCAACATCTGCATCTTAGGGATAGGACCAGAAGCAAGACCACCAGTACCAGAAAGAACTCTTCCCTCTTCTCTGTACACAGAATAGTCTGCACCAATACCACCGCCTGTCATCAGGCATGACTCTGCTTTCCAAGAAAGGTTAGCCCAATCTTCTCTGGTATCTTCCTCTGCTTTTAATAAGTAGCAATTGTTAAAGAACTTGTTGGGTCTACCTGCATAATATAGATAGCGACCACCGGGAATAAATTTAAGATCAGTAATATATTCTTTGAGTTGATCCTGTTCGTCATTGGTTAGTTGTACACCACATACATCATCTACTAAAGTTGATGCGAGGCTTGCCCATGTTTCACAACCTTGGTGAGCATACTTGTGTTTGAAAATATCTTCTGAAAATTTAGACCTGAACATGGGGTTTTCGTTAGATCGGAATGTAGGCATTTAATCTAGTCTCCTTCTATTATATGATCGTGAGCGTATAGCATAAGCAGTGTGTAATGTAGCATCTTTAGTATGTCTTGTCTATTCCTTCCTCCTTTCTTTCCGTACCTCTTCCAATATTTTAGAATGTTACCCATCAGAAATCCTTCTGCATAACCGTTATCAAATATTATTTCTGATGCCTGATGCTTTCCTTTTGCATAGTGTTGTGCGTAAGTCTCTTGAATGTATTGATGCATCTCATCAAGATAAGATTCCTCATCAAACTTATAGGTAGGTGTAGTCATCTTCGTTCCTTTACTTAAAAGATATGACAGTATTGATCCTCTTCCTTACATAATCTATTTCTTTAGACTGAATAACTTTATAAGCGAAAGTCTTAGCGTAGTCAATATCTATTCCAGCCAAATCACAAACAGTTCCAAAGTCTTCTGCAGTAACACCAACAGAAGCAGCGAACCATGCCTTGGCACTGTCTCTTGCTGTCCTAGATTCAGAAGACTCTCGTTGTTCCTCTGGCTTGGTAGCATCTAATAGTGCTTGGAGAATTACAGTAAGGAAAAGAACTTGTTCTGGTGCAGACTTTCTTGTTTCAATTAACTGTTCCATCTCAATAATAAATTCATTACTATTCTCTTTGATATTCACCATATAACCATTCTTCTGGGATACCATCTTTCAAATCACAAAACAAAAAATCATTCTTGGTACACCAATCAGCGTAAGAAGTCTTCGATCCTTTGTATATTTTATTTCTGGAGTTAGTAAAGACAAACCTAACATCTGCATCAGGATTACTCTCTCTTAGAAAGAGGTGCTTCTTCCTGTCTTCTCTGGTAAACCTTCCTTTAACTTCCAGAATAATACCCGTGTCATCAAGAACAAAATCAGGTAGATACTTCTTGTGTTCAATCCACATATAAGGAATATAGTGTGGTTCAAAGTCAAAGCCTACATCTTTACTGTCCAAGTATTCGGCTGCAGTCTTCTCTGCACCTGATCTAAACCTATAGTTCTGGGACATTAGGCGTCTTGCTAACTTCAGTTAAATATTTTACATTGGTTGCATATTGGAACGCTCTCAACCCTGTACCATTGTTCGCATCATGCCAGCAATCGAACTTATAAGAACAGTAGACGCAACCAGTATCCAGCTTACGGTTGCCAGAAGCACCATCAGGAACATCGTCGTAGCAACGATCAGGAGGCTTGCCATTATTAATAGCTTGTCGAAGATCATCAATACGAGATTCTGCATTGATCATATCCATGTGGTGTACCGGACAATATGTTATCTCTCCTGTTGATTTATCTATGACTACAAACCCAGCTTCCTTAACGTCATTAGCTTGAGCATAAGCAGATAGCTGAGAGATGTAACCAAAGGGATCGTCTTGAAAAATCTTTCCACTTTGAAACTTCTTAAAAGAAAAGCTAGATGCACTCTTGAAATCTACCAAGACATCATCCACTCTACCATCCTGATGACCTACTACATTATTAACAACCAACTCCTTCTGTCTGTCTGTTACAGAATGCCCTGCAGTTTTGGAAAGAAAGACAAGAAGACATTCTAAGATGTCTCCGTAAAGGAACTTTATGTAGTCTGAACCAGACAGATCATCCTCTTTGTTTTGTGGATTATTATATTTATCATTAAGAGAATACCATATCTTTCTATCTGGTTGCCCTATCATGGACAGTCTTAGGTTCCTTCTTGGCTTCCTTTCCTCACTAATAGCAGAGACAACACAATCAGTTATATCTGCCGCTAGTTCCTTTAAATCTTCCGCAGATATCTTAGCCTTCCTATCAGTAAAGATACTATAGATATCCTCAACTAAAGTATCTATTGTTTTATCTGGTTGTGTTGCCTTCGCCATAGCCATACCTACGCAGCTTGTGCTGTAGGCATAGGTTCACTTGTAAGACGGTAACGAGTATAAGGTTTACCTTCTGGTGTCTTAGCAGACACGGCTTCAATCGTATAACCTTTCTTGCGTAGCTTAGAGATTGCAGCAGTCAAGTTCTCTGCCCATCCATTCTCAATTGCAGTCTTCCTTGTGACACGCATACGCTTACGCAATGCACTCAGTAATCTACTCTGTCCGTTCTTCATTACTATCTATCCTTTCTTTAAGTTGCAGTATCCTTAGAGCCGACAGTCCCTCTCCACTCCTGTCAGACAGTTCTGTTGCCCCATATCTTATCGGCAACCCCGTGTACACCTCTCTACTTAAAAGGGTACTGCTTCTTCTTGCTGTTGGGAAGAAGACGAAGACTTGACTACATAGCCATCGTCAATGGATTCAAAGTCGTTGCTGTTCCCATAAGGGACAAGATCAACAACCTGTACAGCCATGAGGTCTGCACCTACACCAGACTTACCCGCGTAAGTCCAATCATAAGTAGCAAACTTTACGTTAACCTGACTGCCATTGCCAATAAGCTGATCATTCCAGCTATTATTGGCAGAGTCTTTAACGGTAGGAGCAGGACGCTCGTCACCGTTCTTCTTGTATAGCTTACGCTTGATGGTAACAAAGTCATTGCGACCATCACCCTTATTCTTAATAGACAATCCAAGATTCTCTATTGTACTCCTAGTGTCATCATCTAACTCAAGATCAATTGAGTATACTGGTTCGTAAGTAGTATTAGGAGCGAGTACGCTTGCCCAATGTGCTTTACCAGAAACGATGTGGACGTTATTAGCCATGTGTTAGTAACCTTTCTTTTCGTAGGCTGCACCATGCAACCTTTCTCTAGTTTGCGAATTATGCACTATTATGTACGCTAAGTCAAGGACTCTTTAGAATATTTTTTATTTTTCTTTTGATTGGTTGATAACATCTTGAAACATAAGATCATCTATGCTTTTAAGAGAGGATATCTTTAGGTTGTAACAGTCACTCTTCACTATGTACCCATTAGATTTATCTTTAGTACCCTTCTCCATAAAGACACTATCTTTAAGGTATTGATTCTTATCATAATAACCCAGTATCCAACCAACAGAAAAATCATTTTTAATTCTACAGAATATGTAGTAGTCACACTGTTGCTTAGTGTTCCAGTTAGATATAGAACAATCATATTCTAGCTTTGGTTTGACTGATGTTCTTTTGGTTTTAACATCAACAGTCTTGCCATCAGAAAGAACTATGTCATAGTTATAAGTAGATTCAATAGGACGATTGAGATATTTAGATACTATCAGTTCACCCATAGCACCATAGATATTTCCTGCACCCTTCGTAAAAGAACCTTTGAGTACTCCCATACCCTTAGACATTCTTGCAGCTTCAGCAGCTATGTCTTCAGTGATTTCCAGTTCCTTCATTAGTGTGTCTGCGCCCAAGTCTTTCCTATCTTGTACTCGCTTCCTAGTGGGCATAGTACTTTTAAATCCTTTTCTGTTTGTTTCATTGCTTTCTTTGTAAGTTCTCCAAACAATTCAGCATGTGGATTGTAGACCTCATGTTGGTACTCATCATGTATTGAGGCAACAAGAGATGCTTTCACCTTCCTTTCCTTATATAGTTTATTAATATTAATTAACCACTGCTTACAGATAACTGCACCTGCCCCTTGAATAAGGAGGTTAACAGCAGCGTGTCTGTTCCTTATCATCAGATGCCTTCCATCTAAGCCAACGAGGTAGCCTCTCTGACTAGCCCTGTCAACTCTCTCCCTGAATATCTTTAGGGATGGTGTGTTAGAAAGAAAGGAATCAATCAACTCCTGTCCCTTCCTTGCATCACCCCCTACTACCTGACCTATCTTAGCTGCACCAGCACCGTAGATGAATGCGTAGATGAATGTTTTTGCTTGGTCGCGTGTGTCTAATCCAGCAGCCTTTTGGTTTGCTGTATGTATGTCACCATCTACTACCTCATCAGTAAACTTCTTGTCACTTAGGTAATGTGCTAATGCTCTTAGTTCAAGAGAAGAAGCATCGCAACCAACAAGGACATTAGAATTACTGGAAACTGTCCAGCAATCCCTACACTCTTTACCATAAGGTGAGTAGACTGCAGGAACTTGAGCCATGTTTGGTGAATGATGCGCCATCCTTCCAGATATAGCGCGTAAAGTAAGTACTTGTCCATGAACTTTCCCATCCTCTTTAGTTGCTTCTAGCCAAGACTTAACTTGAGCTACTCGTTTCTTCAGGGTTAGGTACTCTGCAATCATCTGTGCTTCAGGGATATCTACTTTCTTCAGGACACTTTCATCTACAATAGCGTGTCCCTTCTCTGTAAACTTATCTGGTTCCCATCCACATTTCTTTAGCCTTTCAACAATCTGGTGACGCGAGGCAAGGTTGAAGGTTTGGTAGTCAATGGATGTATGTACTCCTGATACGGTGGTATAGTCTTGTATGTGTCTGAGTCCAACGGTAGATAGGCTACCATCTTTCTTGTAGCGAGGAGTAACTTCCTTAACAGGGACAGGCATAGGTATAAATCTATCCCGCACTTCCTGTTCAAGGGCATCTGACTTATCTTGTAACCTCGCAATGAGGCTAGTTGCTTTCTGTATATCAAGAGTAAATCCATTCCTTTCTTGCTGATCAACTAAAGCTCTTATCTTATATTCTAATTCAATAGAATCTCTACTTATGTTTTTAATTTCTTGTTGAAGAGTAATCCATACTCGTTCAGTCAAGTCAACGTCACGCTTGCAATACTCTATCATCTCATCCGATACACCAGAAGAGAAGTCATTGAACTCTATCTTAGCAAAGTTTAATCTCTCACCCCAAGCATTCAAGGAATGTCCCTTGTCTCTTGATGGATTGGTTAGCTGGGATAGAATAAGAGTATCTTCTAATTGAGATAGAGTTATCTTTGTACCTAGTAATTTATTAAGAACTGGTGCATCAAAAGATATACCGTTGTGCATTATAAACTTATCTACTTTACTACAGAATAGAGGGAAGTCAGTGTAGCACTCCTGTTCTTTCCAAGAGTATACCTTGCCTGTCTGTCTGTCTTTAGCTACGATACAATGTACAACGGTAGCATCTAAACTATCTGTCTCAATATCTAATACAACTATCATTTACCTTCCAATAAAGATACTAATTCTAAGTCACACGCAGGACAAAAGCCTACTTCAATATCCTCTAAGTATAGTACAGCATTGCAGTTCGTACATTGTTGGTACTCCTTATCGTCAAAGCCATCGTCATGTTGGTACTCGTAGTCAGGGTTTAACCATGAAGGATGTATACTATACTTTGACATTCTTTTCAAGCTCCTTATAAAATTTACCTACCTTTATTATCTCATCTGGTGTGGAGTAGTTTTTAATCATGTTAGCTTTATTACAAACCCATATCACATTTCCTTTTTCATATCCTTTATCGTTATCAATTCTATCAAGTGTGGGTGAATTGGGTATTCCACCTCTACCTGTAGGATTTCTTTTAAATTGAAGATTTAAAACAGGACATCTTCGATCTTCGTGAGGAAAAATTTCTTTTAAGTAATCTATAGTTATGTTAAAAAGTTTATCAGGAAATTTCTTTTTAGCTCTTCGTTTTGCGTCATTTAAAGAGTGGGAAAAATAAGGTCTTTCAAAATTATCATATCTTTTACGCACTCTTTCCTTAACTTCTGGACGTTGGCTATATTCTTTTTTACGTTTCTTAACTTCTGGACGTTGGTAGTATTTCTTTCTACGTTCCTTAACTTCTGGACGTTGTTCATATTCTTTTGCATCAAAAGTCATAGAACAATATCTCCTTCACCGTCATCACCGTCAGGGTTGTCACCTAGACTCTGGACTTCCTGTAACCGCCCGGTATCCTTGTTAAAGAACAGGTGACAAGCCACGCCTGTCTCTCCGCTGTAACGGTTCTTCAAGACGCGGATCGTAGTAGTGTTAGAGATGTTCTCGTCATCAGATTGTTGGTCCCTTTCCATAGCTACCACTGCATCTGACAGTTGTGCTATGCTCTGGCTACCCCTGAGATGAGCCAAGCTTACCTCCTTACCTTGCTCATGTCCAGTGTCTCCACTGGTGCGTCGGAGATGAGACACAAGCAACAGAGCTACGTTACATTCCTCTGTGATGCTGCGAAGCTTAGTCATAAGGTTGTCGATGTTCCTTCGTTCATCCTCTCCTTCTAACCCAGACACTAGGATAGATAGATGGTCAAGGAATATCCACTTACAATCCAGTGCCTTGATCATGTATCTGATGCGACTAAGGATTTCATCTGTACGCATAGAACCAAAGTGATCGAAGGCATAGAACCTGCGCGTACCTACAGTAGCATCTTGCCACGCTACTAGGTCTTCGCGAGAGAACTCATCCCTGATCTCCCTGATGTACAGTCTAGCGTTAGCTTCGACTGACATGAGATGGAAGATAGTATTACGCACGTTCTCTTCCAAGGAGATAACACCTATGTTCTCTGTCGTATTGTTCAAGACGTAGTGCATCATCTCTCGCATGACACTGGACTTACCCGTGCCTGTACCTGCAGTGAATGTTACTAGCTCACCTGTACGCATTCCGTATAGCTTATCGTTAAGCCCAGCAAAGGGATAGAGGCAGGTCTTGTAGTGTCCTTCCTCGTAGAGAGCATCCCCCATATCAGCAAGGTTAAGGATACCTGCTGGTGTGTACTGCTTTGCATTCCACCAAGCGATAGAGAAGTCTTCACGCTTGCCTTTCATCAGATACTCGTTAGCATCCTTGAAGGTAGACAGGTTAACGATCTTACACTTGTTAGGTTCAAACAGAGATGCTACCTTCTGCGCTGCCTTCTTACCTGCATCGTCGGAATCAAAGCACAAGACAATGTTATCGAAGGTATTGAGGTACTCAAGGTTAGCCTTGCAGTTCTTGTATGCTGATTGAGCGCCAGAGTTAACGGAAACGACAGGCCATTTTGAGCCTAGCATTTCGTAGGCAGACATAGCATCCAGTTCCCCTTCGCAGACGGTGATGTACTTACCACCACCAGAGAACAAGGTCTGTCCAAAGAGAACAGCTTTGTTAAGGGTTCCCTCTGGTTGAGAGAACATAACCTTGGTATCACATACTCTTACCTTGGTAGATATGTGGTTGTTATTCTTATCGTAGTAAGGGTAATGATGTTTGATAATCTTATTAGAGTTATCTAATTCTACTGTAACATTATACTTCTTACAGGTATTGTGTGCTATCTTTCTATCAGCTATCGCTGAAGATATAGAGTTATTTAAATTAGTCATAGGCTTCACCGTATTCGTTGTTTGTTGAAGCTGCATTGCTTTAAAGTCTCCTTCGGTTATGCTGCTTGAATTACGATGGTAGGTAGCACAAGAGAAGCACCAAGAATGTCCATCAGAATAGAGAGTGTATGCATCGCTTGATGAACAGTCAGGACACGGCCCTTGTTCTACTACCTTGGTTAAGTCATGGTCTTCATGTTGGCTGTACATCTAGTACCTCGTTGGTATTGTAGTCTTATCCTTCTTTGTATCTAATGTATCACATATGCTCTTCAATCTCCAGTATTCTCTTAACATAGTTTGAAGATCAGAAACAAACATATCTCCAGTATTCTCTTCCATTGATGTATAGGCATCTCCTACACTATCGGCATAGTCTTGTACGATTTCCTCTAGTGTACGTTCCTTACCTTTCCATCTATATTTAGGTATAGTAATCATGTTACTACTCTCCAATATTTATGGGGTTAGTTGTCTTCATCTTAATGGCATCGTCATTAGCAAACAAAGTAAAGGATGCCTGTTCTCCACTCTCAGTATCAACTGTGATGGTAGTGTAGTGGGTTTCTGTTTCAGGCAAGTAGTCGTTCTTTACTTCGACGTTAGTTACTCTGTGAATGTTTGTGGTAATCATAATATTAATCCTTTACTATGCTATATTGAAGGGTTCGTTTAGGTCCAACATTAATAAGTAACTTGTCTTTACTTTTAAAGGTATTTTTATATTTTAGATGATCCATAAGATTACTAAGAGAACTTAGTGAATCTCTCATCTCTTGTTTAGTACCTTGATCAAAAATAAAACCAACAGTCCAGTGCGCGGCATGGAAATCTGAACCTCTAATTATCTTGTACATCTTTTGATTCTCCTATGTAATCGTACATGATTTTCCTTGTAGGTTTTCCTTTCTTTCTTGTATACTTTTTCTTGGACACAACTACCTTGTGACCTAGAGCATGTCGCCATCTCCAGTTAGGATCACGCTTCTTAATTACTTTGCTCATCTTGGTTATCCAATATCTCATTAACAAATGCCATGTCACCAGACATGATCTCATCTGTCTCTTCCGCTGCTAATTTCTTAGCTTCCTTCCTGTTATAACCCTCTTGCATATAGGTTGTCAACAGTTCTCTGAAAATAATTTTCCTGTCTTTTTCCCATAGGTTTTTCATTACTCTACCACCTTTTCCCTATGTATATTCCATAAAGACAGAGACAAAGAATCATCTATAGCATCTGTCTTTTTAATCTCAAAGCTTTGTACACCATCTTCATTGGTATAGATAGCTAGGTACAAACCGTTCAAAGATATTTCATTGTATATCATTGTTCCTTTTCCTTGTTGGTTAAAGCAGCCCAAGAGGTAGGATACAATACATTAATTATCTTATCCCAAAGGGAAGCTAAGTATTGTATCTCCTTCTGTGCGTGAGGATCACTCCTCAAATTATAAGCTCTGGCGAAAGCATACAGAGAACCAGTAACATAGTAGCTGGTGTACATGCTTTGAGGCAGAACCATCCTTGCTTGCTCTGGACACACACCTAATCTTAGTAGGTGGTTGTATGTCCACTCGCAATTCTTTATTGCCTTCTTGTATTCATTTATAAATGCACCTCTGTTTATGTTCACTGTCTCCTCGCTACTGCCTTGCTTGGCATTCGATGCTCTTCGACGCCATTCCTTTGGCTCGTAAAATTCTGGTGGACTGTCCACATATCTGCGTGATACCTCATTGTAAGAGAACCCTACCATATGTTTGAACCTTTGTCTAGCTACAAATAAAGGAACGTCTTCTCGTAAAGTTATAGTACAGTGAGTGAAAGGTGTGAAGTGATTATGTTTTGCTAGGTAGTTAATTAATTTTGTATCTGTTTCTTTTAATTCTTTAAGACCTGTCGCAGGTATGTCTTTCTCCCAGCTAGATTCCTTATCGAAGGATACCCTAGCTGAATTAACTACAGTCAAGTCACTACCAGAATTACTTATTAACTTTGCTTCCATATCCTTACCTTTCTTACTGCATTAATAAGAAACAAACAATCATAACAACACCCAGAAGACATACTATAATCTCAGTCTTAGTTATCATAATACATTCTCCTTTAGCTATAGTGGCGCACCCGGCAGGACTCGAACCTGCAACCTATAGATTAGAAGTCTATTGCTCTATCCGGTTGAGCTACGGGAGCTAGTCATTTTACCTGTAACCTACTGATTTGTTTAGTAGTTTCTGTGCTATCTGTTCTAGTTCCTGTTCTCTTTTAGATATCTTATCTTCCAGATACATTACTTCATTTCTTAATTGTTTTACTTTCTTGTACTCAGTATATAGTTGCATGTTAAGAAACTTTATTTCATTCTTAGCTAACTTTATTTGATTCTCTTCATCAGTTACTTTATCTGCATCCAATATATTTTGTAGTGCTACCCTTAATTTAATAGCATCAATGTATGGTGCTTCAGCGGGTGATATATCCTTATCTATAAATTCTTCTAGGTCATCTCTCAACATATCAGAAGTCATCCCCGAAACCAGAGTCAGGGTATACATCATCCATAGTTTCTATAACAGAGTTACATTGCCTATTACTCTTCGTCTTCTCTTCTATTAATTGTTGTAGTTCCGCAGCAAAGAAATCAAATTCATACATAAGTTGCTCTGCATTAAATAACATAATTTCTTCAGAGTAAGTTGAGTTATCCTTGTTGTTTGCTTTACCTATGTACTCACCTATAAGATCACTGATTAATACTCGGCAAATAGGTTTAATACCATACTCTGCATCAAGATAGAAAGCAACCCGCAATCCTTCATCACTTGTTTCTAGTTGTACTCCTACATCTTCCAAGGAAAATTTACTTTTGATCATCATCTGTTATGTTCCTCTCCATAGATTGTTAAGTTATCGTCATCAAATACTTTACTATGCCATTAGCAAGCAACGCACAAGACACAGAATTAATAACAATCAATGCCCTGTCATTCCAAATTATAGCTACGATCAACCAGCCAAACAACCCTAGTGAATGAACAAATAGATTAAAAGGATAAAGATTATTTGATGTTAGTATCATACCTAAGATAAGGATGATAGTAGATATCCATTTGATGTACCAATCTTTAGTGTGAGTAGGTGTAATCTTTTTCATATATTATTATACCTTATTAAAAGAAATGAGGTGGACCTAGTATACAAAAACTAAATCCACCTCAACGCTAACAACTCTAGTGGACTCTGTTTAACCGGGCAATAGTATCAGGATATTGCTCAGTCTCCCACTCCTCTACACCATTAAGGAAATCATTGATCTGACCAACTGGTATTGCCTCAATGAATGGAGCATGAGACACAGTGAGTAGGTATGACTTCATGTAGCCGGGAATGTCGGAATGATTCTGATATTTGTAAACCATTGTCTTAGTCCTTCCTTGTTGTGTTGTTAAGCTGCCTCAAGGAAGTCAGCAAACACCTTACTATCAAGCCATTTACTGACCTGTTCCTGACGCTTGAGTAGTGTACCATCATCTCCGGTGCGAGTCAAGCCAAACCTTGTATCCTCTCCACCGTGACTACCATAGTTGGTCATCGAAGACACGACAGAGAACACGTTGCTGCCACGCTCCCGTACCTCATCAACGTACTGTGCAAACAAGCGATCAGACAGTACGTTGGTACGTTTAGGATCGTCCGTAGTACCTGATGTTAACTTACGGAACAGGTTCATTACCTTCTTGCTATCATAGATGTGGGAATCAGCCCACTTCTGGTACTGTTCGACAGTATTCTTGTGATGATCCAAGGACATTTCAAACGCCTCAATAAATCCATCGACAGCAAAGTTCCTTGTGTGTTTGCGGCGAGTAACATCATACACACCGTTGATCTGTCCATTAGTACAGAAGAAATCTATGTCACCAGAATAAAACACTACACTGGATGAGCTATTAAAAGCATTCTTCATAATGAACCTTAGACCTACGTTAG
>VTLG01002280.1_pt1 | contig 41957 bp, 56 predicted proteins | sample 4694571 | NCBI WGS metagenome assembly VTLG01 (sample SAMN12604809, study PRJNA352737) | marine metagenome | biome: ENVO:00000447; feature: ENVO:00000209|ENVO:00000569|ENVO:01000036; material: ENVO:00002151; isolation source: viral sequences binned using virsorter ...
CAATACAAACACTAATACAACTGGACTATCATTCATACCAAAAAAAAAGGGCAGACATTTGACTGTCTACCCTTTTAAAAAATCTAACTAACTTAATTAGACTTGGAGGTCTCACTCTTATGAAGTGATTGGAAAGGCGTTGTATTTGGATTGTTCCTTTAATGCTCATCCAATTGTTTAAGCAACCTTATGATTCTTAATATACATGAATGATTGCAAAAAGCAATACTTATCCACACTTTATCCACACCTTTATCCACAGCCAAATACCAGTAAAATATATTTTTCTTGAGATAAAAAAGTATTACTTCCCCCCCCCTCGCAAACCCTTGAAATATATATGACTAGTAAATATTTTTCATCATCTCCTTCGTTTTTTTGTAGTGTTTATTTGGTAACACCTTATTTTAAGCCAAAAAAAAAGGCGACAACCACTAATTAAAGTGGCTGTCGCCTTAAAATATCGTCTATTTTTTACATTCCATAGGAAGTTTCCAAATCCTATAACTGCCATCAGTCAATTGTTTGGCTGACGATTTTTTCTTGGAACGAATAATGGCTTGTCGCATATTTGCGACCTCATTGTGGTTCGCAACCACGACTGAATCGCCATCATTCATCTGTGAACATAAAATCGCCCACTTTCCACCTCTTCTGTTGCTAGGTAAAGGAATACCCCTCTCTATCTTATAGATAGAGTTTTTATTTATATTAGTCATATCACTTTTTCTTCCTCTAATACAAACAAAATTATTTTATCAATCCTTAAACATAGGTTTAGTTTGATCTTCGCAATCATTACAATAAGCGTATGTATCTTCGCAATCGCCAACAATATTATCTAATTCATCTACCCATACTCGCCAAGCAAGATTATCTTGCTTACAAATAGAACAACACATAGTCTTTGTGATTTTGATTTCTCCAACATCACTTGCACTCATGTTTCACCTCCAAACTATCACACCATAGTTTAAATACATAACTAGATTCATCTTTTGATAAGTCATAGTTATCTCTCAACCATTTAGGAGCACCAAACATATTAATTTCTCCACTTTCTTTAAGACCATTTAGTTCTTCAAAAAATGAAGAGATATCATCTTCAAGATGTTTCATAATGACTTGGCTCATGATTTCACCTCTCTATTTTTTAAAACACCATTAGGGTATTTCAAAAAACATGAGACTAACAACCAGTCAGCCTTGCTCAAGATATTAGGCAATTCTCCAATAGGAGTTTTACCTGATATCCCATACTTGCTTTTCATTTCTGAAAAGACTTTCTCTATATCTTTATTCATAATTTACCTCCAAAGTAATTTGAATAAGTCAGTTTCTGATTTCATCCTTTTGGAATCATTCAGGCTAGATACACATCTAACTATCAGAAAAACAGCACCCGAGTGCAGGAAATATATTACTAGTAAATAATATATTTCTTGCCACCCAGTTGCCCATTGCCCAGTTAATCTCCTTGCTTTGATAAAAAAGTCTGCCCATTAAAATGAGTTTCACTTATACCATTATCGGAAATTTCAGCACGATATCTAAAACCACAAGGCAAATCCATTCCTTTAGGAAAAACCCAAAGGTGATATTGATTAGCAGTGTTTACCAAGAAACAGTCAGGAGGATATATCTCAATCGCAAACCTTTCTTTTCCATCTTCGCAGATAACATTTTTTATCTCTTGCAAATCAGACCATGATCTAATGATTTCTTTATCATGTCTTTTTATGCTCAAATAATCCATGCAGTTTTTTAAAGGTTCATGCCAAATATCAACGATATCTTTACCTACATATTGTCTAACTTGATAAGTATCATTTACATAAATTTTTGCCTTTCTCTCATTGTTCAAAAATTCCTTGGCTTTGCTCCTAGATATATCAACGCCACTATCTTTACCCATTTGCTGAATTAGTTTAATTTGATCTTTAAATTTCAAATTATCCCAATTAGTTTTATCTTCTCTAACAAATTTATCCATAATTTAAGACCCTCCAAGAGTCTGTTAGTTAAGTTTCTGTTTCGACTCTTTTGAGTCTACCTACCTATAAATAGATAAGTACCACTTTCGTGGTCATCAGGGAAAATACGCATTTTCCGACAGAAATTGCCATAATTGGCTTCACCTCCTCGCTTGTGAGAACGAATCAGGGGAGGGTCAAGGGTCTAATGACCCCTGAAATACCCCCCTCTTAAATCGCATCCTAGTAGAAACTCGAAGTGTCTACATAGATTTTCTCGCCAAATGCCAGTTCTTCTGATTGATATGACTTGTAAGTCACACACCAAAAGACTGGAACATCAGGTTCTACATCAGGACTAACATATCCCTCGCCATCAGTGAAGTAGATGAATGCTTGAACATCGTCTACATCGTCTGAAAAATCGTTGAATAAATTAAAGGGAGGGTCGAAGTTAGTTCCACCCCCACCCCTAACAGTCAGTTCTAAATCATCGCCTTGATCTAATTCATAGATATCCCACCACTCGCCCTGTTCATTCTTACGAACAACAGTATCGCAGTAGCACACCCTGATTTTTTCAAGACGACACTCTTCAGCCATTGCCTGTATCTCGGTAGCAAACATATTAAGTTCGTGTTGAGAAACAGACCCTGAAGTATCAATTGCAATAGCCAGTTCGCCACCTTGAGGTGAACGAACCTTACTTGGCAAATTAATACCTCTCCAAGAATGATTTCGATTTAGCCTTGACCATGAATAGTCACTTGCTACGACAGACTGTAAAAGATTACTTAATTCTTCTTTCCAGTCTACTGAAACATCTTGATTAGCTTCAGCCAAACCTTGACCTGAAGAAGTTCCACCCTCGCTCATTCCATGTAGCTTGTCAGCCATTGAAACTGCTCGTTGAATTTCGCCTTTGAGTTCTTGCATTTCTGCATCATTCATTGGCTCACCATCTTCAGTTGTAGCATCCCAAACTTCACCAATTGCAGATGGGATTGAATCGAATGTTGTTTCACCAGTATCGCTACCAGTAGCTTCGCCATTCGACTCACCATCTTGGTCAGATTCGTCAGAATCAGATTCGTCAGAATCATCAGAAATATTATTTCCTTGACCAGTATCAGAAGTTTCTTCGTCATCATCAGAATTTTCACCTTGAGGGTTTTGTTGATTAATCTGATCGATGGCATCTTGCAACGCATCTTCATCTTTAACCAATATTTGATAAACCTCTTCAGCATTCATTCCATGATATTTATAATCAAGACATCCCCCATTAGGAAGTGTGTAGCCAAGATCATAAACGAGATAAGCATTGATCACATAGTCACAAGCAATATTCCAAACTTTTGGATGCCTGTTTCCACGCCTGATCATATGTTCATAAACCACATGAAGCGATTCATGAACAAGTACCCCTTGCAATTCTTCTTCATTGCAACCCAAGACCCATTCAGGAAAATAAAATATATTTTTTCCGTCAGTTGCCATAGTATCGCAACGAGATTGACTAACCTCCACTGGTTTAAGATGTAGGAGGATGGAAGCCATCCCCACATTACCTTTCATCAGTTTTGATCTAGCTTTAATGATATTGTCTAACGCATCAGTCATTTTTTCCACCTCTATAAATTTGACCTAAAAGGTCATCGACAGAAATAGATTCGACAGACTCTTTCATTTCTTTTGAAAAGTCTTTTCTACGCTTGTCAGCAATGTCATCGTCATCTTTTAAAGAATCAATGCCATTGTTCAAACCATTAATACGAGCAACCAGTGTGACCAGTTTTTGATGCGAATCATTAACCAATTCACTATCGCCTAATATGTCCTTATTCCAAACTTCAAGTTGTTCAGGGTAAGTTTCTAGCTTATCGAAGCTAGACTTATTCCAAAACCCTTTTTGTTTGTTTTTAGGGTCATAGTTATGCAATTTATCTGCTAGATCATTCACATCACCAACAATATTGCCGACACATTTATCGACCACCTGTTTAATGTTGTTTCTTGTTCTAGTGATAGCTTGTTGCTCTATCTTTTTTGCAAGTTTCTCGGAAACTCCTAGGCGTATGTCACTGCTATTCCAAGATGGAACAGTAGTGATTTCAAATTCAAATCTGAATTTTCTTTCAATGTCCTCGACTTGAGGAATGTTCCAAGCATCAAATAACTCGCCAAGATTTCTCCTAGCTGTTTCATACTTTTTAGGATAGCTTTTAAGAAAAGCATCAACCTCTTTATCCCACACTTGCTTCGCTTTATCTATTTCAGATTGAAGCTGTTCAAGGTTAGTGTTTGGACATAATCTCCAACCACTCGCAGAATTGCCCTCGCTATCCCTAGAATTATCACTCCAAGGAAGAGTCAATCTGTAATAAAAATCATTTCTAATTCCATTTAAGATTGAACGAAAATATTTATTAATATCTTCACCAAAGACATGAAGTTGAGGATTAACTAATTTTTCATCAGCCAATCCATGCTCTTCAGCCAGTTTGCTTCTGAGTTCTTTATTGACCTTGATGCCACTAGGATGTTTCGCTGTTAGGCGAACCAGTGTGGCATTTTGGTGCAATGTTGTACTCAAATTGTCATCTTCATTTTTCATAATAGACCTCCATCTAATTGTGAAAATTGCTGTTTCGATCTTACGATCAGTTCATCTACAACCTAGTAAATGAACCCCACTTTCGTGGTCATCAGGTGAGAAAAAAAATCTCACGACAGCAGAACAGAAAATATATTTAACTAGTAAATATAAATTCTGTTCCATCCCCTATGCCTAGACTTCTAGGTCTTGATGCTTGATTTTGAATTTGCTATATCTAGCAGATTCAACCACATCAGGTCTAGCACCTACTATCGATCTAACAAAGAAAATTCCAAATTCAGGAGTAGGAAGTTTCTCTACATAATCAACAGCATTAGAAAACCATTTATTAAGCACATTATTTTTGCACTCTTTAATGGAGCTCATTAGTGAAACACAAGTCGCATATTGCAGACCTAGTGAATCAGGGATTTCTACATCTTCGCCATTTAGTATTTTAGGAATGCTTGGAAGCACTTCTTTAGCTAAAGATAGAAAAGACATAAATTCAACACTCGCAGTTTCACCCACATCACCATTGATAAGTTCTTGAAGAATTTCTTCAGGAGGGTTAGTTTTTAAAGTGTCACTCAATCTCGTCCATGCTCTTGGATTCGTTTGAGGGGTTAAGACTTTAGGGTCAAAGTCATAGAGAAAATCAGGCTGAAAATTAATGAACCCCAAAATGTCGTGATGCACATCATTTTTCACAGCCCAAGATAACCAGTCATTAACATTAGATTCAACATTAATCATGGTGCAACGACCAACAACATGAGAGGGAAGTTTATTACTTCCTGCTCGATCAGTTGATCTATTTCCTGCAACGACTATCTGCCAACCTTTTGGCAAGTGATATTCGCCTATCCTTTTCTCATAAAGCAATTGACCACATATCGCCTGAAGAGAGGGATGGCATTGAGCATATTCATCTAGAAAGAGAATACCCTCGCCACTTTCAGGAAGATTACCTAAAAAGGCTCTCTTCTGCTTCTTCGCTTCGATAAATGGCAACCCTGATAAGTCATGCGACTCATACAGGCTTAATCGAAAATCCATAAATCCAAATTCATCTTTTTTTGGACTCACTTCATCTTCAACCAGTTTTCGACCATCAGCTAAATCTTCAGCTAGTGATCGAACAATTGCAGATTTTCCAATACCAGTTCCTCCTAAAAGGAATGGAGTATTGAAACCCTTTAATACAGATTTAGTTATCTGTATAGCTATACTTGTTTTCATAATAAGACCTCCATCTTTTGTATGTACAAGTTAGTTTCGTTGACTGGTAAATAAAATATTTTACCTACCACTCAACACCAATATTCCCTCGAAAGGGTCAGGACATTACTGCTACCTGTTTTAAAATTTCGACTGGATTTCACAGTCTCGTCAGTTGGCTAAATTGCTAATGCAATTGGTTCATCTAAAAATAGATCATCTCCAATCTCTCGCAATACATAAACCTTGCTAGGGTCTATCTCCATGCAAGTCAAATTGATATAAAGATATTGATTACCTTTAGATTGTTTCAAGAAAACAGCATCACCTTTAAACAGTTTATAAAATAAAGTGTTCAATCTCTCTCTCGTTGTAGGAGTTCCCCACCCACACATAGAAAAACATAAGTGAACGCTATTTGAATCTATATCACTTCCTTGAGAATAATATTTACCAGTGGATTCCCACCATGCAATTTTATTGTCATGCAGAAAAATCTTACCATTTTCAGTGTAAGTATTTCCCACAGTTTTTCTTTTATCATTAATAAACGCTTTCGCAATTTCTTTTGATACTTTTCTCATAATTTTAGACCCTCCAAGGTCAGTTAATTACCAAGATTCCCTCGAAAGGGTCAGGGCATCACTGCTACCTGTTTTAAAATTTCGACTGGAGTCTCGCCAGTCATCATCAGTTGGTTTAAGGTTTTAGGATGTTACTTCACTTATTGTTACAAAATCTCCTGTAATTATAGTGCAACCTAAACCCTCTAAATGCTCTAGTAGTTGGGATGTAAATTCAGGCGTATCTTCTATCCCCTCACACACCACAACCCCATCGTCATTTATAACTTTAGTTATAGTTATTTTATTTTCATCCATAATTTTAGACCCTCCAAGGTCAGTTAATTACCAAGAACCCCTTGAAAGGGTAAGGGCATTACTGCTACCTAGTTTAAGTTTTCGACCTTATCTCAAAGGTCATCTTCAGTTGGTTAAATGAGTGAACGAATTTCATTATCAATTGCAGTCTCAAAAGCTAAACTTATTTGAGTTGGTTTAACAAATTTTGAATTGTTTATCCAAGCAATTGGTTTCAAAATTGAAACACAATAATTAATAATGTCAGTGACTTTTCCCTTGATGATTCTTCTATATTCATAGCCACCTTGGTAGCCACCAATAATAGTTTCTTCACCATCGAAATCTTTCACGACAAATTCGTCATTCTCTTTATTTAATAAATACATAATTACCTCCAAGTAATTAAAGTTATTCGCTACATTGCGAACACCAAGAAGAACCTTTTTACAGGCTCGACTATAAATCGATTTAATCTTTTCGCTAGAATCTCACTAGCACATCAGTTGGTTTATCTCATTCCTATTATGCGCTCCAATATTATGGCAATTCTTTGCCTAATATCTTTTCTAACAAAAGGAAATTGTCTTGGATTAGCTTTCACTATTTCAAGAAGATCATCTAAATCATTTGGAATGACTTCATCAATCAATGCTGATTTAGATTTATAAGATTTAAGTTTTAATCTCAAATCTGCTTCCAAGTTTTTTATACTCATAATTCATACCTCCAAGTATGTTTCTTGAACCCCATAATAGGATTCTCATTCAGGCTGTTAATTCAGCGACAGTTGGAGGACTGTCCCCAAGGTTTCAAAATTTAAGTCTAGCTCTTACCCTCGACAATGCACCTATTTATATCTCTAGACGAGAAACCTAAAATCAAAATAGGTCGATACAATTTATCCCAGTTGGGATTTAGTCCTCTCGTTTAAACTCTCGTAGCCTTGCTTCCCTTGAAGTCTGCCCTCTCGACACCTAGCACATTTTTTTAAAAGGCGATTGTCACTGGCTTCTCACTTAATGGTTATCTTTACCAGTCATTCTAGAACCTTTATAGCTTCTGCTATTTAACCCTCGTGGGCTAATTTACCTTTACTCTTTTCAGAACCCTCGTAGGTAGGTAGCGAATCTTTTAAAGACTTAATCCGTTTGGTCTATGTACGAAGTATATATTACTGGTAGAAAATTGCATCAATTAAATCATCATCCATCTCACTTTATTAGATAGCAGAATGAGGGCATTACGAAACTCTCCATACTGGTAGATAATATTTCTATGGATAAAGATAAATTTCAGGACAAAAAACCCACGCTTAAACTGGTCAAAGATAAGACCAAATTAACCATGAAACAAAAAGCCTTTTGCGACCTCATCATCAAGGGCAAGTTGGGAAGTCAGATCGAATGTTATATGGAGGTCTATGATGTGGCTCTAACCAAGGAGGGCAAGATACCTAAACACGCCCATGTGGATTGCAGTAGGTTAATGGCTCATCCTAATTGTTCCCTATATATAGCTAACGCCCTGAAGCGTAAGGAGACCAATGCAGTGGCTTCGACTACTCGAACGAGGAGTTATGTTCTTGAACAGCTTATGAAAGAGTCTAGGGAAGCAGACAGTGACAGTACGAGAGTCAGGGCATTGGAATTGTTAGGCAAGACAGTGAACCTATTCAGCGACACCTTGGAGATCAAGGAGAGCAGAACCAGTGATGATATTGAGCAAGAGATAGAGAGCAAAATAGAACAGCTATTAATAGAAGCAGACCAACCCCAATAAGTAGACCCCACTTTAAAGAATTGTTTCCCACACACATGAATGACCCCCACCCCCCAATATATAATGGAATAACTGACTAACATATATACATAGTGTTTTACTCATAATATGACCTAATTTCATAGACCCCCCCTATTATATATTGCATTTTGCTATCTTTTTTTGCCATATACCCCCTTTTTCAGGTAAAAAGGCTAGGAATCCTACCCCCCCCATAATATTTTTTAAAATTAAAGGTTGATTTTTATGTGAAGCCATGCAATATTGTATAATCTGTAGATATATATACCTACTACCCAGTGACTACTTATTAAGTGCCTACCTATATGTACCTATTAAGTTCTTTTATTTAAGAGTCATTACCTATTAGGTATATACTAGATAGTAAGTATGAATAAGAATCTACTAAGTAAAGTTAAAAACTTATCTGCTAATCAAAAGCAAGAACTTCTTTCCCTGTTAGAAGAATTAGATAAAGCCAAAGCAAGAGAAAAGTGTCATAACGACTTTATGCCATTTGTTAGGGAGATGTGGTCAGCTTTTATCCATGGTAAACACCATGAGATTATGGCGGATGCTTTCAAAAGAGTTGTTAAAGGTGATCTCAAGCGTTTAATTATCAATATGCCACCTCGACATACCAAGAGTGAGTTCGCTTCTTACCTATTACCTGCATGGTTTTTAGGTAAATACCCAGATAAGAAGATCATTCAGACTGCCCATACTGCTGAATTGGCTGTGGGTTTTGGTAGAAAGGTTAGAAACCTAGTTAATAGTACCGATTTTAAAGATATTTTTCCTGATGTTAGTTTGCAATCTGATAGCAAAGCTGCAGGAAGGTGGAATACAAACAAAGGTGGAGAGTATTTTGCGATAGGTGTAGGTGGTGCAGTTACTGGTAAAGGTGCTGATCTACTTATTATTGACGATCCCCATTCCGAGCAAGAGGGAGCTTCTGCAGACATCAATGTATTCAATCGTACCTATGAATGGTACACATCTGGTCCGAGACAGCGTTTACAACCGAATGGTTCTATCGTTGTGGTGATGACAAGATGGCACAATAAAGATTTAACAGGTCAAGTAGTCGATGCTAGTATAAAGCGTGGCGGTGCTGACCAGTGGGAAGTTATAGAGCTTCCTGCAATCATGCCTTCTGGAAACCCCCTGTGGGCAGAGTTCTGGAAGATGGAAGAATTACAGGCTTTGAAAGCCGAGCTACCCAACAGTAAGTGGATGGCTCAATATCAACAAGACCCAACCTCTGAGGAGGGAGCTTTAGTTAAGCGTAATTGGTGGCAAATATGGGAAAACAGAGAACCACCTGACTGTGAATTTATTATCCAGTCATGGGACACAGCTTTTATGAAAAATCAAAGAGCTGACTATTCTGCGTGTACTACATGGGGAGTCTTTTATAAAGAAGATGATGAGGGGATGGTTTCTCCTTTTGTTATTATGCTAGATGCTTATAAAGAACGACTAGAGTTTCCTGATCTTAAAAAGAGAGCAATGGAAAAATACCAAGCCTATAAGCCAGATGCATTTATTGTAGAAGCTAAAGCTGCTGGTATGCCGTTAATATTTGAATTACGAGCTATGGGTATACCTGTACAAGAATATACTCCTAGCAGAGGCAACGATAAGATATCAAGAGTCAATGCAGTTTCTGATTTGTTCGCTTCAGGAGTTATTTATGCTCCTGCAACTAGATGGGCAGAAGAAGTTATTGAAGAATTTGCTGGTTTCCCCAATATGGAACATGACGATTTAGTTGATAGCACTACGCAAGCTCTGTTAAGATTCAGACAAGGTGGTTTTATTCCATTACATTCAGATGAAGAAGATGAACCTTTGGAACATAATCGTATCGCAAACTATTACTAGGAGATTTAATTGGCTATAGAAAGACAACCAGCTACACCTGTAGAAGGAACAATAGAGCAAGAGCCTCAAGCAGAAGAGCTTACCATTGCTATAGAAAATCCAGACTCATTAGCCATCGAAACTGAAGATGGTGGCATGATCATTGACTTTGATCCTAATGCTAAAGAAATAGGCGATGTAGAATTTGATTCTAATTTAGCAGAACATATAGATGATGACATCTTACAAGAGTTAGGCTCTAAACTTATTGGAGATTATACTGGCGATAAAGATTCACGATCAGAATGGGAAGAAACCTATACTAAAGGTTTAGATCAGCTTGGACTCAAGATAGAAGAAAGAACAACACCTTGGTCAGGAGCTTGTGGTGTATTCCATCCAATGCTTAGTGAAGCAGTAATACGCTTTCAATCTCAATCAATTACAGAAATGTTTCCTGCTGCTGGACCAGTCAGAACTAAGATAGTAGGAAAAATAACTGAAGAAAAAGAAAAACAATCACAAAGAGTAGAAGATTACTTAAATTATTTACTGACATATGAAATGTCAGAATACAGAACTGAAACAGAAAAGATGTTATTTTCTTTACCTTTGGCAGGTTCTGCGTTTAGAAAAGTTTATTTTGATCCTAGCTTAGATAGACCTAGTTCTATCTTTGTACCAGCAGAAGATGTTATCGTGAACTATGGAGCAAGTGATTTAGAAACTTGTGAAAGAGCTACCCATGTTATGCGTAAATCTTCTAATACAGTTAGAAAAATGCAAGTTAATGGGTTCTATAGGGATGTAAATATACCTGATGGTTCACAGAAAGACTCTGATATTACCAAGAAATATAACGAAATTACTGGTGAATCAGACACTTTTAACTACGATCAAAGCCATACAATACTAGAAATGCAGGTAGATTTAGACCTAGAAGGGTTTGAAGATACTGATGATTCAGGAGAAGAAACAGGTATCGCTATACCTTATGTTGTCACTATCGATTATCCAAGTGGCATTATTCTTAGTATACGCAGAAACTATTATGAAGATGACTCTGCAAAAATAAGAAGGATGCATTTTGTACATTACCAATACTTACCAGGATTAGGTTTCTATGGGTTTGGTTTAATACATATGGTGGGTGGATTAGCTAAATCAGCTACATCCATATTGAGACAATTAGTTGATGCAGGTACTTTAAGCAATCTACCTGGTGGTTTAAAAGCTAGAGGACTTAGAATCAAGGGAGATGATACTCCTATCATGCCTGGTGAATTTAGAGATGTTGATGTACCAGGTGGTGCTATTAGAGACAACATTACATTCTTACCATACAAAGAACCATCAGGAACTCTTTACCAGCTATTAGGAAATATAGTAGAAGAAGGTAGACGATTTGCCAGTATGAATGATATGAAAATATCTGACATGAACAATCAAGCACCTGTTGGAACTACACTAGCATTACTAGAAAGAAATCAAAAAGTTATGAGTGCTGTGCAATCTAGACTCCATGCTTCTATGCGTAAAGAATTTGATATTTTGGTTGGCATTGTAAAAGACTTTACAGAACCTGCTTATCCATATGAAACAGATGAAGGAGAAAGCATTAAAGCAGAAGATTTTGATAATAGAGTAGATGTATTACCAGTATCTGATCCTAATGCAGCGACAATGGCTCAAAGAATTATGCAGTATCAAGCTGCTATGCAATTGGCTCAGTCATCTCCTGATATGTATAACTTACCTGAATTACACAGACAGATGCTTAATGTATTAGGCATTGAAGATGTAGAAGATATTATTCCAGATGTAGATGATGTTAATCCAGTTGATCCAGTTACTGCGGTGCAAAACATTATTACTGGTAAACCAGTTAAAGCATTTATAGATCAAGATCATGAAGCACATATTGCAGTTATTACATCAGCACAGCAAGACCCACAAATACAACAACTTGTAGGTCAAAGTCCAAATGCTGCAAGAATACTTGCTGCAGGTTCAGCTTATATAAATGAGCATTTATCAATGCAATATAGAAAAGAAGTTGAAAGAGAGATGGGTATAGAACTTCCACCAGAAGGTGAGCCAATACCAGCAGATGTTCAGAAGCGTATATCAAGTCTTGTAGCAGAAGCAGCTAAACGAGTCTTAGGGACTTCACAAGCAGAAGCTGAACAACAACGAGTACAAGAACAACTTAAAGACCCACTGATTCAAGCTAAAGAAAAAGAAGTAGCAATTAAAGAAGCACAAGCAAAAGCTAAAATGGATATAGATGAAGGCAGATTAATGCTTGATGCTACCAAAGCTAAAACAAATGCACAGTTACAAGAAGCTAGATTACAACAAGAAGGCGAAATAGCTGGTGCTAAAATAGGACAGCAAGTTGCTAGTGATTTGCTATCACAAGAGGCTGAAAAAGAAAAAAAAGCTGTAAAAGATTTTAAAACAGGTGTTGACATAGTTAAGGATATGATTAAAGATAGCAAATAGTATGGGTAAAGATATCACCGAGCTATCACTATCAGAACATCTGAAGTTAAAGTATCGTAGTTTGATGAATGAACACGCTGATCATATTGCTACAGGAGCTTGTAAAAATTTTCCTGATTATCAAAAAATGGTTGGTGTTATCGAGGGAATTGCCCTTGCAGAACGAGAACTATTAGATTATATCGAAAGAGTTCTCGAACAATAGGAAACTCGACTCCTAAAGTCGTGCAAAAAATATGAGTAAAAAAGAAGCAGTAAACATTATAGAACCAGAAAGTGTTGACACTCCAATTGTAGATGAAGATATAAAGAGCCAACTGCCTGAACCAAAAGGTTGGAAGATTCTTATAGCTATGCCTAGAATTGATGAAAAAACCGATGGTGGTATTATCAAAGCAACCACTACTTTAAAAGATGAAGAAGTTAGTAATATCTGTGGATATGTTTTAAAGCTAGGTGATGAATGTTATAACGACACTAAAAGATTTCCAAGTGGACCTTGGTGCAAACAAGGTGACTGGGTTGTATTTCGTGCTTACTCAGGAACTCGCATGAAAATGTATGGACAAGAATTTCGTTTAATTAATGATGACACTGTGGAAGCAGTAGTCGATGATCCAACAGGAGTAGTAAGAGCATGAGTAAAACAGAAATAATTAATGAAGAACCTAATTTTGACGAACCTGCAGTTCAAACAAAAGAAGATCAATTCTTTGGTAAACAAACTGAAATTGATAATAAAATTCCAGATAACTTAGAAGTTGAAATCATAGATGATACTCCTAAAAAAGATCAAGGGAAAAAACCTAGAGCAGAAGATGTACCAGTAGAAGTCGATGACGATGAAGTTGATAAAGAAATAGCTGATTACAGCAAAAGAGCTGCAGATCGTATAGCTAAAATTAAATACGAGTATCACGAAGAACGCAGAGCAAAAGAAGCAGCAGCAAGAGAATCAAAAGAAGCTGTTGAAAGACTGCAAACAATGATGTCTGAAAACCAAAGACTACAAGCTATGGTTGATCAAGGCGGAGAAGTCTTAAACAAACAAGCACATAACAATGCTTTATGGGCAAAACAAAATGCTCAAGCAGAATTTAAGAAAGCCTATGATGAAGGCGATGCTGATGCCATGTCTAAAGCACAAGAGATGGTAACTAAAGCTACTCTTGCAGAACAGCAATCTATGAATATGGCAGAAAATGTTCAAGCAGAAATAGCAAAAAAATTACCTGCAGAACAACCAGTACAACAAACACAAGAACTAGACCCTGAAATGAAAGCATGGTCAAGTAAAAATCCTTGGTTTATGAGCACAGTACCTGAACATCAAGAAATGACTTCATATGCTTTAACCATTGATCAAAGACTTCGCAATCAGGGAATACTTCCTGAACAAGATGCACAAAAATATTACGCAGAAGTAGATAAAAATATGCGTAATGAATATCCAAATTTCTTTGGTGTTCAAGTAGAACAGACTCAAGAAGTAGTCCATGAAACAGGAACACCAAAACGACAACCTTCAACAGTTGTTGCATCCGCCACTAGGGATAGCGGAAATAAAAAACCCTCGCAAGTTCGTCTGACTCAGACCCAAGTTCGTTTAGCACGACAACTTGGTATAACACCTGAGCAGTATGCAAACCAATTATTACAGGAGAAAGTATAATGTCAGATAAAACTAACAATGAAGAAACTCATAAATCAGAAGAAGTTAAAGCTGACTCTCCTGAAGAACAAGTGCGTACTCCAAGGAGTTTAGAAAGTCGAGAAATCGATCAAAAACCAATGAATTGGGATAACATAGGTAATCTTCCAGAGCCTGATCCACAAGATGGATGGGTATTTAGATGGGTCAGAACAGCCTTATTAGGGCAAACTGATAATCCAAATGTTTCTAGAAGAATGAGAGAAGGGTGGCAACCAGTCCGACTTGAAGATCATCCAGAGCTTCAAATACATATGATGGATCACAATTCAGAATGGGCAAAAAAAGGTCATGTTGAAATAGGCGGACAATTATTATGCAAAATGCCGAAAGAAAGAGCAGATGCTAGAGATAAACACTTTAGTGATTTAGCTAAATCTCAGTCAGAAACTGTAGATAATGCTTATTTTAAAGACCAAGATAATCGAATGGCGACCAAACAAGTGTTTGAACGCAAATCGAGGACAACTTTTGGGAAAGATTCTTAGAATCTTTTGTAATTTTATTTTAACAAGGAGACAATTATGTCAACTACAGCAGCTCCATATGGAGCAAGACCTGTAGGTACTGTTGTTGGAAGCCCTTACCAAGGAAAAATTACCCATTATAAAATCAAAAATGCATATGGAACTTCTATATTTTATGGCGATTTTGTGAAATGGGGTGATGATAATCCTAATACCACTATCCAAAAAGATACTGGTACTACAGCTTGTACACCTATTGGTGTATTTCTTGGTTGTGCTTACACTGACCCTACCACAAGTCAATTCACACCAAATCAATATTTCCCAGCATCAACTGCTGCGGATGATATTGTTGCGTATGTTGCTACCGATCCTTTTATTATCATGCAAATGCAAGGCGATGAAACTCTTGGTCAAGATGACTTGGGCAAGAATTGTGCAGTCGTGCAAACTGCTGGTAGTACAGCTATCGGAAATAGCAAAAACGCAGTTGATGGGAGCACAGCAGCTACCACCAATACACTACCTGTAAAGATTATCGACTTTGTCGATGGTCCTGATAGTGCTATAGGTGATACTTATACTGATGTGCTAGTAATGTTTAATGTAGGGCATCAAATGCTCAACACCACTGGCGTAGGCTAGGAGTAAATAATGGCAGCTATATCAAGAGCTAATGAGCTCAAGCAACTGTTACCTGGACTTAACGCCTTGTTTGGTGAAGAGTATGGTAACTACGAAAACGAGCACGAAGAAATTTATGTTTCAGAAAATTCCGAGAGATCATTTGAGGAAGAACTAAAACTATCTGGATTCGGTGCAGCACCAGTAAAAGATGAGGGAGCAACCATTAGTTGGGACACTGCTCAAGAAACTTTTGTGGCTCGTTACACACACGAAACTATTGCAATGGGATTTGCAGTTACTGAAGAGGCTATGGAAGATAATCTATATGTTTCTTTAAGTGCTAGATATACCAAAGCATTGGCTCGTGCAATGGCTTACACAAAACAAGTGAAAGGAGCTTATCCATTAAATAATGGATTCTCAACTACTTTCTCTTCAGGTGATGGTGTTGCATTATTCAGCACATCTCACCCACTTGTAAGTGGCGGAACTAACAGCAATAGACCTTCTACAGGAGCTGACTTGAATGAAACATCGTTAGAAAATGCGATCATTCAAATTGGCAAATGGACTGATGAAAGAGGTCTTAAAATTGCAGCTAGAACCAAAAAGTTAATAGTACCTGCTGATCTTCAGTTTGTTGCTACTAGACTTTTACAGAGTGACTATAGAGTTGGCACTGCTGACAATGACATCAACGCTATCAAAACTAATGGAGTAATTCCAGAAGGTTATTCAGTTAATCATTATTTAACTGATACTAATGCTTTCTTTATTACTACTGATGTTCCAGATGGCATGAAGCATTTTGTCAGAGCACCTATGACAACATCTATGGATGGTGATTTTGAAACTGGTAATGTTAGATACAAAGCTAGAGAAAGATATTCCTTTGGAGTATCTGATCCACTTGGTATCTTTGGTTCACCAGGTAGTTCGTAAGAACATTTAAGGGGGAGCTTATGTTCCCCCTTTTTTTATTCTAGGGAATTTTTTTAATTTATCTATTGACTGCCCTAGCAGACTTGCCAAGACAATAGATTCTTTTCCTTTAGGAGGAAAATATGGCGAATACAACTTTTAATGGACCAGTTAGGTCCGAAAATGGTTTTGAACAAATCAGTATAAATTCAACTACTGGTGCTGTTACAACCAATTTAGATGTTGATACAAGTGGTAATATTACTACTACAGGATATGTTTCTTCATATTCTAATATAGAAAGTATTACAAGTGCTACACATAGCGTTGAGTCAACTGACTCTGGTAAAGTGTATACTTTAAACAGAGCAGCAGGTATTGTAGTAACACTACCTACCGCAGCAGCAGGACTTAATTATACATTTATAGTGGGCACAACCTTTACAGGTGCAGGACAAATTAATACGGATAATGCCAGTGACTTATTTTCTGGTTTTGCTCATATTTTTGATCCAGCAACTGCAACAGATATGAATACATTTATTCCTGATGCTAGTGATGACGATACCATTGATTTAGGTACGGCAGCACAGGGTTGGCTTGTAGGCGGAATTATTCGTTTAAAAGCAACTACAGCAGCAGTATGGCACTGTGAAGCCTTTCTTCATGGTGATGGTACACTAGCTACTCCATTCGAGTAAGGAGTAAATTATGGCTGATGCAGTAACTTCACAAACCATCCAAGATGGTGAAAGAAACTGTATTATGAAGTTTACCAATGTCAGCGATGGTACTGGCGAATCCGCAGTAGCTAAAGTAGATGTATCTGCTTTAGCTACTAACTCTGAAGGTGTTTCATGTTCAGAAGTTAGAGTGATGCGTGTAAGCCATGCCATTGTTGGTATGTCAGTCCAAATGTTTCTTAATGCTACATCTAATGTTCTACTTATGGAACTAGCTGAAAGTAGTAATGGACATATGGACTTTCAAGATTTTGATGGACTTCCAAATAATGCAGGAAGTGGTAAGAATGGAGATATTCTTTTTACCACTATAGGTCATAGCTCAGGAGATACTTATTCTATTGTTTTAGAAATGGTTAAAGTATATTCTGATTAATCGGAGATATTATGAAATATATTATTTCAGAAACAGGTGAATTTCCACCTCAATATAAAGTTCTTCAAGAAGGTCAAGATGGAATATGGAAACCAATTTTTGGTCCTGATCCTGATCTTGAAGATGCTCAACGAAAAGTTGCAGAATTACAACCTGTTAAAAAGGCTGTAAAAAAAGCAGCAGAGCCAAAAAAGGAAACACCTAAGAAAGCTCCAGCTAAAAGAGGTAGACCAAAAAAAACTGCTACTAAAAAGTAGCGTAACTCACTTTGTTTATAGTACCCTTATATAGGGTACTATAACTATTTAATTTAAAAGGTAACAATATGCCAAGAAAAAATGCAGGAATGTGGAGAAATAAAAATTCTTCTACTAGAAAAAAAGCTACACCTTACAGAAATACAGGCGTAACAGAAGTTGGGAAAGAAGCCAAAACCCAATCGTACAAAGAATATGTACAAAAAAAGTTTGGTGGTGGAATGACTAAAGGAATGTGGGTTGGTGGTCGAACAAACCCAATTAAAGGTGGTAAATCTCCTAGCACTCCTGGAGGTATTGATAAAATAAGAAGGTGGCGTGATCGAAATCCAGACCCTGTATTACCAAGAGGTAAAAGAGGAAAAGGTCCTGGTGTTTAATAATGCCATTAAGTGTAGGTAGGTCTAGAAAATGTATAAGCAATAATATAAAAACGCTTAAAAAAGAAGGCAAACCACATAAACAGGCTATAGCTATTGCTTTGCAAAAAGCTGGTAAAAAATAAAGGTAATTAAATGGCAACAAGTGGTACAACAACATTTAATCTAGACATGAGTGAAATCATGGAAGAGGCTTATGATCTTTGTGGTTTAGAGCTTCGTTCAGGTTATAGCTATAGAAGTGCAAAAAGAGCACTTAATCTTGTATTTTTAGAATGGCAAAACAAAGGTCTTAACTTATGGACCATAGAACAAGGTTCAGCAACCCTTACTGCAGGTACAAGTAGTTATACAGTAGATTCAAGTGCATTAGATATTGTAGATGTTTTTATCAGAACTGATGCAGCAGATACTGATAAACAATTTGATCAAAGATTAAATCGTATATCTAGAACAGAATATGCACATCAAGCCAGTAAATTAACACAATCAAAGCCTACACAATTTTTTGTAGATAAAGATAATGATGCAGTAAAGATAGTTCTTTGGGCAACACCAGACTCTGCACAAACATATACCCTTGTTTATGATTATGTAAAACGCATAGAAGATGTTGGAACAGTAGGTACTAATAATGCAGATGTTCCTTCAAGATATCTTCCTTGTTTAACTTATGCTTTAGCATATAACTTAGCTTGTAAATCACCTGAAGCTCAACAAAGAGTTCCTATGATTAGACAGCGTTACATGGAGTTATGGGAAGAAGTAACTGAAGCCGATAGAGAAAAAGCTCCAGTTAAATTTGTTCCTGATGTTAGTTTTTATCAATAATGTTTGAAAAATTATTACAACTTTATTATAGAATTACTAAAGAAGAGTATGAAATAAGAGTTGTTGAATATGATAAAGAAGGCGACATGAGTAATACTTTTACTATTAGATTAAAAAAAATTATTAAAATTAATAATACTTATTTAAGAGGCGTAGATTTAGATGGTAATTCATACATTAAATCTTCTATTAATCCATTTAATTACACTATTAGGAAAATATACTAATGTATGCAAAAGGTAAAAAAGCTCTAGGAATATGTGATCGTTGTGGTTTTTCCTATAAGTTAAATAATTTAAGATACGAAATTATAGATAGCAAAAGAAGTGGTTTGCGTGTATGCAATGAATGTTTTGATGAAGATCAACCACAACTTAAACTGGGTGAAATAGACACCAGTGATAATCAAAGTCTTTATAATCCTAGAGTAGATACAGGAGAAAAGGAATCAACTTCATATTTTGCTTTTAATCCAATTGGTGGTGGAGTCACAGAGTTTGGCTCAAGCACAATGGGATTAAGTATTAAAGGCGAAATAGGCAAAATAACAGTGAGCACATCATGAGTTGGACATATACAACATTAAAATCAGCTATACAAGATTATACGCAAAATACAGAATCAACATTTGTTGCTGATTTAGCAACAATTATTACTCAAGCAGAACAAAGAATTATTAAGTCTGTTGAGTTACCAAATTTTAGAAAAAATGTTACTGGAACTTTAACTTCTGGCAATCAGTATTTATCATCTCCAAGTGATTATTTATATCCTTATTCTTTAGCTGTTTTAGATGGCGACAGTAATTATAGCTATCTTTTAAATACAGATGTTAGTTTTATAAGAGAGGCATACCCATTAACTTCTACTACAGGAACTCCAAAACATTACGCACAATTTGATGATGATACATTTATTATCGGTCCAACGCCTAGTTCAGGTTTTACAGTAGAACTACATTATTTTTATATACCTGAATCTATATCAGCTTCTGCTGATGGTACAAGTTGGCTAGGAACAAATGCACCAGAAGTATTACTTTATGCTTGTTTATGTGAAGCCTATACCTTTATGAAAGGTGAGCCAGATATAATGATAAATTATGAAAAAAGATTTCAAGAAGCCTTACAAAGACTTACATTAGAATCAGATGGATATAACAGAAAAGATGCTTACAGAGATGGACAACGAAAAATTAATGCCTAATGAGCCTATAAAAGAATTAGAAGGCAAAGATATTGCAATTGTAGCTATGGGTCAAAGTCAAATAGACTTTCATCTTTCCCAAGTACACAGTGTAGAATTTGATGAAGTTTGGGCAATAAATGCAATGATAGGCATATTACCTAATATAGATAGAGCATTTATTTTAGACCCAATGAGTAGATTTTTAGACACTGAAGATGCTGGAACAATGACAGCTATGATGCGAAAAACTTTGCCTCAATGTGATTTTCCAATTTATACCTGTGAACTAGATGAAAGAGTACCTTCTGTAAGAGAATATCCAATAGAATCAATAATTAAAGACTTAGATTGTGCTTACTTTAACAATACAATAGCTTATGCTATAGCTTTTGCTTTATGGAATAAAGTGAGTAATATCTCTATTTTTGGTGTAGATTTTACTTATAAAACCAATATGCATTTTGCAGAAGCTGGTAGGTCATGTGTAGAATTTTGGTTATCTAAATGTATTAATGCAGGAATAAAATTAGGCATAGCACCACGATCAACTTTATTAGATACTGATATAGGTTTAGAAGAAAAACTATATGGTTATCATAGATTGACTGATCCAAAGGTTGCATATCAAAATGGTGCTGGAATAAAAGTATGTAATTTATCTGATATTGAGTTACAACCAGAACCCAAACCAGTTGGTATAATTAACCGACATGATTTAAAACTAAATCCTGTAGAACCAGGTAAGTATTAAAATGTTTTCATTAGAATCAAAAGCAAAAATTGCTGATTTAGGTGTGAAAACAACGCAGAACAGAGGGCACACTATAGAAGAAATTGCTGAAATGGCAGTTAATAAAATAGTTTCTGTAGGTGATCAAGCTCCTGCACCCATAAGGGCACAAGCTCATGCATTTAAAGATGCGTGTAAGAAAATAATTATGTATTATATGCATGAAGCGGTAAAAAACCACATTTGTACAATATGTAATCAATTAGAACAACAAGGTCATAAAGACCTAGCAAATATAATAAGGAGACTATAATGGCAATATCACAAGCAATGTGTACGAGCTTTAAAAAAGAATTAATGGAAGCAAAACACAATTTCTTACTTTCAGGAGGGAATACCTTTAATTTAGCACTGTATACTAGCAGTGCCACTATGAGTGCTTCTACAACTGCATATTCAAGTTCACAAGAAGCTAGTGGTACTAATTACACTGCAAAAGGAGCTAGTTTAACAAGAATTGATCCGACAACATCTGGTACAACTGCGTTTACTGATTTTGCAGATTTAACTTTTGGAACAGCAACAATAACTGCTAGAGGATGTATGATTTTTAATGACTCTGCATCAGGTGATCCAGCAGTTGCTGTGTTTGATTTTGGTGGAGATAAAACATCTACAGCAGGAAGTTTTACTATAACTTTCCCAACAGCAGATGCATCTAACGCAATTATCAGAATAGCCTAGGAGTTTAAATGGCAACAGGATGGGGTCGAAGCACTTGGGGATCAGGTCCGTGGGGAGCTACGGCTGTTTCTGTAGCTTTAACAGGATTAGCAGGAACTTCAGCTTTAGGTTCTGAAACAGTCACAGGAGATGCAAATGTAACAGAAACTGGTATTAATGCCACAGGAGCAGTAGGAACAGCAATTGCTTCAGGCGTTGCAATTACTGGAGTTAGTGGTAATGCTTCTACCATAGGACTTGGTGATGAAACAGTAATTTGTGATGCTAATGTTTATCCTACAAATGTAGTAGGAACTACAGCATTAAATAGTGTAAGTTTAGTAACTAATAATATATTACCTATAACTCTTGGAGCAGCTACAAGTTCTTTAGGATCAATAAGTATTATTATCGCAGTAAATGTAGATATAAATAATACTGATGTATTGGCTACAGGAGTAATAGCAGATATTTTAGTTTGGGGTTTAATAGATGATTCTCAAACTCCTAATTATTCAACAATAAGCACTTCACAAACACCTAACTATTCAACAGTAAATACTTCACAAACTCCTAATTGGGATGAAGTAGCTTAATAATATATAATTTTTTTAACGAGGAAAATCAATGGCAAGTACATATGTAAACAACCTAAGACTCAATGAAATGGCTACTGGCGATGGTAGTGGAACTTGGGGTACAACAACTAATACTAATTTAGAATTAATTGGTCAAGCACTGGGTTATGGCACTAGAGCCATAGCAAATGCTTCTACTGATAATATCACTATCGCAGATGGAGCTTCTGATTCCGATAGAGCGATGTATCTTAAACTAACAGGTGGTGGTCAGGCTTGTACTGTAACTCTGTTACCAAATACTGCATCTAAAGTATGGATGATGGAAAATGCTACTTCTTATACACTTACATTTACACAAGGGAGTGGAGCAAATGTAGCAATTTTAGCAGGTGAAACAAAAATTATAGCTACTGATGGAGGAGGTTCAGGTGGTATTGTTTATGATGTATTAACAGATACAAATTTAGCAGGAACAACCAAAACAGCAGCATTAACTAACGCAGGAGCTTTATCTAATCAAGGAACTTTAACTGTAGGTGTCGATGATACTGGTTATGATGTTAAATTGTTTGGTGCTACCTCTGGCAATTATATGCTTTGGGATGAAAGTGCTGATTCACTTTTGGTTAATGGCGATATTGATATGGTCACTAATGGCAATCGTATTGATCTTGATACTGATAATGACACTAGCATAAGAGCTTCAGCAGACGATACCATAACAATAGAGGTTGGCGGTTCTGATTTAATTGCCCTTACTAGCACTTCTACATTTTCTTGTCCACTTACAGTTGGCGTTAATGATACAGGACATGATGTAACATTTTTTGGAGCTACTTCAGGTCAAAAAGTTTTTTGGGATGAGTCAGCAGACACCCTCTACCAGACTTGCACAGTTGATATTGATGGTACAGTCACAGTTGGCGTTGATGATACTGGTTACGATGTAAAATTCTTTGGAGCTACTGCTAGTGCTTATATGTTATGGGATGAGTCTGCCGATGATTTGATTTTGGCTGGTGCTGCTAGAGTAGTTGTACCTGCTAGTGGGTTCGTTATAGGAAGCACTGCTGTAACAACTACAGCAGCAGAATTAAACTTATTAGATGCAATTACTAGAGGTTCAATTATTGTTGGTAATGCTAGTGGAGCTTCAGCATTATTGGCAGTTGGTTCTAATGGTCAAGCATTAGTAAGTGATGGAACAGATATTAGTTGGGGTGCAGCAGGAGCAACAACTCTAAATGGTTTAACAGACTGTAAAACATTTGGCACTGAATCCTTGATGATTGGTGATGCCTCAACAGGCACAATAGATGCAGCAAATTATAATACTGGTGTAGGCATAGATATATTTGCAGCTTTAACCACAGGCGATAATAACACTGTCGTTGGTAATGGTAGTGGAGCAGCACTAACTTCAGGTGCAGGTAATGTGTTTTTAGGAAAAGATACAGGATTGGCGACTACCACAGGACCAAATAATGTGTTTATAGGATTAAATGCTGGTAAAGCTCTAGTATCAACAGAAGATAACATAGCTATTGGGTCAGGTGCTTTAGATGGTGCGAGTAGCACTTCGTGTTCTCAAGTAATAGCCATTGGAACTGATGCAGGTGGAGGAGCATTAGCAGGATATAACAATGTATTTATAGGTTATCAATCAGGTTTAGTAGCTACTTCAACCCTTCAAAATACTGGAGTGGGTGGTAAAACATTTTTAGCACTAACTACAGCAAATGAAAACACTGCTTTTGGTTATGAATCTTCTGAGCAAATGACTACTGGCACAGGAAATGTAACGATGGGTTTCCAAGCAGGAGATGACATAACAACTGGAAGTTACAATGTTGTTATCGGCTATGATAGTGCCAACGGCATGACTACAGGACCAAGCAATGTGGTTATTGGAGCACAAGTCTGTGATGGTGCAACAGAGATTGAGAAATGTGTAATGATAGGAAGATTAGCAACTCACTCTGCTACTAATAATGATTCAATGATTGTTATTGGGTACAACTCAACAGGCAAGGGCGATTCGACAGGATTTATTAATGCAGGAGGTGGAGCTAACTATGCAGGGAATAATTCAGCATCGTGGTCAACTACTTCTGATAGAAGAATTAAAAAGAACATCACTGATAACACTATAGGTCTTGATGAAATTAATCAAATACAGGTTAGGAACTTTGAATATAGAACAGTAGATGAAATAGTAGATTTTGATAATGCAGAAGCAGCAGTCGTAGAAAAAGAAGGACTTCAACTTGGTGTTATTGCTCAAGAGATAGAGGAGGTTTTACCTAATGTTGTTTCAACAACTTCTCAAGGCGTAAAATCTGTAGACCCTGATAATATTACATGGCATCTAGTTAATGCAGTACAAGAATTATCAACACAGGTGGAAACACTTAAACAAGAGGTGGAAACACTCAAAGCAGGAGAATAATATGGCAAGTCAAACAGTCGCACATTGTTTATTAGCAGCAACAGATTCAGTAACACTTATTAATGCAATAAATGGTGGAACTAAAGATGTAACAGGTATGAGCCAAGCAGAAATAAATGCAATGGTTCAGCGTAATGTTGATCATCTTGGAACTATTCTAGCTTATGATGGAACACATGATCAGCCAGATGTAGCAGGTTCAGCAAGTGATAAAACTTCATACACTACTGCGATAACAGTAGGTAATCAATACATCACAGATAATTCATAAAGGAGAAATTATGGCTAAATCAGAAGAAAAGGTAATCTTTATTAATGATGTTGAACTTAAGGAGTCAGATATGACTGATAAACAAAAATACTTTACTCAACAAGTTCAAGATTTAACTAACAAACAAACAAGATTACAATTTGAATTAGATCAAGTTAATGCTTCTTTAGGCGTGTTTAAACAGGCTTTAATAGATAGCACTAAAGAAGTGTCAGAAGAAGTTTTAAAGGAAAAGGAGTAATTATGTGGCAAAAAATTAAAGATTGGTTTATGGATGGCTACGAAAGAGTAAGAGCTAGAGATATTAGAGGCAGATATGTTGGAGATGATCCTAGTACCAAAAAGAATGAAGCCTATACTCTTAAAAAGAAAAAATCATCTGTAAGAAAATAACATGGCTACTGCAAAAGAATCTTTTGCCAAAATAACAGCTCATGAAAGAGAGTGTGCTATTAGGTATGAAAATATTGAAAAAAGATTAGATCAAGGACAAACAAGATTTAGTAAGTTAGAAAATATGATTTGGGGATTATATGTTCTTCTTATTACATCAGGCGTTATTGCAGGAATATTTGGAATATAGAAATGTCAGAAGAAATACAAACTAAAAAAGTTAATTTAGAATTAGATATAGATACCAGTATTAATAATATTGGTATTAATCCTTATCAAAAATCAATTCATCTAGCCAAAGCTGTAGATGCTTGGCGTATATTTCCAAGAATATTTCTCAGCGTTTATATGTTTTTACTTTATTACTCAACTATGTGGTTTATGAGTTTAGAAGAACCTAGCCTAGAACAGTCAGGTCTTATATCTATTATTGTAGGTGCAGGAGCTGCTTGGTTTGGTTTATATAGTGGTACATCCTCTAGTTCTAAATCATTTAAAGGCGATCAGTAATGGTAATGGAAAAAAAATCTGAAGGTCTTAATACTCAATTAATAGCTAAAAATCTTAATCAGCTAATTTTTGAAAAAGAATTTAATCCAAAATTATCACTTTCACAAAATTTTGAAAATATAGCTGATGCTGCTAGAAACAAAAAAGAATATAAAACTAAAGAATTTGATCCACTTGGTATATCTAGTGCAACACAATTCAAAAGATATACTATAGGAGATAAAAATGCACCTAAATTAAAATTTGGTTTAGGTTTAAGTTTAGAAGATACTGCATCACAATATCATGCTCCATTAATTAAAGAATATGATGCAAAAAAACATTTATTAAATTTTTTAATAGAACAAGAAAATAAATATAAATCTGGTGGTTTGTTTATGAACTATGGAGATTATGAAAGGAAATTAATATAATGTATGAATATGGTTGCACAGTCACTAGAGTGGTTGATGGCGACACTATTGATGTTGTTCTTGATCTTGGTTTTTCTATTCTTCACAAGTGTCGTGTTCGTCTTTATGGGATTGATACACCTGAAAGCAGAACAAGAGATAAAGATGAAAAAGCTAGAGGTAAAATAGCTTCTAAATTTCTCAAAGATGCCATTGATAGTGGAGAAAAAGTAGTTTTACGATCTAAACTAAAAGATTCTAAAGGCAAGTATGGTAGAGTTTTGGGAGAAGTTATTGTAGATAATATTAATATTAATGTTTCTATGATTGAAAACTATTTAGCTGTTAAATATTCTGGTCAAAGCAAGGTTGATATTAAAGCTGAACATCTAATTAATAGAGATAAACTTATAGAATTAGGAGTATTTATTCCAAATGAAGAATAATATTTACCAGTCATTTATATTTCTAGGAATTATATTTTTTAGTTTTGGTTTGGAAGCACAGTCTAGCCAACAAACAGGCACAGCTTGTACTAATGGAACAGAATTTTGTGAGAATAATAATCTTTATACCTCAAATAATACGACCACAAATAATACCAATTCTAATACGAACACGAACACCAACTCCAATACGAATGTGAACACTACAACTGCGACAAATAATAATACAAACTCAAATACAAATTTAAACACTTCGGTAAATACGAGCACTAATTCCAATACGAATGTAAATTCCAACACCAATGTCAGCACAAACGCAAATACAAATGTGAATACGAATGTAAACACTTCTACGGCAACCAGTACATCAAATAATACGAATCAGAATACTAATATTAACCAAAGCACATCAACATCTAATTCAACTGTCAATTCAACAGTTAATCAGAATGTAAACAATACGAACAATTCAACTTCATCAAACACCAATCAAAATACTAATGTAAATCAGTCAACTTCTGAATCAAATGTGCAGACCAATAATGTTAATCAGAACAATAACAATTCCACATCAGAAAATACAAACAGAAATATTAATGAATCTAATAGTACGCAAACCATAAATCAAAACATTAAATCAGAAGCTCCACCTGCTAGTGCTATTGCTCCATCTATAATGTCTTATTCACAGGACTTATGTACAGTAGGTAGATCAGGTGCATTTCAAGGTCAAGTATTTGGTTTCTCAAGTGGTAGAACAGTTACAGATAAAAACTGCGAAAGGTTAAAATTATCCAAGTATCTATATGATATGGGAATGAAAGTAGCATCAGTTGCTTTGCTTTGCCAAGATAAACGAGTGTTTCAAGCTATGTTTATGGCAGGTACTCCTTGTCCATATGAAGGTAAAATAGGCAAAGATGCAAACGCTGCATGGCAGGCAAACCCACAAAAAAGACCTGATAAAGATGATGCTTTAAAAGAATATATTGCTCAATGTACTCACGAATCAAACCCCAATAGAGAAAAACTAAATAAAGATGTAGTTAGTGCTGTGAAAACTATCTATACAAGGAAAACCAAAACTAATAAACAATGCAAAAAAGAATTTTATGCACAATAGCCTGTTTATTCAGTCTTAATGTATCAAGTGATTATATTTATGAAGCTAATCAAAGTTTATATAACTTACAAATTAATTCATCAGGTTCAACAGGACTAGGTTCAAATGATGATTCAGTATCAGCAGCTTTTGATTTAGGTTTTACTTTTACTTTTTATGGTAATGATTTTACTAAAGCAAGGATGGCTACCAATGGCTGTTTGCACTTTAATCTAACAGGCAGTTATTGTGGGGATTACACCCCTGATCCTTTACCGCAATACACCAACACTTTATTTCCATTCTGGACTGATCTAATAAAAGATGGGGGTTCAGCTATGAAAGCTAAAGCCTTTGATGACTATACCATTTTTGGTTGGTATAACATGAGAGAATACAACCGAGCTAATTCCGACAACAGCATAGAAGTTTGGTTATACCCTAATAATACTTATGAGTATCGCTATGGCGAATTAGATATTATTAGCCATGATGTTTTAATAGGAGAACAGGGAAGTACCTCACAGATTTACACCTACCATTTCTTTGACGAGTGTAATACAGGTACTACTAATATTTCAGGAACTTGTGTAAGTTATGATTGGAACTCCAGTAGCAATGCAGTAAATACTTTATTGGAAGATGGTGGTTCTTTGTATGGTGATGGTACTGATCAATCGCTTTGTGCAACTGTACCTTTAACTTCAGTGAATTGTGCTGGTTATGCAGCAGCTTATCTAGTTCAACAATGTGCATTAAATTCTTTATATGATGATGAGTGTGATGGTTACGCAGCAGCTTATTTAACGCAACAATGTAATGTATCTCAACTTTATAGTCAGGAATGCCCTAACTATTGGTCTGCTTATGATGACCAACAATGTGATGATGACCCTCAATATGCACCTTTTTGTGCAGGTTATACAACAGAAGCATCAGTAGCCTATTTTAACGAAGATCAATTTGATTATGATTATGGATTTACTGAAGATGATATGTGGTATGACGAAGAATATGATGAATGGTTAGACCCCAATGACCCCTGTTATGAAAATAACTGTGTAGATTTTACTGATGCAGATTGGTATGCCCTAGATGTAGAACAGTTTGGTCAAGAGCAAGTTGATGATTGGTTTGGCACAGAGATAACTTTTAATGATACTGGTATGGTTGAGTGGGATTCAACGCCTATAGCATCTTATGATGATATAGATGTAATGATGGATGTATGGGATATTGAGCAAGAACAACATTATCAAGACGAAATATTATTAGAAGAATTTATATTCCAAGAAACGCTTTTAGTTGAAGATTACAGTGAGCCTGAAACCTTTATAGAATTTAATAGCATAGAAGAACTAGATGAATGGTTTGAGGAAGAAACGCAAGAACGATTAGAAGAAGAAATGGCAAACCTAGATGAGCCTGAAGAAGAATTTATAGAGGAAATATTTGAAGAAGAAGTTGTGGAAGAAATATTTGAGGAGATAGAAGCAAGGCAAGACACTTTTGAAGAAGAACTTATTGCTGAAAGAGAAGAAGAACAAGCAGAAGAAATACTAGAAGAAGTAGAAGAAGAATTTGAAATTGTAGAAAAGGAAAATCGCAAAGGAAAAAATAGATTAATGTCTGTGGCTTTAAATGTAGTTAAAGATGGAATAAAAACAGCTACTAACAGCTACTCTAATACTCATACAGGCACTTCTAGTTCTAATACAACAACCAATACCTCCAATACAGCAAGTAGTACAACAAGCAGTAGTTCACAATCAGGGGGTGGAATTAGTACAACTAGCTCCCCAAGTGCATCAGATCAGTTTGCAAGTGCAACACAACAAACAAACCAAGTTTTATCTATGTCTGATACAACAAGTAGTTCTACAAGCATGAATGTATCTATAGTACCTTTGCCTACATTTGATAATTCAGCGTCTATGGTTGTTGCTGATGTACAGGTGCAAAATGTTCAGGGTCAAATTGACACAGCATCTTCAGGAGTTATGACTGTATCTGAAGCAGATCAAATTGCAGATAAAATTATTGCAGCAAATATTGAAGCTCAACAAGAGGTGATTGAACAAGAACAGGAAGCTACTGGTGAATATGGAGATGAATCAAAACTTATGGCACTTATGGGCTATGTGCCTGCATTTAATAATTATAGAGAAGTTACCATGCTTGATGCTACAGACTGGTATTCTAGTCAAGCAATCTATTCATCTGCTACACTAAACGATAATACTGGTGCATTTTATGGACTGGTAAATGAAAATTTAAAAGGTTTAAGTCAAATGATAAATGACCAACCTAATATTTGGAGATAGTTATGGATTGGTTTCAAAACAAAACAACGCAACTAATTGCTCTTGCAACAATAGTTACAACTCTTGCAGGTTTTGGATATACAGGTGCTACTTATGTTAATCGCATAACTAACCTTGAGGCTAAGATTGGTGGTTTAGGTGAAACAGAAAACGAAATGAAAGTTATTGAAGAACGCTTTGCATCTATTGAAACATCAGTACAGTTTTTAGAAAAAGAAATAGATGGCATTTCTGTGCCTGATGTAACTGAAATTAAAACTGACATAGCTACTATAATTGCTGATTTACAAAGCCTTGATAAACAAATTAGTAAACTAGAAGATAAAAACCCATTAGCAAATTAAACAATGAAGTATTTTGCTTTGTCTATAGTTTTTTTTGGTCTTTCTTTTTCTATTTTAATATTAGAGGCTTGTTCAGTACCAAACCCTAAACCAGAATACAATGACAAATATGACATTGAAAAATGGAAAGCACAGTATGAAGTATGCAAATCATTAATAGATACAGAACCTTGGATAGAATGTATGAAAGATTTTGATAAAGATGAGTAAAATTTTATTAGGTATACTTGTTGCATTAAGTTTGTTTACTTTTTTTCTTTGGAATGAAAATTCTAGGCTTGCAGAATTAAATCAAGCATTTGAACTTAGAGATTCTCAACAAAAAGAAACCATTAAAACTTTGCAAAGTGATTTTAAAACACAATCAGAAGGTTTATTAAAAATACAAGAAAGAAATAACGAAATAGAATTAGAAATGAGTCGTTATCTAGATATATTTAAAAGACATAACTTAACTAAATTAGCTATTGCTAAACCTAATTTAATAGAAACAAGGGTAAACAATGGAACAAAAAAAGTATTTGATAGTATTGAAGAAGTCAGTAGGACTATTGATAGTCTTGATGATGGTTTACAGTTGCAGCCTATTTCCGAGTAGACAACAAGTAGAAATACTTTCAAAACCTATAGAACGATCTATAGTACAACCAGTAATGCCTCGTCATATATCTCTTAATGAGCCATATTGGTATGTTGTTTCTGAAAAAAACTTAGATGAATTTTTAAAACGCATAGAAAAAGAAAGCGGTCATGTGGTATTTCTTGCTATGTCAGTTACTGATTATGAGTTAATGGCATACAACACACAAGAATTAAAACGCTATATCAGTGAGTTACAAGAAGTAGTAGTGTACTATAAAAAAGTTACTACACCACAGGAGAATAAATGAACATATCACAAGAAGGTATATCACTAATTAAAAAGTTTGAAGGATGTGAACTTGAAGCATATAAGTGTGCAGCAGGAGTTTGGACTATTGGCTATGGTCATACTAAAGATGTTAAAGATGGAGACTCTATAACTAAAGAAGATGCAGAATCTATGTTAGTTCATGAGTTGCAAGAATATTGTAATGCTGTAGATGAATCAGTTGAAGTACCTTTAAAACAATATATGTTTGATGCTTTAGTATCTTGGACATATAACTTAGGTCCTAATAATTTAAAATCTAGCACTATGTTAGGAGTATTAAATCAAGGCAAATATGACGAAGTACCTGCTCAAATGAAGCGTTGGAATAAAGCTAGTGGCAAGGTTAAAAAAGGATTAATTAGAAGAAGAAATGCAGAAGCCTTAATGTTTGAAGAAAAAGATTGGAGTGAAGTGTAATGCCTTTAGCTAAATATATTTTTAAACCTGGAATTAATAAGGAAGGTACTAACTACAGTAATGAATATGGTTGGTTTGATGCTGATAAAGTAAGGTTTCGTAAAGGTAAACCTGAAAGAATTGGCGGATGGGATAAATTTTCTGACGATACTTTTATAGGAACTTGTAGAAAATTATATCCATATAAATCTATTGATGGCGACCAATTTATAATATTAGGCACTCATCAAAAACTTTATGTTCTTAATGGAGGTGTTTATTACGATATAAATCCTATACGATCAACAGACTTAAATGTTACTACTTTTGCAGCAACTGATGGTAGTGCTGTTATAACAGCTACAGATACTGCTCATGGAGCAGTTACAGGAGATTTTGTAACAATAAGTAATGCTGTTTCTTTAGGTGGTTTAATTACGGCTGCTGTTTTAAATACAGAACATCAAATAACTTCTGCTCCCACAGCTAATACTTATACTTTCACCGCTTCAGCTACAGCTAATTCTAGTGATTCAGGTAATGGAGGCAGTGCAACAGATGCTGTTTATCAAATTAATTCAGGGTTAGATGTTTATGTTCGTTCTACTGGTTGGGGTGTAAATACATGGGGTACTGGAACATTTGGTTCAAAAGAAGATTTATCTTTAACAAACCAACTTAGATTATGGACTATAGATAATTTTGGTGATGATACTATTGCTGCACCAAGAGGTGGACCGATATATTTTTGGGATGAATCAGATGGTTTAAGCACTAGAGCTACTTTATTATCAGCAGAATCAGGTGCAAGTGATGTACCCACTGCAGTTATACAAGTTATGACTTCTGATGTAGATAAACACTGTATTGCATTTGGTTGTAATCCAATAGGTTCAAGCACTATAGACCCATTATTAGTAAGATTTTCTGATAGAGAAAGTGCAGTAGATTGGACTCCTACAGCAACAAATCAAGCTGGTGGCGTACAACTTTCATCAGGCTCTGAAATTATTGGAGCATTAAGAACAAGACAAGAGGTACTTATATGGACTGATGTAGGCATAGTTTCTATGCGATTTGTTGGCGAACCATTTGTTTTTTCATTTACAGAAGTAGCAGAAGGTCCATCCCTTATAGCGCCTAATGCTGCAGTAAGTGCAAATAATAGAGTTTATTTTATGGATAATGGTGGCTTTTATATTTATTCAGGTTCTGCTGAAAAAATATCATGCACAGTATTAGACTATGTTTTATCTGATTTAAACCAAGATCAATCATTTAAAGTCTTTGCTGCAGTTAATAATATTGCCAATGAAGTAATGTGGTTTTATCCATCAGGCACTAATACAGAAATAGATAAGTATGTTTTATATAACTATTTAGAAGATGTTTGGAGTATAGGAACAACAGAAGATAATTTTGTAAGAACAGCATGGGATCAAGCATCAATATTAGAATATCCTATAGCTGCAAGTAAAAATGATGCAAGCAATCTTAACTATACTTATAATCATGAAAAAGGTCATGGAGATGATGGTAGTGATTTTACAGCATACATAGAATCAAGTGATTTTGACTTAGAACCAGATGGAGAAAAGTTTATTTTTATATCTAAACTAATACCTGATGTGCAGTTTAGAGATCAACAGAGTACAAGTGATAGTGTAACTTTTACTATTAAAGGTAGAGACTATCCATTGCAAGATTTATCTACATTGCAAACTATTGATGTAACGCCTAATTCTACATTTTCTAATACAAGAGCTAGAAGTAGACAAGCTGCAGTAAGAATATCAAATTCATCAAGTGACTATGGTTGGAGAGCAGGTGATCTTAGATTAGAAATTAGACCAGATGGTAAAAGATAATGGCTGATATCAAAACGATAGCATTACCTTTACCTAGTCAAGAGTTTGATCCAAATAATGAAGCAGTTACACGCAGATTGATAGAACAAGCTATTGAAGAAATCAATACTAAAATCACTCTAATTAATAGAATGAAGTCTACTACTATAAGCAAGGCTTCTAAACGACATCAATTTTTACTTATGGGAATGAAACATGGCTGATAATCTTAAAGTATTAGGACAGTTAGACCCAGCAGCTACTACAATAACTGTACTTTATACAGTGCCAGATATGACACAAACAACTGTTAGTTCTATTGTGGCAGCAAATCGTACAGGTTCAGCTATAACTTTTAGGTTAAGTGTTCATGTGGCTGGAGCAGGTGCTGATGATAAACAATACTTATATTATGATAAATCAGTAGGAGCTAATGATTCCCTAGCAATCGTTTTAGGTATAACATTAAATCAAACAGATGTTATAAAAGTTTATACAAGTGCAGTTGACATGAGTTTTAATATGTTTGGCTGTGAAACCAAAGAGGAAAGATAAAGAATGGATATAAAGCAACAAACACAAAATGTAGCTAATCAAGGTCGTTATGGCGACTCTATGCTTCTTCATGTAAATCCAGCAGAAGTTAAAGGCTTGGCACAAGCAATGCCTATTACAGTAAACCCACAAACAGGACAGCCTGAAGCCTTCTTACCTTTTCTAGCACCTATGTTAGGTTCTTGGTTAGGAACTACTTTCTTAACAAGTTTATCTCCTGCCCTTGCAGCAGGTATTGGAGCAGGAGCAGCTACATATGCACAATCAGGTGGGTCTGGTTCTAAAGCATTACTATCTGGTTTAACAGCAGGATTTGGAACAAGTGCAGCAAATACAGCAGCACAAGCTGCAGCAACAGATACAGCTACACAAGCAGCCGTAGCTTCAGGTACAGCACCAGCACAAGCAGCAACAGATGCAGCAATACAAGCAGCAGCAAATCCAAGAGTTGCAACTGGTCCTTTAACAGCACTTAAAGATACTTTTGCAGGTGGTTTTGATCAAGGTGCTAAATCATTAGCAACAGGACTTATGTCTCCTAGTGGTATGGTAGCTGGTGCATCATTAGGTGGAAGAGGAGTTATACACTCTCAAGAACTATTTGAACAAGAAATGCGTAAGTTAGACATGGAAGAGGAAGAACGCAGAAGAAGAATGTATGCAAATCACCCTGAAGTTATGCTTTATTCAGCATCAGGTGGTATGACACAATTTCAAGGTGGTGGTGATACTGATTATGGTTATGAATCAAAAAAACAAGTATATGCACCAGCTAAAACACAATACGCAGTTAATCCTAACTTTATGGCAGGATTTGCACCTGAAACTATGTACTTTAGACCTGATACTATTAATGCTCCAACCACTTCTCTTAGCGGTGGAGTATCACCAACATTAGGACCAGATACTTATACAGGAACTAAAGGTGGTTACGACTACGAAGGCTCATTTGATGCAGATGGTAATTATATTCCAGGCACAGCACAAGGCGTTGAATTTGCACCACATACAACTATAGACCCATATGCAGCATTTACAGGCTCTGCACCATTAGGATTAATAGAGTCTGCATATGATCCTTATCCAGTAGAACCACTAACTATGTCTCCAATAGATGATAGTGACTATACTGGCATTGGCATTGGGGATGGTGGTGAAAATGGAAGTTTTTATGAAGAAGCAGATAATAGTGATCAAGGTTATTTTAGTGATATGGACTTAAATTTAGCAGGAGCTATGGGTAGGTTTAATCCTGCAGACTATATGGGAGCATCAGGAATAACAAATCAATTTTTTCTAAATAAAGAAATTCAAGATTACTTAGATTCATTAAATACTACAACAGATATTGGCGATTATTTTACAGCAGATGGTCCAATGGGAAAAGCTAAAGGCGGTATAACTAAATATGCTAATCAAGGTCAAACAGAAATAATGTCTCCACCAGTAGATGACTTTATGCAAGACCCTATGACACAAGAAGTTATTGCATTTTTAATGGGCGATTCTGATAACACAAATGTTGTAGATATGTTTGTAGAAAAATACGGAAGCGAAGCATTTATGACATTAAGAGAAATGGTGTTAAATCCAGATGGCACTAAACAAACAGAAGGTTTAATAGAAGGTGTTGGAAATGGCGGAATGGATGATGACCTGCTTGGAAGCATAGGTAACAAAGAAAAAATAGCTGTATCGCAAGATGAATTTATTGTTCCTGCTGATGTTGTATCAGGTATAGGAGATGGTAGTTCACAAGCAGGTTCTGAAGAATTATATGCCATGATGGATAGAGTCAGACAAAAAAGAACAGGTACAACTAAACAACCTGCTATGTTAGCTAATGCTGGAGGATTATTACCAGCATGAATCAAGTAGCTCAACGCATAGAAATGGAAGAACAAAAAGATTATGAAATTTCTTTAGTACCTTATGATAAAGTGCCTTTAATTTGGGGAAAGATTGAAAAATATTTAAAAAAATCTGCTAGTCGTTCAGGAGGAAGAACTACAGTAGAAGATATTTATTATGAATTAACCAATAATAAAACTAATCTTTGGATTATTTTTGATACAGACAATCTTGATATAAGTGGAATACAAATAACTCTTTTTAATATTTATCCTACTGGTAAAAAAATGTTAAATCTAGAACATACTGCTGGAAATAATATGCAAGATTGGGTTGAAAAAGGTATAGATGTAATTACAAAATTTGCTAAAGATACAGACTGCGAAGGTTTAGAAGGTATTGGTAGACATGGACAATGGAACTGGGTAAAGAATAAAAAAGGCTGGAAAAAACCTGCAACATTTTATGAATATATTTTTGAGGAAAATAAATGAGAAAGTTTAAAGGTGGAGGGAGCAGTGCTCCAACAGAAACAAGAGTAACTCAAACTGATTTACCAGAATATGTACAACCATATTTTGAGAGACTGTTACAGCGTGGTGAAGCTGAAAGTATACAAGGGTATCAACCTTATGGTGGTCAACGATTAGCATATTTTTCGCCTGATGAATTAACATCTCAGGCAATGACTCGTGGTTATGCTAGATCAGGTACACCCCAAGCATACACAGATGCAGAAACTAGATTTGGTTCAGTAGCACCAACAACTTCAGGCTATACAGCAGGCACTTATAGTCCAAGTTATCAAGCTGGACCTTTTGATGTAGGATATGACCCTAATTTAAGAGAATCTCAATACATTGCTGGTCAAGTAGGACCTATATATGATCCATTAGCTTATGAACAAAACCTTTCTAGGTTTATGTCCCCCTATCAACAAAATGTTATTGATGTAGAAAAAAGAGAAGCTGCTCGTCAATCAGGCATGATGGGCAAGGGCATAGGAGATCAAGCTACAGCTCAAGGTGGATTGGGCGGTTATCGTGAGGGGATTGTTCAAGCAGAAAGAGAAAGAAACCTTGCCCAACAGCTAGGTGATATTCAAACACGAGGTAGCCAAGCTGCATTTGAATCAGCTCAAGCACAATTAGGAAGAGAAAGAGCTGTTCAATTAGGTGCTGCACAATTTGGATTAGATCAATTCGGTGCACAAGAAGGTGCATTTCAAACTCAAGAACAATTATATCAAGTTGCATTTAGTGAAGGAGAAAGAGCTAGACAACAAGCAGCATCAATGGGTTTAACTGCACAGCAACAAGAAGAAGCTGCAAGACAGGCTCAAGAGAAATTTGCACAAACTGGATTTCAAGCTCAAGAAGCTGCTCGTCAAGCTCAAGAGAAGTATGGGCAAACTGCATATGATATGTCTAATCGATATAACTTAATGGCTGCTGAAGGTTTACAAGGCATAGGCAGTGCTCAACAACAAGATGTACTTTCTAGGATTGGTGCTCTTAGTGGCGTTGGTGCTCAAGACCGAGCCTTGCGACAAGCTAGTATGGATATGGGATATGAAGATTTCATGCGACAAAGAGATTATTCCAAACGACAACTTGGAGATTATATGGGTATATTGAGAGGTATACCTGTTTCACCAGAGCAAAGAGTAAGTACATATCAACAACAGCCTGGATTATTTCAGGGAGCAGTTAGTGCTGGACTTGGTGGTTTAGGTCTTTATAGAGGGTTAAGTTAATCATGAACATTATAGAAACAAAAAACTTTTTAGAGTATGCAAATAAAGATGATTTAGTTAATATGATGCAAGAACCTAATCCTCATTTTCCTGCATTTTTAGTATTAAGTGAAATACAAAGAAGAACTATTCATGACCAAAACTTTCAAGCAATGCTAGATCGACCTACTACTACAGTAGCAGAAGAAGTAGTAAATAACTTTGCACAACCACAATTAGCACAAAATCAACCCACAGGTTTGCAAGCTGGTGCACAACAGGCATCTCTATTGCCTACAAGTGTCTCTGCAGGATTACCAAGTGCACCAGCCTCTGCTCCTATGCAAATGGCAGCTAGTGGTGGAATAACTGGTTATGCAAATAAAGGTCAAACTGAATTTATGGATTACCATGATATATTTATGAATGATTTAACTAAAGTAATCGTTAATGATATTGCATTCCCTGGAAGGGTTTTTAATAGTAAATTTTATGAAGAATACAGACCTAAATATATAGCTTCCAAAATTTCTGATAGGGTTGATAAAGCAAAGCGTTTAGGATTATCAGGATTCGATAAAGAATATTATAATAATGAGCTTAAGAATCGTGTTAGAGAAATTACAGAGAATAAAAATCCATTACTAGAAAAAAGACAAATTAGAAATAGTGGTGGAATAACAGGATTTGCTAATACAGGAAGTACAAGTTTGCCTGCAGGTAGTGCACCTTATCCAGTAAATATGCCAATAGAAAAATTAGCAAGAATATTAGGTGTTGATATGTATGCTCCTGATGGTTCATTAAAAAATAGTGCCGTTCTTGATGCAGAAATGCGAGAAAGATTTGCTTTATATAATCAACCTGCAGTAGGAAATACTTCTAACTTACCTGTAGGTAGTGCATCAGCATCAGCACCAGTACCAGTACCAGTACCAACACTAACTGATCCAGTAGCAATACAAAATCAATTATCTAAAACTGTTCCTATTGCATTAGGTATTGATCAAGATAAAGTTGCAGGACTATCACAAGTTAATACTCCTTCCGTAGCTCCAGTACCAACACTAACTGATCCAACAGGGGAAACAACTGCAGAAAAATATATTAAATTAATGGAAAGTGGTGCATTTAAAACAAAACCAATATCTGTAGCTGATTTAGGTCAAATTACTCCTAATAGATTACCAATACCAGAAATACCTACAGATGAAAGAGATTATCTTAAAGTAAGCGATGAAGATAGACAAAGAGAATTAGATGTATATGCGTTAGGAACTCTTGCAAAAGCAATAGGTACAGCTAGAAATCTTGGGGAGCTTGGAACTGGTGTTGGTGAAACAGCACTAGGACTATCACAAATTAAAAAAGGTCAAAGAAAAGAACAAAGAGACATAGCTAATTTAGAATTTCAAGATAAACTAGGAATGTATGGTTTGAACCTATCAAGAATAGGCATTATTAATGAAGCTATTACATCAGATAGTATTGCAGAACAAAATGCAAAGTGGAATGTATTAAAACTTAATTTTGAAAAAGAAGGTTTAGATGCAGATAGAATGATTACTGTTATTAGAAATGATGCATTAATAGCACAAATAGCTGCTACCAATAATGCTCGACTTGATGTATTTGTAAGAGGATTTATGACTGAATTAGATACTTTAAAAGAAAAATCATTTCAAAATGAAGCTGATATTAAAAGAATTGCAGAACTAGAAAATTTAATAAGTCGATTATTATTTGATGCAACACAAAAAGCTGGAGTTAATATGGAAGAAATAGTAACAAGTTTTATGCCATCTTCTACACAATCTCCAATTACGCCAGATGAGTTATTTGATCTAACAGGGAAGAAAAAATAATGCCTGAATATAGGCTGCCTGATAATAGAACATTACAAGTACCAGATGATACTCCACCAGAAGAATGGCAAAAAATCCAAAATAGTTTAGCTGAGTTATATCCTGATCATTATCAACCATATAAAGCAGAAGCAGAGCGAACATTTTTAGGTGGTTTAGCTCAAGCACCACAAGCCCTACCTAGAGGATGGCTTAATACAGTGCTATTAAGTGCTATTGGTTATGCAGAAACTGGAGATTATGGAGAAGATACTAAATTTACTGCTGATCTTAAAAATTTAAAAGCATATCTTAATGGTGATCCAAGTGCAGATGCTGAACAAGCAAGAATAACAAAAAATTCTTTATTAACTAAATTTGCACCACCTATTGGTCTACCATCAAAACTTGCAGATTATGCATTAGATAAATTTGGATTTGAAGATCGTAAAAGTGCACTTGATCCTACAATACTTGATCCTGAAGGAGCTTATAGAGGTTCATTATATCAATCAGTTCCAGAGGGTTTAGGTTCAGCAGCAATATTTTTAGGAGCTACTGCTCTCAATCCTTGGGCAGGTGGTGCATTAGCTGTAGGAACAGGTGTTGGAACACAAGCAGAATTACAAGATCAAGCACGAGCTAGAGGCGAAGAAATATCACTTAGTCAAGAAATTAAAAGTAAAATTTTAGGTGGTGTAATTGGATGGTCTGAAGTTTTAAATCCTCTTTCTATTCTTAAAATATTTAGAGGTGTGCCTAAAGGTGATCCTAGACCTATAGTTCAACATATAAAAAATTCTGTTAAATCAGCAGGAATTGAAGGAACACAAGAGATGTTAGCTGGTTATTTTCAAGAACTTGTAGCACAAGGAATCTATGATCCAACATTAGAAGTTGGAGAATCTATGGCAGATGACTTTACTGTTGGTGCAATTGTAGGTGCTATTGTTGGTGGTGGTAGTAGTGCTGCTCATCATCAAATTCACAAAAATCAAGGAAATGATCATGCATTAAGTCAAGCCAATGAATATGACAAACAAGAACAAGAACAAGACGAAATAACAAGACAAAAAGTTATACTTGCAGAACAACAAGGCGATCAAATTATTGATCCTGCTTTAGTTCCTGATCCTTTTGTAGGACCTGTGCCTGATGAAGTAAAACCTGAAGGTGTAGAAATTCCTGTATTAGAATCATTTGATTTTGTGCCTAATGATGATGGCAGTGTAAATGTAATAGGAAAAGAAACACAACAATCAATAGGAACATTTTCAAACATAGAAGAAGCTGCAAGAGCAGCAACAGAAAAAACTAAACAAAATAGAAATCAATTTGTTGTTGGTTCTGCAGAACAAATAACTGGTATTAATGGTTTAGCTGGTAATGGCACAGCATCTAACATAGCTCGTAAGTTATATAACCCACTAAATACTTTAATAGATGCAAAAGTATTAGCTAACTTTGATGTAAGAGTCAGTAACAAAAGACAACAACAATTTAAAAAAGAACAAGAAATAGCCAAAAATGAAGAAGCTGGTCAAAGAAAACTAGCATCTGAACTAATGGGAAATATAGATACAACAGGTTTGTCTATAGAAGAATTGGGTCAAATGCAACAAGAATTAGCTAGAGAATTATCTAATATTCAAACAGCTTATCCTATAGAAGGAAATGTAGTTGCACCTGAAAGTACATTAGGATTATTTTGGGAATATGCAGAAAAATCTGGTATCGGTGCAAAAAACTTTTATACAGTTAAAGAAGCTAAAAAGTTACTAAACAAAGCTGACTTTAATCAATTGATGTCAGAAAAATCTAATATTAAATTTAAAAAGATAGAAGCAACTGGTGAAATAAAACCTGTTAAAAGAATTAAAGATAGACTTGATATAAGTAAAAAATCTTTTGATGATGCTTTTAAATCTAAAAATATTGAAGTTGACTTCAAGTCTCCTGCGTTTAAATATTTAGCAGAAACATTTACTGGTGATACAAATTTAGACAGCATGGGCAAAGGTCAAAAAGAAATGTTGTTGTCTCATATCAAAAGCCTTCCTAGGTTTAACAATAAAACAAAACTCCCTGATTACACTCCAAGACCTTATACAGAAGAGCAGATCAATGCTTTTTATAATCAGTATAAAGGCAGTCAATTTACCAACAAGGATATAAAACTTGGCGTTAAAAATAATGCAACTGGTAAAGACTTAACTCCCAAACAAATTAATCAACTTAGAATAG